>JACCEB010707415.1_pt1 | contig 29737 bp, 21 predicted proteins | sample 7454761 | NCBI WGS metagenome assembly JACCEB01 (sample SAMN15323454, study PRJNA562643) | freshwater metagenome | isolation source: river surface water | place: USA:Blue River Watershed | collected 2017-08-18
GTAAATCTGAGCTAGCTTAAGGTATAGTCCACTCCCACAGGAAACTGTGTGCACAAGTAGTATTGTGCAGGATAATGATGTTAGGAAGAAATACCTAACTGAATCTGGTATAAAGGTTTGATGGTGACGAAATGAATATTTTCGCCCCCCAAAGTATTGAATCACAATACGAATTAGAGGAAATTGCTGATTTAAAATTACAAATTATTACACCTCAGCAATCTTCTCCAATTATTGCAATGAAACAGGATCAACTGTTAGGTACTTATAATTTAACCTCAGAATATTATAAAATTGATTGGAGAACTACAATGAATTTACTTGCTTCAACTCAACTTGATTCACTTGATAATATTCCTAAAGATAAGGAATACTCTGGTAAAGATATTTTCTCTTATTTAATTCCAAAGAAAATCAACTTACTCAAAGGTGACCCCGCTAATCCTACTATTTTAGTTAAAAATGGTAAAATGGAAGCAGGTATTCTTGGTGATGATGCTCTCGGTGTTAAAAAGAAAAACAGTTTAGTACAATTGGTCTGGGATGAATATGGTGTTGAAAAAACACGTGTTTTCCTTGATAACACTACCAGACTTGCTAACAACTTTAACATGTATCATGGTATGACAGTCGGTGTTAAAGACTTGCATATTCCTGATGAATTAGTTAAAAAATTAGACCAAATATTTGCTACCAAAAAATTAGAAATTCAACACGAAATTACTGAATTTGAAAATAATCCTGATATGATGGAATCTGATTTATTCGAAAGAACTATCAGTCAAAAATTATCTGTTATTTTATCAGATGTTTCTAAAATCGTAACTAATGAATACAAACCCGATAATAACTTTAAAATCATGTGGAAATCTGGTGCTAAAGGTAAAGATATTAACTTGGGTCAAATGGCTGGATGTTTAGGTCAAGTCGATTATCACGGTGGTCGTATGTTGAAGAATTATAATGATAGATCATTACCTTACTTCTTTAAAAATGATGACCGTGCTGAAGCTCGTGGTTTTGTTGAAAGATCATTCGCTAAAGGTCTAAATCTTCCTGAATTTATTTTCCACCACTTGGCTGCTCGTGAAGGTCTCATAGATCAGACTGTTCGCACTGCGGAATCAGGTTACGTGCAACGCAAATTGATTAAATCAACCGAAGATTTCATGGTCAATTATGATGGTACAGTCAGAAATGCTGTTGGTAGAATTCAACAATTCATTTATGGTGAATCTGGTGCTGATACCGTAAAACAATATGAATACAAATTTAATATTATGGAAATGTCTAACACTGAAGTTGCTGATAAATTCAAATTTACAAAAGACGAACTCAAACAAGTTAAAAACTTTTCTGATGCTGATAATGAAAAATATTATAAATTTATGTTAGAAGTAAGAGATAAACTTAGACATACTCAAATGAAATCAACTAATGAATACAAAACTTTAGCTACTAATTATATGTTACCAGTAAATATCAATCGTATTATCAATAACATTAAAAATAATTCTGAAAAGAAAGGTTCAGTCAATACTGATGCTGAATTTATTATCAAACTTATTGACAGAATATTAGAAAATAAAAATACTAGATTATACTGTTTAACAGACGAAGAAATGGCTAATCCTTCTTGTGTTAAATATTTAGATGATCAAATGTCTAAAACAGCATTCAAATATGCTCTTCATGAATCAATTGGTCCTAAAAAATCTATTATAATACACAAATTCAGTAAAGAACAATTAGAAGAAATTGCTCAAGAAGTAATTAGTAGTTTTAACAAGAGTATTGTTGAACCTGGTGAAATGGTTGGTATTATTGCTGCTCAATCACTTGGTGAACCCGTAACACAGCTCATGTTGAACGCTTTCCACTCTTCAGGTGTAGGTGGTAAAGGTGGTACTAACATTGGTGTAGACCGTATCAAAGAAGTATTCAGTTTATCAAAGAATCCTAAAGAACCCAGTATGGTTATTTATTTGGATAAAGAATATCGTGGAAAGAAAGATTTTGCAAATAAAATTGCTTCCCATATTAAATTTACTACCATCAAAGATTTAAGATCAAAGATTGAAATATTCTATGATCCTAAACCTTATGCTAAAAATGGATTTATGGAAAAAGATAATATCAAAACTATATTCTACACTTATCAACAAAACAAACAATGTTGTTCAAATAATATTGATGGATTACCTTGGTTAATGAGAATCGAATTTGATAAAGAAAAATTACTTAACAAAGAAGTTTCACTTTTAGATATTAAATCTCAATTCTGTTTCAGTTGGGAAAAACGTTATCTCGATATTAAGAGTGTAAAGAGAGAAAAGAGACAACTATTAGAAAAGATTTCACAACTTGCTGTTTTATCCAATACTGATAATGATGATGTTCCAACTATTCATTTAAGATTTGATATGACTAACTTTGGTTCATCAACTCTTATTGATTTTATGGATATGTTTGTTGATGAATTTAAACTTAAGGGTATGCCTAACATTGAAGATGTAAGAGGTGGTGGTAAGGCTTCAGAAGAACGTTATATTTCTTTTGATAATCCTGAAAAATCTATGGAAAAACAAACCGAATATGTAGTTTATACCAAAGGTATTAATATGTATGAAATTAGAAATATTATTGGAGTTGATCTTAATAGAACTTATTGTGATGATATTATTACCACTTATGAAATTTTCGGTATTGAAGCAGCTCGTAACCTTATTATTCGTGAAATTATTAACGTACTTACTGGTAATGGTTCTTCAACTAACTATCAACATATTTGTATGTTTGGTGATTTAATGACTAGTGTTGGAGCACTTACATCAATTGACAGACATGGTCTTAACAAATTAGATACTGACCCTCTATCTAGAGCTTCATTCGAAAAGACAGTTGACCAACTTATTACTGCTGCTGTTTTTAATGAAATTGATCATATGAAATCAGTTTCTTCAAGAATTATGGCAGGATTATGTATTAAAGGTGGTACTGGTCTATGTAATTTAATTATTGATAACGACCTTATTGCTAATTCCGAATACACCATTGATGTTGGTCAATTATATAAGAAAACTTATGAAGATATCACTGTTCAACAGAAACAAGAAATCGATACCGATGTATTCATTCCTGATATTTAAAAAAATATATTTAATTTGATTTGTTTAATTTATTCAATTAATTTAGTTTTACTAATTTAATTAATTTTTCTTTTCAAACTTATTATAAAAACTACTCAGTTTACCAGTTAGAACATTAGAAGGTAAAATATTTTTTTCATAATCAAACTCAATAAAATAAGAATTGTTAAATCCATTTGATTTAGCTACATTAATATTTGCTTTAGTATCATCAAAAAAATAAATATTTGATTTACCAATAGATTCTAATCTTGATATTTCATTTAGATAAGATAATTTTTGACCTGACCATAATCCTGTTCCTTCATTCATATGTTCTTGATTCCTTGCTCCATAAACTCTATCTATCAAATGACCAAATCCATATAATTTAATATAGTTGTATACACTTGATTCAATATTTCTTGTTACAATATATATTCCAAAATTAAGATTTTTAAATTTTTCTAACTGATATATTATCGAATTAAGGTTTTCCTTTGAATTCCAATAAAATATATTGTTTTTTATATCTCCACCAGTATGTACATCAGTTATAGTTAAATCAAAATCTAAAGCTAAACAATATTGTCTTATTGGTTTATCTATATCCGAAACTTGGTTGTCCATATTATTTATATAGTTAATATTATATAATAAATATTATATAATATTTAGTATTTATAAAAAATAATTTTCAATTTTATCAAAAAAATAAGATTTTTTTATTTACAATATTTTTTTCAATATCTTAATTTTACTAATCTATCCACATTAATTCTATTAAATTTATCAACAATTTCTTTTTCAGTTATATTTTCCTGTTGATTTTTCTTTTTAAATTCAACATATTCAATTGAATTAGGTTCAGAACTAATTGCATTATCATAATATTCTTTTAATTTTGATAACGGGGTTAAATAATTTTTGTTTTTGTGATGTTTTTTTACTATTGAATCAATTTTATTTATATTTTCTTCTGATAAAAGTGGTCCCATAGTTATTAGCGAATAATTATGCTCAGGGTGTAAATAACAATCAATTATAGGTAATCTGTATAGATATTTCTCTGGATTAGTACCACGTGATTTTATTTCAAGTTTACAACCTGAACCAACTAAATCTCCATAATAACCTTCAAAACCTTCAGTTGATGGATTCCATAATCCCTTAAATCTATTAGCAAACATATAGTCATAAAAAGAAATTGCATTAAAACACAGAGGTCCAATTTCATCTTTTTCTTTAATTTCCCCAGTAATAGGGTCCCATTTATATTCAAATTCAAATCTTAAATGTTCAGGGACTTCCATATCTGTTAGTGGGTCAATTTTTAATAATCTTTTAATACGATAGGTATCTGTGGTAGTTTTATCATATATAGGAACTGGTTTTTCGGATTTCTTATCTGATTTTATTTCAGTACCTACACTTAGTTTGGAAAAGTCAATTTGATCAAAATTTAAATCCATTATTATTACTATATTTAATTTATAAATATTAAATTTATATCAATTTTTTTATATAATTTTATATAATTTTTATAATTTTCTATAGTATTATCCAGTCCTTATAAAAAACATTATTATATGAAAAAAAGTTGATTTCAAAAAATTGATTTTAAAATTAAATAAAAAAAAATCTAAAAATAAGACCATATATAAACGTAATATAATATGAGCACTAAAATCTTTATCAGACCTATCGCTTTTGATGATGCTAAACAAAAGGCTAACGTACAATATACTACAAACATAACCCTTATGAAGGACGGTAAGGAAGTTTATCCCGATGAAGTCACTGGATTTATGTTCCATGAATATTCTGGATTTGCTCCTGCTAAGTTCTTTGCTCCTGAAAAACGTGATTTCATTAAAATCCCTATTAACGAAGAAGAACAATCTTGTGTAGATTTCATGAATACTGTTGAAAAATATGACAAAGCACTTAAAGATCAAATGGATTCTGTATTTGGAAAGTTTGCTAAACTTTACACTCGTGGTTCATCAATTAAAGAACCTAAAGAGAAAGATGAGCTAGAAATGGAAGGTAATGATGACAAACCCAAGAAACCTGAAACTAAAAGTATTAAGCTCCGCCTTCGTACCGGATGGCGTTATTATTATGATGATGTTGCTCTTGATGTAGCTAACACTCAGACTATTCGTAAAGCTGTATCTGATCATCTCAGTAAATCTGGTGACAAGAAAGGTATTGATGATCTTATTGTTGAACTTACATTCAAGGATGGAGATAAACAAACCAAGAAGAAGCTCAAGATGAGTGAAATTGAATCTCGTAAAGAAATCATGACTAAGGTTTATTACCGTAAAGTTGAGAATCTCTCTGCTGATGCTAAGAAAGTACATGAATGTGCTGACAATGATGAACTTGAAAAGTTCTATGGTAAACCTGAAGAGGTTGACGTTAAGACCGGTGAAGACCTTGACAAGTACTATCGCTACAATTGCTATGTTCGTTTCCTTTATGGACCTGCTAAGGTTTGGGCTGCAAAGTCCAAGGATGAAAATGGTAAACGTAAAACTGGTATCCAATTTGTCTGTCATCAAATCGACATCATTAACGTGAGAACTAATTCAACTTCTTCATCAACTGCTCGTTCTATTTATTCGGGCTATGGATTCGGAAGTCGTACTCAAGGTGAGGTTAAATCTTCTAGCAACAATGATGAACCTGATAACAAGGCTTCAAAAGCTAGTGCTAAGCCTGCACGTGATGAAAAGAAAGCTACCAAGTCCCTCAAAGTAGAATCTGAATCAGAATCTGAATCTGAAGATGAAAAGTCTGAAGATGAAAAGTCTGAGTCTGAATCAGAATCTGAGTCTGATGAATCTGAGTCTGAAGATGAACCTGAACCACCTAAGAAGGGTGCTAAGGGTAAGGCTGTAGTTGAGAAATCAAAAGCTCCTGTTAAACGTAAGTAAATTATATAACCGAATTACCAAATTACCAAATTAATTGATTAACTAATTGAAAATCTAACAATTCAACAAATTAAAAAAATTTAATTGCTAAAAAACTTTTTTATTTAAAAAATTTTATCTAAATTATTTTATAAAAATTATTTTTTGTCCAATTAATAATTAAACTTTAAATTTTAATTATTATATATTAAATATATAAACATTATGATGTTTGATAATTTAAAACCAATGGATATAAATCCCCAGACTTTTAAAAATATTAATAAAATACAAATTTTTAATCATTTGGCTACTAGAAATGAATTTGGTGATATATTAGTTTGTAATGTAGGAACAAATAATAATATTAATTTTTATAAATCATCTGAAGTCCAAGTTCTTAGCATTGATAAAAAAGATTATAAAATTACTGTTAGTCTTGACCCACAAACAATTGATTTAATAGAAAGAATCGAGTTAAAATGTGTAAAATTATTACAAAGTTTTATTAATTCTGAACAACAAATTAATTATCAAAATAATATTAGTGACTTTTTTTGGGATTTTGGTGCTGTAGAATTTGTCTCTAATATTAATTATGATAATAATACATTTAGTTTTAATATCAAACCCTACACCTTAATATCCGATCCTAATGATACTGATGGCTCTTTTGATAATATTAAAGTCGGAGATATAATTAATTTATTTTTTGCTCTAGATAATATCACCTTTATTACTACTATTTCTAAAGCTAAAGTAACTCTGCGCACTTTTAAAGTTAATTTAACCAAGATGATTGAAACAGAACCCGAACCAGAATCAGAGCCAGAATCCAATCATGATAATTCCTCACAACTTGCTCAATTACCTGATAACGACTCTGAAGTTTCTTCCGAAATTATTGATGATGGGTCTATTGATTCAGATGATTCAGATGATTCAGATGATTCAGATGATTCAGATGAAGATGATGATGAAGATGATGATGATGAAAATGATGATGATGAAGATGATGATGAAGATGATGATGAAGATGATGATGAAGATGATGATGAAGATGATGATGAAGATGATGATTCGGATAATTCGGATGATTCTGGAGATTCTGAATCCTCTGAATCTGAACCATCTGAAAAAATGATTGAACATATAATTGAGCCAGAACCACAGGTTGAAAAGCCCAAAGCCAAAAGAACTTATGTAAGAAAACAACCAGTTAAAAAACCTGTTGAACCAGAACCAGAATCAGAATCAGAATCAGAATTAGAATCAGAGCCAGAACCTAAAGCTCAAGAAGTTAAACCAAAAAGAAAATATGTAAGAAAAAATCAAATTACGGAACCTGAACCAGTTTCTAAAACTAATTCTAATTCTAATTCTAAAACTAATTCTAAAACTAATTCTAAAACATCGGATAAAAATTTATCTAATGAACAAATTAATAAAAAAGCACCTGTTAAGAGAGGTAGAACAATAAAAACTTAAATATTTTTAATTGATTCGACAATAGCATCTTTAGATACATATGGTTGTTCATTTAAAAAACATACAAGTAATATTAAAATAATAAGACAACATGTAAATAATAATAATTGATTTGTTAATTTCATATTTCTAATTCAATATAATATTATATAATATTATATTTTATAATTCTAAAAAAATATTTCTTGACACAACAGGATTTTTATATTTGGCTTTATTATCTTTTAATTTTTTATAATCTTTTATTCTAATTTTAATATCACCACCTGTATTATTAATTGTTAATAAATCATCTGATTGTGAATTTTGACTTGAGTTAATATCATTGAGTGATGTTGAATCTGATTTTAAATCTGAATTTGATTTATTATCAGATACTGATTTAAAATCCGAATTAGTTTTTGAATCTGAATTCAATTTGGTGTCGGGGCTAGATTTAGAATCAGAATTAGTTTTAGAATTATCTGCATTTTCATCTGATGTACCATATGAACCATTTTCCAATAGATTTTTCTTAAAATATTTATTCACATGATTTACTTTTGTAATAATTACTCTATAATTTGTTTCAGTATATTTAATAATATCATAGGAAATTGCCCATCTGAAAAAATTTAATTGACCTAATGTTGTTAATAATACCAAATTATTTTTTTCACATACATAATAAAACTTCTTCTTTCTTCTAAAAGGATCAAAATATTTTTTCTTAAACGATTTTAATTGAGCTTTATAACTTATATTAATATTAAAATCATTTTGTTTGGAATGACGATTTTCTACTCCTATCGATAATTTATATAAAAAACAATATCTGGTTACAAACCAATCTAGAAATCTTAATGATATCAAATGTGTCCCATTTATTATATCTACCATTAATTGATTTTCTTCCTTGGTACAATTTGAGAAAAAATTATCTAACTTTTTATAATGCATTAATTCTTTTGCCTTAAAATCCTTTATTGTTATTAAATCAGATATATCATAAGAATTTGATATATTTGATACAACTTCACTTTCTTGTTTAATTTCTTGTTTAACATCTGGTTTAACCTCTTGTTTAACATCTGGTTTTACATCTTCTTCAATCTCAATATTACTAATTTTTTTCTCAGATTTGTTAGATTTGGTGCTTTTATTTTTTTTAAAAGCCAAAATGTTAATATTGTCGCTTAAATTACTTTCACTATTAGATTGTGTTCCATTCAATTTTATATTGCTATTTGACATTAATATTTATATTGATATTTCATTAATAAATACAAAAATTTAAATACTTTAATTAATAAAATAAAAGTATTATTTTGATAAATAAAAAATTAATTGTTAATTAATTGTTAATTAATTGTTAATTAATTGTTAGTTATGTTAGTTATGTTAGTTATGTTAATTAATTCACAATATTTGATTTATAAATATCTTCTTCAACAGAATCCTTAATAAATAATCTTAACACTTTAATTTCTTTGTGTTTATTACCTAAACGTCTTACTCTTCCAATTGCTTGATTTTCAGTATTAGTTCTGTATTGTTTATCTCCATAAATTGGATCTAAGAAAATAACTTCTTCTGCATTGTTAAGATTTGAACCAGATACAGTACTCTCGGATGATAACATAATAATTCTGAATTCGTTGTTATCAGAATCCTTATTGTTAAATAATCTTAATACCTTATCCTTTTGATAAACATTTCCTTGACAGTATAATTGTTTAATACCATTTTGTTCAAGAACTTTACCTACCTCCTTAAGTAAATAATCCCATTGTGAAAATATAATTCTGTATTTTTTAGGAGTTGATTTAATATACTTGATTATGTAAGCTAATTTAGTACCCAATGTATTAACTTCTTTGGATTTATTTGATGAAATTAAGAAGATCTTATCTAATTGTAATGGTTTTTGACAATCAGGACATGAACTAAATGAACCAGATGATTTTGATTCCTTTACTATTGTACTAATACAACTGTAACAATATATATGTCCACAGAAAGTAATACCTAAATCATGTTCTTTAATTGGATCCAAACAAATTGAACAATTTTGTTTTGTCACATTTTGCATATCTGAAATTAAATCAATAAATGTCTTGTAGTAAATAACAGTTTTTTCTTTACCATCTCTTATTTTCTTTAAATCACCTACTTTTCCTTGAGCCACATATAAATCATCCTTTAAATTTGAATAACCCATCAAATTGACTTTACCCTCTTTCTCCATTTCTTTCATTTCGGTTTTAATTCTGTCAATTCTTTCTATACATTTCTTATAATGTTCATCAGCTAAATCAAAATCAGCCATGTACATTTTCTTAATATGTTTTTGAATATCTTCAAGAGATTCTACCTTGTTTGAAATATTTTCACGAATTTTATCTGAAATAAGTGGATGACAACATAATTGACGTAAGAAAACATCATTTACTGTATTATTTGGATCCGCTAAATATGCATTATAAATCATACGTTCGGTCTCCGTAAAGTTAAGCCATATTGTTTCTTCCTTTATTTCAGGTAATTTCAAGATTCTAATATTCTTATTATGAGTATTTCTACTAAAATGATTTTTAATATAGGAATAAGATACCTTGTTAAAAAGATCTATCTTATTAATATGATTTACACCAAATGTCAAGTAATCAATTACAGCTGATAATGATGTTTTATCTAGTTCTGTGTAAGATATAACTTGCTTTTCCTTAAAAGGTGTTCCTGAGATAATCCATCTGTAGTTTGATTCTAAAAATTTTAATTTCAAAAATAAATTAGAATCCTCTATTTCGTGGAATTCATCAATCACTACTCGGTGCCAATATATACTAAATATATTTACATCCTTATTAAATATATCTGTGATATTAGACATTGGGTCAAATTCTTCATGTTGATTTAATTTACAATTTGTAAAAAAGTTTGCTGATACTATTACTACATCCGCATTCATGAAATCAAAGTAAGAATATTTTTTATAGTGAACCTTGGTTAACAAATTTATTATTTTAATCGGTTTACTTAAATGAATATCAAATTCTCTTGCCCATTGACCACATAAATGATTTGGGACTATGACTAGGGTAGCTTTTGAATATAACTGAGTTCCTTTTACCATACTGTTATATTTTGAAACATTCGTATTTATTAATGTAATTATCTGGAGGGTTTTACCCATACCTACTTCATCAAATAAACCACCACCTTTAAATTCTAGTTTTTTTGTTAATTCATCATATTCTTCTGAATATAGTTTATTTTCTATATTCAACATCCAATTTAAATTGTTAACTTGATAAGGATATAATTCTGTCTTAATATTTGCAAATTTTGTTTTAACTACATCAGCCTCTGGGGAATTATCCAATATTTGTGCTATTAAAAAATTTGTTATTTTTGTTTTTATTGTCATTATTGAATTGTATCCTGAAACATAATCATGGTCTAATATTGAATTAGATATATTGTTAATCAATTGATTCTTTTCATTATTTAATAAATTTTTACTGTTGGATGGATTATTGTTGGCAACATTTATTGTTCCACCAGTTTGATCTGGTTTTACATTTTCATCATCAGAATCATCTGAACTGTCAGAATTACCATCATAATGTCTTCTTCTTACTTTTTTTTGTACTGTAGGTTGATTTCCTGAATTATTTATCATATTTTTTGCATTTTTATTTGCATCAACTGTTGCAGAAGTATGTAAATTTATATATGATGGTACTGCCTCCTCATATATAGTATTATAAGTATCTAGTATATCTAGTAATTTATTAAATAATACTGAGTCGGTTTTTATTTCCATTATATTAATTTTATATATAGTGATTTATTTAATCAACTTTTTATAATAAAAAAATATATCTATATATACTAATCCATTTTCTTATATATAAATACTTAAAATCCAAATGAATTTAAATACTCAAATGTAATCTGTGCATTTGAGATTTCTTTGTCTGATATATCTGGAATATTATTCTTTAAAAACTTTACAATATTTTTTATATTAAATTTTTTTTGTCTAACATAATTATTTATAGAATTTTTAAACAACTCAGTCATATCTTTGGTTATTTCTTTTAAATCTTTACTAATTATTTCTAAAAATTCATCCCAAAATTCTAACATGATATTTGAATAAAAATTATAGTTTGAATGATCTATTATAAAATTATAGTTTGATTTAGTTGCATTTGGATTTGTAAAAAACATTCTCTCATTTTCCCCTGATTCTCTATAAATTTTTCTTATTTTGTTTATTAATTCAATGTTTACTAATTGTTTGTTTTCTATTTTTTCTATTATAATATTTTCTATACATTTGTGTGTTTTTATTAATTCAAATAGTTCATTAGGTTTATATCCATGATGGAATAATGAATAATCTGAACCTAGCAATATACAAAAATCAATAAATTCATTTTTATTTATTAATAATTTTTCAAGAGTTTCTTCTGTATTCAAGTAATACACACCATTATTATAAAATTTTATTGTCTTGACAATACCTGCTGGAATTGGATCTGTATCATCTGTTAAAAACATATCAATTATACCATATTGATTCAACATTACTGCCAAATACTCACCTTCCCCGTAAGAAAATATATATGGGATATTCAATAAATCAAACAGTTCTAACAAAATATTTATTTCATCTGTTTTAATTCTTATTGTATTTTTCTCATACTTTTTCTTTAATACCGCGTATTCACTATCTGATTCCGCATATTCATCAGGATGTTCTTCAATTTGTTCTAATTTTACTTTATTAAATTGTTTCTTTTGACTTCTATTATGATTTGTATTTTCTTTTTCTTGTATTGTTCCACCATCAAAAATATACAAAGGTAATAAACTATTGGATAAAAATTGTATTATTTGATTAAAAAAACCTATTAACATATTATCATAGGAATGTGCATATTTATAACAAAATAAATTACCATCAACCCCAATTATTGTATTAGTTTTTTTTAATTTTAATTCACTTATTAAATCGTTTATATATGGATATACCTTGTACATCGAATTATTATTTAAAAATGTAAATAATTTTTTTATTCCCATATTGTTAATTTATTTAACTTATATTAACAGTATAAAAAAAACGTTTCCTCGGAGGATGTTCATACCCAATTTTAAATCTATTTCATCGGAATCCGTATCATAATAACATAAACCCTTATTTTCTATTTTGTAAATATATCCATTTGAAATTTTTTCAAATTGTTTATTATTCAGACTATCAAATGAATATAGTAAATCAATTAAATTTATCGAATAAGTATTTCCATCTAAAAAATTAATATTAATTGGTTTGTTTATATTTTCATTAAGATTTTTTTCAATATTAATTTTACAATATAAATCTTTTCCCACTATCATATATTTTAATCCTTCAAATTCATCATTAGATAATTTTATACTAATTTTAACATTACCTTCTAGTTTTACACCTGATATCTCTATTGATTCACCTTCAGACTCATATATTTGTTCAAAATCTATTGGATATATTGGTTCAATAAATGTATTTTTAGTTACCCTATTCAAATTTATTCTTTTTTCCACATTATCATATATTTCTTTTATCGAATATTCAATCTTTTGTTCTATATCCAAAACCTTTGATATTGAATTTATTAAATCCCATGAACTCAAATTTATAGTTAATTCCTGATTTTTTAATTTTGAATATAAAATATCTATCAGATTTATATAATTTTTATCCGAAGTAATATTTTTTAAATAACTAATTATTGTACTCGTATTTAATAAGGTAAATATTTTATAATCAAAATCATCAGGTTTAAATTTAAAATTATCATTAAAATTGTTAGGGTTATTATATTTTATATGTAAATCATATTCTTTTCTTGATTTTTCATTTGATAATATATCATAGGCATATTTAATTTCTATAAACTTTTCATTTGAATTATCTAATTTGTTTTTATCTGGATGATATTTTAATGCTAATCTTTTATAAGAATTTTTAATTTGGATTTGAGATGCATTTGACTCTAATTCTAATATTTTATATAAATCTAATTTTTTATTTGGATTTGGTTCATAATCCATCTAAAATATTTTTATTACTTAACTATTAAGTATTAATTATAAGTTTAAATTTAAATTTAAAAATAAATATTAAATTATAATAAGTACTATATGAGTAGTTTTGTACCTAATATAAATAATATAAATGTCCAAAGGTCTCAACAAAATTTTGTTAATCAAGGAATACCAAATAATGTTTTAAACATGAATAATCAAAATAATCAGTTTAATCAATTAAATAACCAATCAAATAATCAAGCTAACAGTAGGGATGCCTATAATATGAAAAAAATAAAAAAATTCAATACAATAGACCAATTACATAATAAAGATGATTTAAAAAATCTTATTTTAAAACCACAAACTATTGAAAAACCAAATATTAATATTAAGGCTTTAACAGATGTTAGAAAACATGAAAATGAATCTGTTATAGAAGAAAGTAAGAAAAAGATGGTTAATAATCCATATAAAGGTATTATTAAGGATTTTAATTATGAAAAAAAAATTAAAGAACAAAAAGATTTAATTGTTCACAAAGTGACTACAGCTGATAAAGACCAAAAAGTTTTTGACAATAAAATGGGTGATTTTAAAACCACAATTAAAACACAAAATGAAGAAATTAAAGATATTTATTCTATTGATAAAAAAACTCAACACAAAAAAGATTTTGAATACCAGCATAAATATAAATACAGAAATAAATTAGAAACTGGAGAAGATTCTGATTTAAGAGTTGATAGAATTGAATATTATAAAAAAGAACAAGAAAAAATGGAAGATAACAAAAAGAAAATTGATAATATATTGTTGGATTTGATTGATTCTGGAATATTGTCAGAAAATCTTGATTCAATTAACTATGATAAAATTGATACTCTAAAATTAGAAGAAACTCTTAAAAAAACTTTTGGTGAAGATGAGTTTAAAAAAATTATGCAAGAACTTGGTTAACTTAATTATAATAAATTTAAAATTTTTCTGGGTGGGAAAATTCATTAAAATTTATTATTAAAAAAATATATATATCATTATTAACTTGAAATAATAATTATAAATGTTCTATGAAGAAGATTTATCCACAGATAATAATAATAAAATTGAAAAAATTAATCAATTTGTTATTTTAGAGTCAAAAAATCTTAACATTAATCTGGAAAATTCAGATTTAAATTCTTTGAATTCTATGAATTCTTCTGAATCCGAATACAATAGTTTAGGTGAACAAAATTTATCAATTTCTAATAATTGTGTTGAATTACTTAATGACAAAATTAATGAACTTGAAATGAAAATTAATTTCTTATCAAAACATTCTATTAATGTGGAACCAATGATTAATATAAATATTAATAAATTACTAGAAAATTTTGATTCAGTTATTAAACAAATTAATTCTGTAGTAATTACACAAGCACAAATATCACCTAAACCAAAAACACCTGTAAAAAAAATATATGAATATGAATATTAATTTTCATTATAATTTTTAATATTAGAAAAAATTTTTTAATATACATATATTATTTTCTTAATTAATAATATATTAAAATTTAATTATGTCTGGGATAACTACAACATTATTTACTAATTATCAAATTAATAGAGCTATTTCTGATTTTGTTTACTCTGAATTAAAACAAAGTTTGAATAATGCTAAAGAATATAATATTTATTTGGATAGACATGAAATCAAAATTAGTTTAATTGATACACTTGGTCGTATTCTTAAATCAACTAATATACCTGAATTTAAAGATTCTGGTTTGTTTAATATTAAATATATTAATGAATATGTTGCTCCATATGATCCATTCAATATTCAATTAAGAGCTTTTGAATTACAACTTAAAAATCTTAGAAATAGAAAATCAGACCTTGAAGCTGAACTTGGTAAACTTAATCAAATATTTAGCAATAGAAATACAAGTGAAGCTGATAAAAATGCAACACAAAAACAAATTGAATCAATTAAAACTGCTATTGAAGCAATTGGTGTTGATAAACCTTCATTAACAACTCAAGTGACCCAAAAATTTTCAAAAAATCCACCAACTGATGTAAAACCTACAGGAGAATTTGAAAAAATATATGATGCAATTGATAATTTAAACAAAACCAAGGATACAACTGCTAGACGCCAAAAAGATGCTAATCTTCAAAAATGTTGGAATAATATTCAAACAATTATTGATGGAATTAATAGATTTAACAGCGAATTTCCTGATTACACAATTGACATTAATGATGTTCCTATTATTGTTGAATACTATTATTATATTTATATGTACAAATTAGTAAGATCAACTGAAAATTTAATTATTTCAAATTCTAATAAAGTATATACTATGACCTATTTAATTAGTACATTTTATGATGTACCTGATTTAACTTCCCAATATATCAATATTTTTGAAGCTATTGTTAATGCTAGAACTGGCACTCCTATTAAAACAAAAAGTGAAAATGATACATTTGAGCCATTATTTGATAATAACGAAAATAAATTTAAAAATGAATTATTTTGTATAAAAGCATTACTTAAAGCTCTTTATAAATCTGATGAAACTTTTTCAGCTAAAATTAAAGATTTTGATGATAAAAAAATTAAAGAATCTGAAAAAGAACCAAATCCTGATAAAGAAGCTGAATTAAGTGATTCTCTTAAATCTTTTACTGGAAAAACTAAAGCTGATGAAATTAAAAAATCTATTGGTGAAAGGGCTTCAGCAACTAGTAAAGCTATTAGTGAAACTGCAAAAGCAACAGGTGAAAACATTAAAGCTGTTACATCAGGACTAGTAGGTAAACTTAAAAGTTTTGGTGAACGTTTTAAACCCAGTTCTAGTTCTACTAATACTCCTACTAATACTGATTCTGCCGATAAATCACTGGCTGGTGGTGATTATCCAGTAATTGGGGGTGGTCTTGCTATTAAATTTGATGGTAATGAAAAATTCCTAAAACAAGATGAATTTTATAAAATTTTTAACAAAGAAAAACTTTTGGTAATTGTTAGTAATAATAGAACACTTGATTTGAATGAATTTGTTAGCAATTTTGGTTCAGAAATAACTGATGAACAAAAAAATAGTTTAAAGAATTCTATTACTCCATTAATTTGGGAAGCATTTATTATTTATTTAAATAAATTTTATTTAATAAAAGGATTACAAATTACTAAAGATAAAGTGACACAAACTCCTTTACTTAAAATTAATCAAGGAGACGCAAAAGCTTTAACTAGTGAATTAATTAAAATTATCGGAATAACTGATGATAATAAAAAATTCGATATTAAATTCGATTATTTACAAGATGTTGAAGTCACTCAAAACCAAATAATTTTAGCTGAAAATAAATCAGTAGAAAAAGCCAAAGAAGAGGAAGAAAAAGCCAAAGCCAAAGAAGAGGAAGAAAAAGCCAACAAAAAAACTGCTACAACTGCTATTGATCCAAATGCTACAACTGCTACAACTACCACTACAGCTCTTGATCCAAATGCTACTTCTACAACTATCACTGCTAATAAAAATACTCAATCTGGTGGTTCTAAAGACCCATATTATGAAAAATATCTCAAATACAAAAATAAATATATGGAATTAAAAAATAGAAGATAATTTTTTTTATTAAAAATTTTAATTGATTACAATTAAAAAAATTAATTGATTACAATTTAAAATTATATTTACTTTTATGTAATAAATATAAAATGTCAAATACAATTAATACAACAAACTCCTCGGCTCATAATCTTAATTTACAAGATTCAAATGGTTTAAATAATATTGGTACTGGTGTTAAAAGAAAATATTCTTTGACCAAATCACAATCCAATAAATTTAAACCTAGTAATAAAAGAAAGAAACCAGAATCTGAATCTGAAGAATCTGAATCAGGAACTGAAACTGGAACAGAAACAGAATCCGATTCTGAATCTGACTCTAAATCTAATACAGGTGGTTCATCAGATTCGGATTCTGGTTCAGATTCTTCGGATTCTGAATCATCAGATAGTGAAAATGAATTAGATGAATCTAATCCCGATACCTATGCACTTAATTTACTCAAGAAAAAATATAGACACAATAAAAAATCTACCAACAAATATATTGCAAATCTTTATTCTAAATCAGTTGTCTCACTAGACACCAAATTCAAATCTATGAAAAATTCAGATTCTAAAAGCAAATTTAAAAAAGTTCTAGACGCATGCAAAGATTTAGATAACAAACTAAAAGATTCTATGGAAAAGTCCAAATCCAAATTTAAAATTAGCCAATTTATTGAACAATCAGAAAATAAACGTAGAAATACAAATAATTTTAATGGATCAGGTGGATCAGGTGGATTAGGTGGATTCGGTAGTTTTGGTGGATTTAATAATTCAGGATTTTCATCCAATATATTTGCTAATAATCTTGGACCAACTGGACCAACTGGACCAAATAGTACACTTGGGCCTATAGTTCCAAAAGATAATAAAGGTACTAAAAATAATAAGAATAATAAGGATAATAAGGATGATAAGAATACCTTTAATAAAGCAATGGATGAGATGATTTTTACAATATTATTTACAGACCCTAATTTATTTGGTTCATCAAATATAATGTTAGATGATTTTAATGGATTTTCAGGATATAACCAAGATGAAGAATATGAAGAAGGTGAAGATGGTGATGAAGAATGTGAAGAATGTGATGAATTTTGTGAAGATGGATGTGATCATAAAAAGAAATCAACTAAACAAGATGATGCAAAGAATGTAGGAAAAATAGATAAAGAATTTGAAGAACTATATGATCAGGATAATATTACTACACAAAATGGGCTAAAGTATTTCAAAACTTTAACTCCTGAAAAGAAAAGATTATATTTGGAAAAACTTAAACAAGTAAAACATGCATTTAAGGATGAAGAGAAGAGACCCAATTATATGAAAATTCTAGACTGTGATACAACTGAATCAAATAAAGCATTAATTTTACAAAAGATTACGACATTTGATAATCTGAAAGGGTCTTCAGAATTTTTCAAATTAAAAAGTTGGATTAATAAAATTATGAAAGTACCTTTTGGTAAATATGTCAAACCACCTGTTTCAAAGACTGATGGTTCAGAAAAAATTCGTGAATATCTTAAAGGAGTACGTAAACACCTAGATGATGGAATTTATGGACATGAGACAACCAAAGACCAGTTGATCAAAATTCTAGCACATACTATTACTAATCCCCAAGAAGGTGGTAATGTATTTGCACTCCAAGGACCCCCAGGTGTTGGTAAAACAGCCCTGATTCAAGATGGAGTAGCTAAAGCATTAGGTCGTCCATATTCATTTATTAGTTTAGGTGGTGCAACTGATGCTTGTTTCCTTGAAGGACATGATTATACATATGAAGGTTCAAATCATGGGAGAATTGTAGAACTATTACAACAAGCAGGTTGTATGAATCCAGTAATTTATTTTGATGAGTTAGACAAAGTATCAGAAACTGCAAAGGGTGAAGAAATTATTAATATTCTTATGCATATAACTGATTCTACCCAAAATTCACACTTTAATGATAAATATTTCGGAGGTTTAGATTTTGATTTATCCAAGGCAATTATTATATTTTCATTTAATGATGAACAAAAGATTTCAAGAATTTTAAGAGACCGTATGAAGATTATCAGAGTAAAAGGTTATAAAATGTTAGATAAAATAAATATTGCTAAAGATTATTTAATTCCCAAATTAATTAAACAAATTGGATTAGAAGATATCAAAATTGAATTTACTGATGAAATGATATCATGGATGATTGACACATATACAAATGAAGGTGGAGTTCGTAGACTAAAAGAATTATTTAATGATATACTATTGGAAATCAACTTGAGAAAATTAGAAGATAACAAATTAAATGGTGAAAAAATTACTTCTCAAATAGTTATTACACAAGAAATGTTAACTGATGATTTACTTAAAAAGAAACGTAAGATTGAACATTTAAAGATTAATTCAGAATCAAAAGTAGGAATAGTTAATGGATTGTGGGCCAATGAACTTGGAGTTGGTGGTCTTATTCCAATTGAGTGTTGTTGGATTCCTGCTACAGATAAATTACAATTAGAACTAACTGGTATGCAAGGTAAGGTAATGAAAGAATCGATGTCAGTTGCTAGAACTATCGCATGGAGAATCTTACCTGAAGAAGCTAAATCAATGATAAATTCCAGATGGAAAGATACATTTGATTATGGAATACATATCCATTGTCCAGATGGTGCAACACCTAAAGATGGACCAAGTGCAGGTGGTGCTATTACTACTTGTTTAATTTCACTTTTAACCAATATTCCTGTACACAATTATGTAGCAATGACAGGAGAAATAAATCTTAAAGGACATATTACCGCAATTGGTGGTCTTGAAGAAAAAATATTTGGAGCTAAAAAAGCTGGTGCAAAATTAGTTCTGTGTCCTAAAGAAAATTCTCATGATTTGGAAGAAATTACCAATAAATTCCCCACATTATTTGACGAATCATTTAAAGTTCAAATGGTAGAAAATATTTGGGATGTGTTAGATATTGTGCTTATCAATAAATTGAATTGGGTTAGATTTGATTAATATATTAGTAACATATTAGTAATAAATTGGTAGTAAATTAATATTTTTATTTGAATAATGTTTTTTTATATATACATACTTATATATAAAATCTAATGGAAAATTCCAAATATAAAAATAAATATTTAAAATACAAAAATAAATATTTACAATTAAAACAATCATCACAATTATTCCAATCAAAACAACATGGAGGTAATGAACCATTTATTTCAAAAATAAATTCGGATAATCAAATAGAAGAATATAGAAAAAAATTATCTGAATTATATCCATCCACAGTATTTGATACAAATAAAAATAATCAAAGAAATTATAGTCAAGAATATAATACAACTTATGGGGAAATGACATATGAAGGTATTGATTTGATAAATAAAAAATGTAATCCAAATGATGATATTAATGTTTTTGTAGATATTGGATCTGGTAGAGGTAAATTAGTATTATGGTATGCATCTGAACCCAATATCAATAAATCAATTGGTATTGAATTAGTAGAAGAAAGACACCAAGATGCACTTAAAGTAAAGGAACAAATTGGTTTTAAAGAAATTACCGATAAAGTAGAATTAATTGGTAAAAACTTTTTGGATATTGATTTCAAAACATTAATTAATCCTTATTCTAAAGTATTAATATGGTTATCTAATTTATGTTTTAATCAAGATATCACAGACAAAGTATTTGATAAAATTACAAAAGACTTCCCAGTTGGAACAATAATTTGTTGTTCTAAACAAACATCAAATCCTAATATTAAATTTATCGAAAGTATTACTGTACCAATGAGTTGGTCAAGTGGAAGTAATGTTTATATATACAAAATTTAGCTATTTAATTATTTAATGTTCTTTAATTGTTTTTAGTACATTAATTGTATTTGGATGAGAATTAAGATAATCTTGAAGAAATTCAAAGCTTTTTTGTGGAATATGTCTATAATTATATAATCCATTTTTAACTTCTTTATCCATTTTTTCCTTAAATTCTTTCTTCTTCTTTAATTCTTTTTCATCTAATTCTTTATCTTCTACTTCATCATAAACATAATCAAAATATTTTTTGAATGTAGTTTGAAAATCTTTACTAAAGTTAATATCTTTTTCTAACTTCTCTTCCAATTCCTCATCATTATATTCATTAAATAAATTACGAACATGTTCTAACACAGAAAAAATTAAGAATTCTTCGTCTTTTCTTAAATTCCACTGTGTACCATCGTGAACCATATATAATCCTCTATTGTAATCATTCATGTAAATATTTTGATTCTCAGGTATTTTATCATTAAAGTGTATTAATTTAATTAATTTATTAAAACAAAATGTGCCATTATTATCTATATCAGTCATTATTTTTAATATTTCTTTCCTGTTTAATTTTTTAAATGACTCTTTATCAAAAGGATTTATTTTATAAGGAACAAATATATTATTAGTAATATTTTGTGTATTGTTGTGGTTGGTATTATTTATTGTTTTTTCAGTATTTTTATTTAATACTTCTTTAATTTTAATTTCAAGATCATTATTTTTAGTTTCAAGATTTTTATTTTGAATTTTTAATTCATCATTTTGTTTTATAATAGTTTCCATCAGGTTCTGTAAATTTTTATTATTTTTTAACATTTCATCCACCTTTTTATCATTTTCAATTAAATTTTCAAAAATATTTTGTTTTTTTTCATCTTCTAATTTTTTTACTTTACAACTATTTTTTAAATGTTTATTTAAATTAAAAGAAGTTGAAAAATTTTTTAAACAAAATGTACAAATATTTTTATTTTTTTCTTCATTATCGGAGAAAAACTCAGATTTTTGGAATATTTTGGAATTTTTTGGAATATTTTGGAATATTTTGGAATCATTTGGAATATTTTGGAATATTTCGGAATCATTTGGAATATTTGGTTTACATGGTTTCTTTTTATTTTCCATATGATATACTAAATCGACTCTTCTTTTAAAAGTTTTTAAACATATTTTGCATTCATGTATAGTCATTTATATATTTTAATATAGAAAATAAAATTAACTTTATACTTTTTTATTTTTCTCCATTTTTTCCATATTTTTCTCCATTTTCTCCATGTTTTTCTCCATTTTCTCCGATTTCTTCTCCATTTTCTCCATTTTTTTCTCCATTTTCAAAATATTATTTTTACCTTGAGAGAGAGAGTTTGACTAAAAAAATAAAAAAATTTTTTTTTTTACAAATTTTTATTTAAAATCATAAAATAATTTAGAACTTTTTATTTAGTTTGTCTATTATTATATGTATTTGTACATTAGACTGATAAAAAGTAAGTATGGTAAAAAGATATGTTAAAAGTTTAACAAATTATTAGTTATAAAAATAATTATTCAAGTAATTGAATTTGTTCATCATAAGGTGGTCTAGTTTCCAAAATCATAGGAACATTTTTATATGGTAAAATAAATTTAATTAAATTATCAATATGAATATGACCTCTTCCTAATTGTTCGTGTCTATCTAAATTTTCGCCTACTTGATGATATGAATCATTCAAATGTATTAATTTTATTTTATTTTTAACTGGTTCAAATATTTTATGAACTTGTTTAATAACATCGGGTTTATTTAAATCATAACCAGCTTGAAAAATATGGCAAGTATCGATACATATACCTAATTTTGAATAAAAATCTTGTGAACTAAATCTTTGAATAAATTCAACAAAATCTTCTAAATTTGATAACATCTCACCACCTTGACCTGCACAAGTTTCTATTAATAAATTTACAGGTATTTTTTTTGTTTCTAATTTATTAAATAATTCAATAATAAATTTAACCATATTGTTGTAGATAAAATCAGGATCATATTTTTTTTTAACATTTTTACCAGTATGTAAAACTATCCCATCCATATCACATTTATTTCCATAAATTATTTCTTGAATTAAAATATCAATTCCAACATTATATAAATCAGTTTGAGTTGGTATTAATTCACCACCCATATTTATTTGATAAGATGCATGAATATAAACTCTTGAATAATCTTCCAAAATATTTTTAATATCTTTCAATTCTTCTTTTGATAATTTTGTTTTTGAAAACATTACTTGAATACATTTAAATTCTTCAGATAATTCTTTAATAATTTTAGAATCTTCTACAGCATATTCTGGTATATCTGAATCATAATCTAAAGGTAAACTTATTCCATAGCCTAAAGATAATTTCATTAATTTCTAATTATAATTAGTATATATAAAAATAATATTTATTTATAAAAAGATGAATAAATAATACAATATATAATTTTATTATTATATAAATACTAATACCAATAGTAAATATGGAAGAAGATTATAATGAAGGTTTAGAGCCTGATGTAATAAATGAATCTGCATTAAAATGTAATGTACAATTTTTAGTTGATAAATATATACCTAAAAATATTACAGATATATTTGATGAGGAAACTGAATATTATCAAAAATTAACTAACCAAAAACAAACCACGGATATGTGGAGTGATGCTATGCCATCAAAATGTTTTTTCCACAAGGATATATTTAGAAAATTAGAAAAAATAAGTAAAGATGATGGAATGTCACATATTATTTTTTATGGTAATCCGGGTTCTGGAAAAAAAACAATGATAAATCTATTTTTAGAAATGATATTTGATAAATCAATTTATAGATTGGATGATTCCAAATATACTGTCATTAGTTCAGGTAATATTGAAAACGAAGTTATTGTAAAACAAAGTGATCATCATATTATTATTGAACCAAATAATAATAATTTTGACAGATATTTAATTCAGGATATTGTAAAAGAATATGCACGTAGATATCCTCTATGTATATTTGAAAAAAGTCGTAATTTTAAAATGGTTCAAATAAATAATTTGGATAATTTATCATATTATGCCCAAACTTCTCTCCGTAGAACAATTGAAAAATATTCCAAGACTTGTAGATTTATAATGTGGTGTTATTCTTTATCAAAAGTAATTGAACCTTTAAGAAGTAGATGTCTATGTATTCATGTTCCAACACAACCTGATCACGAATTAATAAAATGGACATTTAATGTATCTTCACTAGAAAACATTGATATAAATTTTCCAGTTTTAAATTATATTGTAGAATCATCAAATGGTAATCTCAAGGATATTTTATGGAAATTAGATTTATACAAGTATTGTGGAAAAATTCAAAATGGATATCAAAAGTCATTAAACAATTTAATAAGTGAAATATTAGTAAATAATGATATCCAAGTAATACGTGATTACATTTATAAAATGATGATTACTAATATTTCGTCCAATATTATAATAAAGGATATCTTAAATATCATATTGGAAAAATTAGATACTTATCCAAATTCTAAAGAAAAATCTTTACAAATAATAAATTATGCATCAGAATTTGAATATAAATTATCAAAGGGTCGTAGAGATATTATTCATATTGAAGCATTTATAATGAATGTAATTAATGTTTTGAGAAAATAGAAAAATAAATAAAAAATTTTTTTAATAATTTTAATTTAAATTAATATTAATTTAAAAAATATTATGTGTGGAATTTGGGGTCTATTATCATTAAAACCAATCAAGTTGAATCATTCAATATTATTTGATAGATTCAATAGAATAAAATCAAGAGGACCAGATAGATCAGTATTTATAACTAATTCTAATTTTTTAATTGGATTTCATAGATTAGCTATTATGGATACAAGTATACAGGGTGATCAACCTTTTTCACATTCATATTATTATACAAATGATTTTAAAGAAGAAATTTTTAGAACTGTATATGTAATATGTAATGGTGAAATATATAATTACAAAGAAATAAAATCAGATTATAAAATTCAAGAAATTAATCAACAAGTAGGATACAGTTTTAGATCAGGTTCTGATTGTGAAATATTATTACCTCTATATCTAAGTGAAAAATCTGATGACACTAAAATTGGATTAAGTAACATGATTAATAAATTAAATGGTGAATTTGCATTTGGAATATTTGATATTGAACTAAATAAATCAACTGGTCAAACAAAATATTCTGTGTGGACAGGTAGAGATAGATTTGGAATCAGACCATTGTTTTATACACAACTAGATGATTATACAATTGGATTTGGTTCTGAGGTAAAATCTTTAATGAAATTAAGTGGTTCAAATACAACTAATAAAGTAGAAGTACATGATCCGAGAGCGTGGATGTCATGGTCAGGATATTCAAATTCAGATGAACCAATTACAAAGAATTATAAATTATATTATTCGGTTGGTAATCTCCCAATGGTATTAAAACCTGATCTAGATGATGTGTATCGAGTAATAAGAACTGGTTTAACTAATGCGGTGAAATCAAGATTAGAATCAGACAGAGAAATTGGTTGTTTATTATCTGGTGGTTTAGATTCTAGTTTAGTTTCAGCAATCGCAGCCAAAGAATTATCTTTCCAAGGTAAAAAATTACGTACATTTAGTATCGGGATGAAAGATTCTCCAGACGTACTCCATGCAGAAATAGTTGCCAAACATATTGGTTCTATACATACGAATATTGAAATACCTGAATCCGAATGGATTAAAGCAATTGAAAAAGTTATCCAAATAACAGAAACTTTTGATATTACCACAATAAGAGCAACAACAGGTCAATATTTAATTTCCAAATGGATTAGTGAAAATACTGATATAAAAGTACTGTTAATTGGTGATGGTTCAGATGAATTAACAGGAGGATACTTATATTTCCATCGTGCACCAAATCCTCATGAATTTCATTTTGAATGTGTAAGATTATTACATTATATACATTATTTTGATGTATTAAGAGCAGACCGAGGTATTGCATCAAATGGATTAGAAGCAAGAGTTCCATTTTTAGATCATAATTTTGTTGACCTATATGCCAGAATAGATTTATATTTAAAAATGCCAACAGCTCATACGCTAGAAGGTAAAACTTGTAAATATGAAAAATATTTATTAAGAAAATCATTTGACAAAACAGATTTATTACCTAAATGTGTATTATGGAGAAAAAAAGAAGCATTCTCAGATGGTGTTTCTTCTGAATCAAAATCATGGTATCAAATTATTCAAGAACAAGTAGAATTAACTATATCAGATGAATATTTTGAAAGAGCAAAAAATAAATATTCTGGATATTTAGTTCCTCATACCAAAGAAGCTTTATTCTATCATGAAATATTTGATAAATATTATCCTGATCAAAATCATTTATGTCCTTACTATTGGTTACCCAAATGGGTTGATAATGCTACTGACCCATCAGCTCGTACACTTAGTGTATATAAAGAAGTTGAATCCACAATTAATTAGTTAATTAATTAGTTGGTTATTTAGTTAATTGGTTAATTGGTTAGTTAATTGGTTAGTTAATTTCATCCAAAGTAATTTTTAATATTTCATTTTTATTATTATAAAAAACTAATTTTAGTTCATTAATAATTTCACTTCTATTTTCTATATTTTCTTTATCATTTTCATCCCATAAGCTAAGTAAATAATTTTTACTATAATTAATCCATGTGTTCTTTGTTTTGAAATCCTCATTATTTTGAATAAATTGAATCGTTTTTAATAATTTATCTTTTTCAAATGGTTCTGTTAACATCGTATTTACATTATCAAATATTTTTGCAATTTTATCATTAGTTTTACCAGTAACCCATTTTTTACCATTATGATATTGACATTTGTTTCTAGCCAAATCAACTACACAAAAATTTTTATATTCGGGTTTAGAATCATTTATATATACATGTTTTGCCATATTTGGTATTATATTTTTAAAATCTAATGTTGCCAAATGTTCAATTATCGTTTTTAACTCTATTTTATTTAAATCTTCATTACCGTGTGCTATTATTATATTATTTTGATTATTTAGTGTATTATTTATTGTAGTTTGTTTTAAATTACCAATTTCTTTTCTTAGTTCTACATTATCATTTCTTAATGATTCATAATCTGTTTTTAACTGACTATTTAATTTTATTAATTCATTATTTTGTCTAAACATTAAATTTAATATTAATTTAGTTTGTTCATCTACCTCATGTTCTTTTAGTAATATATTTAATTCTTCATTTGAAGATATTATATTACCTTTTGATTTTGTTGTATTAATTGAAACTTTAACTTTGCATCTATTATCATTTATGTGTCTTTCTAAATTATACTTTTTTTTAAATGTAGTTTTACAATATATACAAAAATGACTTGGTTTCTCTTTTAATTTTTCTGCATCTTTTATATTTGAACTACTATTTGATTCATTATCACTATCTATCTGAATATTATCAATTTCTATCTTCTTATTGATAACTTGGTTAACTTGGTTAACTGGATTAATTTGGACTGGATTAATTTGATTGGACAAAATTGGGTTGGGGAAAATTGGGGAATTTTGGGGATTTTGGGGCAACTGAATAAATTGGGTTGTATTTTTAATATCTTTATCGCATGGTTTCTTTTTAATCAGATGTGCTTTTAAATGGGAAATTTTATTAAAACCTTTTCCACATTTTTCGCAATTATGTTTAAACATTATTTGTGCTATATATATACAAATACAAAAATTTTTAAATAGTTTTTATATTGGGGAAAATTAGGTTTTTAGGTTTTTAGGTTAAAATTTTTTTAAATGGGAATTTGGATACTGAAGGAAATTGGGTTTTGGGTTTTATATTTTTTCGAAAAAATCAATACAATCATTTATTTTATTTATAAATAAGCTTATATCATCACTTGGTGGTAATATAAATCTGTCTCTATTTGCTTTTTGTCTATATGTATCCAAAATATTCAATACCATTTTTTCTACCAAATCCATTTGTTCTTCATTTTTACATGCTCTATAAAATATTACTTCGTGTTCAATACTTTTATTATAAGTACTTAATCTGTCAGTTAAATTAATTGCTTTACCAATGATATATATACCTTTACTTTTGTTTTCTGGTGATGTTATTAAATAAATCACATTCTTATCTTGATAATTGATTCTCTTTTGTTTTTTTAGTGTTATGTCTTCTAATATTTTTATTCTCTTTTCATAGTCTTTTATTATTTTTTCCTTTTCTTTCAAAAGTCTTAAATTAATTTCTACACTACCTTTGGTAAATAAAGTTCTAATCCAACTACTAACTTGGAGTGCAAATATTGGACTAATCCATTGGGCTAATTGAATAGCCAAATCTGGGTGTATCCATGTACCTTGTTCAAAATTTGAACTTTTACCTTTTTTACTATCAATTAAATTTATATTTAATAAATCATTTTGTATACCAGTTAATGAAGCGGTAATTCCCGCATCACTAGCTAATATACTTTTTAATTCATGGTTTTTTTTACTTTTGTTTATTAAATTATTTTGTGTATATACTAGCGATGCCGGAATTCCCGCTTCACTAGCTATTGTACTTTTTATATCTATATTTTTTGTACTTTTATTTTTTATAATTTGTGATTTTTTAAAATTATTTTGTATAGCAGTTGCCGATGCGGGAATTAACGCATCGGCGAATAATATACTTTTTTCTAATTCAAAATTTTCCATATTAGTTAATAATTTATTTTGTATATAAGGTTCCGATGCAGGAATCACGGCATCGGTATCTATTATACTTTTTTCCAATACGGGAATTCCCGCATTGAGATTTAAATTTATCTCCAATTGTTTAATGAGTTCTTTAGTACTATCAAGTCTGCACCAATCATTGAATTTCTTTCCACCTGCTTTACATAATTGAGTTGCATTAATATAATTATCAGATTCTCTATAAACAATAATTTGATTATTAATTACTAATTGAGCTGGTTTGATATATTCTATATTATTATCATCTTTATCATTATCAACAATTATAATATTGTCAGTTGAAGTATTTGAGTTTATTCTAAGATCTTCCAACTGTTTGTCTTTAGTAATAATCATATTAATCAGTTTATTATTTATCAATTTACTTTCATTTGCAGGTATAGTTTCTTCTAATTTTTTAATATTTTCATTAATATTTTTGATATCAGATTTTATATCTGTTTTATCAATTGTTTGTTTAGTTGATATATTTTTCAACTCTTTTACAATTTCTTCTAATTTATTTGATTGATTAGTTAAATTAACTGGTATAGGTTCGTTTTTAATAGCCTTACATCTATTTTCATTTATATGTCTGTCTAAATTATATTTTTTTGCAAAAGCAGTACCACAATCTGTACATGAGTATTTGGGCTCTGTTTTTATTTGTAAAATTAAAATTGGATTAGGTACAGGATTAGGCACTAGGTTAAGTTCAGGAATTGGTTCAGGAATTGGGTCAACATGGTTGGGTAGAATAATTGGGGCATTCTGGGGAAAGTCTGGGGCAACTTGTATATTTGGTCTACATGGTTTCTTTTTAACTTTATGAACTTTATAATGGGAAATTTTTTTAAAACCCTTTTCACATATTTCACACTTA
>JACCEB010510621.1_pt1 | contig 29726 bp, 28 predicted proteins | sample 7454761 | NCBI WGS metagenome assembly JACCEB01 (sample SAMN15323454, study PRJNA562643) | freshwater metagenome | isolation source: river surface water | place: USA:Blue River Watershed | collected 2017-08-18
AGATTTAAGAAGAGATTAAGGACGCCACCGTGCCAGTACCAAAGCGAAAGATGTCTCGCTCAAAGACTCGTTCTCGTCGTAGTCAGTGGAAAACAACTGCGGCAGCACTAGCGGCGTGCCCACAATGCCAACAACCAAAATTGCAACACACTGCATGCCCAACGTGCGGAACTTATAACCGCCGTCAGGTTATTGAGGTCTGATCTGTACTCTGATTTAACACAGCACTTAGGTGTTGACGTTGATCCAAATCTTTTAGCCTTAGCCTTTACTCATCGTTCATTCGCCTACGAATCTGGCACAAAAGAAACAAATGAACGTCTTGAATTTCTTGGAGACTCTGTTCTTGGATTAATCGTTACTGAAGAGCTATTTCTTCGCTTTCCTGATTTAGATGAGAGCAGGCTTTCACCTCTTCGCTCTGGTGTTGTAAACATGAGAGCCCTTGCAGATATTGCACGCGAACTTAATCTAGGAAAGTACATTCGCCTTGGAAAAGGTGAAGAAGTCACTGGCGGTCGGGACAAAAATTCATTATTGGCAGACGCACTAGAAGCGCTGATTGGTGCCATTTATCTACATGCAGGCTTAGCAACCACTGCGCTGGTTGTTCGAAAGTTAATTGATTCAACTCTGACGCAGGCAATGGCGCGAGGCGCTGGCTTAGATGGCAAAACGGCGCTTCAAGAGTTAACCGCTCAACTCGGTAAAGGTGCCCCTGAATACATTGTCACCGAGACTGGTCCAGATCACGACAAGAGTTTTAGCGCCGCCGCAATGGTCGCCGGGGAGTGCATTGCAAGTGGTAGCGGAAAGAGCAAGAGAGAAGCCGAGCAAGTTGCTGCTAGAAGCGCCTATGACATATTGAAACCTCAAGTTGTGGATGAAGGTCACCAGCTCTAAAGCCGCCGTGTTACTTCGCTAATTAACGCGCTCGCAAGGTAGGTTTACCGCGTGTATCTAAAGAGCATCACGCTCAAGGGCTTTAAGTCCTTTGCTTCGGCGACCACTTTGCGCCTTGAACCGGGTATCACCTGCGTCGTCGGTCCCAATGGTTCTGGAAAATCAAATGTTGTTGATGCACTTACTTGGGTAATGGGTGAACAAGGGGCCAAATCTCTTCGCGGTGGAAAGATGGAAGATGTCATCTTCGCCGGCACCAGTGGGCGAGCACCACTTGGACGTGCCGAAGTTTCGGTAACAATTGATAACGCGGACGGTGCTCTGAATATTGATTATTCAGAAGTAACTATTTCTCGTATTCTCTTTAGAAACGGTCAGAGCGAGTACCAAATAAATGGTGAAGCATCTCGATTGCTCGATATCCAAGAACTCTTAAGCGATTCAGGTATTGGCCGAGAAATGCACGTCATTGTTGGTCAGGGTCAGCTTGATGCGATTCTGATGGCAAATCCAGATGAACGGCGTGGATTTATTGAGGAAGCAGCAGGTGTACTAAAACACCGCAAGCGAAAAGAAAAGGCGCTCCGTAAATTAGATTCGATGCAAGCGAATTTGGCTCGCGTACAAGATCTCACGGTGGAATTACGCAGACAACTTCGCCCATTGGGCAAGCAAGCCGAAGTAGCAAAGAAAGCTGCCACGATCCAAGCAGATCTTCGCGATGCAAAACTACGTTTGTTGGCTGATGACTTTATCTCGATGACCAAAACCCTAGATGCAGAAGTTGCAGATGAAACTGCACTGCGTGAACGACGCTCAATAGTTGATGCAGAGTTAGACAAAGTTCGCGCACGTGAAGAATCACTCGATGCACAAGCAGCAGTTGAAAGTCCACAGCTTGTTAAAGCACAAGAAACGTATTACCAACTCAACTCTTTGCGCGAAAGATTTAGAGGAACCGCATCTCTTGCACAGGAGCGCTCTCGCTTCTTAGCCGAAGAAGCCGAAGAGGCTCGCACACTCGGTCGCGATCCAGAAGCACTAGACCGTGAAGCGCAAGCACTTCGACAAGAAGAGTCCGAACTCCGTGCAGCAGTTGCAAGTGCACATCTTTCACTCACCGATGCCACTAACGCTTTAGCCCAAGCGGAAAATTCGCTGAAGAGTGAAGAAGACAGAGTTGCTGCAGCAATGCGAGCAATCGCAGATGCCCGAGAAGGAACTGCAAGACAAGAAGGTCACATAAAGTCTTTGAGAGCACGACTTGACGCTATTGCTGAAGAGATTGCTCGTCTAGAAAAATCACGTAATGACGCCAAGCAACGTGCGGATGAAGCATCACGCGCATACTCAACTTTTGAGTTAGAAATAGCAAGTGCTGATTCCAGCGAATTAGGTCTTGATTCACACTTTGAATCGGCCAAATCTAAGTTAGAAAGTGCAAAGAAGACGCTTTCAGATCTTGTTGATAACGAACGAAATATCGAGCGGGAAAAGAACGCAGTTGAGGCCAAACTTGAAGCACTTCGAATTACGTCAAAGAGCAATGACGGTGCGGCTGCGCTCTTAGAAAATTCTCGCGGCGTAAAGATTCTGGGCAGCGTCAGTTCATTGATTTCAATTGAAAAGGGATTTGAAAGCGCTGTTGCAGCAGCGCTTGGTTCATTGGCTGATGCCATTGTTGTTCAAGATCTCAACTCTGCAGTAAGTGCACTAACAACGATGCGCTCAGAGAATCTAGGTCAAGCTGATGTTTTAGTTTTTGACGAAAATTCGAGATCTGTTGATGCTATTCCATCGGGGCTGACATCACTCAATAACTACGTTCAATCTAGTTCAATTGCATCGTTGGTCACATCATTACTAAGTGGTACCGCCGTAGTTGATTCAGCTCGAGATGCGGCAGATGTGCTTCGTAACCATCCGCAGATTCGTGTTGTTACCCGAGATGGTGACATCGTCACATCTACACGCGCACGTGGTGGTTCAAAATCCACATCATCGCTCATTGAAATCAATGCCCTTATTGCTGACCTAACTACTAAGTTAGAAGAGTTCACACACAAAACGGACCGAATTCGCTTTGAGATTTCTACTGCAACAAACGAATTAACCTCTCGTCAGAGCGAGTACGACCAAGCACTTGGAAAACTCAATGAATCAGATGCCCGAATTGCAGCGCTTACTGAACAACTTGCAGTGGCAGGGCAAAATGCAAAATCTGCCGCAGCCGAAGTTGATCGCCTAAATGTTTCTATAGCAGAAGCAACAGCTGCCAAATCTCGTGATGAAAACGAATTGAATATTGCTTCTAATCAACTTTCTATGCAGGGTGAAACGCCTGAACCTGATCATGCGCAAGTAGAAGTTATTCGCGCACAAGTTTCAAATGCACGCAGCACAGAAGTTGAGGCACGTCTAGCAGTTCGCACGAGTGAAGAACGAGTAGATTCACTTGCTGCTCGTGCAAAGGCACTAGAAGATGCCGCACAAGCAGAACGTGATGCTTCCGAGCGAGCTGTTTCGCGTCGAGGTGCGCGTGCGCGCGGTGCTGTTATTTCACAATCTGTTGCCGAAGCTGCCTATGAAGTTTTAATTCACATTGAACGCTCAATTGCGAAGGCGGCAACAGAGCGTGCTCGTTTAGAAGATGCACGTGCTCAACGTGAAGGTGAAACACTAACTATCCGCGCACGTGGTCGAGAACTTGCTACAGAATTAGAACAATTAACAACAAGTGTTCATCGAGATGAAATTGCGAGAGCCGAACAACGGATGCGCATAGAAGCTCTCGAACTCAAGGCAGTAGAAGAACTTGGCGTAGACACAACCACTTTGGTCAACGAATACGGTCCGCATAATGATGTACCTACATTTCTTGAAAATGAAGCGGGCGAAATTGTTACAACTGAATTGATTCCCTATCGTCGTGATCAACAAGAAAAACGTTTGGCAGCAACCGAACGCTCACTAACGCTGCTCGGGAAAATCAATCCACTTGCTCTTGAAGAATATGACGCTCTCGAAGAGCGCTTGAAATTCCTGGCCGAACAGCTAGAAGATCTGAAAAATACTAAGAAAGATCTACTCGATATTGTTAAAGAAGTTGATGACCGCGTGCAACAGATATTCATGGAAGCTTACGAAGAAACCGCAAAGCACTTTGGAGAGATTTTCGCTCGCTTATTCCCTGGTGGAGACGGTCGCTTAATTCTGACCAATCCAGATGACTTGCTCTCTACTGGCGTTGATGTTGAAGCTCGTCCTCCAGGAAAACGCGTGAAGAGACTTTCACTGCTCTCTGGTGGAGAAAAATCTCTTACTGCAGTTGCGATGCTCGTTGCAATTTTCAAAGCTCGACCAAGTCCGTTCTATGTTCTAGATGAAGTTGAGGCAGCCCTGGATGATGTAAACCTAGGTCGCCTGCTTGGAGTGCTTGAAGAGTTACGTGAAAGTTCACAGCTGATAATCATTACTCACCAAAAGCGCACCATGGAAATCGCAGATGCGTTATACGGCGTGACAATGCGCGGAGATGGCGTGACTGAAGTTATTTCTCAGCGCCTTCGCGAATCTGAAACTGCCTAAAACAGAGATTCGTTGTACATGGGTATTTTTTCTAAGTTTTTATCAAAAATCAAAGTTACCGAGTTACTCAATAAACCTGATTTAGATGAGCTCACAAATGAACTGATCGCTGCAGATATTGGAGCTGTGCTTGCTCACGCAATTATTGATCAAACTCGAAAACTTAAATCCGCAACTCCCGAAGAGTCACTGCACACCGTTTTGCTATCGCATCTATCAAAAAAAGAGCGCACGATTTCAATGACATCTGGCGTTACTGCAGTAATGGTTGTTGGGGTCAACGGAACCGGAAAGACAACATCGGTTGCAAAGTTAGCGCGTCACTTTCAGAGCAAAGGCACTGTAGTTTTGGGGGCTGCGGATACTTTTCGCGCAGCAGCAGTTGAGCAGTTGCAGACATGGGGCCAAAGAATTGGCGTAGAAGTAGTCAGTGGAAAAGAAAACTCCGATCCAGCTTCGGTGGCCTTCGATGCCATTTCGAAATCTGAACAATTATCAGCAGCCTTTCTTTTCATAGACACCGCAGGTCGATTACACAACAAGAGCGACTTAATGAATGAACTTGAAAAGATAAAGCGAGTTATTGAAAAGGTGACGCCAGTCAGCGAAGTTCTATTGGTAATCGATGCAACAACCGGTCAAAATGGTTTACAACAGGCGAAGATATTTGCCGACGCCGTTCAAGTAACCGGTATCGTTTTGACCAAGTTAGATGGCAATGCGCGAGGCGGCATTGCACTTGCGATTGAAGACTCACTTGATATTCCAATTAAGTTCATCGGAACAGGCGAGTCAATCGAAGACCTGGCGCCATTTGAGCCAGATGAATACGTCAGAGGCTTGATCTCTTAACCTCGATGTAACACAAGTGCCTTCTGGGCCAAAAAATGTGACGTGTCTGAAACCTTGTAAGCCCTTCTGTGTAACTCAGGTGGTGCATTTTTGCGCATATCTCAAAGGCGAGAATCCCACGCGTTACTAGCAACCACATTATTGAAAGTAGTTACTTATGGATCAAATGGTTATCAACTCCGGAGACACAGCATGGATGCTGGCAAGTACAGGACTAGTACTTCTCATGACTCCAGGTCTCGCCTTTTTCTATGGAGGAATGGTACGAACTAAGAGTGTTTTAAACATGGTGATGATGTCGATGATCTCTATGGGCGTTGTCAGTGTTCTCTGGGTTATTTATGGATTCGAATTAGCTTTTGGATACAAAGCTGATTCACCGTGGTACGGATCCTTCTCATTCTCTGGATTAGGGGGAGTTGTAAATGACTTTACAAATAATGGCGGCCTCTATCCGATCCCAGTATTAGTATTTGCAGCTTTTCAATTAATGTTTGCAATCATCACTCCGGCGATTATTTCAGGTGCGATTGCTGATCGCGCCAAGTTCACCTCATGGGCAGTTTTTGTTGCAATTTGGTCAACCGTTGTTTATTTCCCAGTTGCACACTGGGTTTTCGCATTTGGAAACAAAGTTGGCGACACCGTGACTGGAGCGGGCTTTCTTGCAAGTAGAGGAGTCCAAGACTTTGCTGGAGGAACAGCCGTACACATCAATGCTGGAGCCGCAGCACTGGCCCTTGCCATAGTTCTCGGAAAGCGAGTTGGTTGGCGCAAAGAATCAATGCGCCCTCATTCACTCCCATTGGTAATGCTCGGAAGCGGATTACTGTGGTTTGGTTGGTTTGGATTTAATGCAGGATCAGCACTGGCAGCAAATGGAACAGCAGCACTTGCTCTTATGAATACACAAGTTGCTGCTGCGGCTGCGCTAGCTGGATGGTTACTTGTTGAGAAGATTCGTCAAGGACACCCAACTTCACTCGGTGCTGCTTCAGGAGCAGTCACAGGACTAGTAGCAATTACTCCGGCGTGTGCATTCGTTGCACCATGGGCCGCAGTCGTGATTGGTTTATTGGCAGGAATCTTGTGCTCTATGGCAACTGGTCTGAAGTATCGATTCAATCTTGATGATTCGTTAGATGTAGTTGGAGTTCACTTAATTGCAGGCATTTGGGGATCACTGGCGATTGGATTCTTTGGCGCAAGTTCAGTCAATAGTGTTGGCGTTGATGGTTTGCTCTACGGCGGCGGTGCTGCATTGCTCGGAAAACAAGCTTTGGGTGTTGCAATCGTGGCCGTGTATTCCTTCGTTGCAACGCTTGTTATCGGTTATGCAATTGAAAAGACGATCGGCTTTAGAGTCAAGCGCGATGTTGAAGTCGCAGGTATCGATCTCAATGAACACGCTGAAACAGCATATGAAATGACAAGCTCATCACGCGGAGGTGTAATTCTATGAAACTCATAACAGCAATTCTGAAACCACATAAGTTAGAAGATGTTAAAAATGCTCTTCAAGAATATGGCGTTAAAGGAATGACAGTCTCTGAAGCAAGTGGATTCGGTCGACAAAAAGGTCACATAGAGGTGTACCGCGGTGCCGAATACACAGTCGATCTAGTTCCAAAAGTTAGACTCGAAGTTCTCGCAGAGTCCAAAGACGCACAAGGAATTATTGATGTGATTGTGGCTAGTGCCTCAACAGGAAGCATCGGTGATGGAAAAGTATGGGCGGTACCAATCGAGCAAGTTGTTCGGGTACGCACCGGCGAGCAGGGGTCAGAAGCGATCTAAAGTTTGTGCGTACCTAAAGTAGGCTCTGCATATGTTTGATGCGCTCTCAGCTCGGTTTGCCAAAACCTTTGGCAACTTGCGATCAAAGGGAAAGATTTCTTCTTCAGATATCGATGCGGTTCTAGATGAGATTACGAGCGCTCTTCTCGAAGCAGATGTTGCCAAAGAAGTTGTAGATCTCTTCACGCAACGCATTGGCGTACAAGCCTCTGCACTTCTTCCAACTCTTCAAGCTGGGAGCAATCAGGCTCAAGCAATTTTCGATGTTGTTAATTTGGAACTCATCAAAATTCTGGGGTCTGAAGGTAGAAGAATCAGATTTGCAAAGAATCCTCCAACAGTAATCATGTTGGCTGGTTTGCAAGGTGCGGGTAAAACAACGTTGGCTGCAAAGCTTGCAAAGTTTTATAAAGATCAAGGCAACACTCCAATCTTGGTTGCTGCAGACCTTCAAAGACCAAATGCTGTAACTCAATTACAGGTTTTGGGTGAGCAAATAGGTGTTCCTGTTTTTGCTCCAGAGCAAGGCAATGGTTCTGGAAATGCAGTTGATGTGGCACGTGATGGAGTTGCTTTCGCACAATCAAAGATTCACAACATGGTAATTGTCGATACTGCTGGCCGGTTAGGTGTTGACGATGAGTTAATGGATGAAGCAATTGCTATCCGTAATCAGATCCAGCCTGATGAAATCCTCTTTGTTATAGATTCGATGATTGGACAAAGTGCGATTTCTACAGCGCGTGCATTCGATCAAGGCGTTGGTTTTGATGGATTAGTTCTCACGAAATTAGATGGCGATGCACGTGGCGGCGCTGCTCTGTCAATTACAGAATTGATTAAGCGACCCATCATGTTTGTATCAACCGGTGAAAAAGTTAGTGATTTTGACCTTTTCTATCCGGAGCGAATGGCATCTCGTATTCTCGGACTCGGCGATGTTGCAACGTTAGCCGAACAAGCAAAGAAGGCAATCAATCCTGAAACAAGTGCCAAACTTGAAGAAAAGTTTGCTCGAGGAGATGACTTCACACTGGAAGATTTTCTTGAGCAGCTAGAAGCGATGGCAAATATGGGCTCAATGGGAAAGTTACTTTCTATGCTGCCAGGGGCTGCGTCGATGAAGAAACAAATTGAAAATTTTGATGAAAGTGAGATTGTTCGAACAAAAGCAATTGTTCAATCAATGACACCCCATGAACGTCGCGATGTAAAAGTTCTTAACGGAACTAGACGCGCAAGAATTGCACGGGGTAGTGGTAGAGCTGTTTCAGAAGTGAATGCACTCGTTGATAGATTTTCTGCTGCACAAAAAGCGATGAAACAGATGCGCAATGGTTCTATACCTGCAGGTATGCCAGCAGGTATGCCAGCTATGCCGACCGCCAAAGCTGCGGTGGTACACAAGAAGAAGTCCAAGTCGGGTAACCCTGCTAAAAGGGCCGCAGAAGAGCGCGGATAGGCCTTAATTTCGCATCCTGCCTAACTGATGGCAAGATTGGGCACCTGTGACGGGGCCCTCTACCCCCGAAACATCCAAGTCCATCGCTTGGCCAAAATGATTGCGCACCCCGCTGCGATCGAATTGGCACGGCACACATTTACAGGAGCACACGTTACTTGGCTACAAAAATTCGTTTAATGCGCATGGGAAAAATTCGCACACCTTATTTCCGTATTGTCGTTACAGATTCACGCAAAGCTCGCAATGGTTTATCCATTGAAGAGATTGGTCGTTATGCACCAGGTCAAGAACCATCACTGATCGAAGTTAACTCTGATCGTGCTCTGTATTGGCTAGGCACTGGCGCACTTCCAACACCTGCCGTAGAGGCAATTTTAAAAGTTACTGGTGATTGGCAAAAGCATAAGAAACTTCCTGGAACTGAAGGAACTCTTCGCGTTGCAGCACCAAAGCCACACAAGAGCGTTGCTTATGAAGCAGCTGTTAAGCAAGCAATGGACGAACCAAAAGAAGGCGCGACAACTCTTAAGAAAAAAGCTCAAGAGAAGTTAGCTGCCAAAGCTAATCCAGTTGTAGAAGAAACTCCTGCACCAGCGGCTGAAACAGTTGTTGAAGATGCACCAGTTGCCGTTGAAGAAACTCCAGCAGAAGTTGTTGCAGAGACACCTGCAGCTGAGGAAACTCCAGCTGCGACTGAAGAAGCGGCTGCCGAATAACAATGATGGATGAAGCTCTCGAACATCTCGTAAAAGGGATCGTCGATAATCCTGAAGATGTCATGGTTAAGGAAAAAACTCATCGTCGCGGAACAACGCTAGAAGTTCGAGTCAATCCTGAAGACATCGGCAAAGTTATTGGTCGTAACGGCCGAACAGCTAAAGCACTTCGCACTGTCGTAAGTGCAATTGCAGGTCGTACAGTGCGCGTCGATCTCATCGAGACCGACGAGGCTCGCTAACAACTCTTCGCATATGCGTTTACTCGTGGGCCGCATTGGTCGTGCTCACGGAATTCTTGGTGAAGCGACAATCGAAGTTCGCACAGACGACCCAGATATTCGCTTTGCAATCGGCGCAACGGTAAGCACTGACAAGCATGGTGATCTCACAGTTGTTTCAGGACGCGTCCATAACGGAATCTTGCTCTTAGGGTTTAAAGGCATAACCACTCGCAATCAAATCGAAGAGTTGCGTAACGAAATGCTGTATTCCGATGTTGATATTAACGAATCAACTGGAGATGACGATCAGTATCACGTGCTTCAGTTAATTGGCTGTATGACATATCTGGAGTCTGGGGATCAATACGGCGAAGTATCAGATGTCATAAATCTTCCAGGTCAAGATTTATTGGCTATTCAAACCGAACAAGGCGAGTCACTTATTCCATTTGTGCATCAATTAGTGCCAGAAGTTGATGTCAAGAACAAACGTATTGTGGTTATTCCGCCAACGATTACAGGGGAGATGAAGTGAAGCTAGACGTAGTCACAATCTTTCCGGAATACCTTGCTCCGCTGAAGTTATCTCTGCTTGGCAAAGCACAAAATGAAGGTTTGCTGGAGATAAATGTTCATGATTTGCGGGCACATGCAACTGATAACCATCACAGCGTTGATGACACTCCTTATGGTGGTGGCGCCGGCATGGTTATGAAAGCAGAAGTCTGGGGTTCAGCCCTTGATCCACTACTGATTCAAGATGTTGATCTCATCGTTTTAACGCCGGGTGGCAAGAGATTTAATCAACGCATGGCTGAAACTTTCGCACAGAAATCTCACCTTGTTTTTGCTTGTGGCCGATATGAAGGAATAGATGATCGCGTCCGCCAGTACTACTCACAGGAATCATTCACCCAAAAAAATGTTCGAGTTCATGAAGTCTCAATTGGTGATTACGTTCTAGGTGGCGGCGAAGTAGCTGCAATGGTGATGATTGAAGCAATCACCAGATTACTCCCGGGTGTGCTTGGTAACCCCGATTCGATTATTGAAGAGTCACACATGCACGATGGATTTGCAGAGTATCCATCATTTACAAAGCCTCAAACGTGGCGCGAGATTAGCGTTCCTGAGATCTTGCTCAGCGGAAACCACGCGCAAATTGCTGCTTGGCGGGCACAGTCAGCAAAAGATCGTGCCGAAAAGAATTTCTAAAGCATCAGTAATTGAGAAGTTACCGTAAGATTTAAAAGTGACTAAGCGCGTAATTTTTATCGAGCATGACCACGTCAGTGAAGGTGGTCCTGTGTGGCACCAATTTAAAGTACGTGGTTATGAAATCACTCGATTCGTAATCGTTGACGAAGAACATCAAAAGAATCCAAATGTCACTGTTACATGGCCAGATCTTCTGTCATTCGATGTCGTGGTTGTAATGGGGGCACCTTATGCCGCCTATGGTGATGACGTCGTCGGTAATTGGTTGCTGCCAGAGTTAGAAAAAATGAAGGAAGTTCACAACGCTGGAATACCTGTGCTGGGAATTTGTTTTGGGGGACAGCTAATGTCCCGAGTTCTCGGCGGAACTGTTTCTCGATCTCCTCGGGCAGAACTGGGTTGGTATGAAATTGAAAGTAGAGATGAATCGTTAGTTCCACGCGGACCTTGGTTTCAATATCACTGGGATAGATTCACTCTGCCACCGGATGCAACTTTAATTGCAGAAAATGATCTATGCCCACAGGCATTTTCTTTTGGACGAACTTTAGGATTGCAATTTCACCCAGAAATCGATTCTCATGTTTTGGATTTGTGGCTGGAGATGGAAGGCGGATGCGCCGAAGTGGAATCCGAGGGCGTTGATGTCAAAGAGCTACGTACTCAGACAAAAGAGATTGAAGAGCAAACAAATCAGCGCGGTTACGATTTGGTCGATCAATTTCTTGATCGCATCGCAACCGCGCCAATTCAGCGGATCTAGTTTTACTTAATTATCAAGCGGAGTTACATACGCTCCGGAGATTCCACCATCTACTAAGAAGTTTGCTGCTGTTATAAATGAAGAGTCATCGCTAGCAAGAAATGCCACAGCTGCTGCAATTTCAGTGTCATCGGCAAATCGTCCCATTGGAATGTGTACTAAGCGACGAGCTGCGCGCTCCTTGTCCTTTGCGAAGAGTTCTTGCAGAAGTGGTGTGTTAACTGGTCCAGGAGATAGTGCGTTCACACGGATACCTTCGCGCGCAAATTGAACACCGAGTTCACGAGACATTGCCAGAACGCCACCCTTAGATGCTGTGTAAGCAATCTGAGATGTTGCAGCGCCCATTGTTGCAACAAATGATGCGGTGTTGATGATTGAACCTTTTCCTGCTTTTTGCATATATGGAATTACGTACTTGCAGCAATGAAAAACACTTGTGGTGTTAACGCGCAAAACTCTTTCCCATGCATCAAGACCTGTAGTCAAAATTGAATCATCATCTGGTGGAGAGATACCTGCGTTGTTAAATGCGATATCGATACGTCCGTAAGTATCAAAGGCAACTTTGTACATGTTTTCAACATCTGCAGCACTCGTTACATCTGCCTTAACGAAGATTCCACCAGTGGCTTTTGCTGCAGCTTCGCCAGATTCAGGATTCATGTCTACTGCAACTATTTTTGCACCTTCACTTGCTAGGCGCTTTGCTGTTGCAAGACCGATACCGCTGCCGGCTCCTGTGATTACTGCTACGCGTCCTTCGAGACGTTGCGACATGTGATTTCCTTTTCTGTATGAGTGTGTTAGTCGTTAGAAATAAAGACATTCTTTACTTCGGTAAATGAATCGAGAGCATCTGGTCCTAGTTCACGGCCCAGCCCTGATTGCTTAAATCCGCCAAATGGAGTCCAGAAACGAACGGATGAGTTTGAATTAACTGAGAGTGCACCCGTTTCAATTCCGCGAGATACGCGAAGTGCGCGACCGACATCTCTAGTCCAGATGGATCCGGAGAGACCATATTCGCTGTCATTAGCCATGTGGATAGCTTCTGCTTCATCTTCAAATGTCATAACAGATACAACTGGTCCGAAGATTTCTTCTCTCCATGAACGTGCTTGTGTATTTTTCGGCAAGAGAACTGTTGGTGGCATCCAATATCCAGGACCACTTGGTGCGGAACCCTTGAATGCAACCGGTTCATCTAAGAATGATTCGACGACATCAAATTGTTTCTTTGAAATAAGGGGACCCATGTCAGCTGTTGCAAGATTTGGATCTTCAACGCGGAATTTCTTAACTGCCACTTCAAAGTGTTCCATGAAAGTATCGAATGCAGATTTTTGGACAAGGATGCGTGATCGAGCACAGCAGTCTTGTCCTGCGTTATCAAATACTGCGCCAGGTGCACCTGCGGCAGCTTTTGCAACATCAGCATCTGCGAAGATTATGTTTGATGATTTTCCACCAAGTTCGAGGGTGACTCGCTTAACTTGGTCAGCGCAGCCAACCATTATTTGTTTTCCAACTGTTGTTGAGCCAGTGAAAACAACTTTTCTTACTAGGGGATGGGTGACAAAGCGATTTCCTACGATGCTACCTTTTCCAGGAATTACGTTAAACACTCCTTCAGGAATTCCTGCCTTAAGTGCTAATTCGCCTAAACGAATTGCTGTAAGCGGTGTGTACTCTGCCGGTTTCAAAACAACCGTGTTTCCTGCGGCAAGTGCTGGAGCAAATCCCCAACCAGCAATTGGCATTGGGAAGTTCCAGGGAACAATTACACCAACTACTCCGAGTGGTTCCTTGAATGTGACATCTATTCCGCCAGGTACAGGAATCTGTCGACCAAATAAACGCTCTGGTGCTGCTGCGTAATACATCAAAGTGTTCGCAACATTGTCTGCCTCCCACAGCGCATTTCCGCGAGTGTGACCAGAGTTTGTAATCTCTAATTGAGCCAACTCTTCACGGTGATCGGTAACAATTTGTGAGAATGCACGGAGCAAGCGTGCGCGCTCTCCGGGTGCAACGTTTTTCCAACTCTCGAAAGCTTTGGCAGCCTTTGCAATAACAGCATCGGTTTCTTCTAAACCAAAAAGGTTTACAGTTTCTACGATGCTTTCATTTGCTGGGTTTATTACGTCATACGTAGATGGCACTTATTAGAACCTTTCGAAGTTTCGGAATAATTCCCAGTCAGTTACAGCCTTGCCGTAAGCGGCGATTTCAACACGAGCCATGTTTGCGTAGTGAGCTTGTACTTCTTCGCCGAAAGTTTCCTTAACCCACGCACTCTTTTCCCAAAGATCAAGAGCTTCATTCATGGTTGAAGGCACGCGTGGGGAATCTGAAACGTATGCATTGCCTGTAAAGGCTGGTTCTAACTTCATCTTCTTTGTGATTCCATCTAGGCCTGCAGCAATAATTCCTGAAACAGCCAAATACGGATTCACATCGCCACCAGGAATACGGTTTTCAAGACGTAAACCTGCGCCACGACCAACTAGGCGGAAAGCACATGTGCGGTTATCGCGTCCCCAACGAATTGCAGTTGGTGCAAAGGATCCCGGCACATAGCGCTTGTATGAATTGATATTTGGCGCAAAGAGCAGTGAAAGCTCGCGCATATGAGCTAGTTGGCCAGCAATGAATTGGCGACCAAGTTCTGACATTCCATGTTCTTTATCTGATTCATCAGTCATCACTAATTCACCGTTTAAACCACGGAAAGATAAGTGAATATGAGAGGAGTTTCCTTCACGCTCATTTGGCTTTGCCATGAAAGTCAGGGCATAACCAGCTTCAGCCGCGATCTCTTTAGCTCCATTTTTGTAAATAACGTGCTGATCGCAATTTGAAAGTGCATCTGAATACTTAAAGGCGATTTCATGCTGGCCAAGGTTGCACTCACCCTTCACGGATTCAACTGTCATACCAGCACCAGCCATACCCAGACGAATCTCACGCAGTAATGGCTCGATACGAGATCCACCCAAGATGGAGTAATCCACGTTGTATTGATTAACGGGAGTTAAATCACGGTATGCCTTGTTCCATGCTTCTTCATAAGAATCTTTGTATACAACGAACTCGAGTTCTGTTCCACACATTGCTTGCATGCCAGCTTTTTCTAGATTAGCAATCTGTTTGCGAAGAATCTGTCGAGGTGATGCCACAACAGGGGAGTGATCCAGCCATTGCACATCTGCAAGCACAAGGGCTGCACCCTCTTGCCATGGAATAAGTCGTAGCGTGTTGAAATCTGGTGCGAGTTCAAAATCGCTGTAGCCGCGTTCCCAGGATGACATTTCGTATCCCTGGACAGTGTTCATGTCTACATCGACTGCAAGAAGATAGTTACATCCTTCCGTACCGTGCTTTAGGACTTCATTGAGAAAGTGATCTCCATGAATTCTTTTTCCGGTTAGTCGACCTTGCATATCCGTCATCGCCACAACAACGGTATCGATTGCACCTGATTGGATTGCAGCTGTTAATTCTTCAATTGATAGTGAACTCATAGCGGTGAGTATTCCACTTAAATGGCAAAAAAAGAACTCCCCCTCATCACGTAGATGAGGGGGAGTTCTTTATATTTTTAGGTTAGATAGTGCTCTTTGGTCCTGTGAACCACTTCTTGACTGATAGGTGCCACCAGATCCAGAGAAGGAGCAACGAGCCACCAACTAGTACAGGTGCATAGTTGACGAACTTGATGTCGAATGAATCACTGGTTGGCCAACCCATTGGAGTTGTTGGCATGATGAAGTAGATACAGATAACCACAATTTCTGTAATTGCGATTGGAGCCATCCACTTGTATTTGTTGCCAAGGTTCCATGAGCCTGTCTTGAACTTATCGCCCATACGTAGACGCTGGTAAATTGGAACCAAGAACGCCAAGTACAAACCGATAACAGTAATTGAAGTAACTGCATAGAACGCAGTAGGTACAACGATTGGTGCATCTGCTGAACCAATGTTTACTTCAACCAATGCTGGCAAAGTAATTGCAAGTGCAACAGTTGAACAAGCCAAAACAGCGTTCCGTGGAACCTTGTTCTTATCTACCTTTGACCACAACTTAGATCCAGGAACTGCTCCGTCGCGACTAAATGCGAACATCATTCGAGATGCACTGGTAAGTGCTGATGTAGCGCAGAACATTTGACCGAAGCTAGCGATGAGAAGAACTACGCCTGCCCACTTAGCGCTGAGTGCTTGAGCAAAGATAACGGCGACTCCGCCACCACCTGCGGTGACTGCGTCTGCGTCTTGGACTGCATAAAGGAATGACAGTAGCAAGATCCATCCGCCGATTGCTGAGTAGAAAATTGCTTGCCACAAACCACGAGCAGCTGAGTGTTCAGCGCCCTTGGTCTCCTCTGACATGTGTGCACATGCATCGAAACCTGTGATTGTGTACTGAGTTAGCAAGAAGCCAAGTGGAAGCACGTAGAACCAAAATGCTGTTCCACTTGTTTCGCCACCTGCTAATCCAGCAGAGTTATTGACTCGCATGGTGAACATGTCATAAACAGACATGTGATTTTCAGGAAGAATTACTAGAACACCGACGATGAATGCAGCACCGAATACGTGCCACCACACGGAGATGTTATTGAGTGTGGCCATCAAGTGACCGCTACCGATATTGAGAGCGGCGATGAGAACTAGCAACACGATAAACATCACAAACACACGTTGCAATGAGTATCCCTCTGCCCACGACGGGCTCAATGATGAGAAGGAGAGATCAAAGAATGTCGCGCAACCGTAAGCAACTGATGCCACGCAACCGAATAGACCGAGCATGTTGAGCCAGCCTGTATAAAAACCGACTTTGGCTCCACCCATTTTAGATGCCCACCAGTAAATTCCACCTGATGTTGGCATCGCCGAAACGAGTTCTGACATACAAAAACCAATAATGAGAATAAACAAGGAAATAACTGGCCAACCAATTGAAATAGCAATTGGTCCACCGTTATTCCAAGCCTGACCAAATGTTGTAAAACATCCGGCCAAGATCGAAATGATTGAGAATGAAATTGCGAAGTTTGAGAATCCACTCCATGAACGATCAAGCTCTTGCTTGTAGCCAAGTTCAGCTAAGCGTTTTTCATCATTTTGTAAGTTTGACAACTCTTACGCCTCCTAAAGCCTCTTCATATTTAAACCAGGCGGTCTAAATAAGGTGGTGCTAGTTCGGTGTGGGGTACCGAGGTAGTATTTCTACCTCATAGTGTGACCTGAGCGACAGGGGTTTGAGGATAAATGTGCCGACTTTTGGGTTACGTGTCGCAGGAGAAGCAGAGCTTTAATCAAGCAGTCGGGTCCGATTTCGCCGAGTTTGTGACCCTTTCCTCCGTTCATTGTGATGGCTGGGGCGTAGCAACAATCGATCATGATCAAAGCGTTGCGCACGTTAGTCGCGCACCAGAGGCTGCAAATAACAGCGAAGACTTTTCCAAGACAATTGAAGCGTCGATTTCAGATGGGGCACTGCTTCATCTTCGTTGGGCGACAGCCGGGTTACCAGTAAGTGAAAACAACACGCATCCATTTGCTTATAAAGATATTTCCTTTATTCACAATGGTGCGACATATCCACCTTCTGCACTCGAATCAGTTATTTCCTCAGATTTAATTCCACTTATTCAGGGCGATACTGATAGCGAACGTTATTTTTATTTTGTAGTCACAAAAATTAAAGAACTTGGATTTGTTGAAGGGTGCAAGGCTGCAGCAAATTACATTCGCAGCAACATTGATTACTCAAGCATTAATGCAATGATTATGAACGAAAAGCAATGGGTCATCATTTGTGAACATCATCCAGATCGTGCACCAGATTGGGCGCCCGCTGATTATTATGAGTTGAAGTACAAGGCCGATTCAGAAGGCGTACTCGTAGCTTCCACTGGATGGAACCAGCCAGGATGGACCGTACTTCCCAACCATCACATGCTCGTCATCGACCGTGCCACCTTTGCGGTGCAAGTCGTGCCTCTCTAAGAACTGGCAATAGGATTGGCGCATGGAGCGCACATATTCTGTAGAAACCTACGGATGCCAAATGAATGTTCACGACTCCGAACGTATTGCAGGATTATTGGATGAAGCCGGTTATATTCCGGTAGCAGAAGGCAATCAAGCCGACTTAGTGGTTTTTAATACGTGTGCAGTGCGCGAGAATGCTGACAATAAACTTTATGGAAATTTGAGTTTTCTGGCTCCAATCAAAAAACTAAACCCCGGAATGCAAATTGCCGTTGGCGGATGCTTGGCACAAAAAGATCAATCAATAATCCTAAAGAAGGCGCCATACGTTGACGTGGTATTTGGAACTCACAACGTAGGTTCATTACCTGCCTTGCTTGAGCGCGCACGAATAGAAGAAGAAGCTCAAATCGAAATCAAAGAAGCGCTAGAACACTTTCCATCAACGCTGCCGGCTCGACGCTTATCTGCTTTTTCAGCGTGGGTTTCAGTATCAGTCGGCTGTAATAACACATGCACTTTTTGCATTGTTCCAACGCTTCGTGGCATCGAAAAAGACCGAAGCGAAGAAGACATTCTGCGAGAAATTCGCGCTCTTGTCGTACAAGGTGTCATTGAAATAACTTTGCTAGGTCAAAATGTCAATGCCTACGGTGTGGATTTCGGAGACAGACAAGCATTCGCGAAGTTACTGCGTAAATGTGGAAATATTGAAGGTCTCGAGCGAGTTCGTTTTATGTCTCCACACCCACGAGATTTCACAGATGATGTCATCGAAGCAATGGCAGAAACACAAAACGTTATGCCACATCTGCACATGCCTTTGCAGTCAGGCTCGGATCGGATATTGCAGAGTATGCGCCGCTCGTATCGAAGTGATCGATACTTAAAGATTCTAGAAAATGTTCGAAGCGCAATTCCACATGCGTCGATTACAACCGACATTATTGTTGGATTCCCTGGAGAAACAGAAGAAGACTTCCAAGCAACATTGGATTTATGCACTGAAGCTCAATTTGCAGCTGCGTATACCTACCAATACTCAATTCGTCCCGGAACACCTGCAGCTTCAATGCCGGATCAAGTCCCTGCATCAATAGTTGGAGAGCGATACACCCGTTTGCATGAACACCAACAGCTTATTTCTTTGGGAGTAAACAAGCGCGCAATAGGAAAAGAGATGCGCGTGTTAGTTGGGGAATATGAAGGAAGACGAGACGCTCGAGAATCGCGACTTACAGGAAAGAGTGAAGATTTCCGATTAGTGCACTTTGCAGATTCAAGTAATGCCCGTGCTGGAGATTTTGTAGATGTACAGATAACCGATGCGTCTGCTCATTATTTGATTGGCCAGGAGCTGCAAACTATTGCAACTCGTGGGGGAGACGCACATGAATTGCGAACTACTGAGAAAAAATCTTCTGGAGTATCACTCGGAATCCCAACAGTGCGGGTATGAAACTCGTAGTAATTGCCGGCGCTACCGCCACAGGAAAAAGTGCCTTAAGCGTTTCGCTAGCAGAAGCAATTGATGCTGAAGTAATTAACGCTGATTCGATGCAGGTGTACCGCGGCATGGATATTGGTACGGCCAAAATCTCTATCGAAGAACGCCGCGGAGTTGCTCATCACATGCTTGATATTTTGAATGTGAATCAGGATTCAAATGTGGCTTGGTATCAGGGCGCAGCCCGTGATGCGATAGATGAAATACATTCACGTGGAAAAAATGTGGTCATGGTTGGTGGTACTGGTTTATACATAAAGGCCGCAATTGATGAACTCAACTTTCCCGATACCGACCCAATGGTCAGGCGCACACTAAATGAGGAAGCTGAAGAACTTGGCATAGATGCAATGTTTGCGCGGTTGGAGAAATTAGATCCAGCAGCAGCTCTGGCGATAGATCGAGCAAACTTGCGAAGAATAGTTCGAGCCCTTGAAGTTATAGAAATAACTGGCCAACCATTTACTGCCAATTTACCCAGGGAAGATAGCGTGAGATATCCAAACGCTAAGCAGTTTGGATTAGTGATGGATAGAGAACTGCTCTCTGAAAGAATTGATGAACGCGTCAACGCTATGTTTGATCAAGGTTTGGTTGCCGAAGTTCAACAGCTTATGAATGCAGGAATACTTCAGGGTCGAACTGCGCAAAGGGCTTTGGGCTATTCACAAGTTATCTCGCATCTGCAAGGCGAGATCTCATTGGATGCAGCTATTGAGGAGACCAAAAGAGCGACGCGCCAATATGCCAGACGTCAGGAAACTTGGTTCTCACGGGATGCTCGCATTAAGTGGATTTCACCACGTCAATCACGCTTAGAAAGTATTTTGGAATCCCTGTAGAGATTAAGAACTACTAAACTAACTCTCATATGAACACGAAAAAGCCGATTCCAGCAACGTATGGTCACGGCACTCACAATGACTTTGTAATCATTTTTGATCCAGATGATCAGCAATCTGTAACCACTGCCCAAACACAAGCAATCTGCAACAGGCAGAGCGGTATAGGAGCAGATGGCCTTATTCGCATTCTCAAGCGCGATGGCAAATGGTTTATGGATTACAGAAACTCCGATGGCTCACTTGCTGAAATGTGCGGTAACGGTATTCGAGTAATGGCAAAGTACTTAGTTGCCAATGGTCACCAAGGCGAAGGTATTTTTGCAATTAATACGCGGGATGGAATCAAACATTTACGCGTTCCAGCTGAAGGTGACATCTCGGTAAATATGGGCAAAGTGCAGGATGAGTCCGAAGAAATTACCGCTTCACAAAACGGTCACATTTGGAATGGATTTAACATCAGTATTGGAAATCCACATGCAGTTGTTTTCGTAGAAGATTTGAGTTTAGTTGGCGAACTAACCGATGCTCCAATTGTTAGGCCAAAGGAGAGTTACCCCGAAGGCGTTAACGTAGAATTTGTAGAATTCATAAGTGATTCAGAGTTAAAGATGAGAGTTTTCGAACGCGGTAGTGGCGAGACTCAATCGTGTGGAACAGGTACCTGCGCAGTTGCACTGGCAGCAACGTTAAAGAAAAACAAGACCTTGCCCGCGCGATGGGTTATTTACCCACCAGGTGGTCGACTTGAAGTAGATATTGATGGACATTCAAATGCAACATTGATTGGACCTGCTGAACTAATAAAAGACGTAGATTTGGCCAAGTTCTTTTAAATGGGTAAAGAACCGCCGATTGATAGAAGTGAAGACTCTTTTGAAGCGCTCTTGCGTGAAAGCGCGCGAATAACTGCAGATTACGATGCGGACCAACAAGATCTAGAAACATCTTCACAACTAGAGATCTCAGATCGCGCGGCCCTACGAAGAGTTAAAGGTTTTTCAACACAGTTACAAGATATTTCTGATGCCGAATATCGCGAACTTCAATTAGAGAGAGTTATTCTGATTGGAGTCTGGACCGAAGGCACAGCAGAAATGGCTGAGAATTCACTCGATGAATTAAGGGCATTGGCGCAAACCGCTGGCTCAGAAGTTCTTGATGGATTTATTCAGCGCAGAGATAAGCCAGATCCTGCAACATACATCGGTTCAGGAAAAGTTGAAGAACTTCGTCACGTTGTGGCTTCAAGCGGTGCGGACACAGTTATTTGTGATGGCGAATTGTCACCATCTCAACTGCAACAACTTGAATCAAAACTTAAGGTAAAGGTTGTTGATCGCACGGCACTCATACTTGATATTTTTGCGCAACACGCAAAGAGTAAAGAGGGTAAAGCGCAGGTTGAATTAGCGCAGATTTCTTATTTGCTTCCACGTTTACGCGGTTGGGGTGAATCTTTATCACGCCAAGTTGGTGGTCGTGCAGCTGGTGGTGCAGGTATTGGTGGTCGCGGTCCTGGTGAAACGAAGATTGAAACAGATCGCCGACGCATCCGCGACAAGATGGCGAAACTGCGCAGAGAAATCGCCGACATGAAAGTTTCCCGTGACACCAAGCGTCAGGAACGTCGACGAAATAATATTGCTTCCGTTGCAATCGCGGGATACACAAATGCTGGGAAATCTTCCTTGCTCAATAAGTTAACAGGAGCCGGCGTACTGGTTCAAAATGCACTCTTTGCGACATTAGATCCCACGGTTCGTAAAACTCACACTGCTGATGGACGCTTGTACACACTTACAGACACTGTTGGATTTGTTCGCCATTTGCCACATCAATTAGTGGATGCTTTTAAATCAACTCTAGAAGAAGTATCCGATGCAGATGTAATTGTTCACGTCGTAGATGGCTCCCATGCTGATCCATTCGAACAAATTCGCGCGGTGCGGACTGTCTTTAATGAAATTGGCGCCCAAGAAGTCCCGGAAATTATTGCAATCAACAAGGCTGATATGGCAGATCAAGAAGTACTGATGGATATTTTGCGTAAAGAACCAAACAGCTATGCAATCTCAGTCAAGACTGGTTTTGGCATTGATGCACTCATCCACGCAATTGAAAAAACTTTGCCGAGACCCACAATAGAAGTCGATGTCGTTATTCCTTACAACCGTGGCGATCTCATTAGTGCGATTCACGAGTATGGTGAAATTTTGAGCGAAGAATACGTTGCCGAAGGAACCGCCATCCATGCGCGAGTTGACGGGGGATTAGCCCGGAAGATTGAACGCGCGAAGGAATAAATACCATTCTTGGCGTGTTGTAACAGGCAGTAACCTCTGAAATAGGCGATTATGCGCCCGTTCAGTAAATAACCAACTAGTTCAATGAAGGTAGGTGAGAGCAGTGGCCACGGATTACGACACTCCCAGAAAGACCGACGAAGAACTCCACGAAGAGTCGTTAGAAGAGTTAAAGGCAAAGCGTGTCGATGCTCAATCCGGGCAGATTGATGTTGATGAAGCAGAAGCTGCTGAAAACCTGGAACTTCCTGGCGCAGATTTATCTGGCGAAGAACTTGCAGTGCGCGTTGTTCCAAAGCAAGTAGATGAATTCACATGCTCACGGTGTTTCTTGGTACATCACATCACCCAGCTTTCAAAGGGTGAAGGCGCAAAAGCAATCTGCAAAGAGTGCGCTTAACCAAGGGCTTTTGCTAATTCATCTCCACGTTTAGATGAGATTAGCCAGTAAGGCGTTGAGTCTCTTGAATCATTTACTTTGACTATAACTCCGCGAGAACTCCAAAATCTAATTGCTAGAAATGCTGAAGGATCTGCATCGCGCCCACGCGCATGGCGCATTCCTTGTACATCTAGAACTCGTACATCGCCAAGGTACTTGTGCTCTATGTGCGCCTTATTGATTCGCAATTCATTTTCGTCAATCTCAATAACCATTCGCGAACGTATAGCGATATAAATCAATACACCAGTAAGAATTATCTGACACCAAAGCGCCGGTGTATTTCCGATGGCTGCCCATAAGGAGATACTTATTGAAGAGAAGAGGAAGTAGATGAAGGCCAAAAGCCAGACTGGAGGGGCAATGACTTCGCGAAATCGCACGGGAGTCACGCTACCCCATTAAGTATTAACTCGCTTCGGCAGTAAACTAATTGCATGAGCCGAGTTGCAAGTACAACGCCACCTGAAGGGTCAATAATCCCTTCACGCCATCCCGAATCCCCGGCAACTGGTTCAAGAATTCCATCTCACTTTGCACACTGTTTTGGTTGCGGAGAAAAACACCCTACTGGATTGCATTTAGTTGCTCACGTTGGCAATGAAATGAATATAACCGCAGAATTTGTCGTTTCAGAAAATCATCAAGGAGCACCGGGCCTTGCACATGGCGGATTACTTTCATTGGCTTTTGATGAAGCGCTCGGAAAATTGATGTGGTTACTGCGCGCGCCAGCAGTAACGGCGCGACTTGAAACAGATTTCATAAAGCCCGTACCAATGGGATCAAAATTATTCATCTCCGCCGAGATTACGGGTCAGGTGGATAGAAAAGTTTATTGCTCAGCAGTGGGACGCTTAAACTCAGAAGATGGAGAAATTGCAGTGCGCGCCGCAGCGCTCTTTGTGATTGTTCCTATGGCCCACTTCTTGCAAAATGCGCCCGCAGAATACTTAGAAGCAATCGCAAAAACTCCTGAAGTTTTGGCCTTCGTCGATCCGAATTTTAATATCAATCCATGAGCGTCCAAGTTTTGATCAAACGCCTTGATCCAGGTGTGCCTCTTCCAAATTATGCAAAGGGTGGCGATGCCGGTGCTGACATTGTTACTGCAGTGGATATCACTCTGGCCCCAGGTGAACGCGCTTTAGTTCCAACTGGGATTTCTATCGCTTTGCCAGATGGATATGTGGCGTTAGTTCATCCGCGTTCAGGTTTAGCAATTAAACATGGCGTCACAATGGTCAATTCACCTGGAACAGTAGATGCAGGTTACAGAGGTGAACTAAAACTGATTCTTATCAATCATGATCCAAAGGATTCGGTGTCATTCAAGCGCGGTGATCGTGTTGCACAATTGGTTATCCAACAAGTAGAACGCGCAGAGTTTGTAGAAGTGCAAGAGCTTCCTGGTTCTGGACGTGGTGCAGATGGATTCGGATCGACGGGACGGACATGAGCCAAGAAAACGAAGATCGCGCAAAGGTTGTAAATGCCTTAGGGGGCAAGAAAGGATTAATTGATTCGGGTCTTCCATCCATCCTTTTTCTGGTTGTATTTAACTTTGCAGATGATTTACAGATAGCCCTTTATGCCGCAGTTGGCACATCAGCACTCTTAACAATTATTCGCTTGGCTAAGAAAGACACTATTCAACACGTGATCTCGGGCTTTATTGGTGTGGCTTTTTGTGCCTATCTTGCAAATCGAACCGGAAATGCGAATGATTTTTTCTTACCTAAGTTCATTACAAACCTGGTTTATGGGACGATTTATTTGATTGCCAACGTCGTAGGTTGGCCAATTCTTGGATTAGTTCTTGGTCCGATTCTTGGAGAAAACCTCACGTGGCGCAAACATCCAGAACGTAAAAAGGCATACATACGCGCAGGATGGTTGTGGGTGGCAATGTTTTATCTTCGACTGCTTGTGCAAGTACCAATTTACTTAAGTGGACCAGAGAATTTGAACTTACTCGGAAGTGTTAACTTAGCTATGGGTTATCCGCTTTTTGCTGCAGCAGCGTGGGGCTCGTGGTTGATACTGAAAAAAGTTCCGAGCGCTAAAGCAGAGGATTAACTCTGAATAAAGCAGGCTTTGATTTGAGCCTCAGCCTCTGTTGATGCGACAAAGAGCAATTCATCTCCTGCAGCAAAGACATCGTGCGCAGAGCACGCAATAACTTGTCCATCACGAACAATTGCTGCAAGGGATGCGTTATCTGGCAATGCAATCTCTTCTACGGTTTTTCCGATGCATGAAGAATTATCAGGAAGCGTTAGTTCTACTAGGTTTGCCTGACCTTTTCTAAATGAGAAGAGGCGGACAACATCGCCAACACTTACAGCTTCTTCAACGAGAGCTGAAATGATTCGCGGAGTAGACACTGCGACATCAACGCCCCATGAGCTATCAAATAACCATTCATTCTTCGGGTGATTAATTCGCGCAACAACGCGGGGAATACCGTATTCAGTCTTTCCAAGTAGTGATGCAACAAGATTTACCTTGTCATCTCCAGTTGCAGCAACTAAAACCTGACAATTGTTTAATTTAGCGTTATCTAATGAGGTAATTTCACATGCATCTGCCATAAGCCATTCAGCATCAGGAACACTCTGCATCTTCATGGCTTTTGGATCTTTGTCGATCAGCAAAACTTGGTGTCCGTTATCTAGAAGCTCGCGTGCAATCGCACGACCAACATTTCCTGCTCCCGCAATCGCAATTCTCATGAGGCACTCTCCGGAGCATGTGAGAATGATTTTTCTACATTCTCAACATCTTCATCATGCACCATCATGTGCAGAAGGTCACCTTCTTGGAAAACTGTGTGTTCATCTGGAATTAAGCCAGAGCCGAGCCGGGTAATGAATGCAACTCGGGCTCCCGTGATGTTTTCAATTGTTGAAACAGGAATGCCGAACCAGCTGGGTACCGGATGAAATTCGCGTAGTTGAATTGCACCACTCGCATCCCGCCATTCAGATTTGGAGCCTTCAGGAACTATTCGACGCAGAATTTGGTCTGTTGTCCATAAAACAGTTGCAACTGTAGGAATACCAAGTCGTTGATAAATTTCTGCACGGCCCGGATCATAAATTCGAGCTACAACGTTGGCGACTTTATATGTTTCTCGTGCCACACGAGCGGCAAGAATATTTGAATTATCGCCATTGCTGACAGCGGCAAATGCATCAGCTTTTTCAATTCCGGCTTCTAGGAGCGTATCTCGGTCAAAACCCATTCCAGTAACTGTGTGGCCTTTGAAATTTGGACCTAAGCGTCGAAATGATTCACGAGCTTGGTCAATAACAGAAACGGAGTGACCGGCAGATTCCAATTCAATAGCGAGGGAAGAACCAACTCGACCGCAACCCATAATGACTACGTGCACGTAGCACAACTTACACCCTTACTCTTAGATACATGGAATCAAAGGCGCAAATAAGCCTGCAGGTGGGTCAACGTCTAACCGTGGACATCGAAAAAATTGCCCACGGAGGACACTTCATTGCACGCCATGAAAGTGAAAATGGCAAGAAAGCAGTGATATTCGTGCGCCACGCGATTCCTGGAGAAAAAGCAGAGATTGAAATTACTAGCACTAGTGCAAGTTTCATTCGCGCAGACGTAGTTAAAGTTATTTCATCTAGTCCAGATCGTGTGCAAGCACCGTGCGTGTACTCCCATCGTGATGGATGCGGTGGCTGCGATTTTCAACATATTTCTATCGCGCGCCAGCGAGTGCTTAAGTCTGAAGTCATCGAAGAACAATTTGAAAGAATTGCAAAAATGAAAGTTTCAGTTGAAGTTGAGGAAGTTGATGAACCATTGCATTGGCGCACTCGCGTAACTGCAACAACTGATAGCAATGGAGCTCTCGGTTTTTATTCATCTCGAAGCCATCGCGTGGTTCCTGTCAAAGAGTGCTTGATTACAGTTCCTGAAATAGGAATAGCTGCGATGTCCACACAGAAACTCTCACCCGATGTTCGAATAGAAATCGCGTACTCCTCAGAAGGTGAACGAATGGTTGCAGAAGCGCCCAAGAGTGGAGATGGAAAGTTTCGACAGAATACGGGACCTGCAATTCTTCATGAAAGAGTTGGCGATGAGTTGCTGCAAGTCAGTCAGAGATCTTTTTGGCAGGGACACAAACGAGCACCCCAACTATTAACCGAAGTTGTTCGAGATTTTGCACAGATTCAAGCTGGTGAAGATGTTTTGGATTTATATGGTGGGGTTGGATTATTTACATCTGCGATTTTAAAGGATGTGGGCACGCAAGGATCTATTCATTTAGTTGAAGGCAGTAAAGATGCGACAGCAGATGCTAAGAGTAATTTTGCTTTGCACTCCAACGTTGAAATCTCCACAGGAGATGTTGCAAAGATAATTACTCGAATTAACCGCGCCGATGTTGTTGTTTTAGATCCACCACGTGAAGGTGCTGGAAAAGATGTGGTTCAGGAGATTGCCCGAATATCTCCTCGGTCAATAGTTTATGTTGCATGCGATCCTGCAGCCCTGGCTCGAGATACCGCTTATCTGCATGAAAATGGTTTTCGGCTAGAAAAAATTCGCGCTTTTGATTTGTTTCCGATGACGCACCACATTGAATCTATTGCGCTCTTTACCTCTAATAAGGTATCTTGACGTCAAGATACTTTTAGCTGGGAGCGACGATGAGCACCAACTCTTTTAATTCCAAGAGCACATTAAATGTCTCTGGGAAGACATATGAAATTTTTGATATTTCAAAAATCGAAGGAGCAGGTTCTCTTCCATTTAGTTTGAAAATTCTTTTAGAAAACTTATTGCGCACCGAAGACGGCGCAAATATCACAGCCGCACACATCAAAGCTTTAGCGCAATGGGATCCAAGCACTGAACCTGATACTGAAATTCAGTTCACACCTGCGCGCGTTATTATGCAAGATTTCACAGGAGTTCCTTGCATCGTGGACTTAGCAACAATGCGCGAGGCAATAGTTGCCCTTGGGGGAGATCCAGCAAAAGTAAACCCACTGGCACCAGCTGAATTAGTCATCGACCACTCTGTCATCGCAGATGTATTCGGCACAAAAGACGCATTCGAAAAGAACACTGATATTGAATATGAGCGAAACCGCGAACGTTACAGATTCTTACGCTGGGGACAAGGTGCATTTGATGAATTCAAAGTTGTTCCGCCCGGAACTGGAATTGTTCACCAGGTAAATATTGAGTATCTGGCGCGTGTTGTCATGACACGAAATGTCAAAGGTGTTTTGCGAGCATATCCAGACACCGTTGTTGGCACCGACTCCCACACAACGATGGTTAATGGACTTGGCGTGCTTGGTTGGGGAGTTGGCGGAATTGAGGCCGAAGCTGCCCTACTCGGTCAGCCAGTATCAATGCTTATTCCTCGCGTAGTTGGTTTCAAGCTCAAAGGTGAATTGCCACTGGGAACAACAGCAACTGATTTAGCTCTCACGATTACAGAAATTCTGAGAAAACATGGCGTTGTAGGAAAGTTCGTTGAATTCTACGGACCTGGTGTTGTTTCTGTGCCTATGGCTAATCGCACCACAATCGGAAACATGAGTCCTGAATATGGATCAACATGTGCAATTTTTCCAATTGATGATGAAACTCTTCGCTATCTCAAACTTACTGGTCGAAGCGCAGAACAAGTTGAACTTGTCGAGAAGTACGCCAAGTTACAAGGCTTATGGCATAACCCAGAGATTTCTCCACGATTTTCAGAGAACATCGAACTCGATCTTTCAACAGTTGTTCCATCTATTGCAGGCCCTAAGCGCCCACAAGATCGAATTTCACTATCAGATTCCAAGAGCGCTTTTGAAAAGGTTTTGCCAACATATTTCGGTGATAAAACAGCCAAGAATGCAATCGATATTAAGGTAAATGAGAAAAGCACGACCATTAAAAATGGCGATGTAGTTATTGCATCGATTACATCATGTACAAATACATCAAATCCTTCAGTAATGATTGGTGCTGCTTTGCTGGCTAAAAAAGCAGTTGAAAAAGGTCTTCATTCAAAGCCTTGGGTGAAAACAACACTGGCACCAGGATCCAAAGTAGTTACCGATTATTACGATCGCGCAGGCTTAACACCATATATGGAAAAGCTCGGTTTTAATCTTGTTGGTTATGGTTGCGTGACTTGCATTGGTAACTCTGGACCATTGCCAGTAGAAATAAGCAAAGCCGTTAACGAGAATGATTTGGCTGTGAGCGCAGTTCTCTCTGGAAACAGAAACTTTGAGGGTCGAATTAGTCCAGATGTTAAGATGAATTATCTTGCATCTCCACCACTTGTTGTTGCTTATGCTCTAGCCGGAACTATGGATCACGACTTTGTTAAAGATTCTCTTGGTGAGGGAACTGATGGAAAGCCTGTTTATTTGGCAGATATCTGGCCGACGCCACAAGAAATTCAAAGCGTGATTGACTCTTCAATTTCATCTGAAATGTTTAGCAAAGATTACGCGAGTGTATTTGATGGCGATCATCGTTGGAAGTCACTCGATACTCCAACTGGAAAAACTTTTGAATGGGATGCAAAGTCAACGTATGTGCGTAAGCCGCCATATTTCGATTCAATGCCAGCACAACCAACGCCTGTCACAAATATCTCTGGTGCGCGCGTTTTAGCAATTCTTGGAGATTCTGTAACGACGGATCACATCTCTCCTGCAGGAAATATCAAAGCTGATTCACCAGCAGGTAAGTACCTTCAAGAAAATGGAGTTGATCGCAAGGACTTTAACTCTTACGGATCAAGGCGTGGAAATCACGAAGTTATGATTCGTGGAACTTTTGCAAACATCCGTTTAAAGAATTTACTTCTAGACGGAGTTGAAGGTGGCTTCACCCGCAACTTCCTAAAAGACGGTGCACAAGCGACAATTTATGATGCATCCATCGATTATCAGAGCGCCGGAGTTCCACTGGTTATCTTGGCTGGAAAAGAGTATGGCTCAGGATCATCTAGAGATTGGGCGGCAAAAGGAACAGCACTTCTCGGTGTGCGCGCTGTAATTGCTGAAAGCTTTGAAAGAATTCACCGTTCGAAT
>JACCEB010135262.1_pt1 | contig 29722 bp, 19 predicted proteins | sample 7454761 | NCBI WGS metagenome assembly JACCEB01 (sample SAMN15323454, study PRJNA562643) | freshwater metagenome | isolation source: river surface water | place: USA:Blue River Watershed | collected 2017-08-18
GAAGTCACCGGCACGACCGACGACTTCTCGCGCCGCATCGCGCGCAACGTCCACACGCTGCTCGCCGAGGAATTCGGCTTCACCCAGACCGCCGACCCCGCCGGCGGCTCGTGGTATGTCGAAAAACTCACCGACGAACTCGCGCGCAAGGCATGGACGCTCTTCCAAGCCATCGAGCAGCAGGGCGGATATCTCGCCGCACTCCAGGCCGGTTTCCTGCAGAAACTCGTGCGCGACGCCGCGACCGAGAAAGCCGACGGCATCGGCAAGCGCCGCCTCGTCCTCGTCGGCACCAATCTCTTCCCCAATCTGAAGGAAACGCCGCTCACGCACCGGCACGCGCCCACCCTCTGCCCGGCCACGCCCCCGCCGGCGAATGTCGCGCTCGCACCGCTCGCCGCCGACGCCCCGTGGGCGGTGCGCTTCGAGGCCGCGCTCTCCGCGGCCGCCGCCGGCGCGAGCGTCGAGCAGCTCGCCGCACTCTCACCCGCCGCGCCCGCGGTTCCACCCACCGCTGCGCCGGCCGCCGGCACGACGGTGACGCCGTTCCGCGCCGCCGCCGGCTTCGAACACCTCCGCGCCGCGAGCGACGCCTGGCTCCGCCAGAAAGGGAAACGCCCCCGCGTGTTTCTCGCCAAGCTCGGCCCCGTCGCGCAGCACAAGGCCCGCGCCGATTTCGCCAGCGGCTTCTTCGCCGTCGGCGGTTTCGAGGTGCTTGCCCGGCAGGCGTTCGACACGCCCGAAGCCGCCGCCGAGGCCGCCGTCGCCTCCGGCGCCCAAGTCGCCGTCCTCTGTTCGACGGATGACACGTATCCGACGCTCGTCCCGCTTTTCGCCGGCGCCGTGAAGGCCGTCCCCGCCGCGGGACTCACCGTCATCCTCGCCGGCCTGCCCGCCGACGCCGCCGTCGTCGCCGGCTACCGCGCCGCGGGGATCGACGACTTCATCCACGTCCGCGCCAACGTCCACGATTTCCTCGCCACCCTCCTGCAGAAGATCGGAGCCCTGTCATGAACCACGCGCCTGATTTCACCCGGCTCGCCTACGACTCGTTCGCGTTCGACTCGAACGCGACTCCGCCCGCGCCGGCCGCGTCCGCCGCGCCGTGGCAGACTTACGAGCAGATCCCGGTGCCGCCGGTCTTCACCGCCGCCGATCTGCCGGCCGCCGACGTGCTCGACACCATGCCGGGCCTCGCGCCGTTCACCCGCGGACCCTACGCGACGATGTATGTGCAGAAGCCGTGGACGATCCGCCAATACGCCGGCTTCTCCACCGCCGAGGAGTCCAACGCGTTCTACAAACGCAATCTCGCCGCCGGCCAGGCCGGCCTCTCCGTCGCCTTCGACCTCGCCACGCACCGCGGCTACGACAGCGACCACCCGCGCGTCGTCGGCGATGTGGGCAAGGCCGGCGTCGCCATCGACTCGGTCCTCGACATGCAGGTCCTCTTCCGGGACATCCCGCTCGATAAGGTCTCGGTCTCGATGACCATGAACGGCGCGGTCCTGCCCGTGATGGCCTTCTACATCTGCGCCGCACTCGAGCAGGGCGCGAAACTCAGCGACCTCTCCGGCACGATCCAGAACGACATCCTCAAGGAGTTCATGGTGCGGAACACCTACATCTATCCGCCCGCGCCCTCGATGCGGATCATCGCCGACATCTTCGCCTACACCTCGCGGCACATGCCGAAGTTCAACTCCATCTCGATCTCCGGTTACCACATGCAGGAAGCCGGCGCGACCGCCGACCTCGAACTCGCCTACACGCTCGCCGACGGCCTCGAGTATCTCCGCACCGGCGTGCAGGCCGGCCTCGAGGTCGATGCGTTTGCCCCGCGCCTCTCGTTCTTCTGGGCCATCGGGAAAAACTTCTTCATGGAGATCGCGAAGATGCGGGCCGCCCGCACGCTCTGGTCCGAGATCGTCGGGCGCTTCAACCCGAAGAACCCCAAGTCCCGCGCGCTCCGCACCCACTCGCAGACCTCCGGCTGGTCGCTCACCGAGCAGGATCCGTTCAACAACGTCGCGCGCACCTGCCTCGAGGCGCTCGCGAGCGTGTGCGGCCACACCCAGTCCCTCCACACCAACGCCCTCGACGAAGCCATCGCGTTGCCCACGGATTTCTCCGCCCGCATCGCCCGCAACACCCAGCTCCACCTCCAGCAGGAGACCGGCGTGTGCCAGGTCGTCGACCCGTGGGGCGGCAGCTACTACGTCGAGTATCTCACCGCCGAACTCATCAAGAAGGCCCGCGCGCACCTCGACGAAATCGAGCGCATGGGCGGCATGACCAAGGCCATCGAGGCCGGCATTCCCAAACTCCGCATCGAGGAGGCCGCCGCGCGCCGCCAGGCGAAGATCGACTCCGGCAAGGAGACGATCGTCGGCCTCAACAAATACCGCCTCGAGGAGGAGACGCCGCTCGACATCCTCGAGGTCGACAACACCGCCGTGCGCGAAGCGCAGATCAAGCGCCTCCGCGAACTCCGCGGGAACCGCCACGAGGATACGTGCAACCTCGCCCTCAACGCCCTCGCCGTCTGCGCCCGCACCGGCCAGGGCAACCTGCTCGAGCTCGCCGTCGCCGCCGCCCAGGCGCGCGCCACCCTCGGTGAAATCAGCCAGGCGCTCGAGAGCGTCTACGGCCGCTACCAGGCGCAGATCCGCTCGATCTCCGGCGTCTACCGCCAGGAATTCGGCGACGACGCCGTCGTGCAGGAGGTGAAGCACAAGATCGCCGAGTTCGAGGCCCACGAGGGCCGCCGCCCGCGCGTGCTCATCGCCAAGCTCGGCCAGGACGGCCACGACCGCGGCGCCAAGGTCGTCGCCACCGCCATGGCCGACCTCGGCTTCGACATCGACATCGGGCCGCTCTTCCAGACGCCCGAGGAAGCCGCCCGCCAGGCGGTGGAAAACGACGTCCACGCCGTCGCGATGAGTTCGCTCGCCGCCGGCCACAAGACGCTCCTGCCGCAGCTGCGCGACGAACTGCGCAAACTCGGCCGCGACGACATCGTGCTCATCTGCGGCGGCGTCATCCCGGCGCAGGACTACGACTTCCTCCTCGCCAACGGCGCCAGCGCGATCTTCGGGCCCGGCACCGTCATCCCGAAATCCTCGCTGCGGATCCTCGAGCTGCTCTTCGACCGCGTCGAACTCGCCACCCGCTGACGCGCCGATCCTCCGCCTTCTCATCCGTCGTTTACCGATCCTCCGCCTGTAGGGCCGCCGCTCGCCGGCGGCCGCCTCGACGCTCCCGCATGCCCTCCCCTCCCGCGACCACCCGCCCCGACTGGGTCCCCGACGACGCCGGCGCGGATTTCGCGACGACCATCGTCCGCGGCACCCCGCCGACCCGCCCCGGCTGCGCCGCCCAGGCACCGCGCCGCCGCCGCCTCTCGCTCGAGGATTACGTCTCCGGCGTCCTCGCCCGCGATCCCACCACGCTCGGCCGCGCGATCAGCCTGATCGAGAGCAACGCCGCCGCCCACCAGACGGAGGCGCAGCAGCTCCTCACGCGCCTGCTGCCGCACACGGGCAAATCGCGCCGCGTCGGCATCACCGGCATCCCGGGCGCCGGCAAAAGCACGTTCATCGAGGCGCTCGGCTGTCAGCTCGTCGATTCCGGCCACCGCGTCGCCGTCCTCGCGGTCGACCCGTCCAGTTCCGTCAACGGCGGCAGCATCCTCGCCGACAAGATCCGGATGGAGAAACTCTCGCAGCGCCGCGACGCCTTCATCCGCCCTTCGCCCTCCGGCGGCTCACTCGGCGGCGTGGCCCGCAAGACCCGCGAGGCCATCCTCGTCTGCGAAGCGGCCGGCTACGATGTCGTCATCGTCGAGACCGTGGGCGTCGGCCAGAACGAGGTCGCCGTCCGATCGATGGTCGACTGCTTCCTCGTGCTCATGATCGCCGGCGCCGGCGACGAGATGCAGGGCATCAAGAAAGGCGTCATCGAACTCGCCGATGCGCTCGTGATCAACAAGGCCGACGGCGACAACCGCCCCCGCGCGATCGCCACGCAGGCCGAGATGAAGCGCGTGCTGCGTTACCTGCACCCCACCACCGCGGGTTGGGAAACTCCCGCACTGCTCGCCTCCGCCCGCACGGGCGACGGCGTGCCCGAGGTGTGGCGCAGCACCGAGTCGTTCTTCGCGCACGTCGCCCGGACCGGCGCGCTCGAGTCCCGCCGGCGCGCCCAGGCAGTCGAGTGGATGCATGCACTCATCCTCGAGGGACTGCGCCTGCGCTTCCACCATTCCGCCGCCGTGCGCGGACGCCTGCCCACGCTCGAAGCCGCCGTAGCCGACGGCCGGATGCCCGCCCTCGCCGCCGCGACCGAGCTGCTCGAGCTCCCGCCCACGGGTTGACGGGCTTGGCTGTGGGAGGGGCTTTACGCCCCGACTCCTCGCGGGCTAAACCCGCTCCCCAAGCTCAAACCGCTGCTGCCCGGTCGGCCCGCCGCCCCGCTACTTCCGCTTCTTCCGTGCCGGCGCCGCGGACTCCTCCACCTTGATCGGATCCTTCGGCACCACGGCCGCGAGCCGCTGCTGCACCGCCGCGTGCTCGGCGCGCCCGGCAAGATTCGTCCATTCGTTCGGGTCTTCCTTGAGGTCGTAGAGTTCGTCCGAGCCATCGCTGTAGCGGATATAGCGCCAGCGCTCGTCGCGGACGGAGAAGTGCTCGCCGTAAAACGTCGTGATCACCGCGCGGCCCGTGGCCCGCTGCGGCGCGCGCATCACCGGCAGCAGCGAACGTCCGTCGAGCGCACTCTGCGGCGCCGGCGCGCCGGCAAATTCCAGCACCGTCGGATAGAGGTCGATCAACGACACCGGCTGGCGCGTCGTCGCTCCCAGCGCGATGCCCGAGCGGTCGTTGCGCGGCGGCACCACGAGCAACGGCACGCGGGTCGACCGCTCCCAGCCGGTCCATTTGCCCCAGTGTTCCTTCTCGCCGAGGTGCCAGCCGTGGTCGCCCCAGATCACGATCGCCGTGTTGGCCGCGTGCGGGCTGGCGTCCAACGCATCGAGCAGCCGGCCGATCTGCGTATCCACATAATAGACACACGCGAGATACGCCGCCACCGCCGCCTCCCACTGGCCGTATTTCAGCACCGAGGCGTGCGACCCGGCCGTGACCGGATCGACCGCGATCTGGCGCGCGACACGTCCCAGATCCTCGAGGTCCTTTTTGTTCACCGGCGGCAGCGCGACGGTGCCCGGCTTGAACGGCTCGAAATACTTCGCCGGGGCAAACAGCGGGATGTGCGGCCGGTAGAAGCCGACCCCGAGGAAGAACGGCGCCTCGGACTTCACGGCGATCCGCTCCCGCGCCCAGTCCACGATCTGCGTGTCGCCCATCGCGCTGTCCGGCACGTCGACCGGTCCCCAGTCGAACGACTCGCCGTTCGGATCCTTGGGCCGGCGGTCGCTCGGCATGCGGTTGAGCGGCAGCACCACCGGCGGCTTGCCCGCGCCCATCGCGATCACGTGCCGCGGGTTGTCCGTCGCCTTCGACGGCAGCTCCTCGGGCGTGTAGTTCACCTGCGACGCGTCAAACGGACTCCAGCGCTGCTCGGGCGCGAAGGTCTCATCGAAGACATCCGTGCGTTTCTGGTGCAGCAATTTGCCCGCGCCGTAGGTCCGGTAGCCCTGCGCCTTCAGCTGGAGCGGCAACACCACGAGGTCCGGCGCGATGCGGCGGAGGTCGTCGTCGTTGCCATACACGCCGGAGCGGAACGGCTCCCGGCCGCTGAACACCGCCGCGCGCGACGGCGAGCACAGCGGCGCCGCGCAGTGCGCGTTGGCGAACACGACGCCCCGGGCCGCGAGCCGGTCCATGTTGGGCGTCCGCGCCTGCGGATGACCTTTCAGGAATCCGACCCAATCGTTGAGGTCGTCGATCGCGATGAAGAGGATGTTGGTGCGCCCGGCCGGCTGCGCTCCGGCGGGCAGGCACAGTCCGAGCACGAGGGTAAGGAGGAGGAAAGCACGCGGCATGCGGGCGCGAGCGTGGCCGCCGGGGCGGCCCACGCAATCCTCCGCTCCGCCCTCAGCGCCACTCGTGCCGCGGATAGCGCCGCGACAGCTCCGCCTTCACCTTCGGATACTGCTCCCGCCAGAAATTCGAAAGATCGTCCGTCACCTGGATCGGCCGCTGGTTGGGCGCCAGCACCTCGATCTTCACCGGCACGCGGCCGTGGCCGACCGCGAACTTTCCCTCGATGCCATACAGCTCCTGGATGCGCGCACTCAGCACCGGCGGACCTTCCTTGTGATACGTGAGGCGCGAACGCCGGCCGTTGCCCATCACGAGCCGCTCCGGCAGGTAATCGTCGAGCACCGCGAGTTGCTCCGCCGTCAGCCAGTCCCGCAGCACCGGCATCACCGGCTTGTCCTTCAACGCCCGCGCGCCGAGTTCCCCGTAGCAGATCTGCTCCACCAGCGTCGCGCGGTCGGCCTCGGTGATCGGATTCACCTCCAGCTCGGGAAACCACTCGGCCATCCGGTTCACGCGCGTGACCCACTGGTCCACCGTCTCGTCCCACGCCTCCAGCTTGATCCGGCCCGCGAGCACTTCCTTGGTCAGCAACGCCGCCGCCGCATCGAGGGGCGCATCCTCGCTGCTCGACTTCGCTTCGAGCACGAGATCGCGGAAACGCCGCTCGCGCCGCGACACCACGCGTTTCTGCTGCTCGTCGTAAACCACGCCGCGCACCTCGCGGTAATCGTCGGGAAACACCTCGCGCAGCCACGGCTCCTCGATCGCCGTCGCAAGCGAGAGCAGCGTGCTCACCTCGCCGTCGCCCCGGCCGATCTCGCTGATCTCCGCCGCCACGAGCAGCGGCGCCTTCTGGATCGCGCTCTCGCGTGCGAGCACGCCGCGCCGCCCGTGCACGAGTTCGCAGCGCAATGTCCCCGCATCGAGCCGCCGCGCGAGCTGGTCCGAGAAGCCCGCCAGCACGCACTTCCGCACCGCCGCGGCATCGACCCGCTGCTCCGCCACGTCGAGCCCCTCGTGCCGCGCGATCTCGAGGAACTGCTCGAACAACGGCCCGACCTGCCGCGCGCCCTGCGCGTGGATGCCGAGCCGCCGGCAGGCGTCGAGCGAGTAGTTCGCCTGGTCGGCGAAACGCCACGCGCGCATCAGCAGGAAGAAATCGCTCTCGTGCTCCTCGCCGAGCACGTCCTCGCGCTCCTGCTCGGTGCGTTTGTCGACGTTCCGCAGCAGAAAGCTCCTGCCCTGCGTGAGCGCCGCCATCAGCGCCACCGGCCGCACGCAGCCGCGCTCCTGCGCCGCGAGCAGCATCCGCGCGTAGCGCGGGTGCACCGGGAAGCGCAGCATCTTCCGCCCCACCTCCGTGATCGCGCGCCGCTCGCCGCCGAGTGCCCCGAGGTCCGCGAGCAGCGTCTCCGCGCGCTCGAGCGCTTTCGGGTCGGGCTTCTCGAGCCACGGGAAGGCAAACACATCGTCGATCCCGCTCGCCTTGAGCGTCAGCACCACCTCCGCGAGATCGAGCCGCCGCACTTCCGGCAGCTCCTGCGGCGCGCGCTGCCCGTGCTCGCGCTCCGTCCACAACCGCACGCACACGCCCGGCGCCGTGCGTCCGGCGCGGCCCGCGCGCTGGTCGGCGCTCGCCGCGGAGATTTTTTCCACCAGCAACGTGTTGATGCCGCGGTGCGGATCGAAACGCGCCACGCGCGCCAGCCCGCCGTCGATCACCGCGGTCACGCCGTCGATCGTCAGCGACGTTTCCGCGACGTTGGTCGAGACGATGATCTTCCGCGTGTCGTAGCGCTCGACCGCCCGGTCCTGCGCTTCCGGCGGCAACTCGCCGTGCAGCGGAAACACCACGCAGTCCCGCAGCGCGCGCGAGCCCTGGATCGCCTGAACCGTGCGCGAGATCTCATACGCGCCGGGCATGAAGACCAGCAGGTCGCCGCCGGTCGCCCCCGCGATCCGCTCGCACTCGCGCGCCGCGACGTCCCACACCGGCTCCTGGTCGAAGTTCGGCGTCTTCGGCAGATACTCGATCCGCACCGGAAAGCTGCGGCCCTGCGACACCAGCACCTCGCACGGCGCGAGATACGTCCGCAGCGCCCCCGCATCGAGCGTCGCCGACATCACCACGATCTTCAGGTCGGGCCGCGCGCTCTGCTGGATCTGGATCGCCCGCGCGAGCGAGATGTCACCGTAGAGATGCCGCTCGTGAAACTCGTCGAACACGATCGCGCTCACGCCCCGCAGCGTCGCGTCGAACGACATCTGCCGGAGCAGAATACCCTCGGTCACGAAACGGATCCGCGTGCGTTCGCTCACGCGCGACTCAAGCCGGATCTGGTAGCCCACGCCCTCGCCGAGCCGCGTGCCCGCCTCCTCCGCCACGCGTTTCGCGAGCATGCGCGCCGCCAGCCGCCGCGGCTGCAGCACGACGACCTCGCCCTTTTCGCCGAGCAGGCCGTGCCGCCAGAGCATCTGCGGAATCTGCGTCGATTTGCCCGAGCCCGTCGGCGCCTGCACGATCAGCCGTCCTTGCGCGCGCAGCGACGCCACGACGGCGGATTCGAGTTCGTAGATCGGCAGTTCGCGCGGATGCGGCATCGGAGGGATTCGGAAAGGCGGAGGGGCGGTTGTGGGTTTTCACCTCGCCCGCGTGAAGCGAAAACTGCCGCGCTGTGAACGGACTCGAGGGACCAGACGCAGATCGGAGGGAGACCCGCGATCCGTGGTTCACCGGTTGGCGCGCCCGCCGCCGGCAAATGCCCGGCGCTTCCACGCCCTCGCCGCGATCACGGTGCCCGTCATCCCCGCGACGCGTCGCCCGGGGGCATCGGATCCCAGCCTCGCTCGGTCGCGGCGGTTTTGCCGCCGGCAGCATCCGCCTGAAACATCTTTTCGAAGGCCTCGATGTTCACTCGCGCGTTCTTGAAATAGGCGTCGTCGTCTTCCCAGAACTGCGCGAGCTCGCGCACGGCCTGCTCGTCGTGGCGCTTGAAGATCTGCGCGGCGCGGTGTGCCTGATGGGCCGGCATCCCGAGGGCACGGAGCACGCCGACGCCGAGATCGAGCGAGCTGGCGAGCGTCTCGCGGTAGAAGGTCATGATACCGCGCTTCTGATACTCGTAGGCATGCACGCGGCCGGCGGCGCGGGCGAAGATCTTCAGATGCGGGAAGTGCTTCTGCACCGTCTCAGCCAACTCGACGGCCTTCGCTTCGTCATCGATCGCGATGACGATGATCTTCGCGCGCGCCGCACCGGCCGCGTGCAGGAGTTCGACGCGCGTCGCGTCGCCGTAGAAGACCTTGATGCCGATCCGGCGCACGACCTCGACCTGGTCTGCATCGAGGTCGAGCACGGTGGCGCCGATGCCGTTGGCCCGGAGCAGGCGGCCCACGATGTGGCCGAAGCGGCCAAAGCCGGCGATGATCACCGGATTTTCCTGCGCGGCCGCGTCGATCGCATCGGCTTCGCGGTCGACGGCCTTGGGCCGCGCGAAACGCGGCTGCACGAAGCGGTCGTTGAGCACAAACAGCAGCGGCGTCGCCGCCATCGATAGCGCCACGGCGGCGACCAGCGGAGAAGCCTCGGCCGGCGTGAGCACCTTGTGCCCAACGACGAACGACAGCAGCACGAACGCAAACTCGCCGCCCTGCGCCAGCGCGAAGCTGAACGTGAGTCCTTCGGGCGTCGCGAGCCGGAAGATCCTCGAGAGCGCGAACAGCACGGCGAACTTAACCACGAGCAGACCGAGCACGAGCCCGGCAATCAGCCCCGGCTGGGCCCGCATCAGGCCGAAATCGATGCCTGCGCCCACCGTGATGAAAAACAGCCCGAGCAGGAGCCCCTTGAACGGCTCGATGTCGGCCTCGAGTTCGTGGCGGTATTCGCTGTTGGCCAGCACCACGCCGGCGACAAACGTGCCGAGCGCCGCCGACAGCCCGACGAGCTGCATCACGAGCGAGATCCCGATCACCAGCAGCAGCGCCGCCGCCGTGAACAGCTCCCGCAGCTCCGTGCGCGCGATCGCGCGGAAGAGCGGATTCACGAGGTGCCGTCCGGCGAACACCACGCCGCCGACCGCCAGGATGATCAGTCCCGCCTGCTGCCAGCCGGGCAGCGCCGCGATGCCGGTCGCCGCGGCCGCCGCGGTGGCCCCCGGCGTCGCGACGGCCAGCAGCGGCAGCAGCGCGAGAATCGGAATCACGGAGATGTCCTGAAACAGCAGCACGGCGAACGACGCTTCGCCGGCGGGCGTCTTGAGTTGCCCGCGCTCCTGGAGCGATTGCAGCACGATCGCCGTCGATGACATCGCGAGAATGAGGCCCGCGGCGAACGGCACCCGGAAGCCGAGACCGAAGGCCACCCCGATCCCCGCAAACGCGAGCGCGGTGCCGACGACCTGAAGTCCGCCGAGGCCGAACAGTTTCGCCCGCATTTCCCAGAGACGCGCCGGCTGCAGTTCGAGGCCGACGAGGAAGAGCATCATCACCACGCCGAACTCGGCGAAGTGCCTCACACTCTCTGCCTGCTCGCCGACGAGATTGAGCGCGTGCGGTCCGATCGCGATGCCCGCGAACAGGTAGCCGAGCACGGAGCCGAGCCCGAGGCGCTTCGCGACCGGCACGGCCACGACGGCGGCGACGAGGTAGATAAACGCGTGAAAGAGGACGTGGTCCATGAGGGGTGTCGGCGGGCCGCGTCAGGCTGAACGCTCCGACCCGCTGCCGGTCGGCAGTTCCGCGCCATCCCGCAGCGCCGCGAGCACGCGCGCGTAGTCGGCGGCATGCGCGGCGATCTTCGCCGGATCGGTGAGTCGCACCGTCCCGTGCACGACAAACGGCGGCAGCCATTTCATGCCGCAGAGCGCCGCGGTCCGCTCGAAGGGCCGGAGCAGTTCGTCCATGGTGCAGCGGTTGTGCCCTTCCGGCGTGTAGGCGTGGGCCGACCCGCCCGTCGTGATCGCGGAGCGGAGCGACTTGCCCCGGAGCTGCGTGCCGCGCGGGCCGTAGGCGAAATCGTATTCGAGCACGAGATCGAGCCACTCCTTCAGCAGCGCGGGCCCGCTATACCAATAGAACGGGTGCTGGAAGACGACCGTGTCGTGCGCGAGCAGGAGCCGCTGCTCGTGCGCCACATCGATCTGAAAGTGCGGATACGCCTCGTAGAGATCGTGGAACGTCACGCCCTCGACCGTGCGCGCCGCGGCGGCGAGCTGGCGGTGAATGCGGGACTTCTGGAAAGCGGGGTGCGCGAAGAGGACGAGGACGCGGGCGGCGGGCACACGCGACGTGCTAGAAGATTCGTCCGTCGGGGCAAGCGCGCGCCCGGGCGCAGGCAGACCGCGGGCGTGCGCGTTTCGCGGGCGGCATGTGCCCGGATTCCACTCCGCACGCGGGAAAACATGTCCGCCGCGGTGCGCTTCGTCGCGCGAAATTTTGTGAACAACCGGTGATCAAGGTTGCTCCCAAGTTGTTCACCGCTTCAGCCGGTGAATCGATTGTGGAGAACAAAGACTTCAGTTCGCGCCGGCGGTGCACACGTTTGCCCTCGTTCCTTGATAGAACAGTCGAGCGCCCGGCGGGCTGAAATGCCCGACGCTAGCCCGACTGGGATAATCCCGGGCGACCGGGGAATGGTTGGCGGCAGCTGGTGCCGCCCTCCCCTACCGACGGCGCAAGCCGGTCGGGAGGCATATATCACCAGTTCCTCTGGCCGGAGTCGTGTCCGGTCAGTCCAACACGAAATAGGAACTGTGCCACGAAGCGTGATCAGAAACCGCGCCGAGTGGAGTCAGGCCCACGGGACGTTTCGACCCGTGCGCCGACGCAGTTACCCCAGAGGTTACGGCTGCTACTGCGCAGACCAGAACGCCAGTGCGCTACCCGGCGGGACGACCCCGCCAAAAGGCCCCGCTCGCCGCACGAGCAGGGCGCGCAAGGGAAGCACACCGGCGGGGAGAAAACGGGCCTAGGCAAAGCTCGTGAACCTCCTCACCGGGGCGGCGTGCCAACACACGTCACCCCTCTGCAACCGCCAACGCAGCCTGAGAGGTAAGAGGTCAGACCCGTAACGCGGGGCCAACGATCGGCCAAAAGCCGATGCCGTCCCCGTGATAAGGGTGCCGACGCGCGAACAACGCACGTTGCAGGCGTGTCAGCACCACGTCCGGCGCGCCGCTCCCGGCAGGGAGCGTCCGAACCGGGCGCAGAGGCCTCACTCGAAAGATCCCGACCGGCAACGGTCAGGACGGTCCCGCCATGAGACCGAAACATCCGCATGCCGCGGAGAGTGGCGTCGGGAAGCACATCGCCCGCGAAAGCGAGAGCGTCCAAGCATGTGCCACCGGGAAAGAGCGTGTGACGAACGCCCACTCCCACGAATTGGCCCCGGAAGCCGCAAGGCTTCCGGGGCCTTTTTGTTTTCCACGGTCGGCGCGCCGGCCCTTGCGCATCGCCCGCAACCGCAGCCTTGCCCCGCGCGTCCCGCCGCCTCAACTGCCGTCATGCCCCTGCGTTCCCTTCGCTCCCGCATCTATCTCTGCCTCGCCTGCTCCGGCCTCGCCCTGTCGTCCGCCACCGCGGCCGAGAAAAACACCGCGCCTTCGCCCTCCCCCGCCGCGCCCAAGGCCGCCGCCCCCAAGGCCCCGGCCAACAACTACCCGCTCATCATGGGCCCCATCCGCCTCTACGACGGCGCCGCTCCCGGAGCCCTCGGCGACGGACCGCAGCACATCCCCACGCTCACGCCCTACGCCGCCGATCCCGCCCGCAAGAACGGCGCGACCATGCTCATCTTCCCCGGCGGCGGCTACGGCAGCCTCGCCGAACACGAGGGCACCGGCTACGCCGATTATCTCACGAAGCAGGGCATCACCTGCTACGTGCTGAAATACCGCCTCGGCTCCAACGGCTACCGGCATCCCGTGATGCTCAACGACGCCGCCCGCGCGCTCCGCATGGTCCGGGCCTTCGCCAAGCGCGACGGCCTCGATCCCACCCGCATCGGCGTCATCGGCTCCTCCGCCGGCGGCCACCTCGCCGCGACCCTCATCACCCATTTCGATCCGGCCCGCCCCCACGGCCCCACGCTCGACCCCAACGACCCGATCGACCGCGAGTCCTCCCGCCCCGATCTCGCGATTCTCTGCTACCCGGTGATCTCGCTCGGCGAGTTCGCCCATGCCGGCTCGCGCAAAAATCTCCTCGGCGACAACCCCTCCGCCGAACTCCTCAACGCCCTCTCCAACGAACTCCAGGTCACCAGGGACACGCCGCCGACCTTCCTCTGGCACACCGTCGAGGACAAAGCCGTGCCGGTGGAAAACACCCTGCTCTTCGCCACCGCTCTCCGTCGGGCCGGCGTGCCGTTCTCGCTCCACATCTACGAACTCGGTTCGCACGGCCTCGGTTTCGGCCGCGCCGGCCGCGAAGCCCCGCCGTGGGGCGAGCAGCTCCTGCACTGGTTCAAGGAGCGGAAGTTCACCCGCTGACTCGCCCGCGCCCGGGCCCCCGGCCCGCCACGCGGCCAGCCCTCCCACCGCGCTCCCGCCCCCCGCGCGGTCCACGAAGTGTCCGACGACAACCCGAAGAATTCGGATTGCCCCTGCCCGCTTCCGTCGCAACGGATGGCGGCGCCACACGGTCCGCATCTCAAGCCCCAGCGCCGACGGGAGAAATTCCGTCACCTTTCCCCCCTCGCTGCGTCTTTGCGGACCGCTCGGATAACGCCCGAATGGATCCCACGTCTCTCGTCGCGTTTACCTCGGCGCGACCCTCCATTCTTACTTCCTCTCCCTACCCTTCATCATGGCCAAATCGAAAAGCTACGGCGGTCTGATCTTTCTCGTTCTCGCCCTCGCGGCCGGCGGCGGCGGCGCGTGGTATTTCATGCGCACCAAGACCGAGAAGCCCCCGGAATTCCAGACCACCAAGGTGGCGCGCGGTGACATCACCCAGGCAATCACCGCCACGGGCGACCTCCAGCCCGTCGTCATCGTCGACATCGGCGCCCAAGTCTCCGGCCAGATCAAGGAAGTGCTCGTCGACTACAACTCCAAGGTGAAGGCCGGCGACATCCTCGCCCGCATCGACGAATCCACGCCCACCCAGCGGCTCCGCCAGGCCGAGGCCGACCTCGCCTCCGCCGAAGCCAGCAACCAGCTGCTCCAGATCAACGCCCGCCGCACCAAGGAGCTCTTCGAGAAGAAACTCGTTTCCCAGCAGGAATTCGACTCGATCAACGCGCAGGTCGCCCAGTCCAACGCCACGCTCCTCACCCGGCGCGCCTCCGTGGCCAACGCCAAGCTTGACCTCGAGCGCACCGTCATCACCGCGCCGATCGACGGCATGGTCCTCGACCGCAAGACCGACAAAGGCCGCACCGTCAACGCGAGCATGAACGCTCCGGTGCTTTTCACCCTCGTGAACGACCTCTCCAAAATGCAGATCAACGCCGCCGTCGCCGAAGCCGATGTCGGCAGCATCTCCGAGGGCCAGGAAGTGAAGTTCACCGTCGACGCGTTCCCCAACCGCACGTTTTCCGGCACCGTCCGCATGGTCCGCTCCAACGCCACCGTCCAGCAGAGCGTCGTGTCCTACGCCACGATCATCGACGTGAACAACGAGGACCTCAAACTGCGCCCCGGTATGACGGCTAACGTCTCCATCGTCGTCCAGCAGCGGCCCAACGTCCTCCGCGTCGCCAACGGCGCCCTCCGCGTGCGCGTCGCCCCGGAACTGCTCGCCGCCGCTCCGGCCCCCGCCGGCGGTGACAAAGGCGCCGCCCCCGGCGCGCCCAAAGGCGACAAGTCCGGCGCTCCCGCTGCCGGCATGACCGACGAGGAAATGCGCAACGCCACCTTCGCGATCATACGCGAGATCGGCTACGAGCGCGGCTCCACGCCGAGCCCCGAGCAGATCGAGAAGGCCAAGAAACTCGCCAAGGACAAAGGCCTTGATCCCGACCTTGTCGCCGCCCGCCTCTCCACCCCGATGCGCAAAGGCGGGCCCGGCGGCAGCGGCGGCCCCGGCGGCAGCCGCAGCGGTGGCAGCGGTCGCGGCCCCTCGGGCCCCGGCGGCGACCGCGGCTTCAACAACACCGTCGTCCAACGCACCCTCTACAAATTCGCCGATCCTGCCGCCGCCGATAAGGACAAGCGCGTCGTCCCCGTCACCGTGAAACTCGGCGTCTCCGACGGCTTCACCACCGAGGTTCTCGAAGGCCTCGCCGAGGGCGACACCGTGCTCACCGGCATCATCATGCCCGGCGCGACCGCCGCGGCCGCCCAGCCTCCCGGCGGCGCCTCCAATCCGTTCAGCGGCCGCAGCAGTTTCGGCGGGCCCAGCAGCAGCTCCCGCGGTCCCCGCTGATTTCGACGCCACCCTGCCCATGCAGCCCGTCGTTCAAATCAAGGACATCCACAAAATCTACGATTCCGGCGAAGTGCCCGTGCACGCCGTCCGGGGCGTGAGCCTGGACATCCAACGCGGCGAGTTCATCGCCCTCATGGGCGCCTCCGGCTCCGGCAAGTCGACGCTCATGAACGTGCTCGGCTGCCTCGACCGGCCGACCAAGGGCACCTACCTGCTCGACGGCATCGACGTCGGCCAACTCGACCGCAACGAACTCGCCGACCTGCGCAATCAGAAGCTCGGGTTCGTCTTCCAGGGCTTCAACCTCCTCGCCCGCACCACCGCGCTCGAGAACGTCGAACTGCCGATGCTCTACGGTCGCCACCGCAAGGTCTCCAGCGACGAGATCCGCGAGCGCGCGATGCACTGCCTCGACATCGTCGGCCTCTCCAAACGCTTCGATCACTTCCCCAACCAGCTCTCCGGCGGTCAGCAGCAACGCGTCGCCATCGCCCGCGGCCTCGTCAATTCCCCGCAGGTCCTCCTCGCCGACGAGCCCACCGGCAACCTCGACTCCAAGACCTCCGTCGAGGTCATGGGCGTTTTCCAGAAGCTCAACGACCAGGGCATCACCATCGTCATGGTCACGCACGAGCTCGACATCGCCCGCTACTGCAAGCGCAACCTCATCCTGCGCGACGGCGTCGTCGTGCGCGACGAAATCGTCCAGGATCGCTCCATCGCCGAACACGAGATGGAGAAACTGAAGCAGGCCGAAGCCGCGGCCAAACTCATCTCCGGCAGCCAGGCCGCCTAAGGTCCCCGCCCCGCCATGCGTTTCACCAACACCCTCCGCGTCGCGCTGCGTGCCCTCCGCCGCAACACCATGCGCTCCATGCTCACCGCCCTGGGCATGATCATCGGCGTCGCCGCCGTCATCACGATGGTCAGCATCGGCAACGGCGCCAAGGTCCAGGTCGAAGCCCAGATCGCCGCCATGGGCCAGAACCTCATCACCGTCATGCCTGGCAGCTTCAGCAGCGGCGGCATGCGCGGCGGCTTCGGCAGCTCCACCACGCTCACGCCCGAAGACGCCGAAGCCATCACCAACGAGGTGCCCAACATCGACGGCCTCAGCCCCGAGGTCCGCGATCGCAATCAGGTCCTTGCCAACGGCCTCAACTGGAACACCAACGTCAACGGGGTCGGCCCCGATTATCCCTACGTCCGCAACTGGCCCATCGCCGCCGGTGCGATGTTCACCGAGCAGGACGTCAAGTCCCTCGCCAAGGTCGCCGTCGTCGGCAAGACGGTCGTCGACCAGCTGTTTCCCAACGAGGACCCGATCGGTCAGACCATCCGCATCCGCAACCTCCCCTTCCGCATCGTCGGCGTGCTCTCGCCCAAGGGCTTCAGCGTCTTCGGCTCCGATGAAGACGACGCCGTGCTGATTCCCTACTCCTCGCACATGCGCCGCGTCTCGCGCCGCACCAACATCAGCATGATCCGCATCCAGGCCGCCACGCCCGAGAAAATCGAGACCGTTAAACTCGCCGTCGAAGATCTGCTCACCCAGCGCCGCCGCGGCCGCGAGCCCGACTTCACCGTCCGCACCCAGGAGGAACTCGCCAACTCCGCCACCCAGGCCAACAAGACCATGACCGGCCTGCTCGCGGGCATCGCCGGCGTCTCCCTCATCGTCGGCGGCATCGGCATCATGAACATCATGCTCGTGTCCGTCACCGAGCGCACCCGCGAGATCGGCATCCGCCTCGCGATCGGCGCCCACGGCCGCGATGTGCTCACGCAATTTCTCATCGAGGCCATCCTCCTCAGCTCGCTCGGCGGCCTCATCGGCGTCGGCGTCGGCATCGCCGGGTCGCAGTTCATCTCCAGTTACAACGGCTGGCCGGTCGTCGTGCCCACCCTCTGGATCGGCATCTCCGTCGCCGGCAGCGCGATGGTCGGCATCGTCTCGGGCTTCTACCCGGCCTACAAAGCCGCGCAGCTCGATCCGATCGACGCCCTCCGCTACGAGTAATACCGCAGGCCTCCGGTCTCCGGACGTTTCGTAGGGCCGGCGCTCGTCGCCGGCCGTGACGCAACGGACGCAGGAACCGTCCCCGCTTCCGACCCGCGGCAGACCTCAAGTCCGGGAATCACGGGATATCGGCATAACTTCCGGCCGCGCCCGGCGTCCGGTCCTCCACGTCGGCACCACTTTGTGGTTTCGGCCCGACTATTGCAGGTCTAGTTCTTGCGGTCGTTGTGCCGCCGACCGTCCTACCGCCCGTGCCGCCTTCCCGCTTCCCTCTCCTCGCCGGTCTCGCCCTCGCCTTCACCGCCGGATCGCTGCCTCTCCTCCGCGCCCAGCCGGCGCGCTTGTCGCACCTCGAATTCCGCGCCGAAGCCCACGCCGCCTACCAGCGGAGGGACTACGCCGCCGCGCTCTCCGCCACCCGCGAGGCCCTGAAGCTCCGGCCCGATTCGCCGCGCTACCTGCACAACCTCGCCGCGCTCCACGCTCTCACCGGGGACCAACCCGCCGCCATCGCGCACCTGCGTCGCCTCGCCGCCCTCGGCCTGCACACCGACGTCGCCCGCGACCCGGACCTCGCCTCGCTGCAGGGCACGCCGGACTTTGCCGAGGTCCTCGGCCTGCTCGCCGCCAACCTCGAACCCACGGGTAACCTCGGCGAACTCGCCGCGCTTCCCGGTCGCACCGGCATCGTCGAGGGCATCGCGTTTCGCGAGCGCACCGGCGAGCTGTTTCTCGGCGACGTCCACCACCGCTGCGTGTGGCGCCGCACCCGCGAGGGCGAACTCGCCCGCTTCACCGCCGCCGACGTCGATATCGCCGGCATCTTCGCCATCGCGGTCGACGAGGCCCGCCAGACGCTCTGGGCCACCATGGCCGCCGTCCCGCAGATGGAGGGCTACGAACCCGAGATGAAGGGCTTCACCGCCATCGCCGAATTCGATCTGCGCACCGGCGAACTGCGCCACATCTCTCCGGTCCCCGACGACGGCCGCGAGCACCTGCTCGGCGATCTGACGCTCGCCCCCGACGGCACGCTCTTCGCCACCGACAGCCGCTCGCCCATCATCTGGCAGGTCGCTCCCGGCGCCGAGGAACCCACGCGCCTCCTCGACCTTCCGGGCCACGAGTCCCTGCAGGGCATCGCGCTCGTCGGCCGCCGGATGATTGTCAGCGACTACAGCAACGGCCTCCTCGTCATCGATCTCGCCAACCGTCACGTCGCCCCCCTCGCCCCGCCGGAAAACGCCTCCCTCCTCGGCATCGACGGCCTCACGCCGATTCCCGGCGGCGTCGTCGCCACGCAGAACGGCACCGTGCCGCAGCGCATCCTCCGCATCATGCTCTCGCCGGAGCTGGATCGCATCACCGAGGTCCAGGTCCTCGCCTCCGGCCACCGCACCCTCACCGACCTTTCCCTCATCACCCTGGTGCAGGACCGCCCCACCTTCATCGCCGGCTCGGGCTGGGATGCCCTCGAGGGCACCCGCGCCCGCGCGCCTGCCGCGCACGTCGTGCGCCTCCTCCAGGTCGAACCGCAGTAGCCGTTTTCCCTCTCGACTCTCTCCCGCCCCCGCGCGCACTTCTGGGACGATGTGCGCCTCTCCCGTGGTCGAGTTTCGCGACGTCACCAAGCGCTACGGTGACGGCCCGCTCGTGCTCGACCGCCTGTCGTTCACCGCCGGGCCGCACGACTTCATCTCGCTCATCGGTCCGAGCGGCTGCGGGAAATCCACCGCCCTCCGCCTCGTCGCCGGCCTCAGCCCCGTCACGTCGGGCCAGCTCACGATCGAGGGCCGCCCTCCGGAGGCCGTCGCCTCCGAAATCGCGTTCGTCTTCCAGGAGCCGACGCTCCTGCCCTGGCTCAGCGTCGCCGCCAACGTCGAGGTGCCGCAGAAACTCCGCGGCGTGCCCACCGCCCGCCGTGCAGCGACGCGCGATCGCGTGCTCGAGCTCGTCCGTCTTTCCGACAAGGCCCGCGCTTTCCCGCGTCAGCTCTCCGGCGGCCAGAAGATGCGCGTCTCCATCGCCCGCGCGCTCGCCCTCGAGCCGCGGCTCCTCCTGCTCGACGAGCCGTTCGGCGCCCTCGACGAGATGACCCGCGAGCACCTCAACGAGGAACTGCTCGCCATCCGCGAGCACGCGGCCTGGACCGCCTTCTTCGTCACCCACTCCGTCGCCGAGGCCGTCTTCCTTTCCAACCGTATCCTCGTCCTCTCCGCCAATCCCGGACGCATCCACACCGAGATTTCCGTCCCGCTCCCGTATCCGCGCACCGAGCACACCCGGCTCACCCGCGACTACCACGAACTCGTCGCCGAGGTCTCGCGCGTGCTGCGCTCCGTCGAAAACGCCGCCGCCCAACCCGCCTCCTGATGTCGCGGCTCGCCCAACGCGTTCTCCTCCCGGCCCTCGCCGGCGCCGTCGTCGTCGGCCTCTGGTATGGCGTGCATTTCTTCCTGTCGGAGGACATGCGCTTCCTGCTCCCGACGCCCGGCGCGGTGCTGCAGGCATTTCACGACCACGGCCCCGCTCTCGCCCGCGCCGCGTGGAACACCAGCCAGGGCGCCCTGCTCGGCTTTGCCCTCGCCATCGTCGTCAGCTTCGGCCTCGCCCTCCTCCTGTCGCTGTCCCCCGTCGTCCGCCACAGCCTCTACCCGTATCTCATGGCGTTGCAGATGACGCCGCTGCCCATCCTCGCCCCGATCTGCGTGATCTGGGTCGGCGCCGGATTGAAGAGCGTCTCGCTGCTCACGTTCGTCATCGCGTTCTTCCCGCTCGTCGTGAACACGACCCAGGGCCTCATCTCGACCGACCGGAACCTCGTCGAACTCTTCCGCCTCTACCGCGCGAGCCCGTGGCAGCAGCTCTTCCTCCTGCGGGTCCCCGCCGCGCTGCCGTATTTCTTCACCGGCCTGCGCATCGCCGCCACCATCGCCCCCATCGGCGCCGTCGTCGCCGACATGAACGCCGGCTCCTCCGCCGGCGACGGCGGCGGACTCGGTTTCCAGGCCGTGATCTACTCGAGCCAGGCCAAGTATCCCGCGCTCTTCGCCACCGCCCTCGCCACCTGCGCGCTCGGCTTCATCCTCAACGCCGCCGTTCTGTCCCTCTCCTGGTTCGCACTCCACCACTGGCACGACTCCTACGAGCGCACCGATCGCTGACCGTTGCGCCCGCCGCGGAGTGCGCTTAGTTCCAAGTCTCCGTCCGCCTTCCGTCCCCGCCTCGTCCCTCATGCACCGCGTCCCACGCCTCCTCTCGCTGCTCGTTCTCGCCGCCGCCGGCTCGCTCCTCGCCGCCGAAAAGCCGCCGGTCAAACTCACCGTGCAGCTCGACTGGGTCGCCGAGCCCGAACACGGCGGTTTCTACCAAGCCGCCGCCAAGGGCTTCTTCCGCGAGGAAGGTCTCGACGTCACGCTCATCCCCGGCGGTCCCGGCGCCCAGGTGATGCCCAGCGTCGCCACCGGCCGCGCCCAGATCGCGCAGGCCGACAGCACGACCGTGCTCGTGCAACAGGCCGAGGGCCTCCCCGTGGTGCAGTTCGCCGCCGTGTTTCAGGACGATCCTGCCGGCCTGCTCGTCCACGCCGACAGCTCCGTCCGCACCTTCAAGGATCTCGACGGCAAGACCGTCATCGCACGGCCCGAGTGGCCGTTCCTGAAGTTCATCCAGCAGAAATACGGCGTGAAATTCACCGTCACGCCGCAGAACTTCTCCGTCGCCGCGTTCCTCGGCAACAAGGAGGCCCTCCAGCAGGGCTACTACATCGCCGAGCCGTATCACATCACCAAGGCCGGGGGGAAAAACCCGCGCTTCCTCTCCACCTGGGACGCCGGCTTCCGCGCCTACGCCGTGCTCGTCACCAACCGCCGCTTCGCCCGCGAAAACCCCGACGTGCTCCGCGCCTTCACGCGCGCCTACATCCGCGGCTGGCGCGATTACCTCGAGGGTGATTTCCGCCCGGCTCACGACGCGATGAAACAGGCCAACGCCAACAATACCGACGACTTCATGATCTTCTCCCGGCAGATGATCCTCGACGGCAAGCTCGTCACCGGCCGCGACGCCGACGGCGGCACCCACAAGATCGGTCGCCTCGACCCTGCCCGCTTCGCCACGCAGATCGCGCAGATGGAGGAGGCCGGCATTCTCACCAAGGGCAAAGTCACGCCGCGCTCCGCCGTGACGACCGACTTCCTCCCCAAGTGATCCGGGCGCCCGCGGTCGTCGCGTGACTGCTCCCGCCGAATCCCCGCCCGTCGGCCGCTTCGCCGTTTCGTCGTGGCTGTTCCTGCGCCTGCTCGCGCTGGTGCACCTCGTGGCGTTCGCGTCCTTCTGGGTGCAGCTCGAGGGCCTCGTCGGACCGCGCGGCCTGCTGCCCGCCACGCGCTACTTCGCCGCGGTCCGCGAACAACTCGGCTCCACCTCCGCCGCCTTCGCGCGGCTGCCGTCCCTCGCGTGGCTCTTCGGCGCCGAGGCATTTCTCCACGTGCTCTGCGCCGCCGGCGTCGCCCTTTCGGCGCTCCTCTTCGCCGGGATCGCGCCCGCCCTCTGCCTGTTTCTTCTCTGGGCCGCCTACCTTTCGCTCAGCTGCGCCGGCCAGATCTTCTTCAACTTCCAGTGGGACGCCCTGCTGCTCGAGATTACCCTGCTCGCCATCTTCGTCGCGCCGTGGCGCTGGGTTCCGCTCTGGCGCCCGTATGAACCGCCCCGCCTCGCGCGCTGGCTCGTCTGGTGGCTGCTCTTCCGGCTCATGTTCTTCGCCGGCTACGTGAAACTCGCCAGCGGTGATCCCACGTGGCGCGACCTCAGCGCCCTCACGTTTCACTACGAAACGCAGCCCCTCCCGACCCCGCTCGGCTGGTTCGTCCATCAGCTCCCCGCCACCCTCCAACGCGCCTCGTGCGCCGGCATGTTCGTCATCGAGCTCGTCGCCCCCTTCCTGCTCTTCGCGCCGCGTTTCCTCCGCCACAACGCCGCCTTCCTCCTCGCCGCGCTCATGGGCGCGATCGCGCTCACCGGCAACTACACGTTCTTCAATTTTCTCGCGCTCGCGCTCTGCCTTTTCTGCTTCGATGACGCTGCCCTCACGCGCTTCGTGCCGGCGCGCTGGCGCGCCCGGCTCCCGGCATCCGCCGACACACCCGTGCCGCCGGCTCCAGCCTTGCCGCGCTTTGCCGCCCTCGCCGCCGCCGCCTTCATCCTGCCCTACACCGCCCTGCAAGCCTTCGGCGCGCGCGCCGCGATCGCGCCCGTCGCCGCCCACGTGGGCCCTTTCCGCTCGCTCAACAACTACGGCCTCTTCGCCGTGATGACCAATCCGCGGCCCGAACTGATCTTCGAGGGCAGCCACGACGGCCGCACCTGGGAACCCTACGAGTTCCCGCACAAGCCCGGCGCGCTCGACCGCCGCCCCACCTGGGTCGCCCCCCATCAGCCACGGCTCGATTGGCAGCTCTGGTTCGCCGCCCTCGGCGCCCCCAATCAGAACCCGTGGGTCCTCGCCGTCTGCGAGCATCTGCTCCGCGGCACCCCCGAGGTCCTCGCCCTCTTCGCGCACAATCCGTTCCCCGGCGGCCCGCCGCGTTTCGTCCGCGTCGTCCGCTACGAATATCGTTTCACCGATCGCGCCACCCGCGCCGCCTCCGGCCATTGGTGGCAGCGGACCCCGCGCGATTTCTACGTCCAGCCCGCCTCGCTCCGCACCCGCTGACTCTCCGTCATGATCCTCGCTCGTCTCGCCTTGCTGGTCTGCCTGGGTGCCGGCGCCCTTCCCGGATCGGCCCAGACACCAACGCCGCCGCTGCAGGACCGGGTCGGCGCCATGGGCACCTCACCGGCCCGGGCCCCGCTCAGCCCGGAATTTTCGCCCGGCAACGCATTCACCCTCGAAGCCTGGATTTTCCCCACCGCCCCGCGCTACGACTTCATCGCCGGCAAGGGCTTCGGTCCGCCCGGTGTCGATCCTCACCTCGGCTTTGGCCTGTTCCTTCCGTCGTCGCTCCGCCCCGAGTTCTCGTGCACCACCGGCGCGCCGGGCTCCGGCCGCTCCGCTTCCGCCGCGGCGCCGATTCCACTCCGGACCTGGACCCATCTGGCCGGCGTCTACGACGGCACGACGCTGCGCCTCTACGTCAACGGCACCCTCGCTGCCTCCACCGGGTTCTCCGGCACCCCGGCCGCCCCACCCGGCGTGCCGTTCTCCATCGGCCGCATCGTCCTGCCCGGCGGCGGCACCAACTTTTTCCCCTTTTCCGGATACCTGCGTCAGGTCCGCCTCTGGTCCGTCGCCCGCACCGCCGCCCAGATCGGCGCCGCGCTCGGCGAGACGCTCCCTTCCGACCGCACCGGCCTCGTCGGAGCCTGGCCGCTCGACGACGCCTCCGGCGCATCGACCATCCGCGATCTCTCCGGCGCGGGGCGCCACCTCGTGAGCGACGGCCATGCCGCCGCGGCCCCCTCGCTCGCCGCGGCCGGCCCCTTCTACGCTGAAACCGTCAGCCCTCGCGACGTAGCCAGCTCTCGCGCCCTGCACCAAGGCGTCATGCTCGACTTCGATGGCGACGGCGATCTCGACGCCGTCTACGCCCAGCTGGACTATACCCAAGCCGCGGCCACTCCCTCCCGGCTCCGCGCCTTCCGCAATACCGCCGGCACCTTCACCGATGTCACCGATGCCGTCATCGGCAACGTCACGCTCGTCCATCCGCGCCACCAGCTCGTGGCCGACTTCAACGGTGACGGTCGCCCCGATGTGCTCTTCGCCGGCCACGGCTACGATTACCTTCCGTTTCCCGGAGAACAATCCCGCCTGCTCCTCTCCACGTCCGACGGCAGACTCGTCGAAGACCCCGCGCGCCTGCCCTCGGGCAGCAATAAGTTTACCCACAACATCGCTGCCGCCGACATCGATCGCGACGGCGACATCGACATTTTCCTCTGCAACATCGGCAACGGCGACCGCGGCTCCCGCCTCTACCTCAACGACGGCCGCGGCTTCTTCACCGAAAACCTCTCGCGCCTGCCGGCCTTATTCACCGACCCGAACCACGAGGCCTACCAGGCCAGTCACTTCGTCGATGTAAATCGCGACGGCTGGCCCGACCTCGTCCTCGGCCCCACCCGCAACGGCCCCAACGAAGTGCTCATGAACGACCGCACCGGCCGCTTCGCGCGCGATCCGCGGTTCACCCTTCCAACGAAACTCGTCAGCTCCATCGCCTACACCGTCAATATCGAGTCCGCCGACTTCAACGGCGACGGCTGGCCCGACCTCGTCCTCTCCACCGACGACTGGCTCAGCAACCCGCCCGACGGCATTCGCAATTCCGCGGCCGTCCAGCTGCTCGTCAACCGCGGCGACGGCACCTTCGCCGACGCCACCGCCGGCTCCGGCCTCACGTTCACGCCCCGCGAATACTGGGTCGAGTGGATGTATCCCGTGGACTTCAGCGGCGACGGCCGGCCCGACCTCGTGCTGCACGTCGCCCTCGAGCGGGGCCGCACCACGCGCCTGCTCGAAAACCTCGGCACCACCCCCGTCACGTTCCGCGAAGTCACCGAGATCTACGACCACGCGGCCAACGGCGGCGTCGTGCTGCCCGGCGACATCGACCGCGACGGCCGCATCGACTTCCTCGCCGTCACTCCCGGGGCCCTCACATTCTCGCGCAACCTAAAGCCCCTGCTCCCCGGCCGCCTTGCCAACCTCTCGGTGCGCACCGCGGCCGGCACCGGCGACGCCACACTCATCGCCGGCTTCGCCCTCGGTGCGGCCGGCCCGACAGCGTCACCCACGAAGCCCCTCCTCGTCCGCGCGATCGGCCCCGCCCTCGCCGCCTTCGGCGTCGAAAACACCCTCGCCGATCCCGCCGTCACCGTCGCCCCGCTCGGCGGCACCACGCTCGCCGCCAACGATAACTGGGCCGGCTCCGCCACACTGACCAACGCCTTTGCCGCCGTCGGCGCCTTCGCCCTCGCCCCGGAGTCCTCGCGCGACGCGGCGCTCCTCGTGGCGCCGCCTCCCGGCGCCTACACCGCCACCGTTTCCGGCGGCAGCGGCGTCGCGCTCGTCGAGGTTTACGACGCCGGCCCCGGCCTCTCGCCCCGCCTCACCAACCTTTCCGCGCGCACTCTCGCCGGCACCGGCGCGGGCGCGCTCATCGCCGGCTTCGTGATCGACGGCACACTCCCGAAAAAACTCCTTCTCCGCGCCGCCGGCCCGACGCTCGCCGCGTTCGGCATCGGCAACACCCTCGCCGACCCCGTGCTCACGCTCCGCGCCCTCGGCGGCGACACCATCCTCGCCGCCAACGACGACTGGGGCGGCACCGCCGCGCTCAAGGCCGCCTTCGCCAGCGTCGGCGCCTTCGCCTTCGCCACCGACCGCTCGCTCGACTCCGCCCTCGCCCTCGAACTCCCGCCCGGCGCCTACACCGTCACGGTGTCCGGCAAGAACAACGCCACGGGCGTCGCCCTCGTCGAAGTTTACGAACTGCCGTAGCCTCGCCCACGGCCGGTGTGGCAGTTCGCCCCGCGGCGTTTCCGCCGTGCCAACCCGGCTCCCGCCGTTCACCGTCCTGCGCCGATGCCCGCCCTTCCGCCCGCCCGCGACCGTTTCCTCGCCCTGCTCCACTCCGCCGTCGCCGAGGGCACTCTCGTGAAACTCACGCTGGGCAAACCGCGCGGCGCCGACCCCACCTTGCAGAATCTCTTCGTGCGCCCCGTCGCCCTGAAAGCCGGCCCGCACCTCGCGTTCCTCTGGCGGCACGCCACGCGCGACGTCACGAAAAACCATCCTCCCGCGGAAGCCCTCGCACTCCTCGCCCCGCTCATCGGGGGCGACTTCCTCGACGCGCACCTCTTCACCACCGCGCAGAACGCCCAGTTCGAGTCCCAGCCCGACGGCTCCGCCCGCCTGAAACTCAGTGCCCCCTCCGCGCCCCGCGTCGCCCCCGCGGCTGCGCACGATCGCGCGCGCGCTCATCTCATCCCCGCCGACGCTCCCTGGCTCCGCGCCCTCGGCGTCACCAACGACCGCGGCCAGCCGCGCGAGGGCATGGCCGACAAATTCCGCCAGATCCAGAAATTCGCCGAACTCGTCTCACACCTCATCGCGGAAGCGTTCCCCGCGGCGACGGACGCAGCGGCGCCCGCCACCACGTCCGAGCCGATCCGCGTCGCCGACATGGGCAGCGGCAAGGGCTACCTCACGTTTGCCCTCGCCCACGTCCTCGGCCCGCACGCCCGGGTCCGCGGCATCGAACTCCGCCGCGAACTCGTCGACCTCTGCAACCGCGTCGCGCGCGACCACGGCCTCGCCGACCGGCTCGCCTTCTCCGCCGGCACGATCGCCGACTCGCCCGTCGGCCCCGGCGATTGCGATGTGCTCATCGCCCTGCACGCCTGCGACACCGCGACCGACGACGCCCTCGCGCGCGGCGTCGCCGCCGGCGCCCGCCTCCTCATCGTTTCCCCCTGCTGCCAGAAGGAACTCCGCCCGCAACTCGTCGCCCCGCCCATCCTCGCGGGCGCGCTGCGGCACGGCATCTTCGCCGAACGGCAGGCGGAATTCGTCACCGACGCCCTCCGCGCCCAGCTCCTCGAATGCGTCGGCTACCAGACCAAGGTCTTCGAGTTCATCTCCACCGAGCACACGGCGAAAAACCTGATGATCGCCGCGATCCGCCGCCCGGCCGGAGCCGCCGATAACGCCGACGCCGCCCGCGACCGCATGCGGGACTTCGCCCGGTTTTACGGCATCCGCCGCCAGCGTCTCGCGGAGCACCTTGCGCTGCCGCTCGCGTCCCCGGCCTGATCTCCCTTCCCGCATGACCTGGACCGAGCTCGACTGGCCCGCCCTCGACCGCCTCCGCCAACGCTTCCTGCAGGGCAGCGCTTCGACGGAGCCCTACTGGACCACCCCGCAGGATCTCGCCAGCTACGATTTCACCTACGGCGAACGGATCGGCTGGAAATGGGACCACGCCCTCCGGGAACTCCGCCTCCGCGGCTACGCCCCGCGCGCCCGGCACGTCTTCGATTGGGGCTGCGGCAGCGGTGTCGCGGCAAGGCGCGTCATCGCGGGTTTCGGCGCCGCCGCGTTCGACTCGCTCACCGTCTGGGATCATTCGCCGCTCGCGTGTGACTACGCCGCGACCGCCGCCCGGCAGCAGTTTCCGAATCTCCACGTGGCCGAGGCGACCGCCGGCCTGCTCGCCTCCGACACGCCCATCGGCCTGCTCGTCGTCAGCCACGTGCTCAACGAACTCCCCGCCGAGGCGCTCGCCCAACTGCGTGCGCTCGCCGCGCGCGCGGAGGCGATCCTCTGGGTCGAACCCGGCACGCATCGCGACAGCCGCCAACTCGGACAACTGCGCGACGAACTCCGCCCCGCGTTTCGCCTCGTCGCGCCCTGCACCCATGCCCTCGCCTGTCCGGTCTTCGCCGAGGAGAACGCCCGCCACTGGTGCCATTTCTTCGCGCCGCCGCCGTCGGAGATTTTTGCCGACTCCAACTGGGTGAAATTCGGCCAGCGCGCCGGCATCGACCTGCGCAGCCTGCCGTATGCTTTCCTCGCCCTCGACCGTGCCCCCTCGACGGCGCCGGCGCTCGCCGAGGGCTGGTCGCGGATCATCGGCCGGCCCGAGCATTTCAAGCCCTACGCCCGCTGGTTGAACTGCGACGCCACAGGGCTCGCCGAACTCGAACTCCCGAAGCGCGCCGATCCCGCCCTCTTCAAACAACTCGAGCGGACCCGCGGTCCGCTCGTGTATCGCTGGCAGCGCACCGGCGACAAGGTCGCCGGCGGCGAGGCGCTCGCGGCGCCTACTTCAGCTCCCGAATCTTGATCGAGCGGTAGCTCACCACATCGCCGTGGTCCTGAAACGCGATGTGGCCCTTCGCCAGCGAGGCAAACGTCGCCAGGTCCTTGAACTTGCTCTTCGCGATCGCCGCCTTGCCCTCGGCACTCGCGAGGTCGAGCGCGATGACCTGTTTGCCGTTGAGCCAGTGCTCGACCTTCCAGCCCTTCACCACGAGCCGCGACGAATTCCATTCGCCGACCGGCCGCACCAGATCGCGCGGCGCCTCCTGGCCGATGTCGTAGAGCGAGCCCGCGAGATGATTGCCGAGCTTGTTGTCCTTCGCCTCGACGTTGTCCAAAATCTGATACTCCGGCCCGGTGCGGTGGCTCGCGCTCTGGCCCAGCCCCACCCGGTAAATCACGCCGCTGTTTCCGGCCTTGGAGATCTTCCACTCGAAGGTGAGCTCGAAGTCCGCAAACGCCTCCTTCGTCATGATGTCGCCCGACTTCGCCGCCGTCAGCGTCATCGCCCCATCCTGCGCCTTCCAACCTGCGCCGATCTCCTCCGCCTTGTAGCCGCGGAAACCGTCGAGCGACTTGCCGTTGAACAACAGCCGCCAGCCGGCCGCCCGCTCCTTGTCGGTGAGGGTGTTGGGCTCCGCCGCACAGAGCGGCAAAGCGGCCAGGGCGAGCGTGAGCAGAAGGGCCGGGGCTTTCAGGTGCATCGCCTCTTCGCTAGAACCCGGCCGCGGCTCACGCAATCACGTCCTTGATCACATGCCCGTGCACGTCCGTGAGCCGGAAATGCCGGCCCTGCGTGCGGAACGTCAGCCGCTCGTGATCGACGCCCATCAGGTGCATGATCGTCGCCTGCAGGTCGTGCACATCGACCGGCTTCTCGGCGACGTTGTAGCCCAGCTCGTCGGTCGACCCGTGCGAGTATCCCCGCTTCACGCCGCCACCCGTCATCCAGAGCGTGAAACACCGGGGATGATGATCCCGCCCGTAGTTGTCCGCCGTCAGCTTGCCCTGCGAATAGTTCGTGCGGCCAAACTCGCCGCCCCACACCACCAGGGTGTCGTCGAGCAGTCCGCGCTGCTTGAGGTCGGTCACGAGCGCATAGCTCGCGCGATCCACATCGGCGCACTGCCGCTTGATCCCGCGGGGTAGCGACCCGTGCTGGTCCCAGCCCGGATGATAGAGCTGGATGAAGCGCACATCCTTCTCCGCCAGCCGTCGCGCCAGCAGGCAGTTCGCGGCAAACGTCCCCGGCTTCCGCGCCTCGTCCCCGTAGAGCTCGAACGTCGAAGCCGGCTCGTTCGCCAGGTCTGCCACCTCCGGCACGCTCGTCTGCATCCGGTAGGCCATCTCGTAGTGCGCCACGCGCGACGCGATCTCCGGGTCGCCGAGGTCCTCCATCTGGTGCGCGTGCAATTCCGCCAGCCGGTCGAGCATCTTGCGCCGCGCCGCGGCCGGCATGCCTTCGGGATCGCGCAGGAACAACACCGGATCGCTGCCGCC
>JACCEB010591873.1_pt1 | contig 29694 bp, 25 predicted proteins | sample 7454761 | NCBI WGS metagenome assembly JACCEB01 (sample SAMN15323454, study PRJNA562643) | freshwater metagenome | isolation source: river surface water | place: USA:Blue River Watershed | collected 2017-08-18
CGATCGCGCGCGCGAGGTTCGCGCCGAGCGAGCCGATGGCGACCAGCGCGGCGATGCCGAGCACCACCGACAGCGAGAACAGCAGGAGCCGCCGCCGCGACGCGCGCGAATCACGCCAGGCGAGCTTGAGAATGAAGGTCATAAGGGGACCACGGAACACTCGGAATACACGGAACAGGACTCAGAGCACGCAGCGTTCATGCTCAACGAGGGGGTGATGCCCGAAATTCACGAGCAACCCAACCCGGAGCCCGGTCCCATGCAGGTAATTGTGGAGTTGCGCCCGATGCTCGTCGGTCAGTTCGCCGACGGCCTTGATCTCAACCAGCACTTTATCGTGGCAGATGAAATCAGCCTCATAGCGCTTCCGCAGCAGCTGCCCCTTGAAATGAAGTTCGAGCGGCACCAAGGCGCGGTAAGGTATTCCGCGGCGGTCAAACTCCAGCGCGAGGCACTCCTGGTAAACCGCCTCGAGGAAGCCGCATCCCATCTCACGGTAGACCTCAAAGCATGCCCCGAGGATGTCGTAGGTTTCACGCTCGTGGACCAGTTTGCTCATGAAGGCGTCACCTCCTTTTCCGCGTGTTCCGTGTATTCCGTGGTCACCCGAGTCTTCCGCGTTTTCCGCAATCAGATCCGCTCGTCGCTGGCGACGGCGCCGGCCTTGAGCCGGAGGATCCGGCGGCAGCGGCGGGCGAGTTCGAGGTCGTGCGTCACCAGCACCAGGGTCGTGCCGCGCTCCTCGTTCAGCCGGAAAATCAGGTCGGCCATCGCGTGCGCGGTATCGCCGTCCAGGTTTCCCGTGGGCTCGTCGCAGAAGAGGATCTTCGGGCGGTTCATGAACGCCCGTGCCAGCGCGACGCGCTGCTGCTCGCCGCCCGAAAGCTGCACCGGATAATGGTCACAGCGCTCGCCGAGCCCGACGCGCCCGAGCAGGCCCCGCGCCTCCGCCTCGGCCGCCGCGCCGCCTTCCCCGCGCAGCTCGACCGGCACGAGCACGTTCTCGAGGGCGGTGAGCGTCGGCACCAGCTGGAAGTTCTGAAACACGAAACCGACGTGCGCGTTGCGGGCCAGCGCGCGCGCGTCCTCGCTCATCCGGCCGATCGGCTCACCGGCCAGTTCCACGCCGCCTTCGGAGGGCTCGTCGAGGCCCGCGCAAAGCCCGAGCAGCGTCGTCTTGCCACTCCCGCTCGGCCCCACGATCGCCAGCGTGGCGCCGGCCTCCAATTCGAAACTCACGTCGCGGAGCACCGTCAGCCGGTGGTTGCCCCCCGCGCCGTAGGTCTTGGTCAACCGCTCGACTTTCAGCATGGCCTGCGCACTCATGGATTTCGCGCGAACATACACCAAAATGCCGGAAACAACCCATCTTTCCGAGAAAAGCTGGAGCCGCCGCCTCGCCGCGGGGCTGGCGGCCTTCCTCGTGATCGCCGCCGCCGCGACCGGAGCCGAACCCGCCCCGGTCCGCACCCTTGTCTTCTTCGGCGACAGCCTCACCGCCGGCTACGGCCTTTCCGATCCCGCCGCCGACGCCTACCCGGCCCTCATCCAGGCGAGGATCCGCGCCGCCGGGCTGCCCTGGCGGGTCGTCAACGCCGGCCTCAGCGGCGAAACCTCCGCCGGCGGACTCCGCCGGATCGACTGGACGCTCCGCACCCCGCCCGACCTCTTCGTGCTCGCGCTCGGCGCCAACGACGGGCTGCGCGGCATCAGCCCCGCCCTCATGCGCTCCAACCTCGAGGAGATCATCGCGCGCGTGCGGAAGCGGAATCCCGACGCCCGCATCGTGCTCGCCGGGATGCGCATGCCCCCGGAACTCGGCCCGGCCCACGCCGAGGCTTTCGGCCGCGTCTTCCCCGAGCTCGCGGAGCGCGCCGGCGTCGCGTTGATCCCGTTTCTCCTCGACGGCGTCGGCGGCGTGGCCGAACTGAACCTTGGCGATCGGATCCATCCCAATCCCGCCGGCCACACCGTCATCGCCGACAACGTCTGGAAGGTCCTGCGCCCGCTCCTGTGATCCGCCCCGTAATCCTCACCACCTTCCTGATCCCGGCCGCCCTCGCCGGTCCCGCCTGGCTGCCTTCCGCGGGCACGGCCGCGGCCTGGAACAGCAACATCACCAACGCCAACCGCGCCGCCGATATCCAGGGTGCGCTGCGGCTCGACGCCGATGTCTCCGCGTCGCGCCGGCAGCCGTTGGGGCGCGACGACGCCCTGCTGTCCAGTCTCGGCGCGCGTGCCGAGGCGTGGCCGCGTTACGACGGCCTCGACCGGGCTGGCGCGACGGCCCGCCTCGCTTGGCAGCGCAAGGTAGGCCTCGGGGCCTTCGCGCCGACCTTCGCCCTCGAGGGCGCCGGAGAGTGGATGGCGGCGCGGGAGCCGGGCCGCACGGGCCGACTCGGCCTGCTCGCGATCTCGGCGCGGCGCCGCCTCACGACCGATTGGGTCGCGCGGATCCGCCACGAGCATTCGCGGCACGACGCCCGCGCCGCGGCCTTCGACCGCACCGGGCGTGAGACCACGCTGGCGCTTGAGTGGGAAGCGGCGCCCGGCTGGCGGCTCTCCGCCTCGGCGGCGCTCCGCCGCGGGGACGTGCTCGCCTACGCCACGCCGCCCCGGCCGGACATCCTGCGGGAAGGCCGCGCCACCGGGCTCGTGACGACCTTCGACCGCGCGCGGCCGATGATGTCGTACGTCATCGACGCCCGCACCATCTCGTGGCGGCTGGAATCGGCCCACAGCCTGGGGGCGGACCAGACCCTCGCCGTCGCCGCGGAGTACCGAGACACCGCGCGCGGCGCGGTGAACTACCTGAACCGCAACCTCTCGCTCGGCCTCGGCCGGCGGTTCTGATCATGAACATCGCCCGCGTCCTCCCCTGCATTCTTCTCGCCGTGTTTCCGGCGGCCATCCCCGCCGGCGAGGTTCGCGTCGAGATCCGCGACCCCAAGGGCGCGCCGGTGGCCGACGCGGTGGCCTCGCTCACGCCCCTCGACGCGCCGGCCCCGGTGCAACCTCCCGCTGAACCCGTGCTGGTGGTACAGGAGGGCGAGGAGTTCCGCCCGCATGTGACGGTGGTCGTCGCCGGCACGCGCGTGAGCTTCCCCAACCGCGACGCCGTGCAGCACCACGTGTTCTCGGTCTCCAAGGCGAAGAAGTTCGACCTGCCTCTCTATCGCGGGGAGCCGCCCGCTCCGGTGCTTTTCGACCAGCCGGGCGTGGTCAGCCTCGGCTGCAACATCCACGACTGGATGTCGGCCTACGTCGTCGTCCTGGCCACGCCGCATTTCGCGCGCAGCGCCGACGACGGCGCGGCGGTCATCGCCGGCCTGCCGCCCGGCCGCCACCGGCTAGAGGTCTGGCACGCCCGGGCGAAGGCACCGCTGACGCGCGAGATCACGGTGGAGGGTGGTGCCGCGGCCCGGCAGGTCATCTCGCTCACGCTCGGCGTCGACCGACGCGTGCGGCGGGCGCCTGAGGCCGGGGGCGCGGGCTACCGGTGAAGCTGCCCTTGAGGAGCTTCCGCGCCCAGCTGCTGCTGGTCTTCACGCCGGTGTTGGCGCTCGCGCAGCTCGCAACCTGGTTCCTCGTCGCGCGCTTCAACGACCGTGAGGCGCGCCACCAGATCGACGCCAGCCTGCGGCAATCCGCCCAGACCTACCAGCGCATCATCGCCGACCGGAACGCTCACCTGCGCACCGGAGCCCGCAGCGCCGCGCGCGACCACCAGGTCAGGCAACTCGCCACCGGCGACGACCCCGCCACCCTCGCCTCCGCCCTGCAGAGCCTGCGCGGCACGACCGACAGCTCGGTCGCCGTCATCCTCGATCCCGCGGGCAAGGTCATCGCCTCCGCCGGCCGCGGCCGGCCCGAGGAAGGCCTCGCTGCCAGGTTGATCGCGCTCGCCGAGGCCGACGACTCCCCCCGCCCGAGCGCCGCCGGCTACGGTCATTTCGACGGAATCCTGCACTCCGTGGTGCTCGTGCCCGTACAGGCCGGCTCGGAGGTCGTCGCGTGGCTCCTGCTCGGATTCCGCATCGACCGCGAGTTCGCCGACGATCTCCGGCGAATCACGGGCAGCGACCTGCTGTTCCTCGACGCCGCCGGCCGCGCGCTGGCGGGCACCGTGCCGGACCAGGCCCATGCACCGCTGGCCGCAGCCCTGGGGACAGCGCGCGGCCACTCCGCCCTGCGCGAGGTCCCGGTCGGCAGAGGCACCTCGCTCGCCGTCTTCCGTCCGCTGCTCACCGGCCGGGAACCCATCGCCACGCTCGCGCTTGTTTACTCGCTCGACGACAAGCTCGCCCCCGCCCGGGAAGCGGCGCGCCACCTCGCGCTCGTGAGCGCGGGCGCCCTGCTCGTCGCCGCTGTCTTCGCACTGGCCTTCGCCCGCAGCCTGGCGCGGCCCATCGAGCAGCTGGCCGGGCACACCGAGCGCATCGCCTCCGGGGACTACGCCACCCGCTCGCCGGTGGACCGCGCCGACGAGCTCGGACGCCTCGCCGGCGCGATGAACGCGATGTCGGAGGGCCTCGCCGAACGCGACCGCGTGCGGGACCTGCTCGACAAGAACGTCTCGCCCGAGGTCGCCGCCCGGCTCTTGCGCGACGGCGCGGCGCTCGGTGGCGAGGAGCGCGAGGTCACCGTGCTCTTCGCGGACCTGCGCGGCTTCACGACACTCAGCGAGCGGCTTTCACCGCCCGAATTGCTCACTCTCCTCAACCGCTACCTGGACCGCATGAGCGGCGCGATCGAGGCGCACGGCGGAGTCATCGACAAGTTCATCGGCGACGCGATCATGGCGCTCTTCGGCGCCCCCGTCGCGCAGGGCGACGCCGCCGCGCGCGCGATCTCCGCCGCCCGCGCCATGGAGGCCGCCCTCGCCGACCTCAACGCCGAGCTCGCCGCCGAGGGCACGGCGCCGCTGGCGATCGGGGTTGGCGTCAACACCGCCCGCGTCGTCGCCGGCAACATCGGCTCCCACCGGCGCCTCAATTACTCGGTGATCGGCGACGGGGTTAATGTCGCGGCCCGCCTGCAGGCCCTCACCCGCGTCGCTGAACACCGCACCAACGTCATCATCAGCGCGGCGACTGCGGCCGCCGCGGGCCCGGCCGCCGAAGCCGCCCGGCCGCTCGGTACGGTCACCGTCAAGGGCCGCTCGGAACCCGTCGCGATCTTCGCGATCGATTCACCCGCGGCCGGGCTCGCTCCCGAAGGCCCGGGCGGGCTCCTTTGCCCAACCTCATGAAAATCCTGTTCCTCGGCGGCACCGGCGTCATCAGCACCGCCTGCACGCGGCTCGCGGTCGCCCGCGGGTTCGACGTCACGCTCCTCAACCGCTCGAGCCGAGAGGGAATTTCGGGAGCGCGGCAGCTCAAGGCCGACATCACGCGGCCCGCCGAGGCCGCCGCCGCCCTCGCGGGCCGCACCTGGGACGCCGTGGTGGACTTCATCGCGTTCGACCGCGCGGCCGTCGAGCAGCGGCTGGACCTGTTCCGCGGCCGCACCGGCCAGTACGTTTTCATCAGCACCACCAGCGCCTACCAGAAGCCGGCCGGCCATCACGTTCTCACGGAATCGACCCCGCTCGCCAATCCGTTCTGGGACTACTCGCGCCTCAAGATCGCCGCGGAGGACCGCCTCATGACCGCGCTGCGCGAGGAGTCCTTTCCCGTCACGATCGTCCGCCCGTCACTCACCTACGACGACCCGAGCATCCCGCTCGCCATCAACGCGCGGGGCAAGAGCTTCACCAACATCGTACGCCTGCGCGCCGGCTTGCCGCTCATCATTCCCGGCGACGGGCTGTCACTCTGGACCATCACCCACAGCAGCGACTTCGCGAAGGGGCTCGTCGGCCTGCTCGGCCACCAGGGCGCGATCGGGCAATCTTTCCACATCACCTCCGACGAGGCGCTCACGTGGAACCAGATCTACCAGGCCACCGCGGAGGCCGCCGGCGTGGCGCAGCCGCGGTTCGTGCACATCGCCTCGGACTTCATCACCGCCTGCCTGCCCGAGTACACGGGCACGCTGCTGGGCGATAAGGCCAACTCCGCGCTCTTCGACACCACGAAGATCAAGCGCTTCGTGCCCGACTTCGTCGCCACGACCCGCTTCCGCGAAGGCATCGCCCGCGCCGTGCGCTGGTTCGACGCCGATCCCGCGCGGCAGGTCATCGACCCCGAGACCGGCGCCAAGTGGGACAAGCTGATCGCGGCCTACGAGCGCGGGCTCGCCGCCGCGCGAAGCGAGTTCTGACGCGGGATTCCCTGTTCAGGGCTGCTCGGGCCAGACCGAGTGGCACCGGTAACGCTCCCACAGCGGAGCAGTGCCCGCGTTGCGGCGGAAGGCGATCGCGGCGATTCCCGCCATCACCCCGCCCGTGCGCTCGATCAACTCCGCCGCGGCCCGGGCCTGCGCGCCCGTCTCGATCCACTCGTCGATCAGCAGTACGCGCGTGCCGGGCGGCCAGGGCTCGGCACGGAGTTCCAGCGCCTTTTCCGCCCCCGAGTAATCGCGGAACACCGCGGTCTCCTTGCGCACCGGCAGTTTCCCGCCCTTGCGCAAAGGAACGAAGCCCACCCCGAGCCGCAGGGCCACGCCCGTGCCCACGATGAAGCCTAGGGCATCGGTCCCCGCCACGCGGCCCACCCCGGCATCGCGGAACGGCGCAACGAGGTCCTCGATCAGAGCGGCGAATGCCGCCGGCTCGGCGAAGATCGGCGTCACGTCGCTGCGTTTGTAGTGCAGCTTGCTGCGGTCGATCAGCCCAAGGTAGTCCATCCCGCGACTCTCCGCACCCGGCGCGCGGGGCCAATTTCTTTCTTTGCCCCGGCCGGCCGTTTTTGCGCCGCTCTGCGCTCATGCGCCGCAAGGTGATCGTCGATCAGGACACCCTCGGGCCCGCGGGCACCAACCTGCAGGCGGTGGCGATGCTGCTCAACGCGCCGGAGGCGGAGGTGCTCGCGATCACCGTGCCCACCGGGGACCATTGGCGAGACCAGCAGGTGCGCCACGCCCTGCGGCTGCTGGAGATCATGGGAAGGACGGAAGTCCCGGTCGCTCCCGGCGCTGAGATGCCTCTGGTAAACACACCCGCGGCCGTCGCGGCTTGGGAAGCCGCCCACGGCCGACTGGTTTACAACGGCGCCTGGGACCTCGCCCGGCCGGGCCGCTGGGCTGACCTTCGCGAGGTACGCGACCTGCCGGAGGGCAACCCGCGCGCCGAGCCCGGTTCCGAGGCCGCCCCCGAACTGATCGTCCGCCTCGCCCGTGCCCACCCAGGCGAGATTTCGCTCTGGTGCGGCGCGCCTCTCACCAACGTCGCCCTCGCCCTGCGGCTCGAGCCGCGCCTGCCGGAACTCATCCGCGGGGTCCATCTCATGGGCGGGGCGTTCGCTCCTGTCACCGAAGCCCGCGAGTTCGTCCAGAACCCGCGCCGCGAGTTCAATTTCCGGTTCGATCCCGAGGCCGCCCGCGCCGTGCTGCGCGCCCCTTGGCGCCGCCTCGCCTGCGCCCCGATCGACCTCTCGCAAAACGTGCGCGCCGCGCCGGAACTCTTCGCGCGCATCGCCCAGGCCGGCACGCCGCTCTCCGCCTACCTCGACCGTTTCGGCCGGCGCGACCGTCCGCTGTGGGACGAGGTCGCCGCCGCCACTTGGGTCGACCCCTCCCTCGTCACCCGCGCCGAGCGTCGGCACCTCGACGTCGAGACCACGCCCGGAGCAGCCTGGGGAGAGACGCTCGACCTGCCCGCCGGGGCAACCGGCGCCCACGGCACGCCGGCCGAGGTGCAACTCGCGCTGGACATCCCGCGCTTCCGGGAGCTCTTCGTCGGACTCTGCTCGCGCCCATGAGACTCACCGCCGCCGCCCTGATGCTCACCGCCGTTTCCGCCTCCCTGCCGCGCGCCGCCGAACCGGCACCCGTCGACCTGCTCGTCACACGCGGGCACGTCCTGACGATGAACGACCGGCGCGAGGTGATCCGCGACGGCGTGGTCGCCATCCGCGGTGAGCGCATCGTCGCCGTCGGCGAGGCCGCGCTCGCAACGCGTTTCCGCCCGGCGCGGACGATCGACGCCCGCGGCGCCCTTGTCCTGCCGGGCATGATCAACACCCACACCCACGCCTCGATGACCGTCTTCCGCGGGCTCGGCGATGACGTGCCCGATCGCCTGAGGCGCTTCATCTTCCCCCTCGAAAAGCACTTCGTCGACCGCGAGGTCGTCCACTGGGGCGCCCTCCACGGCATCATCGAGATGATCGAGGGCGGGGTCACCACGTTCGCCGACATGTATTACTTCGAGGAAGAGGTCGCCCGCGCGGCCCGCCTCGCCGGGATGCGCGGCGTCCTCGGGCAGACCATCGTCAACTTCCCGGCCCCCGATGCCCCTCAACCCTACGGCGGCATCGAGCTCGCCCGCCGCTTCATCGCCGCGCACCGCAGGGATCCGCTCATCACGCCGGCCTTCGCGCCCCACGCGCCCTACACCGTCGAACCCGACCGCCTCCGCGAGATCGCCCGTCTCGCCGAGGAGCTCGACGCCCCGGTGCTCATGCACGTGGCGGAAATGACCGACGAGGTCGCCGCGCTCCGGCGCGACCACGACCGCTCGCCCGTCCAGCACCTCCACGCGCTGGGCCTCCTCAACCGACGGTTCGTCGCCGCCCACTGCATCTTCGTCGACGACGCCGACATCGCTCTGCTCGCCGCCAGCGGCGCCGGCGTCGCCCACGCGTTGGTCGCCAACATCAAGTCCGCCAAGGGCGTCGCCCCCGTGACGCGGATGATGGCCGCCGGCGTGCGCGTCGGTCTGGCCACCGATGGCCCGATGAGCGGCAACACCATCGATGTCATCGGCCAGCTCGGCTACGTCGCCAAGGTCCACAAGCTCGACCGTCGCGACCGCAACGTCATGCCCGCCATCGACGTCGTCGCGCTCGCCACCCGCGGCGGGGCGCGCGCCCTCCACCTCGAGGATCGCCTCGGATCCCTCGAGGCGGGCAAGCTGGCCGACCTCATCCTGGTCGACACCGACAGCACCGCGATGGTCCCGCTGCACGACCCGTACTCGGCGCTCGTCTACGCCGCGAGCCCACGCGACGTGCGCACCACCGTCATCCACGGCCGCGTGGTGATGGAGGACCGGCGCATCCTGACGGTCGACGCCGCGGCGGTCCGCGCACGGATGCGCGACCTCACCGACCGCATCAACGCCGCCCTGGCTAAGGGCCTACCTCCCTGAGGGGCCCGGCGAAGGGCCGGTCTCCGTTCTCCACCGTGCCTGGCCGCTCGCCCGGAAACGGGCGCTACGCTTGGCGGGATGCGGATCGGACGGAGGCTTTGAAACCCCGGCGATGTGCTACGCTACCGTCCGCCGCGGTCGACGCGTACCACCTTCACGCGGACGCGAACGCCTTCGATCTCCATCCAGAACGCACCCAGCGAGCCGGCGCTGATGCGGACCTTCGGGGATTCGAGCGGCGGCGTCGCGTACGTTGTGCCGTTGGCCTCGCGCCAACGCTGGCCGTTCTCGAGACTGAAGACGCCGCGGGGTTCCCAGCCGGTGAAGCGGCCGGTCAGGCGGGTCTCGATCGCCGCGTACTCCACCTTCGCGCCGGGAGCGACGACCACCCGGGTGTCACGGGCCGGCGCCGCGGGCGCGGCAACTCCGCGGGCGGACGCCGGCGCGGGCTCCGCGGCCTCCACCTGCCGCGTGCCGCTCCCGTGCCGGGCCTCGACCAACGCGTCGAGCCGATCGCGCTCGGCGGGGCTGAGCTTGTCGAGGCCGGCGGCCCGGAAATCCTCGGGGGAGAGACGCCGTGAGAACCCCTCGGCGCCGGGAGCGGCGGCCAGCGCCACGACCGGCAGGAGGCAGAAAAGAAGGATACGCTGCATGTCGCGACTCTCCCGCCCGGGTTGCGCGCGGCAATGCGTTTCCCCGCGCGGGAGCCGGCGCGCCTTTTGTTCTTTTCTCCCCGGCCGTTCGGAATTCCCTGCTTCAACGAATGGCCGGCCGCATCACTTCCCTGCTCGATCCAGCGAGGATCAACCTGCACCTGCAAAGCACCCGGCGGACGGCCGCGCTCAACGAGATCGCCCGCCTCCTCGAAAATCACCCGGAGGTCGCCGACTACGACGGGTTCTACGAGGAGCTGCTGGCCCGCGACCGGCTCGACACCACCTCGCTCGGCAACGGCATCGCGCTCCCCCACGCCCGCACCGAGCACGTGCGGAAGATCGTCATCGCCGTGGGCCGCAGCGACCCCGGGATCGCGTTCGACGACAAGGGTGAGGTGGTGCGGCTCTTCTTTGTCCTCGGCACTCCCAAGTCAAAGCCGGGCGACTACCTCGCCGTCGTGAGCGCCCTGTGCAAGGTCCTGAAGGATCCGGCCGACCGCGCGCGCTTCCTGCACGCGCCCACGCCGGAAGCCTTCATCGCGGCGATCGCCGACGCCGAGGCCCGGCTCGGGCTGTAGGCCGGTGGACTGAGTCCGCGGCCCCGCGGGCGCGGCTAACCTTTCACCTTTCCTCCCGCGGAACGCAGCGCCACGCTGCGCGCGCATGATCCGCTCCTTCATCTTCAGCGACGGCCGGCTCGTGGGCCAGGACCTCGAGCTCGAGGCCCTGCGGCTCGTGCGGGCCGACAAGGGGCTGCTGCTGTGGGTCGACCTCGACAACCCGACCCCGGATGAGATCAAGGCCCTCCTCGAGGGCGTTTTCCAGTTCCACCCGCTCGCGATCGAGGACTGCGTGCAGCCCAACTCGCTGCCGAAGGTCGAGGACTACGAGGACTACCTCTTCATCGTCACGCACGCGGTGGACTTCACGCGCACGGAGAAGTTCAACACCACGGAACTCGATCTCTTCCTGGGCAAGGACTACCTCGTCACGTTCCACACCGCGCCCCTGCGCTCGGTCACGACACTGATGGAGCGCACCACGAAGAACGTGGGCGCGGGCCCGCGCGGGCCGGACCGCATCGCCCACACGCTGATCGACCTGCTGGTCGACAATTACGCGCCGGTGATCGACGAACTCCGGGCCGAGCTGGAGGAGCTGGAGGAGCACGTGCTCGCGAAGGAATCGGTGCACAACACCCTCGTGAATGAGCTGCTGCACGTGCGCGGCGACTTCACGCACCTGCGCACGATCGTGCGGCCCCAGCGCGACGTGATCGAGCGGCTGGCCCGCGGCGACAGCAAGATGATCCGCCCGAAGCTGCTGCCGTACTTCCGCGACCTGCGGGACAACCTCGCCCGCCTCGAGGACACCGCCGCCGGCTACCACGAGCGGCTGATGATGGCCTTCGACATCTACCTGAACAAGGCGGCGTTCGAGGCCAACGAAGGCATCAAGTTCCTCACGGCGATCACCGCGGTGACGATCCCGGTGATGGTCGTCGGCACGTGGTACGGCATGAACTTCGACGCGATGCCGGAGCTGAAGCGCGGCTATCCGTGGGCGCTCGCGTTCACGGCCCTGACGACGATCCTCATGGTGATCTACCTGCGGAAGAAACGCTGGTTCTGATCCGTCCGCCGGTACGGCGGATCCGCGCGGGCCGGACCGAGCGCCCCGCTCCCTTTACCCCACCCCACCCAGATGACCTGGTCACAGAATTACGCGCCCCTCGGCGGGCTGGCCGCCTCCACGCTCATGGCCGCGCTGCCCGTGGTGGCGCTGCTCGGACTCCTCGCCTTCTGGCATGTGCGGGCGCACCTCGCCGCGCTGATCGCGCTCGGCCTCGCGCTCGCGACGGCGGTGTTCGCGTACGGCATGCCCGTACCCCTGGCCGCGGCCGCCGCCGGGTACGGGGCGGCCTTCGGGCTGCTGCCGATCGGCTGGCTGATCCTCAACGCGATCTTCATCTACCAACTCTCGGTCGAGACCGGCCAGTTCAAGGTCCTGCAGGACCAGATCGCGGGCGTCTCTGGCGACCGGCGGATCCAGGCGCTGCTGATCGCGTTCTCCTTCGGGGCGTTCATCGAAGGCGCCGCGGGGTTCGGCGCCCCGGTCGCGATCTCGGGCGCGCTGATGATCGGACTGGGTTTCCGGCCGCTGGAGGCCGCGAAACTCGCGCTGATCGGCAACACCGCGCCGGTGGCGTTCGGCTCACTCGGCACGCCGCTGGTCACGCTCGCCCCGCTCACGGGTCTCGACCTGCTCGACCTGAGCGCGATGGTCGGGCGACAGCTGCCGTTCTTCTCCCTGCTGGTGCCCTTCTGGCTCGTCGCGGCGCAGGCGGGGTGGCGCGGCATGGTGGCCGTCTGGCCGGCCTGCCTGGTGGCGGGGGGCAGCTTCGGCCTCGTGCAGTTCCTCGTGAGCAATTACCATGGTCCTTGGCTGGTGGACATCGTCGCCGGCGCGGCCTCGATGCTCGCGGTGGTGGTGCTGATGCGCTTCTGGCGCCCGGCCGAGGAGCAGGCCAACGCCGCCGCGCCGGCCGCGGCGACCTCGGCGGCGACGGGGCCGCGCTGGAAGGCCTGGGTGCCGTGGGTGCTGCTCTCCGTCTTCGTCTTCCTCTGGGGACTGCCCGCGGTGAAGACGGCCCTGAACGGCTGGTTCGCACCGCAGATCCCGGTGCCGGTCCTGCACAACGCCGTGCTCAAGGTCCCGCCGGTGGCGCCGGCCCCGACGCCGGAAAAGGCGGTCTTCAGCCTCAATCTCCTCTCCGCCACCGGCACCGCCCTGCTGCTGGCCGGCATCGCGTCGGTCTTCGCCCTCGGCGTGGGCGTTCGCCGCGCGCTCACGATCTACGGCCAGACCCTGCTGCGCGTGCGGATTTCCCTGCTGACGATCGCGGTGATGATGGCGCTGGGCTTCACCACGCGCTACAGCGGCACCGACACCACCCTGGGTCTCGCCATGGCCGGCACGGGCTGGTTGTTCCCCTTCTTCTCCCCGCTGATCGGCTGGCTGGGCGTCGCCCTCACCGGCAGCGACACCTCGTCGAACGTGCTCTTCGGCAATCTGCAGAAGGTCACCGCCGAACAACTCGGCTTCCCGCCCGTGCTCACCTGCGCTGCCAACAGTTCGGGCGGCGTGATGGGCAAGATGATCGACGCGCAAAGCATCGTCGTCGCGAGTGTCGCCACCGGCGGCCACCCGGAGAGCCCCTCGGCGGGCACCATCCTGCGCGAGGTCTTCTGGCACAGCGTCGCGCTGGCGGCGCTGGTCGGGGTGCTCGTGATGCTGCAGGCCTACGTGTGGACCGGGGTCGTGCCCGGGAGCCGCTAGGCCGGGGCAGCTCTTCAGCCGCCGGCGTAGGCGTCGCGCAGCACCTGCAGGGTGTGTCGCACGCGGATCCCGCGCCCCTGGCGCGCGAGGTGGGTCTTGATCTGCGTGAGGCAGCCGATGTTACCCGTCGCCACGACCGTCGCCCCCGTGGCCGCCACCGCCTCGGCCTTCTGCCGGCCGAGCGACGCCGCGATGTCGGGCTGGTCGAGGTTGTAGGTTCCGGCGCTGCCGCAGCAGAGGTGCGGGTTAGCCACTTCGCGCAGCTCCAGGCCGGGAATCGCCCGCAGCAGTTCGCGCGGCTCCGCCCGCACGCCCTGCGCATTCGCGAGGTGGCATGCGTCATGGTAGGCCACGACCGTCGGCTCGGCCCAGCCCGCCGGTTTCTCCCGCAGGCCCAGCTTCGCGAGGAACACACTGACGTCCACCACCCGGCCGCAGAAGTCCCGCGCCCGGGCCTCGTCGGCCGTCCCGCGCAGGATCAACGCGTACTCGTGCATCGCCGAGCCGCAGCCCGCCGCGTTCGTGAGGATGGCATCCACGTCGACCGGGAACGCATCGAGGTTGCGCCGCGCCGCCGCCTGCGCCGAGGCGAGGTCGCCGGTGTGCCACGCGAGGCCACCGCAGCAGCCTTGGGCGCGCGGCACGTGGACTTCCACGCCGTTGCGCGTGAGCACGTCGATCGTCGCCGCATTGATGTCGGGCTCCAGCACCTGCTGCGCGCAACCCGCCAACAGCGCCACCCGCGCGCGCCGCTCCCCGCGCGCCAGCGAAACCTCGGGCAACGTCACCGCCGGCGGCACCTCGGCCGGCGCGAGGTCGAGCATCGGACGCAGCGCCCCGGGCACGAGAGCTCCAAAGGCTCGGCCCACCGCGGCCCCCTTGAGGGCCCAGCGAAAGCGCGACGGATAAGGAATGGTCATGCCCGCCACCCAGCGGCGGAAACGCTGCGGGGGCGTGCGCGGAGCTTCCGCGTCGAACCGCGCGCGGAACGGGCTGATCAGGTCGCGGTAGGGCACGCCACTCGGGCAGGCCGGCTCACACGCGAGGCAGCCCAGGCAGCGGTCGATGTGCGGCTGCGCCGCCTCCAGCGGGAGGCTCCCCTCGAGCACCTGCTTCATCAGCACGATGCGACCGCGGGGGGAATCCATCTCCTGCCCGAGTTCCTGATAGGTGGGACACGCCGCGAGGCAGAACCCGCAGTGCACGCAGGTCTGTACCGCCTTCGCCATCGGTTCGCCCAGCGCTCCGTGTTCGTCCGGCTTGATCGTGTGCAGCATCGTCAGTCCTCCAGCGCGGGGAACCTGCCCGCGGGATCCAGCACGGCCTTCACCGCCGCCGCCACCGCGCTCGTCCGCCGCGGCCCCGGCCAAAGCGGACCTTCCCCGCGCAGCAGCACGCCGGACCAAGGGTAGTCTTTTGCCGCCGCAGCCGTCGGCCACGACACATGGCCCGCGTTGCCGGCGGAGCCGATCCGCGCGCGCGCGCCGGGCTGCGTCGCCACCCAGTCCGCGAAGGCCGGCCCTTGCGCCGGCGTGAGCGGAAACTTCGCCCAGGCCCCCGCCGGGTGCGTCCATCCGAATTCCGCCGCGTCGCGCCACCAAGCCGCCGCCTCGGCCTCCGGTAGCACCACGCCGCCGAAGCGGCTCACCAGTTCACCGGCCAAAGCGTCGATCGCCGCCGCGGGCGCGCCGAGCCGCACCTGAACGTCTCCCTCGCCCACCACCGATTCGATCGCGTCGATCTCCCAGCGTCCGCGTCCCAATTCCGCCAGCAAGTCGACCTTCGCTGGTTCGCCGGCGGCCGGCAGCCGCAGGGTGCGCCACGCCGGCGGACGCGGAAACACCTTGAACGTGAGCTCCGCCATCACGCCGAGGCGCCCCGCGCTGCCGACCAACAGCTTGGGCACGTCGAAGCCCGCGGCATTCTTCACGACCTTGCCGCCCAACCGCAGCAGCCGGCCGGCGCCGTCGACGAACCGCACGCCGAGGATGAAGTCGCGGATCCCGCCGTAGCGCCAGCGGCCCGGGCCGTTGATGCCCGCCGCTACCGCGCCGCCCAGCGTCGACCCCGCGGCACCCAGCACCGGATCGAAAGGCAGGTACTGCCCGCGCTCCGCTAGCACCGCGGCGATCTCGCGCACCGGCGTGCCGGCCAGCGCCGTGAACGTGAACTCGCTCGGCTCGTACTCGGTGATGCCACTCAGCCGCGCGGTCGAAAGCCGCGCGCAGCCTTCGCCCGCGGCCGACAGCCGCGGCTTGGTGCCGGCGCCGACTGCGATTACGCGCGGCATTGCCCGCACGGCCTCCGCCAGTTCCTCGACCGATCCGGGTGAAAGCGGCGCGTTCATTCCCGTGAGATCACGCCGGCCTTTTCCAGCGGGTGCAGCCCGGCGTGCGTGAGGGCGGGCGCGCCCTTTTCCGGGAACATCTTCCCGGGGTTGGCGATGCCCTTGGGATCAAACGCCGCGCGGAGGCGCTTGAGGCACGCGATCTCGGCCTCGCCGAACATCTGGGGCAGGTAGTCGCGCTTCTCGACGCCGACGCCGTGCTCGCCGGTGATGGACCCGCCCATCTCGACGCACATGCGCAGGATCTTTCCGGCCAGCTCCTCCGCCCGTTGCAGGGCGCCCGGCTCGCGGCCGTCGTAAAGGATGAGCGGGTGCAGGTTGCCGTCGCCCGCGTGGAAGACGTTCGCGCAACGGATGCCCATCTCGCGCGACCAGCCGTTGATGAGGCGCAGGGCCTCGCCGAGGCGGCGGCGCGGCACGACGCCGTCCTGCACGATGAAATCGGGCGATAGCCGGCCCACGGCGCTGAACGCGCTCTTGCGGCCCTTCCAGATCGCGAGCCGCTCGGCCGCGTCGCGCGCGGGCCGCACCTCCACCGGTCCGCTCGCGGCCAGGATCGCGTCGAGCCTCGCCCGGTCGGCCGCCACCACCTCGCGCGGGCCCTCGAGCTCGACGATGAGCACGGCCTCGCACCCGGGCGGATAATCGGCATGCACCGCCGCGGTCGCCGCCTCCAGCGCGAGCTTCTCCATGATCTCGATCGCGCCCGGCAGCAGGCCGCTGGCGACGATCGCCGCCACCGCGTCGCCCGCCTGCTCGAGCGTCGCGTAGCCCGCCAGCACCGTATGGAAGCATTCCGCCCGCGGCAGCAGCTGGACCGTGATCTCCAACGCGATGCCGAACAATCCCTCGTTGCCGACAAAGAGTCCCGTCCAGTCCGGCCCCGCCTGCTCGCGGCTCGCTCCGCCGAACTCGACCACCTCTCCCGTCGCCAGCACGGCCTTCAGCCCGAGCACGTGGTTTGAGGTCATGCCGTACTTCAGGCAATGCGCCCCCCCAGCGTTGAACGCCACGTTGCCGCCGATCGTGCAGACCGACTGGCTCGAGGGGTCAGGCGCGTAGTGCAGCCCGTGCGCCTGCACCGCCGCGGTGACGGCCGAGTTCACCACGCCGGGCTCGACGACCGCGACCCGCTGCGCGACATCGACGCGCAGGATGCGGTTGAGCCGGTTGAGCGCGATCACGATGCCGCCGGCCACCGGCAGCGAGCCGCCTGAAAGGCTCGTGCCGCTGCCGCGCGCGACAAACGGCACCGTTTCCGCGTGGCAGAACCGCACCACCGCCACGACTTCATCCTGCGTCTCCGGCACGACGATCGCCAGCGGCCGAGCCTGAAAGGCCGTCAGGCCGTCGCTCTCGTACGCCGCAAGCTGCGCCGGCCCCGCCAGGATTCGGGCCGCCGGCACGACCGCGGCGAGCCGGCGGAGGATGGGGCTGGAGGCGTCCGGGGTCATGCGCGAGGACCGAAGCTCAAGGTCAGCCGTGCGCGTTGACCAGCCCGCAGTTCGGCGGGGATCCGGTGACACCCGGATGCAACCGCCGAGGCGCGCCGACGGGGAAGCGCGGTCACCATCCAGCATGGGCCCCGCCGGACATACCGCGCTCCCACCGCCGGGAGCTCAACGCCTTGTCCCGTCGCAGGTCCGAACCGACAGGCGAGGATATCCAACGCGGCGTCAGGATTCCCACCCAACGGAATGGGCGGGCCCGGACACGCGATCCTTGCACCGCCGACGGTCTCCGATTCCTTCGCCCCATGCTGCGACCATCCCTTCTCGCGCTGTTTGTGGCGGCGGCCGTGCCGCTGGCCGCGATGAACCACGCCGGCCGCCCCGAGGACCTGCGACCGTTTGCCGCCGCCGAAACGCCCGGTGGTCCCGGCCCCGGCGCCCTTGTGCCCAACTTCCGCCTCACTGACCATCGAGGCGCCACGCGCGAGCTCTCCTACGAGTCGACCGCCAAGGCCGTGGTTCTCGTCTTCACCGGCACTGGCTCACCCCGCGCCCTGCGAACCTCCGCCTCGCTCCGCGCCCTCCGCGCCCGCTACTCCGCATCCGAGGTTGTCATCTGGCAGGTGGATTCCTCCGCCGCGGCGCCGGCTGCCGCCATCGCGGCCGAGCAGGCGCTGTTTAACAACGATCTGCCCGTCCTGCGCGACGAAGCTCAGCTCCTCGCATCGGAGTTGGGCGTGACCCAGCAGACCGAGGCCTTCGTGCTCTCACCGGGCCCCGGCTCCGTGATCCTGTATCGCGGGCCGCTCGACAACGCCGATCCCGCCTCGCTCTCCGCCGCGACCGTCAATCACGTCGCGGAGGCGCTTGATACCGTTCTGGCCGGCCGCACGCCGGAACGCGCCCGGCTCGCCATGCCTGCCGCCGCACCAAGGATCGACCTGCCGCCCGCCCCCTCGATCAACTACGCCACCGACGTCGCGCCGATCGTGCAGCGCCGCTGCATCTCGTGCCACTCGACCGGCAACATCGCGCCGCACGCCTACACGCAGTTTGACGATCTCGCCTCCCGCGCGAACTCGATCCGTGCGTCCATCCTCACCCGTCGGATGGCGCCCTGGCATGCCGACGCCGAGTACGGCGCGTGGTCCAACGAAGTCGCCCTCACTCCCCTGGAGAGCGCGACGCTGCACGCCTGGACCAAAGCCGGCGCTCCTCGCGGAACCGGTAACGATCCTCTTCCCGCCGCCGTACCGGCGGCGAACTCCGGCTGGCCCCTTGGCCAACCCGACCTCGTCCTCACCATTCCCCGTCAATCGGTCCCCGCCACGGGCAAGGTTGACTACGCCTACATCACCCTCGCCGTGCCGGTCGACCGGGAACGTTGGTTGCGCGCGGCAGTCGTGCGTCCGGGGAACCCCAAGGTCGTCCACCACGCCCTCGTGTTCGAAGGCACGCTGTTCGACGTGCTCGCCGCCGCGGGCGGCCAGGGTGGCTTCTTCGCCGGCTACGTGCCGGGTCTGGCCCAAACATGGTATCCGCCCGGAACCGGCAAGCGCGTGCGCAAGGACTCCGCGCTGACGTTCCAGATGCACTATACGACGACCGGCACGCCGGAGACGGACGAGACTCAGATCGGCCTGTACTTCACGGACACCGCGCCGGCGCGGGAGTTGCAGACGCGCTCCGCCTACTCGCCGATCATCCCCGTCAACACCATCTCGATCCCCGCGCGGGTACGGGAGTACCAGCGCGAGGCGACGTTCACGCCCTCGGCGACGCGCGACGTGATGCTCTACGAACTCAGCCCGCACATGCATTACCGTGGGAAATGGTTCCGCTACGAGGCGCTCTACCCCGACGGCTCGGTCGAGACCCTGCTCAACGTGCCGCAGTACGACTTCAATTGGCAGACCGGCTACCGCTTCACCGAACCCAAGCGCCTGCCCGCCGGCACCACCCTCCGCGTGCGCGGATCCTTCGACAACTCGCCCCAGAACCCGTTCAACCCGAACCCCAACGTCGTCGTACGCGGCGGCGACCAGACCGACGACGAGATGTTCATCGGCTACCTGAACTACTCCGACCTAGGCGAAAGGGCCCCCGTCCGCGCGCCCGCCTTCGCCGCCAATCCCGCCGCTAGAGCACGCGTCGGGCAGGCCTTCCGGCTCCCAGTCGAAACCGGCGCCGCCTCCACGATCACCGCGACCGGGCTGCCGGAGGGACTGTCGCTGGCCAACGGCATCATCTCCGGCACGCCGAAGTCCGCCGGTCGTTCAACCGTGCGCCTCCAGGCGGCGAACTCGGCCGGCACCGCCGCCGCCGTGCTCGACCTCACGGTCGCGCCGCCCCCGGGCGCGCCGGAATTCACCGCGCAGCCGCGCAGCGTGCGCGCCCGCCTCGGCTCCACGGTGACCTTCACCGCCGCCGTCGGTGCCACGACCGCCACAACTTACACGTGGTACGTGCGCGGGGGAGAATTCTGCAACACCGAGGGCCCCGTGCTTACCCTCACCAACGTCACCGCCGCCCACGCCGGCGATTGGGTCTGCGTCGCCAGCAACGCCGCCGGTGCGACGCGCAGCGAACCCGCCTCGCTTTCACTCGAGTTCAGCGGGCTCGTGAACCTTTCCGCCCGCGCGAGCGTCGGCACCGGCGCCAACGTCGTCATCCCCGGTATCACCGTACGGGGCACCAAGCCCAAGACCCTCCTTATCCGCGCCGCCGGCCCCGCCCTCGCCAACTTCGGCGTGGGCGGCATCCTCGCCAATCCGCTGCTCGGTGTGTTCGACGCCAACGGCGACCGCATGCTCGCCAACGACAACTGGTCCGACGTGCCCAACCTCGCCGAACTACGGGCCGCCACCGCCGCACAGGGGGCCTTCGCGCTGCCGGAGGGCGGACGCGACGCCGCCATGCTCGTCACGCTCCCGCCCGGCGGCTACACCGTGCAGGTCGCGGGCTCCGGCACAGGGACGGCCGCGCAGGGCGTCGCCATCGTTGAGGTCTACGAGGCCGACGCCAACCCGAGCACGCTCGTGAACCTCTCCTGCCGCGCGAACGTCGGCGTCGATGACGACGTCCTCATCGCCGGTTTCGCGGTCTCCGGCGTCGCCCCGAAACGCGTGCTCATCCGCGCCGTCGGGCCGACCCTGTCCGCCCTCGGCGTCACCGGCACCCTGGCCGATCCTCGCCTGGAAGTGATCAATCAAGCGACCGGCGCCACGGCCGCCGCCAACGACAACTGGACGGGTGATCTCGCCACCGTCTTCGGCAGCGTCGGCGCCTTCGCGCTCAATCCCGGCAGCGCCGACGCCGCGTTGGTGACGACGCTCCCACCCGGCGCCTACACGGCCAAAGTGAGCGGCGCCAACCGCGGCACGGGCGTCGCGCTGGTCGAGGTCTACGAATTGCCCTGAGACAGCCCGGCCCCGTTAGCCGAACATCAGGCGGCAGACGATCACCGAGGCCACCACGCCTACGAAATCGGCCGTGAGCCCGGCGGCCACCGCGTGGCGCGTGCGGCGTACCGCCACCGAGCCGAAGTAGACCGCGATGACGTAGAACGTCGTCTCGGTGCTGCCCATGATCGTACCGGCCATGCGCGCCGTGAGCGAGTCGGGGCCGACCCGCTGCACAAGCTCGGCGAAGAGCGCCGTCGTGGCTCCGCCGCTGAGCGGGCGCACCAGCGTGATAGGCAGCAGGTCGGGCGGAAATCCGAGGGGCGTCAGCAGCGGCGAAAGCAGCCGCTGGAGGAACTCGATCCCACCCGCGCCGCGGAACATCCCGACGGCCACAAGGATCGCCACAAGGAACGGGATGATGCGCAACGCCACCGAGAAGCCCTCCTTGGCCCCCTCGACGAACTCCTCGTAGACCTTCACGCCGCGCAACGACGCGTAGACGGGGAAGAACGCGATCAGGAACGGCACCGCCAGCAGCGAGAGCGTGCCGATGCCGCGCAGCAGGAATCCCTGCGCCGAGGCGTCGACGGCGCCCGCCGCGGCGGGCGCCTTACCGGGAAAAAGCATGCCGTGCACCGCCGCGGAGGACGCACGGTAGCTCTCCGGCGCCGCCGAGATCCACAGCCAGAGGACCGCGAAACCCGCCACCAGGAACCAGACGAGCGCCCGGCCCCGCGGGGAAAGCGGGGCCGCAGGCGGCTCCGCGGTAACGTCGGGCGCCGTCTCGGCGGGAACCGCGGCAGCGCCGGCCGGCACCGGTCCAGGCGGAGCCGTCCCGCCGGCCGCCTCCGCGCGGAAGACCCGCCAGTTCTGCATCCACTTCACGGCCGAGATCCCCGCCAGGGTGGAGAAGAAGGTCGCGATGAGCGAGGTGCCGACGATCGCCGTGGGGTCCTGGGATTTCTGCGCCGCGAGGATCGCCACCGTCGTCGTGGGGATGAGCTGGATGCTGCTCGTGTTGATCGCGAGGAAGGTGCACATCGCGTTCGTCGCGGTGCCCGGCCGGGGGTTGAGGGTCTCGAGGTGGCGCATGGCCCGCAGGCCGAGCGGCGTGGCCGCGTTGGCGAGCCCCAGCATGTTGGCCGCGAGGTTCATCACCATCGCGCCCATCGCGGGATGGTTCTCCGGCACTTCGGGAAACAGGCGTCGCAGCAGCGGCCGCAGACCGCCCGCGATCACCTGCACGAGGCCGCTGCGCTCCGCCAGCCGCATCAGCCCGAGCCACAGCGCCATCACGCCCGCCAGCGGCAACGCGATCTTCATCACCGCCGTGTCGGCCATCGCGAAGGCGCCCTCGGTGACCTCGCGCAGCCGGCCCGCCGCCGCGCCGACGAGCACCGCGAGCACCACCATCCCGAGCCAGAGGCCGTTCAGCATCTTTCCGGCCTAAGTCCCGCGCGTGCGCCGCGCCAGCGCAAATCCCCGACGGCCGCGGGACCGTTAGAATCCGGCCCCCGGAGCACGGGATGGTCATCAGCGCGCCGCGCGGATTCTCCGTGGCGGCAGCCACGGCCACAACGATGGAGGTGTGCGCGCGAATCCACCACAGGTTCTCGGCTTCGGGATGAACTTCCCTCGCCCCGTTTCTCGCTCGGCCAGATTCCAGGATCGCCGGACCAAATCCGGAACTCAGGTGCGCGGGAGAGCGATCTTCGCCCGTCGGCGTGCGTCCAAAAGCCGCGGCACCCGCGGAGGATCAGTTCCAGCTTGGGGCGAACGCAGATCCGAAAGGCTAAGTGACGGGAAATGGCATTGTCGTCCGGGCAGACGGAGGGCACGTTTTCTCCATGCGTCACCCCGCTGCTTTTCCTCGTCTCATCGCCGTCGCCATCCTGCTTGCCATCGGAGTGCCCCGGGTCGCCGCGGCCGATGCGCCGACCGCTCCCGCGGCTCCGCTCGCCGCCGGCGTCATTGCCCCCGACTTCGCCGCGCAGGACTTGTCCGGCAAGACCGTCCGCCTTTCCGACTTCCGCGGCAAGGTCGTCGTCCTCGACTTCTGGGCGACGTGGTGCGGCCCGTGCATCGCCGCCATGCCCCACACGCAGGAAGTCGCCGCGTCCTACCGGGATCAGGGCGTCGTCGTGATCGCCTCCTGCACCAACGACAGCCGCGCTTCCTTCGAGCGCTGGGTCCGCGCCAACGCGGAGAAGTACCCCGACATCCGCTGGTCGCACGACGCCGCCGAGCGCTCACCGGCCCGGGCTTCGCTTGCGCTCTACGGCGTACGCGGGATTCCCACCCAGTACGTGATCGATCGCGAGGGATGGATCGTCGACATGGTGCTCGGCTACATGCCGGGCGAGAAGATCCTCGACGCCGCGCTCGCGAAGGCGGGCGTGAAGGTCGATCCGGCCGTGGTGGCCCAGGGTAAGGCGGACCTCCGGAAGCGGGAGGAGATGATGTCGCGACCGCCGGCTCCCGGCAGCGCCCCGTTGCCCCTGCGGCTGGTCAAGCCCGCCGCCGAGAAGAAACCGTAACGCATCGCCGCCCGACTCACCCCGCGATGGCCCGCTCGCGCCCGATTCCCCTATCCGGCCGATTGGCCCTGTTCGCCGCCTTATTCCTCCTTCCGTTGGGGGCGGCCGAGGCTCCGGCCGGCCGGAAGGCCGAACCGCCGCAGCACCCGCCCACCCTCGCCAACGTCGCCTACGGCACCCATGAGCGACAGGTCCTCGACTTCTGGCGGGCTGAGTCGCCGCAGCCGGCGCCCGTCGTCCTCCACATCCACGGCGGCGGCTGGGTGAACGGCGACAAGGCCCGCGTGCCCGCGCTCGACCGTTACCTCGCGGCCGGGATCTCGGTCGTATCGATCAACTACCGCTTCGTCACGCAGGCGATCCGCGCGAGCGTGGAGCCGCCGGTGCGCTGGCCGCTGCAGGACGCCGCCCGCGCGCTGCAGTTCGTGCGCTCCCGGGCCGCCGAGTGGAACCTCGACCCCGCGCGCATCGGCGCGACCGGCGCCTCGGCCGGTGCCTGCTCCAGCCTTTGGCTCGCATTCCGCGACGACCTCGCGGATCCGGCGAGCCCGGATCCCGTCGCACGCCAATCGACCCGCCTCCGCTGCGCCGCGGTCTTCGGCGCGCAGACGACGCTCGATCCCGCGCAGATGAAGGAGTGGACGCCCAACAGCCGCTACGGCGGACACGCGTTCGGGTTCATGCCGGACCCCGGGGAACTGCGGACGCGCGACACCCAGTTCGCGCCGTTCCTCGCCGCGCGCGAGCGCCTGCTGCCATGGATCCGCGCGTATTCGCCCTTTGAGCACGCCGGCCCGGGCGACCCGCCGGTCCACCTGAGCTACGCGGCGCCTCCGGCGCTCGGACAGGAACAGAAGGACCCCACCCACACCGCGAACTTCGGCGTGAAGCTGCAGGAGCGCCTCCGCGCGGCCGGAGTGTCCTGCGAGCTCGCCTACCCCGGCGCGCCGGACGTCCGGCACGCGGAGACGGCGGATTTCCTGATCGCGACCCTGCTGGCGCCGCGCTGAACGGCGGGGCGGGCCTCAGCGCACCACCGGACGCAGCACGAGGTTGCGGTACGAGACCGCGCCGTGATCGCCCTGCAGGTAGATCGGGCCGGGGCGGGACTCGTCGGACCACATCGCGCCGCCGGTGCAGCCGAGCAGCGGCTGGTTGTCGATGATGACGCGGCCGTTGAGCACCACGGTGACGTGGCGGTCGACGAGCGTGAGGTCGAGCGACTGCCACTCGCCGGCGGGCTTCTCGGCGGAGACGGCGGGCGTGATGCGGCTGTAAACGGCGCCCATGTGGTGGGAGTCGAGCGGCTTGCCGTGGGAGTCGTGGACCTGGATCTCATAGATCCCGCGCAGGTACACGCCGCTGTTGCTGCCCTTGGGCACGTTGACCTCGAGCTTCAGGTTGAAGTCCTCGAATTCCCGCTCCGTGCGGAGGTTGGCGGTGCGCACGGCGGGCGTGCCGGGCGCGTGCGGCGGGGGACGGTTCACCAGCACGCCCTCCTGCACCGACCATGCACTGCGCAGGTTGGACTCCTTCGCGCGCCAGCCGGAAAGGTCGCTGCCGTTGAGAAGCGCGACGGGTTCACCGAACCGCACCCGGGAAAGGTCGGGCCGCGTCGGCAGCGGCGGAATGCGCCGGCCGGTGAACGCAGCGCGGTCGGCGCCGTCACCGCCGGCGCGCGGGACGACGCGCGTGCCCCGGATGACGTCTCCCTCGATGCGCGCGGTGACCGTTTCCGTGAGCTGCTGCCGGCGCAGGGCCTTGCCGGAAGCGTCCTTGCGCTCCACGTCGCGCACCCGCGTGAGGGTGAGCACGCCGTCGGCGACATGGACATGTGCGGCCGGGAGGACGCTGCCGCCGCCCCACAGGATGGAGCCGTCGAGCCAGCCGCCACGGTCGGCGACCTCCATCCAGCCGGCGGCACCGTTGGGCAGATCGAGTGCCCAGCGGCCGACGAACGGAGCCGCCGCGGCGGCGGGGGATGCAGCGGAAAGGGACTGAGCGAGCAGCATGCCGGAAAGGAATCCGGCTAAGGAGCGAAGGATGGGGAAGTTCATGGGGGAAACGCGGGCAGCTTCCCCGCCGAAAACCGAAAGGCCAGCCCGGTTTGACGGGAGGGGCCGACGAAAACGAATCGCGGTCGGCCCCTCGGTCCAATGCTCCCCACCCTTTCCAATACCAGCGCGCCGCGAGCGCCGCCTTGCGGTGACCCACGCGCGAACTCCACGCTTGCCGCGCGTTCGCGCCTTCCGGTTTCCTCGCCGGATGCACGTGCCGTTCGACTTCGCCGCCGACCTGGACGCGGTCCTGCGGGCCGCGGCTACTGCCGCGGACCTGCCCGATGCCGCCGATTTCCGGCCCGAGGTGCGCACGGCGGATCCGCGCCACGGTGATTTCCAGGCCAACGGCGTGCTCGGGTACGCCAAGGCGAGGAAGCTCAACCCGAGGGCGATCGCGGAGAAGTTGACCGCCGCGCTGCCGGCGTCGGCGCGAGAGGCGTTCGACGTGGCGGTCGCCGGCCCCGGCTTCATCAACTTCACGCTGCGCCCCGCCGCGCTGCACGCGTGGGTCACGGCCCACCCCGACGCGGCCGCCCTGCGGGCCGGAGCCGCCGGCCTCGGGAGCGGGCGGGCGGGCCGGACTTGGGTCGTGGACTACTCCGGGCCCAACACGGCGAAGCAGATGCACGTCGGCCACCTGCGTTCAGCCGTGATCGGCGAGGCCATCTGCCGGCTGCTGGAGTTCACCGGCGCGCGGGTGATCCGCGACAACCACCTCGGCGACTGGGGCACGCAATTCGGCAAGCTCATCTACGGCTACAAGCGGTGGGCCGACGCCCGCGCCCTGGCGGAGGACGCGATCGAGGAACTGGAGCGGCTCTACCGGCTCGGGAACGACGCGACGCCGGAAGGCTCCCCCGCGCTGGAGGAGGCCCGCCGTGAGCTGGTGCGGTTGCAGCAGGGCGACCCGGAGAACGTGGCGCTCTGGCGGAAGTTCTCGGAAGTGAGCCTCGCGGCCTTCCAGCAGATCTACGATCGCCTCGGGATCCGCTTCGACCACCACCTCGGCGAGAGCTTCTACAACGACAAGGTCGACCGCGTCTACCGAGAGCTCACCGCGGCCGGCATCGCGGAGAACAGCGAGGGCGCGCTCGTCGTCTTCCATGATGATCACCCGCGGTTCAGCCGGAACGCCGAGCGGCCCAATCCCTTCATGGTGCGCAAGGCCGACGGCGCGAGCGGCTACGCCTCGACGGACCTCGCGACGGCGCTGTACCGGTCGGAGCACTTCGGCGCCGACGGCGTCGTGATCGTCACCGACTTCCGGCAGGCGGACCACTTCGAGCAATTGTTCCTCACGGTGCGGAGGTGGTTCGCGGCCGCGGGGCACCGGCTGCCCGAGTTGCACCACATGACGTTCGGCGCCGTGACCGGCGAGGACGGCAAGGCGCTGAAGACCCGCAGCGGCGACACCGTGAAGCTCCGCGCCCTGCTCGACGAGGCCGAGGAGCGCGCGCTGGGGATAGTGACCGAGAAGAACCCCGATTTGCCGGAATCCGAACGCCGCGAGATCGCGCGCGTGGTCGGCATCGGAGCGGTGCAATACGCCGACCTCTCGCAGAACCGCAGTAGCAACTACGTGTTCTCCTGGGACAAGATGCTCGCGCTCGACGGCAACACTGCGCCGTACCTCCTCTACGCGGTGGCGCGCATCCACTCGATCTTCCGCAAAGCGGGAGTCTCTCCCGCGGACGCCACCGCGTTGGCGGCGGCCGACGCACCCGCGTCCGAGACGGAAACCGCCCTCGCCCGCCGGCTGGTGCGGTTCCCCGACGCGATCCGCCAATCGGTCGACAGCCTGCGGCCGCATTACCTCGGGCTCTACCTGTTCGAGCTCGCGGGCGATTACAGTTCGTTCAACAACGCCGAGAAGGTGCTGGTGGATGAGCCGGCCGTGCGCGCGCGGCGCCTCCTGCTTTGCGCCCGCACACTCCTAGTGCTCGAAACCGGACTCGGTCTCCTCGGCCTGCGCACGCTCACGCGCATGTGAGCGAACGCGAGGCTGCTCCGGAAATCGCCCTTGCGGGTGCCTCGGGCGGGATTCACCCTCCCGGCATGGCTTCGACGGAACTCTACATCCGCAATCCCTCCGACGCCGAGGCCCGCGGTCCGTTCACGATTCAGCAAGTCGCCGACCTCGCGGAAGCCGGCCAGGTGAACCACGAGACGTTGGTTTACGACCAGGCCGTGGGCGACTGGAAGTCGATCTCCGCCTCACCGGAGCTCATGAAGGTCGTCTTCCCGGAAAAGAAGAAGCTCACCCTCAAGCCCAAGGAGGTGAAGACGCTCAACCGCCTCGAGGAGGCGGCCAAGCCGATCGACGTGAACGAGATGCTGGATGCCGCGCAGGGACGGACCGAGGATTCCAAGGACAAGATGGCGCGGCAGAAGGGAATGGAACTGGCGGTGAGCATCGGCACCAAGACCGTGCCCGTGACGCTCCTCATCGCCGCCGTCGCGGAAGTCATTCCCAGCCTGCCGGCGATCCTCGCGCTGGATACGGCGAAGCTGCTGGCCCGCCCGATCCTGCTCCTCGGCGCCACCGACCTGGTGCTTTCGCTGCTGCTCTTTCTGGGGCTCACTTCGCTCTATCCGCTGGTGCGCTTCCGCGCCGCGCTTGGGCTGGGGATCGTGGGCTTCATGGCCTTCGCCCAGGGCTCCACCGCCCAACTCGCGGCCGTCGCAGCCGGGTCCGCGGGGTTGTTCGTGTCGACGCTCGCCCTGTCGGTGATCCCGGCGGTGATCGCCGCGGTGGCGGGCATCGGCGGCATGGGGCTGCTCGCTTGGCTCGCCTGGAGCGCGTGACGCCGTGGCCAGCGAGGATCCAGCCCGCGGACCCCAGGGGGCCGAAGGCCCCGCGCGACGGAGCCGGCTGGCGGAGATCTGGCACCGGGAGATCTGGCTACCGGGCAACCTGAAGGACAACTCGGTCCGTGGCTGGCTCTACGCCTGCCTCAGGGTGCTTTCCATCTCGGTCACCGTCTTCCTCGAGACGAAGGCGCCGAGCAGGGCCGCGGCGCTCAGCTTCAGCTCGCTGCTGAGCCTCGGACCGCTCGTGGCGATCGGCGTGCTCGTGGGAGGGTTCGTGCTGGGCAAGGACGCCGATCCCGAGGTGATCGCGGCGCAGATCGGCGGTCTCCTCCAGCAGGCGGCACCCCAGTTGAAATCGCTGCAGACCGGCCCGGGCGAGGCCTCGATCGCGGTCAACCCGGAGCTGGTCAACTTGGTCCACGGTTTCATCCGCAGCGCCCGATCGGGTTACGGGGGCGTCTTCGGCGCCCTCACCCTGATCTTCATCGTGCTGCTGCTCTTTAAGGCGGTGGAGGACGCCTTCAACGACATCTGGGGCATCCGGCTGGGAAGGTCGCTCCTGATGCGGATCGTGTTCTACTGGACGATCCTGACCCTTGGGGCGGTCCTCTTCTTCGCCTCGGTTGCGCTCCTCGGAGCGGGCGCCGCCGTGAACGTCTTCGCCGAATCCCTCGCCCGCCTGCCGGGCGGCGCCAACCTCGTCGCGGCCCTGCGCTGGTCGCTGCCCGCATTCTCCCTGGTGCTGATCGCGCTGATGCTGGCGCTCGTTTACCGGGTGGTGCCCAACACCCACGTGTTCTGGCGCGCCGCGCTGGTCGGCGGCGCGGTCGTGGCCGGGCTGCTGATGCTGAACAACCTCGTGGCGTTCTTCTACGTGCGCCGGGTGATCCTCACCCAGAGCCTCTACGGCCAGCTCGCCGTGCCCCTCGTGCTGATGCTCGGGCTGTATGTCTTCTGGCTCTACGTCCTGATCGGCGGCATCATCAGCTACGCGGTCCAGAACGTGCACTTCCGCAACAGCCAGGCCGCCTGGGGCCAGCTCACCGAGTCGATGCGGGAACGGCTCTCGCTCGTGGTACTGCTGACGATCGGCCGCCGCTTCCAGGCCTGCCTGCCGCCGGTCACCGCGTCGGAGCTCAGCGACCTCCTGCAGGTCCCCACGCAGATCCTGAACGAGTGCATCAACCGGCTCGTGGACATGAAGCTGGTCATCACGCTGCGCCCGGCGGCGCACACCCCGGCCACCGAGCACCGCTACCAACCCGCCCGCCCCCTCAGCCGCATCACGTTGCTCGAGTTCAAGAGCCTCGATGACAACCTCGGCGACGACCCGGTGGGCCAGAGCCTTGAGCAGATCGACCCGATCCTGACCCGCTACCAGGAGGCCCTCGCGCGGCTCGGCGAGCAGGACTTTTTCCGAAAGTCCCTTGAGGAGCTCTTCAGCGAGCACCCCTTCGAGGAATCGCGCCCCCCCTTCGCGATGGGCGAACGTTCGCGTTGAGGCCCTCCTCCGGCCGGAGACACCCACCCCGGCGGCTTACACGCTGCTCCGGCCGACGGTCCGCGGCGCACTGCGGGAATTCACCCTTGCCACTCCGTCGGCCCGACCTAGCTTCCGACCCTTCCCGACCATGATCACCTGGATCCAGAAATACTTCCAGCATCACTTTAAGGCCGTGTTTGCGGTGCTGCTGGCGGTCACGATCGTCGCCTTTGTCTTCACCATCGGGGCCGCCCCCGGCCTGGGTAGCGCCGACCGCCGCGCCGCGGCCGACCGCCCGTTCTTCGGCTACAACCTGAGCCTGCAGTCCGAGCAGGAACGCCTCATGGGCGACG
>JACCEB010820120.1_pt1 | contig 29669 bp, 21 predicted proteins | sample 7454761 | NCBI WGS metagenome assembly JACCEB01 (sample SAMN15323454, study PRJNA562643) | freshwater metagenome | isolation source: river surface water | place: USA:Blue River Watershed | collected 2017-08-18
GATGTCGGCTCGTCACATCCTGGGGCTGGAGAAGGTCCCAAGGGTTCGGCTGTTCGCCGATTAAAGTGGCACGCGAGCTGGGTTCAGAACGTCGTGAGACAGTTCGGTCCCTATCTGTTGTGGGCGTTTGAATATTGAGAGGACCTTTCTCTAGTACGAGAGGACCGGGAAGGACGCACCTCTGGTGTATCTGTTGTGGCGCCAGCTGCAGTGCAGAGTATCCACGTGCGGACGAGATAAGCGCTGAAAGCATCTAAGCGCGAAACTCACCTCAAGATGAGTATTCATTGAGAGTCGTCAAAGATGATGACGTTGATAGGACACAGATGTAAAGGCAGCAATGTCAAAGTCAAGTGTTACTAATTACTCGAAAGCTTATAAATAAAATAAACTCTATCAATATTTCAATCTTTTTTAGGTGATTATTGCGGTTAGGTCCACCTCTTCCCATTCCGAACAGAGAAGTTAAGCTAACCAGCGCAGATGGTACTGGCCAAAAGCCGGGAGAGTATGTCGTCGCCGATCTTCGAAAAACCTCTAGTGTAAACTAGGGGTTTTTTGTTTTTATCACATGCATGAATTATTTTAGGTTGTTATTACTTCACCCTTCTACAAGAAAATAGCGGTTTCAACTTCTAGCGTGCCTGGAAAATAACTTTCAAAAGTATGTTGATCCCGATGATTTACACCTCGTATTGGATATGTTGAAATGGAAGTTCGCAAACGTGGATCCGAAATTTCTTCAAATTCAAGTTATTGTATCTCGCTTGGATTGATAGATACTCTTTTATCGATTTAATTGGTCCTGAACAGGATAGTCTCAAAATCAAAGAAGGTTGTTAAAGATTCATTGGATCATTGAGAGGATTAATCAATTATTGCGTATTGATGATAAATAGGCGTAAAAAATTCCCCAGAATTAATAAATAGATTTGATTGGAACGCCAAGGGTGGACAATCAAATTCAGTTTATGTCGAGCACTATGATGTATGCTTGCTGCAAATTGAGATGTTTACAATAAAATTTGCTTGGTATTATTCTCAATGGTCTCGCATATTTTATCCGTTGGAATGTCATTGCTGTCATTCCCAAATGGATCCTCGATTTCCTCTGCAATGACCTCCAAACTAGCCAACGCATAAAAGACGATACAGGATAAACCGATACATAACCAGTGCAATTGCAGGGCATATCCAAATGGGAGTGTCATCACGTAGAAAAAAATAAATTTCTTTACAAAAACATTGTAAGAAAATGGAATGGGCGTATTTCGGATTCTTTCACAACCGCCGCATATATTTTGAAGTTCGTTCAGCTCAGTTTGAATGGATAAAAGAGTCGTACCGCTAATTTCACCATTACTTTCCATCTCATATAAGCGAACAATCAGTCGCTTAGCGATTTGATTGGGCAAATGATGTTGGCCACTAATCTGATTCCATTCTTCATCGAGCTCGACCTCTATATCATGAGATCTTAAATGTTGTTTTAGAGAATGCGCATACAAAGCGATACCTTTTTGAAAATAGACGCGATTTTTTTCGTCGTCCCTTTTAAGAATAGCATTCAGCTTTAGGCTTAAAGTTCTACTATTATTGACAAGACTTCCCCACAACTTTCGCCCTTCCCACCATCTGTCGTATGCGGTGTTTGTTCTAAATACCAAAAGCAAGGAAAGTACAAATCCAAGCAATGTTTGCACCGTCGTTAGATTCTTTATAAAGGGGTCCTGATCCCAATGCCAAAATTCATATTCAAGGTAAACAACCAACCAAGTGTAAATACCTATAAAAATCATCATTGGTATGAGTTTTTGGAAGGTTTCACTTTTATGCACCTTGAAAATAAATGTGAACCAATCTTTGGGTTGATAGATATGCATCTTAAGAAATTTGCTCAAATTTAATGACCTTTGCACAAGTGAGTAGAGCTAAAGAAATATTACATCAATTTTGGGGTTATTCTGATTTCAGAAGGCCTCAAGATGCAATCGTGAATTCAGTCATTAACAAAAACAACACACTTGCACTTTTACCAACGGGCGGCGGCAAAAGTTTGTGCTACCAAGTTCCTGCTTTGGTCTTTGAAGGTCTGTGCCTGGTTATTTCACCACTAACAGCGCTAATGCAAGACCAAGTGGATGATTTAAAGTCAAAAGGAATTAAGGCTGAAATGATATCAGCCTATATGAAAAAAAGTGAAGTGGATCGTGTCTTAAATGAATGTGTCTTTGGAAAGATCTCTTTTCTTTATGTATCACCTGAAAGAATTTTGAATTCATCTTTTCAAATGTATTTGCAGAGGATGCCCCTTTCACTTATTGCGGTGGACGAGGCTCATTGTATTTCGCAGTGGGGTCATGATTTTAGACCGGCATATCTTGAGATTTCAAAAATAAAGGAGTGGCATGACAATGTGCCTTTAATCGCATTGACAGCAACCGCCACCAAGGAAGTCAAGAATGAGATTGTTGAAAAGCTTCAAATGTCGAATTGTGTGGTCATTGAGGGGGATTTATCAAGACCTAATTTGGCCTATGCAGCATTGGAAACCCAGGATAAATCCGCACAATTATTGAAGTGGGTAAAAGGTTTTAAACAGTCCATAATTGTGTATGCGCAATCTAGGATGCGCGTAGAAGAAATATGTCAATGGTTGATAGCGAACAAAATTCAAGCAACTTATTATCACGCAGGTCTTGATGTTAATCAAAAGAAAATAACCACAAAAAAATGGATGAGCAATGAGGTTCAGGTAATGGTTGCTACCAATGCTTTTGGAATGGGGATCAATAAACCTGATGTGCAAGCCGTCATTCATTGGGAACCTCCAGCTCAGCCAGAGGCTTATTTTCAAGAGGCAGGTCGTGCAGGACGTGGTGGTCAAAAGGCATATGGATTGCTCATGTTTCACCCATCAGATGAGACAGAGGGAATAAAGAAAATAGATCAACAATATCCTTCGAGGGAAAATCTTTTGAAGACATATCAGTATCTGGCAGATGGAAATCAATTGCCAATAGGGCAGGGACAAGGAGAGACTTTTGAATTTCAATGGCATGACTTGGCAGCAAGATCAGGATTGAGTCAGAATGAAATTTTTGTTTCCGTTAAAATTCTTCAGGGCTGTGGTTATGTGCAACTCAATGAGGCGTATTTTCATCCTTCCATTATTAAATTTTTATTTTCACACGAATCTGTAATTGTTTTTAAAGACAAATATGCGGCGCATAGAACAATAATTGATCACCTGCTGAGAATTTACGGAATCCCGGAAAATAAGGAAATTCGAATTGATGAAGGTTTGATTGCGAAACAGATGAAAACATCTCAAGCCATGGTCAGGGAGAAGCTGAAGCAACTTTCGGATTTAAAAGTCTGGGATTATAGACCACAATGGGAGTCTCCTTCCATTACTTTTTTACTTCCAAGAGTTCATCCGGCTTCATTAATTATTCCAAAGGAAAAATTAGAGTTCTTGAAGCAAAGAGACAAGCACCGATGGGGCTCTGTTTGGGATTACATTCACTTTAATGGTTGTCGATCATCTTGGATGAGCTCATATTTTGATGTAAAGAGTGATTCATGCGGTATATGTGATGTGTGCACCAAAAGCAAAAGAGAAAATTCCTTGAACAATGCTGTGGAATTACTTTTTGATAGATCAATTATTCGGCTTGAACAATTGGAATCATTATCATCCGAAGAAATGAAAGCACAAGCTTGGCTTCGTTTGCGTTTTCTTTTAGATGAAGGAGTTTGGATTGAAGAAAGTGAAGGGGTTTGGCGAAAAAAAGAGTAAATTGCTGATTTGCCCCTCTTAATTTTGGGGGTGTATTGAAAAAAAAGTCATTTTTTATTTGTTTTAAGGTGGAAAATGGGGGGTATATTTGTAAAAAATATATTTCTTATGAGTATGACACGTTTTCAGGCCTTGGCAGAATTGAATACTCGCCAGCCCAATCATGTAGCAGCACCTAGCGTCAAAGTTTCTGACTACTTCGGTTCAAATGTTTTTTCTCCATTTCGCATGAGGGAGTATTTAACTGATGACGTTTACGAGAAGTTAATGGAGTGTATCAATATGGGTGTGCGTATTGACCGATCTGTTGCGGATCACGTGGCCTCTGCCATGAAAGAATGGGCCATGAGCAAAGGAGCTACGCATTACACGCACTGGTTTCAACCTTTAACAGGAGCAACTGCTGAAAAACATGATAGCTTCTTCAAGCCTCTGGGTGATGGACGTGCCATTGAGAAATTTGAAGGAACCATGTTGGTCCAACAAGAGCCCGATGCATCATCTTTTCCAAGTGGTGGTATTAGAAACACCTTTGAAGCAAGAGGATATACGCTTTGGGATCCATCCTCTCCAGCATTTATTGTAGGAAACACATTGTGTATTCCCACCATTTTCATATCCTACACCGGACACGCTTTGGATTATAAAATGCCGATGATGAAGGCCTTGCATGCCGTGGATCATGCTGCGACAGCAGTTTGTCAGTATTTTGATAAAGAAGTTGTTAAAGTAAATACCACCTTGGGTTGGGAGCAAGAGTATTTTCTAATTGATGAAGCATTGCACAACGCACGTCCTGATATTGCCATGACTGGTCGTGCATTATTTGGCGCTCGTCCTGCAAAAGGTCAACAATTAGAAGATCATTATTTTGGTTCCATTCCTGACCGTGTGATGGGATTCATGCAAGAATTTGAAAATGAAGCGCATCTTCTTGGAATTCCGGTAACCACACGACACAATGAAGTAGCGCCTAATCAATTTGAAGTGGCACCGATGTTTGAAGAGGCCAATTTAGCCAATGATCATAATCAATTGTTGATGGATATCCTCGATAAAGTGGCTCGCAAACATCAATTTAGAGTGTTATTGCATGAAAAGCCATACGAGGGCGTGAATGGCAGTGGTAAACACAACAATTGGGCCCTGAGTACCAACACCGGAGTGAACCTCTTGAAGCCTGGAAAGAATCCAAAAACCAATCTTCAATTTTTGACCTTCTTTGTGAATACCGTAGCTGCAATTTATGAAAATGCAGACGTGTTACGCGCAAGTATTGCTTCCGTAGGTAATGATCATCGATTGGGAGCAAATGAAGCTCCACCCGCCATTATGAGTTGTTTCTTAGGGGAGCATTTGTCTGCGATGTTGGATGATTTAGAGAAGAATATCAAGGCCGGAAAAATGACGCCTCAAGATAAAATTGAGTTGAAATTGAACATTGGTAAACTGCCTCAAGTTTTATTGGACAATACCGATAGAAATAGAACCTCACCTTTCGCTTTTACTGGAAATAAATTCGAATTCAGAGCTGTTGGGTCAAGCGCCAATTGTGCTAATGCTATGATTGTATTGAACACCATTGTGGCCAATCGGTTGTTGCAATTCAGAAAAGATGTCGATGCACGTATAGCCAAGGGAGATGATAAAGATGAGGCTATTCTGAAGGAGTTGCAGCGCTTAATTAAAATGAGTAAGGCCATTCGTTTTGAAGGGAATGGATATGGTGATGAGTGGGTAAAAGAAGCAAAGAAAAGAGGCCTTTCTAATTTCACAGATACCCCAAGTGCATTGGCCATTTGGAAAGATAAGAAGATTCAAAAAATGTTTCATGATTTGAATGTCCTCACGCCGGAAGAGATTCACGCTCGTTACGAAATTGAATTGGAGAATTACAGCAGAAGAAGAGATATTGAAGCTTCTCTTACTGCTAGTATTTCAGTATCCAATATCATTCCGGCGGCTTTGCGTTACCAGAGTGATTTGTTGGATAATGTCCAAGGGTTGAAATCGGTGTTGTCAGCGGCGGAATTTAAGGAGGCTGCCTCAACGCAGTTATCATTGATCAAGGAAATTAGCAAAGAAGTAAATGCCTTGAAAAAAGGAGCCGATGCCATTAAGACTGAGTTGAAAAAGGCCTATAGTTTGGACGCTGAGAAGCAGGCTAAGCTTTTATCAGGAACCATAAAGCCACTGATGGATTCCACAAGAGCAGCAGCAGATCGTTTGGAACTGTTGGTTGAAGATGAATCTTGGCCTTTGCCTAAGATGGGTGAATTGTTGTTTACCAATTAATAATCTTATTCAAGAATAGAGAAAATAGAGACTCCGTTTGGGTCTCTATTTCTTTTTTGTTATATTCGCAACAATACAAACCGAAGGAATTAAAGAAATTACAACATGAAAAAACTATTGTTGGCTTTTGTTTTAGGATGTGCAATAACTACTGCATGGTCTCAAAAAGAGTTGAAGAAAGCTAATTCTTATTTTGCTACCCGTCAGTATCTTGAGGCAGCTGAAGAATACAAAATTGCAGGTCCGAAAATTAAAGATTTGACCATTAAAGCCCAGTCATATTTTAACGTCGGAGAGTGTTATCGCATGATGACCAGATATAACGAGGCTATTGAATGGTATGACAAATCAGGTCGTGCGATGTATGGTAAAACCAATCCGGAGTTGCACTATAATTGGGGATTGTGTTACCAAATGCAAGGAAAGTACGAAGAGGCGGTGGCCCAATTTAAGCGTTATCAAGAGTCAGGTGGTGACAGAGAAAAGGGGAATCAAGCCATCAAACTAGCCCAAAATGGAGCTGATTTGAAAAATCAGAAAACCAAAATTGAAGTGGAAATGGTTGGTGAAATTAGTAGTCCGGAGTTTGATTTTGCTTTGAATTACGGAGCTAAGAAAGGTAAAGATGGTGATGTTTTCATTCTTTCTTCATCGAGAAAATCATCTGCTGGTAGCGGCTCTGACCCCAAGACAGGAGAAGATTTTATGGATTTGTTCAGCGTTACCAGAGATCCAAAAGGGAAGTTTGGTACCCCTCAACCTTTGGGTAATGTAATCAATACAAACAACAACGAAGGTCCGGTTAGCTTTACCAAAGATTTTGGTGAAATGTATTTTACATTTTGTCAGTATGAAACCGGGGAGTATCATCCATGTGAAATCAGAATGTCAAAGGTGATGAACGAGAAATATGAAGTTCCCGTGAAAGTTGTATTTGACAAAACCAACGGAGACAGTGTGGTGTTTGGTCATCCTTGTTTATCCCCTGACAACAAGCATCTGATTTTTGCTTCCAATTTACCAGGCGGTAAGGGCGGTATGGATCTTTGGTACAGCACATATGACAAGAAAAATGATCAGTGGGGTGCTCCAAAAAACATGGGTAGCATCAACACCTCTGGTGATGAAATGTTTCCATGGATGGAAGACAATACGCTCTACTTCTCATCGAATGCCATTCCAGGTTTGGGAGGATTTGATATTTTTAAGTCGGCAAAAGGAGAGGAGATGTCTTTCTCAGCGCCCACCAATTTGGGACATCCAATTAATTCATCATCGGATGATTTTGCCTTAATCATAGACAGAAGCGCAAAGAAATTGTACAATGTTGAATTTGCAGGTTTCTTTACGTCCAACAGGCCCGGAGGTAAAGGAAAGGATGACATTTACCAATTCCGTGATGTCCCAGTGTTGTTCACCATGCAAGGGTTTGTTTATGATGAAAAGACAGGAAATCCTGTCGAGAGTGCCAATGTTATTGTTAAAAGCACGGACGGTTCTGAGTACAAATTGACAACGGATAAATCCGGAGCATTCAATTTGGACAATACACAAGTTTTGGCAGACAACACCTACATGGTAGATGTGGACAAAACTGATTACATCGGAATTCAGGGTGATAGATTTTCAACCAGAAATTTGAAAGAGAATACAAATTTTGCCAAGGAATATTTTATTCAACCCATTGAAAAGGATGTTGAATATCACATGCCATTGGTACAATACCCTTACAATAAAACTGAATTGTTGGTGAATGAAACGGTGAATTCACAAGACTCATTGAACTACTTATTCGATTTATTGGCGAAGAACAAAACATGGAAGATCCAGTTGGAGGCGCATACAGATGCACGCGGAAGTGTGGAGGCCAATCAGACTTTGTCAGATGGACGTGCAAAGACATGTTTTGATTATTTGGTAGGGAAAGGAATTGATGGAAGACGAATTGTTCCTGTTGGAAAAGGAGAGTCTCAACCCATCGTTTTGAAAAAGGACCAAGGTAATTTTAAAGGTGGAGATATACTTACTGAAGAGTTCATCAATAAATTGGAAGGTAACGACGATAAAGAAATGGCCCATCAGTTGAATCGTAGAACTGTTTTCAGAATTTTAGCAACAGATTTCGATCCCAATAAGCCAGATGCGACGCCAGCGACAGATAAAACTAAGCCAGGTGCAAAAACAAACGGAGCCAAACCTGGTGCTAAGAAGCCCTAATGTTGAAGACTTGAGAGAAGTTTTGCTGAGATAGATTACAATAAATATTACTTTTGCAGCGGGTTTTATCCCGCTGCTTTTTTTTCAGTATGATGAATGATTCACAACGATATGCGCTCCGAGGAGTGTCCGCAAAGAAGGAGGATGTTCATAACGCCATATCCAATGTGGATAAGGGTTTGTATCCAAAAGCTTTTTGTAAAATTGTCCCTGATTCGCTTACGGGAGATGAGGAATACGCACTTGTTATGCACGCGGATGGTGCAGGAACAAAATCTTCGTTGGCCTATTTGTATTGGAAAGAAAATAATGACTTGTCTGTTTGGAAGGGGATTGCGCAAGATGCCCTGGTCATGAATTTAGATGATTTGCTGTGTGTTGGTGTAACCAATAACATTTTGTTAAGTTCGACGATCGGAAGAAACAAAGGGCTAATTCCGGGTGAAGTAATTAAAGCGATCATAGAAGGTACAGAGGAGTTGGTTGAGGATTTAAACAAATGCGGTATCGGTATAAAAACGACAGGGGGAGAGACCGCTGACGTAGGTGATTTGGTCAGAACGATAATCGTAGACAGCACCGTTGTTGCCAGAATCAAGCGTTCTGAGATTATTGACAATGGTAATATTGCTTCAGGTCAGGTAATTGTAGGTTTTTCCTCTTTTGGTCAAGCGACGTATGAAAAAGAATACAATGGCGGAATGGGGAGTAATGGATTGACCTCTGCTCGTCATGACGTTTTTGCTCATCATTATGCGGTCAATTATCCTGAGAGTTTTGATTCTAATATTCCCCAAGAAGTTGTTTATAGTGGTTCTCAAATGTTGACCAGTCAGGTGGATGGGGTTTCATTGGATGCAGGAAAATTGGTCCTCTCTCCAACGAGAACCTACGCGCCATTGGTCAAGAAAATTTTTGATTGGAATAGAAGTGCTGTGAAAGGAATGGTGCATTGCAGTGGTGGAGGACAAACAAAAGTGTTGCATTTTGTTCATGGTTTGCACATAGTAAAAGACAATCTGTTCACTATCCCTCCTTTGTTTGCGATGATTCAAAAGGAAAGCGGAACAGATTGGAAAGAGATGTATAGGGTTTTCAATATGGGACATCGATTGGAAATTTATACTGATTCTGAAGCTGCGCAGCAGATGATTGAATTAGCACACGCTATGAACATTGAAGCAAAAATTATCGGAAGAGTGGAGGAAAGTCAAGTTAAGAAGTTGACGATCATATCTGAAAAAGGAACTTTTGAATATTTTGATTGATGATAGATTTGTTGCAACGCCTTTTGGCCATTGAAGATAGGTATATTGAGGTTTCAAAATTGATTACAGATCCTTCTGTAATTTCAGATATGAAACGCTACCCTGCGTTAATGAAGGAGTATAAGGACCTTGAGAAAATTGTGGAGAAGGGGAGGTTGTATAAAAAGTCAAAAGATGATTTTCAGGGAGCCAAAGATATTTTATACAGCCAAGAAGATGCCGCACTGAAGGAATTGGCGCAAATGGAATACGATGAGTTGGAACCTCTGATTGATTCGTTGGAGAATGAGATTAAGGTAATGTTGATTCCTAAAGATCCCGAGGATGAGCGAAATTGCGTTGTAGAAATTAGAGGAGGAACAGGTGGAGATGAAGCGGCGATATTTGCAGGTGATTTATTTAAGATGTATACCCGATATGTTTCAGGCAAAGGTTGGAAATACGAAGTCTTGAACATTAGTGAAGGCACAGCAGGTGGTTTCAAAGAAGTGGTTTTTGAAATTCAAGGAGTGGATGTGTATGGCACAATGAAGTTTGAGAGTGGAGTTCATCGTGTCCAGCGTGTTCCTGAGACAGAAGCGCAAGGGAGGGTGCATACCTCGGCAGCCACTGTCGCGGTGATGCCTGAAGCTGAAGAATTTGATGTGGTGATTAATCCTGCCGATATTCATCGAGATACCTATAGAGCCAGTGGCGCTGGTGGACAGCACGTCAATAAGACGGAATCCGCAGTTCGATTGACCCACGTTCCAACAGGAGTAATCGTTGCTTGTCAAGAAGGAAGGTCTCAGCATGAGAATCAGGAAAAGGCCATGCAAATGTTGCGGACTAAAATTTTTGAAGCAGAAGTAAATCGCAGACAAGAGGAAAGAGCCCGCATGAGAAAGTCCCTTGTTAGTACTGGGGACCGATCTGCAAAAATTAGAACGTATAATTTCCCGCAAGGGAGAATGACCGATCATCGAATTAATCTGACGTTGTATAATTTGGATGCTGTGATGAATGGTGAGATTGAAGACATTATCGAAGCTTTGCAAGTGGCAGAGAATGCCGAGAAATTGTTAGCCGGTAACAATGATTAAATAACATGAACAGAGAAAAATTGTCTGCGATTATTCGCGAAAGAAAATCGCTTTTGTGTGTGGGGTTGGATATTGATTTGAAATTGATTCCTGAAGGCGTTTCACCGATAGAATTCAATAAGTCGATCATCGATGCTACTCGGGATTTAGCGGTGGCCTATAAACCCAATTTGGCATTTTATGAATGTCTGGGAATCAAAGGTTGGGAATTGTTCCAGGAAACCGTTGAGTATATTGGTTCAGAGCATTTTATTATCGCAGATGCCAAGAGGGGCGATATTGGCAACACCAGTAAGTATTATGCTCAGACTTTTTTTGAGACCTATTCTTGTGATGCGGTCACCATTGCCCCGTATATGGGCGAGGACAGTGTTGCACCTTTTCTTGGTTTTAAGAACAAATGGGCAATCGTTCTCGGCCTGACATCCAACAAAGGGGCCAATGACTTTCAAACTTTATCATTGGGGAATGAAAAAGTTTACGAACGCGTTTTAAAATCGGTTGCCTCTTGGGGAAATGACGGAAATATTATGTTTGTAATCGGGGCAACTCAGGCTAGCGCTCTTCAAGAAATCAGAAAGCTCATTCCCAATCATTTTCTTTTGGTTCCCGGCGTGGGAGCTCAAGGTGGAAGTTTAGATGAGGTCTTAAGAAACGGAATGACAGTCGACGGGGGACTTTTAATCAACGCCTCTCGTAGTATTCTTTACGCCTCAAAGGAATCTGATTTTGCAGAAGCTGCAAGAGCTGAGGCATTGAAGATGCAATCAACGATGGCGTCATATTTTTAGAAAATTTCAATGTATATTTAGGCGTGCAAAATACTTATCAATGTCCATCTTGTTCGGCAGCTATCGAGTTGCGTCAATCTGTTTTCGTTTGTACAGGTTGTAGTAAGCAATACTTGTCAAAGGACAAAATAGCTTTTCTCTTGGATGAGCAAAAATTGGGTTGGGCAGATAAAAAATTGCGTGATGATTTTTACAACGGACTTCTGGGGAGATTTTATCAGCGATTAATGCCGTTGCTGTCGCTTCCGGCAAGACCACTCGCAATCTCAAAACTAGATTGGTTTATTTTTGGAGTGACTTGGTTGTTATTATTCAGCTCATTGTTCTTCACATTGATGGTATTTAATCCTGATGTTTGGATTGGGTGGAAAGTGGTTGGATGCATGATGACATTATTATTATCTTGGTTTTTTGTCAAACACCCCCATTTTTTTCATCTCCTTTGGACAGCAATACCCGCAAAATTTAGTCTTGAAAAAGAAAAATATGTTTATTCGAAATCGTTTGCTGAATTGCATTCGAACATTCAAACTAAGTTGACAGAAGAAAATAAACCTCTTCGGTTACTTGATATCTCCACTGGAACGGGTAATTCATTGTTACGACATGGATGGACTAAAATGAATGCTTCATTGACTGGGTTTGATTTGTCTGAAACTATGCTGAGGCAGCTTCAAAATACAGCTCAAGAATTGGCCATTCCCATCGATTTGGTAATAGGGGATGCCACTAGACTTCCTTTTGCTGATGAAAGCTTTGATGTAGTTACCAATTACGGGGCGATTAATGGATACACCAATATTGAAATGGCCCTTAAAGAAATGGTTCGAGTTATGAAGCCTGGCGGGTATGGCGTTTTTTTAGATGAGCAGTTGTATAAAAATGCATCCTGGATTGAGCAACAATACTTTAGTAGAGTTTTGAGTTCACATAATCTTATTCATCACTGCCCAATCGAGTTTTTACCTGAGACGATAAAGGACGTTGTTGTGCACCAAGTATATGAGTTTTATTACCTCTGTATTTTCAGAAAACCTGCGAATTAATTGAATTCATTTTGGTCAATCACTTTGGAATCTTTTTCAGATTTTCTTTTGTTCATTACATTCTTCTTGATGAAAAAATTACAACCAATTCTCCATCCGGTTTGGGCAGGCGTTTTCCAGTTCACTTGATCATTAATGGTAAATGCACAATACGGGGCAAAAGTCGAAAATGATTTCCAGCCTTTATTGATGAATACAGTGTATTGTAGGGTTTGCGACATTGAAGTAAAACGGAATACTGGATTAGACTGAACGTATTGTTCAAATCCCCACATACTGATATTGATTTGTGATTTGAATTTTTTATTCTCCAATTTGTACCCAATTCCTTCTGGTAATATGGCAAAGATTACACCAGCCAATCCCCACCCGGCGCTCTTGTGATCGATGGCTGTTTTAAAACAGGCATAGGAGATAAATTGAGGCATTCCAGTGTGAAAATAAAAATTATTGTTTCCAGTGGATGATAACCGAATTTGATAATTTAGTGACCACCTTTTTGTAATAGAAAATTGCAAATCACCACCTGCGGATAGGAAAGAATAAGGATTGAATTGAAACAGCTCGATTGCGCTGGAGGTCTGGAATCTTTTAAACTCCTGAGCACGGCCGTTGTAAAATGTCAAAAAACTGAGAACAATAAGCGAAAGCAATGTTTTATGCCACATCGATGGAAATGCTAATTAGTCACCAAGTGCCTCTGCTTTTTTTAGCTCTTCATCAATAATTTCTTCGATTTGTTTCCGCTCGGCGTCATTCAATTTTTGATTGAGTTTGGCTTGTTGCTTTAGGTAGCGATACATGTGCTTTTTATGGATTTCATAAGCTACATAGGTGGTGTAGTTGCCCTCGGCGTTCCTGTATTGCTCTTGTCCTATTTTTCTCAGATCAGCCAATTTTGTGTTGGTGACCTCTCTAATGAGCGATTCAAATTTTTCTGTAATTTCTGTCGCTTGCCCAACTTCTGTCTCACTTGCATGTTGATCAGTAACCGCTTTTATAGTGGTGCTCATTTGTTGAGCCATCTCTTTCTTGGCTTGTAAATCAGCCTTGCTTTCAGAAATGTTTTGGTCTTTGCTTTCCCCTTTACCAACGCCCCTGAAATAGCGATTGTTGCTTTCATACTTCTCTCCAGTGAATGGTTCCTTTACCTTGCTTCCGAGAAATTTGTTGGAATTGCAGGATGTCAAAGCAATGATGACAATAATAGAAATAAAAAGAATCTTTTTCATTTTGGAAATTTAAGGCAGAAATCTAAAAATTGTGCCAATTAGAGAAAAACGTTAAAATCGTTTTGTTTCTTGACAATAGGTGCTACTTTGCGAGAGCAAGAAAATAAACCAAAAATTAAAGAATGAAAAAAATCTACATGATTGGAGCGCTGTTGTTTAGTATGACAACATTGATGGCTCAGACCTTTGTGCAAGGAACACTCCCTGGTCAGTATCGCTCTGGAGGTGTTACAGGGGTTTGGGACATGAACAGCGATGGACTTAATGACATTGTGGTGATGGATCAGAGTACAACGCTTCGCATTTTATTTCAGCAACCGGATGGTTCTTTTAATCAAGTGAATACTGCAACGTCACCCCTTGGTCAGGCGCAGTGGGGTATGACCGTTGGCGATTATGACAATGATGGTTTTGGTGACGTAATGTGTGGTGGTAACTACGATGGGGTTCATTTTTACAACATCGACGGAAATGGAAACGCGGTAATGAGCACCAATAACTCAGCCAGTATTTTCATGCAGGCTTGCTTGTTTGGCGATATCAACAATGATGGATGGTTGGATGCATTTGCTTGTCATGATGATGGACCTTCCTTCATGTTCAGGAATGATGGTGCGGGGAACATGGTGCCAGATCAAACGCTAATCAATTATGATTTGTATCAAGGGAATTATCCTGGAACCAATGATCCTTTGATGTCAGGAAACTATGGTAATGAGTTTAGTGATTTTGACCGTGATGGTGATATGGATTTATTGGTGGCCAAGTGTCGCCAAGCTTCCAATGATCCATTAGACCCAAGAAGAACCAACTTGCTTTTTGTGAATGATGGCAACAACGTTTATACTGATGATGCTGCAGCTAGAGGTTTGGTGAATCTTCAACAATCATGGACCGCAACTTTTGGTGACATTGATAACGATGGCGATTTTGATTGCTTCATGACTACTCACTCCGGAGGTATCCGTATGTACGAAAACAATGGTTTGGGATATTTTACTGATATTTCACAATCCGCAGGGTTGACAACGCAAGGTTTCTTTATGCAAGGACAATTGGCCGACTTTGATAATGATGGCTTCTTAGATGTTCTTCATGCTGGTGGAAGTTTTGGGTATTATCACAACAATGGTAATAACACATTTACTCAAATGAACAATTTAATCGCCAATCCACAAACCATGCACGGATATGGACTAGGTGACTTGAACAATGATGGTTTTACAGATATTTATGCCAATTATGGTAATGCCAATGGATATGTAACTCCATCCAATCAATCTGATATTCTATGGTTGAGTCAACCAAATGGAAACCATTGGGTAGGTTTTGATTTAGAAGGAACAATTTCGAATCGCAACGCTGTAGGAGCTTTAGTAGAGATTCATGGTCCTTGGGGCACTCAAATCCGTGAAATACGTTCTGGTGTATCTTATGGAATTACAAATTCCAATATCTTGGTTTTCGGAATTGGAACAAATACCTCTGTAGACTATGCGGTGATTCATTGGCCCGCAGGAGGAACACAAGTGGTAACCAACCCGCAAGTGGATTCTTACACACATTACTTGGAGACGCCTTGTTTTGTTTATCCTTCAGTGAGTATTTCAAGCAATGGCGCTACCTCTATTTGCCCAGGTCAAACCATTGATATCACAGCAACAGCGAGCAGCCCGGCGGGAACTCCATCCATCGTTTGGTCGAACGGAGCAACAAGTTCAAGTGTTGCGGTTGGGCAAAGCGGTTTATACTCAGCTTATGCTTATGATCCTTCCAATGGCTGTGCAACAGCATCGAATCAAATTTCAATTTCAGTGGATGATCAACAACCCCCAACAATCAGCGTTCAGGGTGAAGAGGTGACATGTGAAGGAACTCCTGTAACTTTAACAGCTAGTTCTGGAAATGCCTATTTGTGGAGCAATGGTTGGACAGAGCAGTCGTTAACGGTTGCTGTTTCAGGAGACTACAGTGTGCAAGTTGATGGAGGTTGCGGATTTATTAACTCCAACGAAACCATTGAAATCAGCCTTTTAGATACCCCAACCATGACTACTCAAGATTATCAGATAGACCTGTCGGGAAATGTGGATATGTCTGTTGCCGGAAACGGATCCGTAACTTGGTATACTGATGCCAATGGCGCCAACCCGGTTGCCAGCGGAAGCAATTATTCAGCAAATGTTTCATCAACCACAACTTTCTATGTTGAGTCGGTTAATCAATATCCTGGAGTAGAAGGTCAGGGCGGTAATCCAGCCAACTCAACTTCAGGTCAATATTCTAATTCAACTTTCCATTTATTGTTTGATGCTGTTCAAGATATCATTATCGACAGTGTAATGGTTTATGCGCAGAATGCAGGAACGCGCAACATTGAATTGGTGGACGCCAACGGAACCCAATTGGTTTCTGGTACATTTGATGTGCCAGCAGGACAATCTTACATCGCTTTGAATTTCTCTGTTCCCCAAGGAACAGGTTACGGATTGCGCCCTGTGGCCAATTCTCAACCTGGATTGTGGAGAGATGGTTTAGGCTCAACACTTGCTTTCCCTTACAATATCAATGATGCTGGCAATAACACTTTGGCTTCCATAACTGGAACAACCGTTCAGCAGCCTAATTCATTGAATTATTATTATTTCTTCTATGATTGGCATGTTAGTACGCCATCTTTTGAGTGTTCAACTGGTTTGCAACCTGTAACCGTTTATGTTGGCAGCGTATTGGGATGTACCTCAGTTGATGCTTGTAATTACAACCCTATTGCAACAACTGAAGACAACACTTGTGTTTATCCAGGATCTCCATGTGATGACGGTAATTCCGCCACCATCAATGATGTTTACGCTTCTGATTGTTCTTGTGTGGGCGAGACGGTGAGTGTGGATGATTTCACCATGTCCTCTACCATGAGTATTTATCCCAACCCAACCAATAGTATTCTTGAAGTGAAGTTTCCAGTTGCTCAAGGGATTATTGAAGTCATGATTCTTGACGTAAACGGACGTGTAGTTGATTCCAAGAAGATGAATGGAGGTGTATCTCAAGTGCAATGGAACGTAGCGCATTTGGCGAGCGGAAATTATAGTATCAAAATGATTACTGTGAATGGTGTAATGAATGGAAGATTCCAAAAGAATTAATTCATCAGATAAGAATAGACAAAAAACCACCTTCGGGTGGTTTTTTTTCTTTGTGACAATTTCTTTAAGGATAATTCGTTCGTAGCTTCACGCAATGAAGAAAATTATTCTTTTGTCAATTATTGTTTTTCTTGTAATGGGATCGCTAGCAGGTCAAAAGGTTCTGCCTAAGAATTTATCTGATTTTGATGATAGCCCATTTCATTTCGGATTTTTGGTCTCAGGAAATCGTTCGTTTTTTGATATCAGACAAAAGTTCGAAACATCTTTCAATGATAGTCTTTACGGCATTGTCAATGATCCACAACCTGGTTTCAATTTGGCGTTGCTGGCTTCCTACAATCCAATTCCAGCGCTGAGTTTTCGTTTTATTCCGGGCCTAGCTTTTCAGGATAGAGCCTTGCAATATCGTTTTTTAAAGTCGAATAAGAAAGAGGAGACCATCATGGTCAGAACTGAGTCTGTGTGGTTGGAGTTTCCTATTTTATTGAAAATGCGAACAAATCGAGTGGGTAATTTTGCTTCGTATGCATTGGCTGGAGCCAAATACGGTATTGACATGCAAACCCAGAAGGATGTCAACAACGCGTTGGTTGGTGAGGCCATTATCAAATTACAAAACAAAGATTTTTGCTTGGAGTTTGGCGGAGGAGCCGACTTTTTTATGCCTTTTTTTAAGTTCTCTACTGAATTTAAAATTGGATATGGACAAAACAATTTACTCATTCCAGACGGAACACGATACACCAATGCAATAGAATCATTGCGGACGCGAACTTATGTTTTTACAATTTCATTTGAGGGTTAACGAACTTTATTTTTTCGCCTTGAATAAGAAGGTGTTGAATAACCATCCCGCTATCAACGAATAAAGAAAAGAAACAATGATCAGGGCCAGTCCTCCCAAGCTGGCCATTGAACCCACTTTTGTGAACAAAATGCTTCGTTCTATTGCCTTTGTTTTTAATTGAGCCAATGTGTGACCCTTCAATGCTGGATTGTCCTTCAAAATTTGTTGAAACTCTTCTGGCGTGTCTAACGATTCAATTATCAATGCGATATCTCGCTGTTGTTTGATCAACATTTCATCGCTAATCCATTTGTAATAAACAACAACCATCAATGTGCCGACTAGGCTGTACAGTATACTGTATTTGGCAGCTCTTTTAAACAGATTTAAAAAACCATAGGAGTGTTCGCGATGGGCATGTGCCATGGCAATACTGATAGCGACCAATATCATCAACATGTGCAACAACACGCCCCATTTGCTGCCTTGATCTGCTTGGTAATGGGTGGTATAACCAATGATGACACGTGTCATCAACCAAAGGATGGCAAGAACAAAAATGATGTTGATATTCCCAAAAATTTTACGCATTCATCGAAATCAAAAACTCTTCATTGTTGCGTGATTTTTCGATGCGGTCTTTGACAAATTCCATGGCCTCCACGGGGTTCATATCTGCCAAATGTCTTCTTAAAATCCACATGCGTTGAAGAATGTCTTTGTCATGCAAGAGATCCTCACGTCTTGTGCCTGAAGAAAGGATATCAATGGCGGGATAGATGCGGCGATTAGAAATCTTACGGTCCAATTGCAATTCCATATTGCCCGTTCCTTTGAATTCTTCAAAGATGACTTCATCCATTTTGGATCCTGTATCCACCAGAGCTGTTGCTATAATGGACAACGATCCTCCATTTTCAATTTTACGCGCGGCACCAAAAAATCTTTTTGGTTTTTCTAAAGCGTTGGCCTCAACACCACCACTTAATACTTTACCACTAGATGGAGCAACAGTGTTGTAAGCCCTTGCGAGACGAGTGATTGAGTCCAATAGGATACAAACATCATGACCACATTCCACCAAACGCTTAGCTTTTTCAAGAACGATGTTGGCAATTTTAACGTGGCGTTCTGCGGGTTCATCAAACGTTGAGGCAACCACCTCGCCTTTAACACTGCGTTTCATGTCTGTAACCTCTTCAGGGCGCTCATCAATCAGCAACACCATCAAATAAACTTCAGGATGATTTTGTGCAATGGCATTGGCGACATCTTTTAATAAGGTCGTCTTACCTGTTTTGGGTTGAGATACAATCATGCCTCTTTGACCTTTTCCGATAGGGGAGAAAAGATCCATGATGCGCATAGAAATATTGTTGTTGTTGTTGGCCAATTTAAAACGCTCATTGGGAAATAGGGGCGTTAAGAACTTAAATGGAACACGATCTCTTACCCAGCTTGGCTCACGTCCATTGATCATTTCTACACTGATCAAAGGAAAGTATTTTTCGCCCTCTCTTGGAGGGCGAACGGCTCCTTTCACGGTATCACCCGTGAGTAGGCCGAAGGTTTTAATTTGTTGCTGACTCACGTAAACATCATCAGGAGAGTTGAGATAATTGAAATCAGAAGATCTCAAAAAACCGAATCCATCGGGCATCATTTCTAATACACCTTCAGCAATGACCAGTCCGTCAAAATTATATCCATGTTCATCTGGCTGACCTCTTTTTGAACGGTCAGGTCGAGCTACGTTGTTTTGTGATACAACTTCTGAATTCTGTTCAGGCTTGTGATGGGGTCTTGGATTTTCACCTGAATTATGTTGGGTATGTTGCGGCCTTGGTTGGTTTTCAAAACGTTTGTTTCGTTGAAAATCATCACGGGAATCCCTTTGAGGTCGGTCGGAATTGTTTCTTCGCTCATGATGGTTTGGACGCTCTTCTCTGGGTTGATGTGGTCTGGGATATTTATTTTCCTGTTGTTGAGGCGTGGCATCTTCATTCGGCTTGGGATCCGCTGAATGCTCGGACACTGCAGTCGATTTTAAAGAAGTCTCATCTCCGAGGCTTCCTGATAATTCAAGAGGAAGTTCTGCGGTAGTCTCTTTTTTTACCCTTTCACGTTTGCGCTTGTTGTTATCATCCTTGCTTTCCTCTGAACGATTTTCACTAGAAGAGGTATTTGAAGGAGTAGATTGTGATTGCCCTGTATTTTGGGTGTCAATAATTTTGAACACCAAATCTTGTTTTTTTAATTTGTCAGATTGAGTGATGTTTAATTTTTCGGCTATCTCACGCAATTCACCAACTTTCATCGCATTAAGCGAAACAATATCGTACATGTAATGTGGAATTTGATTTTTAGAATTTGCCCGAATGGGCGTTGCAATTGTACAACCAAATTTTGAATCTCCAACTTTTTTTTTCATTTATATTTGGACCATGATACAACGCATTCAATCGATACAATGGCTCGGTGCTATATTGTCCATGGGACTTCAAATTTGGATCAATCAGTGGATGGTCAGTAAGGACATTCATTGGGTATTGTTATTGCCAATAGGGATGTTGTTTTTCATTATTTTCGACTACCATAATCGCAAACGTCAAATCATGTGGTCAAAAATTACTTTGGTTACCATGTTGTTGTGTACGATTCTGATAGAATCAATGATTAGGGGATACTGGAACGACAAGACAAGGGTGTATTATTCTGTTCCAATTGCAGCATTTGCGCTGACTTTTTTGGCCATGCGCAATGTCATGCGCGATGAGGCCAAAATAAGATCAGTCGATAGAATCCGCTAATTATTCGCGCGTAGCATTTTCTGATTGCTCATAGGCGGCGATGATTTTGCGTACCAATTTGTGACGTATCACATCTTGCTCATCAAGCTCAATAATCGCTATATCTGGTGTATTCCTTAGAATATGCACAGCATGCATCAAGCCGCTTTTTTGACTTTTAGGTAGGTCTATCTGCGAGGCATCTCCAGTGATAATGAATTTTGCATTCTGTCCCATGCGGGTAAGAAACATTTTCATTTGGGCAACTGTTGCGTTCTGGGCTTCATCCAAAATGACAAATGCTTTATCCAGTGTCCTTCCCCGCATAAAAGCCAATGGCGCAATTTCAATGACATTTTTCTCCATGTACTCCGCTAGCTTTTCATAGGGAATCATGTCCATTAAGGCATCGTACAGGGGTTGCAAATAGGGATCTAATTTTTCTTTTAAATCTCCTGGCAAGAAACCAAGATTTTCACCAGCTTCAACCGCTGGTCTGGTCAGAATGATGCGTTTGATTTGTTTCTCTTTCAACGCTCTGACGGCCAATGCGACAGCGGTGTAGGTTTTTCCAGTTCCTGCAGGGCCAATGGCAAACAGCATATCATTGTTGTCGCAGGCTTCAATCATTCTATGTTGATTGGGCGATTTGGCTACCACTTTGTGACCGCCTGGTCCGTAAACCAGAACATTGTCCTTACCATTCTCCACTTTCACTTCTTTCTCACCAGCCAATATCAGTTCCAATTGTTGCATGCTTAAAGATTGGTACTTCTCAATGTGCCAAAAGAGTAATGTGAGCATGTCATCCATTGCTGCAACATCTTCAGCACTCCCATGTAGTTTTAGGAAGTTGCCACGAGATACAACTTTGCATTTGGGGAATTTAGATAATATCAGTTTAAATTTGATATTGTTCGGACCAAAAAACTCAATAGGGTCTATGGTGGGTAAATAGATTTCTTTCTCGATCAAATCACATTGCTTTGAAGCGAATGTATAAAGATTTTTAGTTCAAATGGTTAATCATTCGATAGGAAATCATATATTCGAGCAACTAAACTTTTAACTATGAAAAAACTTTACACGACTTTGGCTGTTTTGGCCATCTCATTGGGTTTGAAGGCCCAAGTTACCATTTTCGAAGACAACTTTGATGCGTATACTGCCGGTAGCGGTGTGGTAGCTTCCAATCCTCTTTGGAGCAATTGGTCATCAACGGCAGCATCGGATGCTAGTGTATCTGCCGATTATTCTAGTTCGCCTTCGAATAGCGCGTTTATCAATGGTCAGGCAACTGATTTGGTGTTGCCAATCGGTCCATACACCTCAGGTCAGTATATCATTTCTTTTAACATGATGATTCCATCTGGCAGCACAGGAGCTTACTTCAATGGTATGCATACTTGGTCAGCTACAGCGGCTAATTATGAATGGGCATTTGACGTGTTTTTTGATGGTGCAGGAGCGGTTTCCTACACTTTGGGAGGAACCAATACAGTTTCTAACTTGACCTACACTTCAGATGAATGGTTTAATTTCCGAATTCTAGTTGATTTGGACAATGATTCAGTATCTGCAAAAATGAACAATGAAGTTTTGTTTGCCGGTCAATGGTCTCTGAACAACAATGGGGGTGCCGCGGGATTGAATCAATTGAATGCCATGGATTTCTTTGGTACCGATATGGCTAGTGGACAAGGTGCATATTACATTGATGATGTTGCCGTTATCGATTATACAGGGGTAGGCGTGGCTGAAAATTGGAACAGCAATGTTTCTATCTATCCAAATCCATCCAATGATGTAGCGGTGATCAATGTTCCAAATGCATCTTGGGTGCAAGTTTTGGATTTGAATGGTAAATTGATCAGCAATAATTGGGTTGCTGGAAGTCAGTTGATTCTAAATGCAACGGAGTATGCCAAAGGAACTTATTTGGTTCGTGTCAACCACATGGGTCAGTCTTATGCCAAGAAGTGGATGGTAAAGTAATTCCTGATATATTTCTTTAAAAAAAAGGGCCGGAGCAAATTTGCTTTCCGGCCCTTTTCTTGTTTTCGGCTAACAACGCCTTAATTCATTTTGTTTTTTAAGTCAAATCGATCTAGGTTCATTACCTTGTTCCAAGCAGCTGCGAAGTCTTTTACAAACTTCTCTTTGGCGTCGCTGCTGGCGTATACTTCAGACAAAGCACGCAACTCAGAATGCGAACCAAAAATCAAGTCTGCACGTGTTGCGGTCCATTTCACTTTTCCTGTAGCACGGTCTTTTCCTTCAAAGGTTTCTTTGTTCTCATCTATTGGTTTCCATGTAGTATTCATGTCCAATAAATTAACGAAGAAGTCATTGGAAAGGGTTTCTTTTTTGGCTGTTAACACTCCTGTATTGCTGCCGTCGTAGTTGGCTCCTAATGAGCGGAGACCACCAACCAATACAGTCATCTCAGGAACAGTTAATGTTAGCAATTGGGCCTTATCCACCAATAGTTCCTCTGTGGGAATGGTATAATGTGCTTTGGTGTAATTGCGGAATCCATCGGCCTGCGGTTCAAGGTAAGAGAAAGATTGGATATCTGTTTGCTCCTGTGTGGCATCCATACGACCAGGCGCAAAAGGAATCTGAATAGAAATGCCATTGTTTTGGGCAGCCTTTTCAACAGCCGCATTGCCCGCCAACACAATGAGGTCAGCCATGGAAATTTTGACACCTCCTTTGGCTTTTGCATTGAAATCCTTTTGAATTTTTTCTAGGATAGTCAGAACTTTTTGTAGTTGTTTAGGGTTGTTTACTGCCCAATCTTTTTGCGGAGCCAAGCGGATGCGCGCACCATTGGCACCGCCTCTTCTATCAGAGTCGCGATAGGTGGATGCAGAAGCCCAAGCTGTTGATACACACTCAGCAATACTCAAACCGCTTTTCAAGATTTCTTGTTTCAATTGTTGTATTTCAAGATCACCAACAACAGCGTGGTTCAATGCCGGAATTGGATCTTGCCAAATCAAATCTTCTTTTGGAATTTCAGGACCCAAATAAGTTGACTTTGGCCCCATATCGCGGTGGGTTAGTTTGAACCATGCTTTACCGAAGGCCTTGGTGAATTCATCGGGGTTTTCTAGGAAACGTCTTGAGATTTTTTCATAGACGGGATCGAAGCGCATGGACAAGTCAGTGGTCAACATCGTTGGAGCAATTTTCTTGGTGGGATCATAGGCATCAGGCACCATCATTGTTGGGTTCTTGGCCACCCATTGCTTTGCCCCTGCAGGACTTGTCGTTAACTCCCATTCATTTTTGAAGAGAATTTGAAAGTAACTGTGTCCCCACATGGTTGGAGTGGTGGTCCATGTAACTTCCAGTCCGGAGGTAATGGCATCTTTTCCTTTTCCGGATTGGTAAGTGCTTGACCAACCCAAACCTTGTTCCTCGATGGGAGCGGCTTCTGGTTCTGGGCCAACATTGGAAGCAGGACCAGCACCATGTGTTTTCCCGAAGCTGTGACCACCTGCAATCAAAGCAACGGTCTCTTCGTCGTTCATCCCCATGCGACCAAAAGTTTCGCGGATATCCTTGGCGGCGGCCAAGGGATCAGGATTGCCATTGGGGCCTTCTGGGTTAACGTAGATTAATCCCATTTGCACAGCAGCCAACGGGTTTTCCAGTTTCCTTCCTTCAGTATAGCGCTTGTCATCCAACCATTTTGTTTCTGAACCCCAGTAAACATTTTGTTCTGGTTCAAAGACATCTTCTCTACCACCTGCAAATCCGTAGGTTGGGAATCCCATAGATTCTAATGAAACATGACCTGCAAGAATCATCAAATCGGCCCATGAAATTTTATTGCCATATTTCTGTTTGATGGGCCACAATAATCTTCTGGCTTTGTCGAGGTTGGTGTTGTCTGGCCAGCTGTTTTGTGGAGCAAAACGCTCCATGCCAGAACGTGTGCCACCGCGACCGTCCCCAGTGCGGTAGGTGCCGGCGCTGTGCCAAGCCATACGAATAAACAATGGTCCATAGTTGCCAAAGTCAGCAGGCCACCAATCCTGCGATGTAGTGAGGACTTGCTTGATGTCATTCTTCAAAGCAGTGTAATCCAAACTGTTGAATGCCGTAACATAATTGAAGTTTGGGTCCATGGGATTGGACTTATTGGAATGTTGTCTTAAAACACCAAGGTCCAATCGGTTTGGCCACCAGTCGTTGACTTGTTGTCCCTTGCTGGCTGGTTTAGGGCCTTCGTGGAAAGGACATTGGCTGGGGTCTCCACCCTGACCATGTTGCGCAATGGCACTGAAACCCATCAGTGCCATTGCGAGTGTTGCTATTTTTTTCATAGAATAATTTGTTCAGTTTTCAACCGCAATATTATTCAATTGTTATTATTTAAATTATTGATAGTTTCTATTCTGTATAGTTATAATCTATAGTTGGAATCAGGTGTTGATTAACGATTCTTCATCAATGGGTTCCCTGAAAACCACCTGTCCATCAAATACATCCATCACCATGGGCTCTTCCTTATGAACCTTTCCCGCAAGGATGGCTTTTGATAATGCATTCATGACATCTTTCTGGATGACGCGTTTGATAGGTCTTGCTCCCATTGCAGGATCATAACCTTTGTCCATGATGTAGGCCATGGCATCTGGCGTGAGTTGCAAATGGATGTTTTGTCGGCTCAACTTTTCTGCCAAGTGGTGCAGTTGTATTTTAATAATACCTTCTAAATGTTTTTTACCCAAAGGTGTGAACATGATGGTTTCATCTATTCTGTTCAAAAATTCGGGGCGCATGCTGCTGCGCAATACTTGCATGACCTCTTCTTTGGTTTGTTCAAATATTTCCCATTCATTCTTTTCATTGACCTTTTCAAATCGCTCTTGAATGATGCTCGCGCCCATGTTGCTGGTCATGATGATGATGGTGTTTTTGAAATTAACCACTCGGCCTTTGTTGTCCGTTAATCGTCCGTCATCCAATACTTGCAATAAGATATTGAATACATCGGGATGTGCTTTTTCAATTTCATCGAGCAGAACTACGGAGTATGGCTTGCGGCGAACGGCCTCTGTCAATTGACCACCTTCATCATAGCCCACATATCCGGGAGGCGCGCCAACCAAACGACTCACGCTGTGTTTCTCTTGGTATTCACTCATGTCAATGCGGGTCATGGCATTTTCGTCGTTGAATAATACTTCTGACAATGCCTTGGCGACCTCCGTTTTTCCTACTCCCGTTGTTCCCAAGAAAATGAAAGATCCTATGGGTTTGTTTTCATCAGAAAGTCCAGCTCTGCTTCGTCTTACGGCATCGCTGATGGCAATGACAGCCTCTTCTTGTCCAACAACTCTTTTCTTCAATTCATCTTCCAAGCGCAACAATTTCTCCCTTTCACTTTCTAACATTCTGCTCACAGGGATGTGGGTCCACTTGGCTACAACGGCTGCAATCTCATCGGGATCAACTTCTTCTTTCACCATTTTTCCGTTGACTTGTAAGTCAACAAGTTTGGCTTTGGCCGACTCAATGTGTTGCTCGGTTTCTTTTATTTTCCCATATCGAATTTCTGCAACCAAACCGTAATTTCCTTCGCGCTCTGCTTGATCCGCTTGGTTTTTCAACGACTCCATTTGGGTCTTGGCAGATTGAATTTCTTCCACTACATCTTTTTCCGACTTCCATTTGGAGTGGAGTTCATTCCGCTTGTCTTGTAATTCTGCTAGTTCTTTTTGAATGGCTGTCAAACGCGTTTCATTGTTCTCTCTTTTGATGGCCTCTCTTTCAATCTCTAGTTGCAATATTTCTCGCTCCACCTGATCCAATTCAACCGGTTTGGAATTCATCTCCATGCGAATCATGGATGCTGCCTCATCAATTAGATCGATGGCCTTGTCTGGCAAGAAACGATCGGTGATGTAGCGTTGCGAAAGCTCTACAGCTGCGATGATTGCATCGTCTTTGATTTGCACCTTGTGGTGGTTCTCATATTTTTCTTTCAATCCTCTCAGGATGGCAATGGCATCGTCTCTATCGGGTTCTTCAACCATTACTTTTTGGAACCGACGTTCCAAGGCTTTGTCTTTTTCGAAAAACTTTTGATACTCGTTCAATGTTGTTGCGCCAATGCTGCGCAATTCTCCGCGTGCCAATGCGGGCTTCAATATGTTAGCCGCATCCATGGCGCCCTCGCCGCCCCCTGCGCCAACGAGCGTATGTATCTCATCGATGAAAAGGATAATGCTTCCATCGCTTTCTTGGACTTCTTTGACAACGGCCTTGAGACGTTCTTCAAATTCTCCTTTGTATTTGGCCCCAGCCACCAAGGCTCCCATGTCCAAGCTGAAAATGGTTTTGTCCAAAAGGTTTTCTGGTACATCACCATTGATGATGCGGTGGGCTATTCCTTCTGCAATGGCTGTTTTTCCGACACCAGGTTCTCCAATGAGGATGGGATTGTTCTTTGTTCTTCGAGACAATATTTGAACAACCCTTCTGATCTCTTCATCTCTTCCAATAACAGGATCTAACTTTCCTTCACGCGCCAGTGCATTGAGGTTTTTGGCAAACTTGCTCAAGCTTTGGTAGCTTTCCTCAGCGCTGGAAGAGGTGACCTTGCTTCCTTTGCGCATCTCCACAATGGTTTTTTCTACCAAAGTGCTTTGCAATCCAGCATCGAGTAAAATTTGGCTAATGTGGTCATTGCCTTGAATAAATGCCAAGAGCAAATGCTCAACGGTGACGTATTCATCACCCATCTTTTGCGCCTTGTTTACGGCGTTGAGTAAAGTCTTGGAGGCTTGATTGGACAGTTGCAATTGACCTCCTTTGACTTTGGGTAGACCTTGAATGATCTTATCGATTTGCAATTGAACGTTGTTCAATGATGCGCTGCACTTATTAAAAATGTGTGGTGTAATGTTTTGGTCGATTTCCAAAAGGGCTTTGAGCAGATGCACATTTTCAATGCTTCCACTTTCTTTGTCCAATGAAATTTGTTGGGCACGTTGTATAACCTCTTGGGTTTTTAATGTGAATTTATTTAAATCCATGTTTTAATATTTTTTATGGGCTATTCAAGTCAAGTTCCAAATCGTTTTTTCGGAAATAATGTCATTGAATGGTGAGATGGACTGCAAAAAGGGCAGTTGTTCCTGAAAAAATGCGGCATATTTGCAGACAATGCATCAGAAGATATTCATAGTAGGCTTCATGGCCAGTGGCAAGACAACTTGGGGAAGGCAGTTGGCGGAGGAGAAGCGAATACCCTTTGTGGATACAGATGCCTTGATAGAGGAGAAGATAGGCATGAGTGTGAAGGACTTTTTTGCGCAGTGGGGAGAGAAGTATTTTCGGCGCATGGAGCGCGATGTTTTGTATGCGCAGTTGTCCAAGCAAGAGTCGTTTGTCTGTGCAACAGGTGGAGGGTCGGTTTGTCAGCCGGACATAATGGATTGGTTGAATCGGGCAGGAGAGACCATTTGGTTGGACACACCTTGGGAGCTGATATTGGAGCGGTTGCATCAAGATACAACAAGACCCTTGGCTGCAACCATGAGTGATGATGAGTTAAAGGCGTTGTATGATGTTCGGTGTGGGTATTATGGGAAGGCGGGGAAGAGGGAAGAGGGGGTGAAGGGATGAAGGGATGAAGGGATGAGGTAGCGAGAGCATGAAATGCGATTCGCTATGAGGAGATGGGGAGATGAGGTGATGAGGTGATGAGGTAGCGAGAGCATGAAATGCGATTCGCTATGGGGAGATGAGGAGATGAGGTGATGGGGGTTTGAAGAAGTTGTAAATAAAAGCCTATTGTTTTTTATTTTGAATATTCATTTTGAAGGCGATGATTTGGCGTCGAAGAATTTCAATTTCATCTAAGAGTTTCTCTATAAATTCAGATGAGATTGCATGGGGTTTTAAACTTGCTATGATCAATAAACAAGCTTTGACTTCTTGAATGGAGCCAATGGCGATGTTTAGGAATTGATCCTTTTCCTTTGGGTGATATCGGCTGTAACCTTCGGCTATGTTTAAGCCTACTGATATCATCGCTCTTTTTGTTTGTCTAATGAGATCCCGATCAATTTTGTCTGAAGGTTTAATGTTGTCGTAAATAACCTTATTGATTTCAATGAATGTTTTCCAAATAGTCAAGGTCTCAAATCCGCAAGAAGTTTTCATGAACCAAATTTCGTTTACCCATTGGTAGAGCGGATGAAATAAATTATGCTGAAATCCTATAAATTATTTTGCCTTTCAATTTTTTACGCCACTCATTCCTTCATAGCGAATCGCATTTCATGCTCTCGCTACCTCATCTCCTCTTTCCTCTTTCCTCTTTCCTCTTTCCTCTTTCCTCTTTTCCTCTATATTTGTGTTATAACCCAAGACCATGAAAAAGCAAATTACATTTTTCTTCATCCCTCTCTTCCTTCATTTCCTCATCCCTTCATCTCTTCATTCCCAGTCCCCTCAGGGCATTCCTTACCAAGCAGTAATGCGGAATGCAGACGGAACGGTGATGGCGAGCAGTGAAGCGGTATTGACCTTTATGATTCATGATGTCACCGCCGATGGAACGGTTGTCTATCAAGAAAGTCATTCATTGACCAGCAACGCCCAAGGATTGGTGAGTTGTGTGGTTGGAAATGGCGTTGTATCGCAAGGCAATTTTAGTAATATCAATTGGGGCAATGGTGCCAAGTTTTTGCATGTAATGATGGGCAGCACGGATTTGGGAACACAGCAGATGTTGAGTGTTCCGTATGCGTTGTATGCGGATGAGTTACCCTCTCGGGTAAGTGCGGAAGGAGACACGTTGTGGGTGGGCAATGAATTTGTGATTGTGCCTGGGATTAGTGCGGCCAATCCAACTATCAACATTCCAACTAGTGGTCTCGGCGCGCAAGTTTTGCCAGGAAATACAACTTGTGCCAATGAATACATCAATGTTGTAGGTTGCAATGGACAGACTTCTTTGACTTATGATGGACGAACTTATGATTTGGTTGAAATTGGCGGACAGTGCTGGTTTGCAGACAATTTGGCTACGGATCAGTACCGGAACGGTGATCCCATTCCAACGGGATTAGACAACACAACATGGCAAAACACCACCGCGGGAGCCTTTGCCATTTACAACAACGATCCCGTGAATGATTCCATCTACGGTAAATTGTACAATTGGTACACAACGGTGGAC
>JACCEB010039988.1_pt1 | contig 29650 bp, 29 predicted proteins | sample 7454761 | NCBI WGS metagenome assembly JACCEB01 (sample SAMN15323454, study PRJNA562643) | freshwater metagenome | isolation source: river surface water | place: USA:Blue River Watershed | collected 2017-08-18
GATGCGGGCTTGATTCCGCAGCACCGCGGTTCCTAGAACCGCTGCGCGGGCTCACCATGGACAATGCGTCCATGAGCGTGCCCTACGAGAGAACCCCGCTGTGGCGTGAGCCGGCCTTTGCCCGCGGCGCGCGCGAGATGGCTGCGGTTTCCCTGGGCATGGCGGCCTGGGGGCTGGTCACGGGCATGGCCATGGTGAACTCAGGCCTGGGCGTGCCCCTGTCGGTGTTCATGAGCCTGGTGGTGTACGCGGGCAGCGCACAACTGGCGTCGCTGCCCCTGTTGGCCATGGGCGCCCCCTTGTGGCTCATCTGGGCCACTGCGTTGTGCGTGAACCTGCGCTTTGTGATCTTCAGTGCGCAGTGGCGTCCCTTCTTCAAGCACCTGAGCCGCCCTCAACGCCTGTGGCACGGCTACTTGGCAACCGACATGGGCTACGTGCTGTTCATGAAGCGCCACGGCGGCCTGAAGGACGGCCCCGATGAGTCGACCCGGCACGAGGTGCTGGCCTACTTCTGGGGTGGTGCGGTCTTGAATTGGGTGGCCTGGCAAACCGCTTCGATGCTGGGCATCTTCCTGGCGGATTCCATCCCGGAGCACTGGGGCATCGGCTTTGCGGGCACCCTGGCCCTCTTGGCCTTGAGTTGCTCCTTGATCACCGACCGCATCACCGTGATGACCGCGGTGGTGGCGGGCGCGGCCGCACTGGCCGCTTACGCCTGGCCGCTGCGCTTGAACATCGTGGTGGCCATTGCCGCCGGTGTGGCGCTGGGCATGGTTCTGGACCATCAGCGCAAAAGGCCAGGCCCCGGCGATGGCGGCGCGGGTGGAGGTCGGGCCCCTGATGCACAAGGCCCATCCGCCTCGGCCACCGCCTTGGGCAGGGATGCACCATGAGCACGTTCGAGCAGGTGCTGGCCATCCTGGGCTTGGCGGCGGTCACGGTGTTCACCCGGGGCTTCTTCTTCATCTCCGAGCGAGAGTGGCCCATTCCGCAGTGGTTGCGCGAGGGCCTGCGCCACGCGCCCTTGGCAGCCTTGGTGGCCATCATCGCGCCTTCCGTGCTGATGGACCCACAAGGGCAGTGGCTGCAGACCTGGCAGGACGCACGGTTGCCGGCCGTTGCGGTGGCGGTGCTGTGGTTTTTCTGGCGGCGCGACGTTCTGGGAACCATCCTCAGTGGCACGGCGGTGATGCTGGTCCTGCGCGTGGGTTTGGGCTGGTAGCGCGGATGCGCGCCACTACACTGGCCGCCTCGGTCGACTGATACTGCAAGAGGGTTTGATGAAGGTGCTGCGCTTTTCTGACTTGGTGAAACAGGGCCAGGTGGCCGGCAAGCGGGTGTTCATCCGCGCCGACCTGAACGTGCCCCAGGATGAGCAAGGCCGCATCACCGAAGACACCCGGGTGCGTGCGTCCATCCCCTGTAGCGACATGGCCCTGAAGGCCGGTGCGGCGGTGATGGTGACGTCGCAGCTGGGGCGGCCCACCGAGGGGGCCTTCAAGCCCGAAGACAGCCTGGCGCCGGTGGCGCAGCGCTTGGGCGAGTTGCTGGGCCGCGAGGTGCCGCTGCGCTCCAACTGGGTGGGTGGTGTGGACGTGCAACCTGGGCAGGTGGTGCTGCTGGAGAACTGCCGCGTCAACCCCGGCGAGAAGAAGAACAACGAAGCCCTGGCCCGCCAGATGGCCGCGCTGTGCGACATCTTCGTGCACGACGCGTTCGGTACGGCCCACCGCGCAGAGGCCTGCACCTATGGCGTGGCCCAGTTCGCGCCCGTGGCCTGCGCCGGCCCCCTGCTGGCCGCCGAGATGGACGCGATCAGCCGGGCCTTGGCTGATCCGAAGCGGCCGCTGCTGGCCATCGTGGCCGGGTCCAAGGTGTCGACCAAGCTGACCATCCTGCAAAGCCTGTCGGACAAGGTGGATGGTCTGATCGTGGGTGGCGGCATCGCCAACACCTTCATGTTGGCGGCGGGCCTGAAGATTGGCAAGAGCCTGGCCGAACCGGACCTGGTGGACCAGGCGCGCGCCGTGATCGCGGCCATGAAAGCGCGGGGGGCCGAGGTGCCCATTCCGGTGGACGTGGTGTGTGCAAAGGCCTTTGCAGCCGATGCGCCCGCCACGGTGAAAGCGGCCACCGACGTGGCCGATGATGACCTGATCTTGGACATCGGACCACAGACCGCCGCGCTCTTGGCCCAGCGGCTCATGTCAGCGGGCACCATCGTGTGGAACGGTCCGGTGGGCGTGTTCGAGTTCGACGCCTTTGCACAGGGCACCGAAACCGTCGCGCGTGCCATTGCCAAGAGCACCGCCTTCAGCATCGCCGGCGGAGGCGACACCTTGGCGGCCATCGCCAAGTACGGCATCGAGCAGCAGGTGGGCTACATCTCAACAGGCGGCGGGGCCTTCTTGGAGGTGCTGGAGGGCAAGACGCTGCCGGCCTTCGAGATCCTGGAGCGCCGCGCCGCGGGCTGAGGGCACAGGGCGTCTGGGGCCCCCTGGCCGGCCGTACCGGCGCGGTAACCATGCCGGCGGCGACCCGTGTGAGAATGAAACAAAGTTACAAGCGGAGTCGTCATGCTGCGTCAAACCAAGATTGTGGCCACCCTGGGCCCAGCCTCGTCCACACCAGCGGTGTTGGACAAGCTGATCGCCGCCGGGGTGGATGTGGTGCGGCTGAATTTTTCGCACGGATCCGCACAGGACCACATCGACCGCGCCACCATGGTGCGCGAGGCGGCCTTGCGGGCAGGCAAGGCGGTGGCCATCATGGCCGATCTGCATGGCCCCAAGATCCGTGTGGGCAAGTTCGAAGGCAACAAGACCGAACTGCGCAATGGGCAGGCCTTCATCCTGGACGGGGGCTACACCGGCCTGGGCACCAATGAGCGGGTGGGGCTGGACTACAAGGAGCTGCCGCGTGACGTGAAGCCCGGCGATGTGCTGCTGCTCAACGACGGCCTGCTGGTGTTGGAAGTGGACAGCGTGCGCGGCGAAGCGGTGCACACCGTGGTGCGCATCGGTGGCGAGTTGTCCAACAACAAGGGCATCAACAAGCAAGGTGGCGGTTTGACCGCGCCTGCCCTGACGGCCAAGGACATGGAGGACATCAAGACGGCGGTGTCCTTTCAGAGCGAATACATCGCGGTGAGCTTTCCCAAGAGCGCCACGGACATGGAGATGGCGCGCCAGCTGGCCAACGTGGCGGGTGAGCCGTTTCGCCACAAGCCCGGGCTGATCGCCAAGATCGAGCGCAGCGAAGCAATCCCGCTGCTGGAGTCCATCCTCAAGGCCAGCGACGGGATCATGGTGGCCCGCGGGGACTTGGCCGTGGAGGTGGGCAACGCGGCTGTGCCTGCCCTGCAAAAGCGCATGATCCGGCTGGCGCGCGAGATGGACAAGGTGGTGATCACGGCCACGCAGATGATGGAGAGCATGATCACCAACCCCGTGCCCACCCGCGCGGAAGTCAGTGACGTGGCCAATGCGGTGCTCGATGGCACCGATGCGGTGATGCTCAGTGCCGAGACCGCGGCCGGTAAGTACCCTGTGGAGACGGTCGAGGCGATGTCGGCCATCTGCGTGGCGGCCGAGAAGGCCGAAGAAACCCACTTGGATGCCGACATGGCCGATCGCCGCTTCGGGCGCATTGACCAGAGCATTGCCATGGGGGCGCTGTTCACCGCGCACCATCTGGGCTGCAAGGCCATCATCGCCCTGACCGAGTCGGGCTCCACCGCGCTGTGGATGAGCCGTCACCGCATCGACGTCCCCATCTTTGGATTGACGTCGCAGCCGGTGAGCCAGCGCCGCATGGCGCTGTACCGCAATGTGAGCGCCATGCTGATGCCGCACCTGTCAGACCGGGATGCGGCCCTGGCGCACGCCGAGCAGCTGTTGGTGACCCGGGGCGTGTTGAAGCCCGGCGACACCTATGCCATCACCTGTGGCGAACCCATGGGCTACCCCGGTGGCACGAACATGCTGAAGGTGGCCCGAGTCGGCGGCTAGGGCCACCCAGCGGGGCAAGGCTGCGCCACCCGCCTTGTCAGCGATTCGCAGGTTGGTGATCCGTAGAATGGCGTGAGTTACATCGCGGTTACACCGCGTTTTTTGAGTCTTGCGAATAGGGGATCACCGTGCCGCTCGTTTCCATGCGCCAACTGCTCGACCACGCCGCTGAGAACGGCTACGGGATTCCGGCCTTCAACGTGAACAACCTCGAGCAGGTTCAGGCGGTGATGTCGGCGGCGGCCGAAGTCGGTGCGCCCGTCATCCTGCAGGCCAGCGCCGGGGCGCGCAAGTACGCCGGGGAAAGCTTCATCAAGCACCTCATCCAGGCCGCCATGGAGGCCTATCCGCAGATTCCGTTGGTGATGCATCAAGACCACGGGACCAGCCCCAAGGTGTGCCAGGGCGCCATCGACCTGGGCTTTGGCTCGGTGATGATGGACGGCTCCCTGATGGAAGACGGCAAGACGCCCTCGAGCTTTGACTACAACGTTGAAGTCACCCGCAAGGTGGTGCAGATGGCGCATGCCGTGGGCGTGACGGTGGAGGGCGAGCTGGGTTGCCTGGGCAACCTTGAAACGGGCGACGCCGGCGAAGAGGATGGAATCGGGGCTGTGGGCAAGTTGGACCACAGCCAGATGCTGACCGACCCGGAGGAGGCCGCGGTGTTCGTGCAGCAAACGCAGCTGGACGCGCTGGCCATTGCCATCGGTACCAGCCACGGCGCCTACAAGTTCAGCCGCAAGCCCACGGGCGATATTCTGGCGATCTCACGCGTGAAGGAGATCCATGCCCGCATTCCCAACACCCATCTGGTGATGCACGGATCGTCTTCGGTGCCACCGGAACTGCTGGCCATCATCAACCAATATGGCGGCAAGATGAAGGAAACCTACGGCGTGCCGATCGAGGAGATCCAGGAAGCCATCAAGCACGGCGTACGCAAGATCAACATCGACACGGACATTCGCTTGGCCATGACGGGCGCGGTGCGCAAGTTTCTGGCGGAGAACCCTGACAAGTTCGATGCGCGAGAGTGGCTCAAGCCCGCCCGCGAAGCGGCGATGCAGGTGTGCAAGGCGCGCTATCTGCAGTTCGGTTGTGAAGGCCAAGCCAGCAAGATTGCCGCGCGCAGCTTGCACGACATGGCCGCAGCCTATCAGCGCGGTGAACTCAACCAAGTGGTCCACTGACACCTGAGGCTGCGCTGTCTTGCAATCCGCGGCCTGTTTCACCTACGGCTCGCTGATGTGGCCCGACATCATGGCCCGGGTGTGTGGGTGCGAGGCGTCTGAGCTGCTGCACTGCAGGGCGTGGCTATCGGGCCATTCGCGTCACCCCGTGCTGGGGCAAGACTACCCTGGCTTGGTGGTTCGAAGGGGCGCAGCACCGCTGCAGGGGGTGCTGTACCGTGGGCTAAGCCCCCATCACCTCCAGCGCCTAGACGCTTTTGAGGGCCAGGAGTACGAGCGTGTGGCCGTGGAGGTGGCGCTTGAAGCCCCCGGGGCCTCCCGCGCCTTTGCTACGGTTGCGGGTGGTGGGGCGACGGGTGCCGTCGAGCAGGCCTGGGTGTACCGCTACCGTGCAGATTTGGCGCACCGGTTGGGCCCCGGCGATTGGAGCGAGCAAGGGTTTGAAACGCAGGGCAAGGCGCGCTTTTGTGCGACCTACATGGGATTTGCCCAGACACACACGCCCTAAAATCAGGGGCAGCGAGGGTCTGCGATCCTGCATGCCTTGATGCCCTGATGCTGGACCCCGAACTGGACGCCCTGTGACTGCTCCCATCGCCTTGTTGAATTCATCCATCACGTCCTTGCCCCTGTTGGCGCGCGGCAAGGTGCGGGACAACTACGCAGTAGGGCATGACCGCATCCTGATGGTGGCCAGCGACCGGCTGTCGGCCTTTGATGTGGTGATGGGCGAGCCCATTCCCGGCAAGGGCGAATTGCTCACCCGCATGGCGCTGTTCTGGTTTGCGCGCTTGGGCCATGTGGTCCCCAACCACCTGACCGGCGAAGACCCGCTGTCGGTGGTGCAGGCCCAGGAGAAGCCGCAGGTGATGGGGCGCTCGATGCTCGTCAAGCGTCTCAAGCCCTTGCCAGTAGAAGCGGTGGTGCGTGGCTACTTGGCCGGCAGCGGTTGGAAGGAATACCAACAGAACCAGGCCGTTTGCGGCGTGGCCTTGCCGGCCGGTTTGCGCAATGCGCAGAAACTGCCCGAGCCCATCTTCACTCCGGCGACCAAGGCCGAGATGGGCGAGCACGACGAGAACATCAGCTTCGAGCGCATGGTCGACATCATCGGGCAGGACCTGGCCGAGCGGGTGCGCACCGTGTCGATTCGCCTGTATCGCGAGGCGGCCGATTACGCCCTGGGCAAGGGCATCATCATTGCCGACACCAAGTTTGAATTCGGTTTGGACGAGGCCGGCACCCTGACCCTGATGGACGAGGTGCTCACACCGGATTCATCACGCTACTGGCCGGTGGAGAGCTATGCCGTGGGCGAGAACCCGCCGAGCTACGACAAGCAGTTCGTACGGGATTGGCTGGAACAGGCCACGGTCCATGGGGCACCGTGGAACAAGCAGGCGCCTGCGCCGGCGCTGCCCGATGAAGTGGTGCAGCGCACCGCGCAGAAGTACCGCGAGGCCCTGGATCGCTTGATGGGCTGACCGCTTGCGCGGCCGTACCGCCGGCTGCGCTGAGGTTGGCGGCGCGCAGGGTCTGCGATGACCCAGGGTCAGAACAGGGCCATGCTCAACTTGCGGCGGTACTGGTCCACCAGCGGGTCGCCGCTGGGTACGGCGGCTTTGCCGGTGAGTTCAAGCCCGCCCTTGGACGCCGCGGCATCGCCTGCTGCCGGCTTGGGCTGAGGCTTGGTGATGATCTCCAGGATGGCCACATACGTCTTGCGCGCCCGCTCGTCACTCCACGCTTTGTCGCGCATGATGATTTCCAGCAACTCGTCCATGGCTTCGGTGTGCCGGCCTGCAGCGAAATGACATTGGGCCAGTTCAAAGCGGGCTTCGAAGTCGCGCCGATTGGCGGCGATGGCCGCTTGCAGCGCTTCAATACCACGGGCACCCGCGGCAGCTTCCACCGCTTGGATCCAGTGGCCAGCGGCCACCAGGCGGGCGTCTAGCCCGTAGCGGCCCGACACCTCGTCAAAGGCGCTGCGCGCCGCCGCCACCTCGCCGAGTTCCAGCAGCAGCTTGATCAGGTCAAAGCGTGCGGTGTCGTTCTGGGGGTCGGCCTGCACGGCAGCCTGCAACTTCGCCCGTGCGGCATCGGCATCACCCTCTTCCATCAGCGCTTCGGCTTCTTCCACCTCGGCCAGCGCTTCCAACTCATCGGCGCTGGGTACGTGCTTGTCCAAGAACTCTCGGATCTGCGATTCAGGCAGGGCGCCCACGAAGCCGTCCACCGGCTGGCCTTGGCTGAACATCACGCAAAACGGAATGGAGCGCACGCCAAACATTTGGCTGAGCTGGCCGGCGATTTGGGGTTGGTCGTCGCTGTTGAGCTTGGCCAGCTTGAAGCGCCCGGCATAGGCCACCTCCAGCTTTTCCAGCATCGGGCCCAGGGTGCGGCAAGGCCCGCACCAAGGGGCCCAGATATCCAGCAGGACGGGCTGCTCGGACGAGCCTTGGATGAGCTCAGCTTCAAAATTCTGCAGGGTGATGTCGATCATGCGTGCGCGCCAATGGGGGGTACCCACCTAAAATCGCTGTTTAGCCATCTTTCGGAGACACCGGTGTCGAATGCCAGTGCCGTGGTGGGCGTGGTGATGGGCTCCAGCAGCGACTGGGAAACCCTTCAGCAGGCCGCCTCCATTCTCGCCGAGTTCGGCGTGCCCCATGAGGCCCGGGTGGTCTCTGCCCACCGCATGCCCGATGAGATGTTTGCGTACGCCGAGTCGGCGCGTGCACGAGGGCTGAAGGCGATCATCGCCGGAGCCGGCGGCGCCGCGCACCTGCCGGGCATGCTGGCAGCCAAGACCACCGTTCCCGTGCTGGGTGTCCCCGTGGCCAGCCGCCACCTGCAGGGCGTTGACTCTCTGCACTCGATCGTGCAGATGCCCAAGGGTATTCCGGTGGCCACTTTTGCCATCGGTGCGGCTGGGGCGGCCAACGCCGCCTTGTTTGCGGTGGCCATGCTGGCCCAGGCGGACGCCGCTTTGTTGGCCAAGTTGGAGGCGTTTCGCCGGCGGCAGACCGAGGCTGCGCAAGCCATGACGGAGCAGCTTCGATGAGCCGACGCACCGTGTTGCCCGGCTCCACATCAGCCGATGGGCGGCCTGCGACCCTGGGGGTGATGGGGGGCGGACAGTTGGGCCGCATGTTTGTGCAGGCGGCCCAACGCATGGGCTACCTCACGGCGGTTCTGGACCCAGACCCCACCAGCCCGGCAGGCTTGGTCTCGCCGTATCACATTCAAGCCGACTACCTTGACGAGCAAGGCTTGGCGCAGCTGATGCAGCGCAGTTCGGCCATCACCACCGAGTTTGAAAACGTGCCGGCGGCGGCCCTCGTGACCCTGGGATCTCAAAGGCCGGTGGCCCCCAGCGCCGATGCCGTGGCCATCTGCCAGGACAGGGTGCTGGAGAAGGCTCACTTTCGGCTCAGCGGTGTGCCCTGTGCGCCGCATGCGGTGATCACGGCCCCGGCCGAGCTGCAGGCGGTGCCCGATGAGCTTCTGCCAGGCATTCTGAAGACGGCACGCATGGGCTACGACGGCAAGGGACAGGTACGGGTGAGCACCCGTGCCGAGCTGCAAGCGGCCTGGGATGGGCTGGAACAGGCCCCCTGCGTGCTGGAGGCCCTGTTGCCCTTGGAGCGCGAGATCAGTGTGGTGTTGGCCCGCAGTTCGCAGGGTGAGGTCGTGAGTTTCCCGGTGCAGGAAAACCTGCACCGCCAGGGCATCCTGGCCGTGACGCAGGTGCCCGCGCCCCATGTGCCCCAAGCCTTGCAGCAGCAGGCGCTGGAGGCCGCGCGCGCGCTGGCGCAGTCCATGAACTACGTGGGCGTGCTGTGCGTGGAGTTCTTCGTGTTGCAGGATGGGCGCCTGGTGGCCAATGAGATGGCACCGCGGCCGCACAACTCGGGCCACTACACGGTGGATGCCTGCGATGTGTCGCAGTTCGATCTGCAGGTGCGCACCTTGGCGGGCCTGCCCCTGGTGCAACCCACGCTGTTGGCGCCAGCGGTGATGCTCAACCTGTTGGGGGACGTGTGGTTTGACGCCGCCGGTGCGGCCCGTACGCCCCCCTGGGCCGACGTACTGTCCGTGCCGGGCGTTCACCTGCACCTGTACGGCAAGCTCAGCGCGCGCAAGGGCCGCAAGATGGGCCACCTGACCGTGACCGCGGGTACGCCCGAACAAGCCCGCGAGCGTGCCCTGCTGGCCTGCACGATGCTGGGCTTGCCAGCCTTCTGAAGAGCCACTGGGCTTTGCGCACACGCCACTTCACATGACCGATCCCTCCGCCATCGATGGGGCCGCGCGCATCTTGGCCGAGGGCGGCCTGGTGGCCTTCCCGACCGAGACCGTGTACGGCTTGGGGGCCCGCGCTGACGACGATGCGGCGGTGGCGCGCATCTACGCGGCCAAAGGCAGGCCCAGCGACCACCCCCTGATCGTGCACGTGCTGGATGAAGCGGGTGCGGCCGCGTTTGCGGGTGAGCTTCCCGGTGTTGCACGCAAGCTGATCCAGGCATTTTGGCCCGGCCCCGTGACGGTGATCGTGCCGCGCCGCCCGGGTGTGGCGGCTGCCTGCGCCGGTGGGCAGGCGAGCATCGGCCTGCGCTGCCCATCCCACCCCATGGCGCGCGCACTGCTGCAGCGCGCCTTGGAACTGGGTGTTCCGGGTGTGGCTGCGCCCAGCGCCAATCGCTTTGGCCGCGTGAGCCCCACCCGTGCCGAGCACGTGCGTGATGAGTTTGGGCCCGCCCTCTTGGTGCTCGATGGGGGTGCGTGTCAGGCGGGCATCGAGTCGGCGATCGTGGACTGCACGCGGGGCCGCCCCGTGCTGCTGCGCCCTGGAACGGTGGACCGTGGTGCCTTGGAGCAGGCCTGTGGACAAGCCTTGGGTGAGCGGGATGCCGCTGCGCCCCGTGCATCGGGTACCTTGGCCTCGCATTACGCGCCGGCCTCCCGTGTGCGGCTGGTGTCCGCAGCCCATTGGCCCACCCCGGTGCATGGGCCGCTGGCGCTATATTCAAAGGCTTGCCCCAGCGGTGCGGCGTATGCCGATGTGGTTTGGCGTGCCATGCCCGCCAGCCCGCAGGCCGTGGCACATGAACTGTTTGCCGTTCTGCGCGACCTGGACGCTGCCTTGGCGGAGCAGGGTGGTGGTGAAATATGGGTGGAAGAGCCCCCGCAGGGTGCCGAATGGGACGGCGTGCGGGACCGCCTGAGCCGAGCGGCGGCCTGAGGCTGGGCAAGGCGGAATCGAATTGGGGTCAGCGCTTGGCTGGCCTGTTTGGAGCAGGGATGATTTCTTCAGCTGTGGCAGGTGTGTGGCGCGGATGCTCGCGCATGCTGACCTGGGTGTGCGCCGCCGGCGCGGCCCTGGTGGTGGCGGGCTGCGGTGGCGCCTCCGGCGCGATCGAACCCTTCAAGCCTGAGCGGCTGATGGTGCTGGGCGACGAGTTGAGCGTGTTGCTGCCCGATGGGCGCAAGTACGGCATCAACGCCTATGCCGCTGGCACATCCACCATCGACTGTGCCACCCATCCCTTGTGGGTGCAGAACGTGGCTTCCGTGTTTGGGCTGACCTTCGCGCAGTGCAACCCGAATGCGGTGACCGCGATCAATGCACAGATCTATGCCGAGGTGGGTGCCAAGGCGGCTGCGGTGGCCGCTCAGGTGGACCGCGCCCTGGCCGGGGGCGCCTTCGCCGAGAAGCAGATGGTGACCATGTACTTCGGCATGAACGATGTGCTGGAGTTGTACGCCCAGTACCCGGCACGAACCCAAGATGCCCTCCGGGCCGAGGCGCGTGAGCGCGGCGTCGCCTTGGGCCTGCAGGTCAACCGGGTGGCGCGAGCAGGCCCCGCGGTCTTGTTGGTCACCGCGCCCGACTTGGGCCTGGCACCCTTCGGCGCGACCGAGACCGCCGCCAAGCCTGAGCCGGCTGGTGCCATCACGCGGGCCCGGTTCTTGTCGCAGCTGACCGATTCGTTCAATGCCGGCCTGCGGGTGACCATCATCAACGATGGCCGGCTGATCGGCTTGGTTTCCTCCGACCAAATGGTGCGCGACATCCAGCCGCCCTTCAACACCTTCTACGGCTTCAACGACCTGGCCACCCCGATGTGCTTGCCCACGGCGCCGCCGCCCAACTGTGGCACCGACACCCTGGTCACGGGCGCGGACACCACCACCTGGGGATACGCCACCGACAAGCTGTTTGGCCCGGCACTGCAGTCGCGCCTGGGCCAGATCGCAGCCTCGCGGGCGGTGCGCAACCCGTTCTGAGCCTGGTGGGGTGCCAGGCGCAGGCCTGGCGCGGGTGCGGGCCCCTTCAGCGGGTAAGCCCTCAGTCTGGGCGCAGGGTGCCCTGCGTACAGTCACGGTCACTTGTGATATCCCTGTGACCGGAGGCATCTATGCGATTTTTCAGATCAGGCCTGGTGGCCCTGGCAACCGCCGCGCTGTTGGCGGCCTGCGGCGGCGGCTCTAGCGGCCCTTCCATTGGCTCGGTGGTGGTGTTTGGCGACAGCTTGGCTGACGTGGGCACCTTTGGCATCAAGTTCACCGTTCAGAAGGCGGGCGACCCCAAGGGCTATCCCCTGTGGACGCAGCTGGTGGCCGATGCCGCTGGCGTGTCGGGCGCTGCACAGTGCAATGCCTACACGTCCACCGGTACCGGTTTTGCCGCCAGCAGCAACGCCGCTTGCACCAACTACGCCATCGGCGGAGGACGCATCGTCACCGGTGCGTCTTTGGGTGGCTCTGCCAGCCCGCTGCGCGTTGGCACGCAGATGGCGGCCGCCTCGGCCAGCCGCTTCAGCAACGCCCTGGTGTTGATCGATGGCGGCGGAAACGACGCTGCCGACTTGGCTGGCGCCTATCTGGGTGCCGCCTCCGGCGCTGCAGGTGTCGCGGCCTACCAGGCCTTCCTGGGCCAGCAGCTCAGTGCCTCGGCCCTGGGTGCGTTGAGCCCCACCACCGCTGGCTTCGCCGAGCGTGCTGCGGGTGCGTACATGGTGGCCTTGGCCGACACCTTCTACAGCGACATCCGCACACAGGTGCTGGACCGTGGCGCTCGCAACGTGGGGGTACTCAACATGCCCGACATCACCGTCACGCCGCGCTTTCGCGCCGTGTTGGGGGGTGTCTCGGCCACGGCCGGCGCCGCTGCTGCCACCCAAATCCAGGGTGGCATCCGGGCCTGGATCACCGCCTTCAATGACCGCCTGCGCACCCTGGCCGCCAACGACCCGCGCGTGATCATCATTGACTTCTACGGCACGTTTGCCCAACAGGTGAATTCGCCGGCGTCGTTTGGCCTGAGCAATGCCATCGACACCGCCTGCCCCATCACGGGACGTGACAGCCAGGGCCTGCCCAGCTACACCTTCCCCACCTGCACCGACGCTGCCCTGGATGCCACCGCGGGCCGCACGGCCGGCTGGTGGAAGACCTGGCTCTTCTCGGACAGCTTCCACCCCACGCCCTACGGGCACCAGCTGATGGGCGACATCGTGATCAGGGCGGTGCGCGCCGCGGGCTGGATCTGAGCACCGCGGGCGTTTCGTCTTGGATGGCCCACTGCAGCAGGGCCTCCAAGGCGGGGCGCGCCGCCTGGGCGTGTTCGTGGTGAATCAGCACCACGAACACCCACCGCTGGCCGCTGCGCCCCAGGACGTAGCCTGCCGCAGCCACCACATCACGCAGCGAGCCTGTCTTCAGGTGCGCCCGCCCGGCTGAGGCCTGCAGGCGCCGAAGCGTGCCGTCTGGCGCGCCGGCCACGGGCAACGAGGCCATCAGTTCGGGCAGCACGGGGCTGGCCCACGCCTGCTTGAGCAAGGTGGCCACCTGCTCGGCCGTGAGCCGTTGGTCGCGGCTGAGACCCGATCCGTTTTCGATTCGCAGCCCTGTGCCCCCCAGGCGGCTGTGTGCCCACTGCTGAAGGGCCGCGCCGGGCTCGACAGTCGTTGCACCCGGCCGTTGCGCGGCCCAGCTCAGGGCCAGCAACTGCGCCATGGTGTTGTTGCTGAACTTGTTGATGTCGCGCACCACGTCGGACAGCGACGGCGAGGCCCATTCGAAGGTGGGCGGCCGTGCGGGGGCGGGGCCCTCCCGCACCGTGCCGCGGAGCTGGCCGCCCACGCCCGCCCACAGGGCCTGCAGCAGCCTGCTGTCGTAGCTGGCCGGATCGGCATAGGCCACGGGCCACTGCTGCGTGCCACAGGCCGCCGGGTAGCGCCCAAGCCACCGCACGCGGGCCGGGTCGTGAAGCTGCCCCTTGAGCTGTGCGCGCCAATCGTGGCAGGGGCCGCCCACCAGGGGCACCGTCGCTTCCACCTGCACGCCCAGCAAGGCGGGCTCGGCCACCACACGGGCCACACCCCGCGCGGCATCCGGCACGAAGTGATAGATCACGGTGCGTTGGTTGAGCATGAGCGCCCGGGCCTGCACGTTGTAGGGCCGCAGCGATTCGCCGTCGAAGTCGCCCGCTGTACCCATGGGTGCAGCGAAGGCGGATTGGTCCAGGATGATGTCGCCGCGGATCTCCCGAACACCCAGCCCGCGCAGACGCTGCAGCAGGGTCCACACGCGCTCGAGGTTGAGTTTGGGGTCCCCGCTGCCCTTGATGTGCACCGACCCCTGCAACACGCCCTCGGGCCCCGGGTTGTCGATCGGTCCTTCCAGCCACACCGGTGTTTGCCAGGTCCATGCGGGGCCCAGGTCCTCCAATGCGGCCAGGGTGGTGAGCAGCTTGACCACCGAGGCCGGGTTCATCGGCTGCTGTGTGTTCCAGCGCAATCGCGCGGTGCCGCCACGGGGGTCCTCCACCACGGCGGCCAAGGCCTCGGGCGGCACCTTGGCGCGCTCCAAGGCCTGCAGCACGCTGGGGGGCAGGGCAGGGCTGCACCACGCGCTGAAACTGACCAGGCCCAGGGCCGCGGCGCGGGCCGCCGTAAACAAGCCGGTACCCAAAGTGCGGGTGGGAAGGCTCATTCGAGGCATGGCGCAATATTCGCACGGCCGGTGCAGCGGTGGCCTGTCCTACACTGACCGAATGAAGCTGTTGGCCCTGGACACCTCGACGGAGCGCCTTTGCCTGGCCCTGTGCCAGGATGGCCGCGTTCACGGGCACGAGGAGCCCGGCGGGGCCTTGGCGTCTCAGCGCTTGTTGCCTGCGGCGCAGGCCCTGTTGCAGCGACATGGCCTGAACTGGGGTGACCTTGATGGCCTGGCCTATGGGGAAGGGCCCGGCGCCTTCACGGGCCTTCGCGGGGCCTGTGCGGCGGTGCAGGGACTGGCGCTGGGCTTGGGCCTGCGCGCGGTATCGGTGCCCAGCCTGTGGATCGTGGCCGAAGATGCGCGCCAGCAGGCGCTGGCCCACGGGTTGCTGCAGCCGCAGGGGCCCTGCACGGTGGCGGTGGCCGTGGATGCCCGGATGGGCCAGGTCTACGATGAACGGATGCGGTGGAGCGGGCAGGGTTGGACGTGCCTGGATGGGCCACAGGTGCGTGCACCTGAGGACGTGGCGCAGGCTTGGTGGGCGCTGCGCAGCGGGGCCTGCACCGAGCCGGCGTGGATACTGGCCGGGTCCGGCCTGGCCCTGATGCCCGAGGCTGACGCGGCGGCCCTAAAGGGCCAAGCGCTGTTCTGGGCAGCCGAAGCCCACGACCGAAGCGCAGCCCTGGGGCGGTGTGCGGTGTTGGCCTGGGAGGCCGGGCCGCAGCGGGACGCGGCGCAGGTGATGCCCCGGTATGTTCGCGACCGCGTGGCCCTGACCACCGCCGAGCGCCAAAGCGGTCTGACATGAACGTGCACCCACCCCTGGCGCTGCAGCTGAGGCCCTTGCAGCTGGCCGACCTTGATGAGTTGATGGCCATCGAGGTGTGTTCCTATCCCTTCCCGTGGAGCCGTGGAAACTTCGTCGACTCGATGGCCAGTGGCTACCGTGCGCAAGGCCTGTGGGGCGGTGCCGAGGCTGCGCGCGAGGCGGGTGCTGCGCCGGCGCTGCTGGCGTATGCCTGGGCCATGGAGGGCGTGGAAGAGCTGCACCTGTTGAACCTCACGGTGCACCCGGAGCACCGGCGTGCCGGCTATGCACGGCTGTTGCTGGACGACTTGGTGCGTTGGGCGGTGCCGCGCGCCCTGTGGTGGATGTGGTTGGAGGTGCGGGCCAGCAATCGGGCGGCCCGTGGCTTGTACGAGGCCTACGGCTTCGAAGAGGCTGGCCTGCGGCGTGGTTACTACCCCAATGTGCGCAGTTCACGCGAGGACGCGGTGCTGATGCGTTTGGACATGCGCCAGGCCTTGGAGAAGGTGTGTGAAGCTCAGCCCGGTTGAACGCGCCATGTTGCGCGAGATGGGTGTGGCCTGGCCCGATGCGCTGCCAGCCCCGCCCCTGGCGGCACCGAGCCCTGGCGAGTCGGCCCCTGCTGCCAAGAAGGCGCTGGGTGGCCCCTTGCTGGCGGCCACGGCCTCGGCGGCCGAACCGGCTTCTCCAATGCTCAGCCAGGCTTCACCCCCGGCGGCAGGCCAGCCCAGTGCTTGGGAGCCCCAGCTCGGTTGGGACGCCTTGCAGTCCGCCGTGTCTGCCTGCCGTCGATGCGGCTTGTGCGAGACCCGGCGCAACACGGTGTTCGGGGCTGGACATCCCCGTGCACAGTGGATGGTCGTGGGCGAAGCGCCGGGGGAGCAGGAAGACCGGCTGGGCCAGCCCTTTGTGGGTGCGGCCGGACAACTGTTGGACCGCATGTTGGGGGCCATCGGCCTGAGTCGTGGCGAGCAGGACCCGGCGGCTGGGGGGGGGGATGCCGCTGGGGCGGACGATGCCGCCGCTCGGGGTCAACGGGTGTTCATCACCAACACCGTCAAATGCCGGCCCCCCCAGAACCGAAACCCCGATCCTTCAGAGCTGGCCGCCTGTGAGCCGGTGCTGCAGCGCCAGATGCAACTGGTGCAGCCACGGCTGGTGCTGGCCATGGGCCGGTTTGCAGCCCAGCAGCTGCTGCGCAGCGCCGAGCCGATCGGGCGATTGCGCGGCCGCGTGCACCGTTTGAGCGCGGTGGACACGCCATGGGCGGGCGCACAAGGGGTGCCCGTGGTGGTGACGTACCACCCGGCTTACTTGTTGCGCAATCCCATCGACAAGGCCAAGGCCTGGGACGACCTGTGCCTGGCGCTGGACACCTGGGCTGCGCAGGGGCAGGCTTAGGGCTTCGGTTTGGACTTGGCGGGCCGTGTCCAGCCCGGCAGGCTGAGCTGCTTGGCGCGGGCCAACGTGAGTTGGCCCCTGGGCGCATCTTTGCCAATGGTGCTGCCGGCGCCGATGGTGGCGCCCGCGCCGACCGTGACGGGGGCCACCAACACGCAGTTGCTGCCCACATGGGCATCGTCCTCGATGACGGTGCGGTGTTTGTTGGCACCGTCGTAGTTGGCCGTGATGGTGCCGGCCCCCACGTTCACCCGCTTGCCCACGGTGCTGTCGCCCAGGTAGGCCAAGTGGTTGGCCTTGGCGCCCGTGTCCAGACGGCTGTTCTTGACTTCCACGAAGTTGCCGATGTGCACCTCGGCACCCAAGTCTGCGCCAGGGCGCAGGCGTGCATAAGGGCCCACCAGTGAGCCCTCGCCCACGCGGACGGGCTGTCCATGGCCGTCGATGTGGGTGTAGGGGTGGATGACAGCCCCCGCTTCAATGACCGCGTCGCGGATCACGCAGTGCGCGCCGATGCGCACGCCCTCGCCCAGCTGCACGTGCCCTTCGAAGATGCAGTTGATGTCGATCTCGACGTCCTGCGCACAGACAAGGCTGCCGCGCACATCCAGGCGCGCCGGGTCGCGCAGCCGCACACCGGCTTCCATCAGGGCTGCCGCTTGCTGGGCCTGGTAGCGCCGCTCCAGGTCGGCCAGTTGCGCGGGGCTGTTGACGCCCAGCACTTCCGTCTCATCGGCGGCGGTGACGCTGGTCACGGGCAGGCCAGCGGCCACCGCCTGTGCCACCACGTCGGTGAGGTAGAACTCGCCTTGTGCGTTGTGGTTGTTCAGGCCCATCACGGCCTGCTTGAGCCAGCGGGTGGGCGCGGCCATGACGCCGGTGTACACCTCGCGGATGCGGTGCTGCTCAGCGGTGGCGTCCTTGTGCTCCACGATGCCCTGGATCTGGCCGTCGGCGCCGCGCACGATGCGGCCGTAGCCGGTGGCATCGGCCAACTCCAAAGTGAGCAGGGCCAGTTGGCGGCCCTGGCAGGCCTGGATCAAGGCGGCTGCGGTGGCCGACCGTATGAGGGGCACGTCGCCGTTGAGGATGAGGGTCACGCCTTCATCGGGCAAGGCCGGAACGGCTTGCTGAACCGCATGGCCGGTGCCGCGCTGCGGCATCTGGCGCACGCAGTGCACCTGCGGGTCCACCTCGCGCAGGTAGGCCTCGACGTCTTCAGCCCCGTGGCCTGTGATCACGATGGTCTGGGGGGCGTTCAGGGCACGCACGGCCTGCATCACATGGCCCAAGAGGGGCTCGCCCGCCAAGCGGTGCAAGACCTTGGGGTGGCGGGACTTCATGCGGGTGCCTTTTCCCGCGGCCATGATCACGATGGCAAGGGTCATGCTGTCTTTCGAAGGCCGGTTTTAGCGCTTGGCCGGCAGCGTCACCGAAACGTGGTGGGGCTGGGGCTTGGCGTTCGGAAAGTCGGACAGGGCCGCCGAGAACATGGCCTGGAAGACCTCCAGCTCGGTGCTGATGCCACTGGAGACGGCGCGGGCTTCCCACAGGGGCACGCTGGTGGCCCGGTCACGCAGCAGCAGTGCCACTTCGCGGTCGGGCGGCGGCGCGGTGCGCCAGCCAGGGGGCGTGCTGTAGAAGCGTTGGCCCGTCCAGGCCGGGCCGCGCCAGTAGCGCGGGCCCCAACGCCACCACAGTGGGTCGGCCCAGGGGGAGATGTCATAGCGCGTCACGCGGGCGCCGATCTGCACCACCACATCGGCCGTTTCCAGTGAGGGCGCGCGCTGAAAGCCCGCAGCCTGTAGCGCGCCGTGGGCGGCGGCTTCCAGGGGCGGCACGGCGGGGGTGACGCCAGCCTGAGCAGTTGGCGGCGTTTGCGCTGCTTGCGACGGCAGCCGTTCAATGAAGTACCGACCCGCCGCTCGCCCCGGGGGCCACTGTCCGTAGCTGCTGACCTCGCTGCTGATCTGGTTCAGGGATGCGCAGCCGCTGAGGGCTGCCAGTGCAGCGAGCAGCGCAATCGTGCTGAGTTGACGCCGGTTCATCCATCCTCTCCTGATTCAAGTGGCTGCAGCCGGATGGTGGCCTCTGGCATCACCGCCGGCTTTGTGCTGCCGCAATCATCGTCTTCGTCAAAGGCCTTGTCACCCTGTGGGTCGGGCTGGCCATGCGCTTTGAGCGTGGTGAACGGGTAGAGGTTCCGGTCCATCATGTGCGAGGGCACGATGCTGCCCATGGCCGTGAACATGTTGTCGATGCGGCCCGGATACTGGCGGTCCCACTCGCGAATCATGGACTTGATCTGCGCGCGCTGCAGGTTCTCTTGGCTGCCACACAAGCTGCAGGGAATGATGGGGTACTGCTGAACCTGCGCCCAACGCTCCAGGTCGGTTTCGGCCACATAGGCCAGGGGGCGGATGATGATGTGCTGTCCGTTGTCGCTGACCAGCTTGGGCGGCATGCCCTTCATTTTGCTGCCGAAGAACATGTTCATCAGCAGGGTGACCACCATGTCGTCTCGATGATGCCCCAGTGCAATCTTGGTGCAGCCGAGTTCCCCGGCCACGCGGTACAGGATGCCCCGGCGCAGCCGAGAGCACAGGCTGCACAGGGTTTTGCCCTCCGGGATCAGCCGTTTGACGATGGAGTAGGTGTCCTGGTTCTCGATGTGGAAGGGCACGCCCACCCGGGTGAGGTACTCCGGCAGCACGTGCTCGGGAAAGCCGGGCTGCTTTTGGTCCAGGTTGACGGCGATGAGGTCGAACTGGATGGGGGCGCGCTGGCGCAGGCTCATCAGAATGTCGAGCAGGGCATAGCTGTCCTTGCCGCCCGACAGGCACACCATGACCTTGTCGCCGGGCTCGATCATGTTGAAGTCGGCAATGGCCTGGCCCACCTGCCGGTGCAGGCGCTTGCTGAGCTTGTTGTTCTCGAACTCGACTTTGGCCGCGGCCTTGCGCGCGGTGGCTTGGGCTTGAGCCTGGGCTTCTTCGAGCATGGTGGCGTTGGTGCTCATGGTGACTTGTGGTCCTTCATGCCAAAGACCTCCACGCCAACCGCGTCGCAGTCGGGGTAGACATCGGGCTTTTCGGTGCTCACGCGCGCGGCGCGCACCTGCGGATGCGCCAGCATCAATTGGAGCACTTCATCCACCAGGGTCTCTTGCAGGTGGATGTGGCCTCGTGAGACGCGCTGCGCAATGGTGCGGCGGATGAAATCGTAGTCGACCACTTCGTCGAGCTTGTCGGCTTGCGGCGTGCTCATCCCCAGCGGCACGTACAGCTCCACATTGATCAGCACGCGCTGTTCACCCCGCTTCTCGAAGTCGTGCACGCCGATGTTGATCCAGACCTCGTAGTTGCGCAGAAACAGGCGCCGGCAATCCATGAGGGCGGGATGGGACAGCAGGGTTTGCATGGGCATGCCTTATTGGGAATCCGTTTGGGGTGTGAGGAACAGCACATCGCGCGACTGGGGCGTCAGGTGCTGTCCGCCATCGACGAGCAGGGTGGTGCCGGTGATGGCCGCTGCGCGCAGCAGATAGGCCACGGCCTGCGCGATGTCTTGTGGGGTTGAAGAGCGGCCCAGCGGTGTCATGGTGTGGGCTTGCGCAAAACCGGCGTCGGTCATGGGGCCAGACACCAGCGTCACGCCGGGGGCCACGCCGCATACGCGGACGGTGGGTGCCAGGGCTTGGGCCAACAGTGTGTTGGCCGATTCCAGCGCAGCCTTGGACAGGGTGTAGGACAGGTAGTCGGGATTCGGGTTCCACAACTTCTGGTCCAACAGGTTGACCACGCAGCCCTGGGCGCCTGCGCGGCCTTGAAGGTGCTGGTGCAGGCACTGGGCCAGGACCACGGGTGCCGCCGTGTTGGCCAGGAGGTGGCGCGTGAGGGCCTGGTAGCCAAAGGTGCCCACGTCGTCGTACTCGAAGAGCGAGGCGTTGTTGACCACGGCATCCCAGCGGCCGCATTGGCGCACCACGGCCTGTGCCAGCTGGCGCGCCTGCGCCTCATCGGCCAGGTCGGCTTGCATCACCTGCACCACAGCGCCTTGGGCGCGCAACTCCGCGGCCAGGGATTCGGTTTCGCTGGCCGAATGGCGGTGGTGCAGCGCCAGGGCCCAGCCCTGAGAGGCCAGCTCCAAGGCGATGGCCCGCCCAATGCGGCGCGCCGAACCGGTGACCAGGGCCACGGGTCGTTCGTGCGTGGAGGAGAGGGCGTTGTTCGGTGGCATGGGGTCCGGCGTCGGGCTTCCTACAATGGAGGCCATGCAAACACCGCCTGCACCACGGGCCCCTGCGGAATTATCGGCGCTTGGGGCTCAACCCCTGGCGCAGCGCATTCGAAAGGCCATAGCCCAAGACGGTGGATGGTGGCCTTTTGAACGATTCATGTCCGCTGCGCTGTACACGCCCGGCCTGGGCTACTACAGCGGCGACCACCTGCCTTTTGGCTGGATGCCGCAGGACGGCAGCGACTTTGTCACGGCGCCCGAGCTCTCCGGGCTGTTTGGACAGGCCTTGGCGGTTCAGGTTCGACAGGCTTTACAGGCCACCCACACCACCACCGTGTGTGAGTTTGGCGCGGGATCGGGCGCCTTGGCCGAGCAACTGCTGCAGGCCCTGGGAGACTCGGTGCAGCGCTACGACATCGTGGACCTCAGCGGCAGCCTGCGCCAGCGCCAAGCCCAGCGGCTGGCGCGGTTTGGCGACCGGGTGCGCTGGCTGGACGCTTGGCCCGATTCCCTGGAGGCCGTGGTGGTGGCCAACGAAATGCTGGACGCGCTGCCGGTGACCTTGTTGCACTGGGATGGGCAGCAGTGGCACGAGCGTGGGGTGGCCTGGGATGAGGGGCAGGGCGCCTTCGTCTGGCAGGACCGCAGCACCGAGCTGCGCCCGCCTGTGGACGGGCAGCACCCGGCGCTGGGCCAGGATGCCACCCTGAATTGGCCAAGCCGCTTCGCGCCCGGCACGGTGGTGGAAATTCACCCACAGGCCGAGGCCTTCATGCGCAGCCTGGCGCAGCGCCTGGTGCGCGGCGCCGCGTTCTTCATCGACTACGGCTTCCCGGAGCGGGAGTACTACCACCCGCAGCGCGTGGGCGGGACCCTGATGTGCCACCGGGCCCACCGCGCGGATGCGGAGCCGCTCGTGGATGTGGGTTTGAAGGACATCACGGCCCATGTGAACTTCACCGGCGTGGCCTTGGCTGCGCAGGAGGCCGGCTTGTCGGTGTTGGGCTACACCTCACAGGCTCGCTTCTTGATGAACTGCGGCCTGGTGGACCTGATGGCCCAGGCCTCGGTGGCTGAGCGGGCGAACGCCGCCAAGCTGGTGACCGAGCATGAGATGGGCGAACTCTTCAAGGTCTTGGGTCTGGCCTGCGGTGAAGGCTTTGATGCCCTGGGCTTTGAGCGGGGTGACCGCTCGCACACCCTGTAGGCGGGCACAAAGGACGGCGCATGCTGCGATGGGCGTTGGTAATCCTCTTGGCGCTGGTCTTGTTCAGCTGGGCACAGCCGCTGCTGCAGCGCTTGGGCTTGGGGCAACTGCCGGGTGACTTTCGGTTTCGCTTGTTCGGGCGCGAGTGGTACCTGCCCGTGGCCTCAACCCTGGTGTTGAGCTTTGTGGTCTCGCTGCTGATGAAACTGTTCTAGAGCCCTGTGCGCCATCAGGCCCAGCCCAGCTCGCGCAGGGCCTGGATGCGGGCTTGTTGGATACGCTGTCCGATGGCGGGCCCGCGAAGGCCCTGGGCCGCTGCGTCACGGGCCACCGCTGCGGTGTCGAGGGCCATGGCGCTGGCGTGGGCCTGTTGCAGGCGCTGCGCCTGGGGGTAGTCTTGGGACTCCCGGCCCAAACGGCCGCGTGCATCGCACACACAGGCCTGCAAGATGCTGCTCAGGCGCTCGGGCCGCCGCCACGCGTCCAGCCGATCCAGCAAGCGAACCGTACCGGCCGCCGACAGCCCGAGGCTGGCGTGGATGTGCCCGTGTTCGCGTGCCACCACCTCGGCCAATTCACGGCACTCCTGTGGCACCCGCCAGCGTTGACACAGACCCTGCAGGATCTGGGCACTGCGCGCTTCGTGTCCGATGTGGCGCGGCCACTGCGCCGGCGGTGTCTGGCCTTTGCCCAGGTCGTGGCACAAGGCGGCAAAGCGCACCGCCAGCGGGGCCTGGGCCCGGGCAGTGGCATCCAGCACCATCATCAGGTGTACGCCGGTGTCGACCTCGGGATGGTGTTCGGCCGGCTGGGGGACACCCCAAAGGCGATCGACCTCGGGCAGCAGGCGCTGCAGGGCCGCGCAGGCGCGCAGCACCTCAAACATCCGGCTGGGTTGCACTTCCATCAGCCCGCGCGAAAGCTCCTGCCACACGCGCTCGGCCACCAGCGCATCCACTTCGCCGGCTTGGACCATCTGGCGGCACAGGGCCAGGGTTTCGCTGGCCACGCTGAAGTCTGGCCAGCGCGCTGCAAAGCGTGCCAAGCGAAGGATGCGAACCGGGTCTTCGGCAAAGGCAGGGCTGACGTGGCGCAGCGTCTTGGCCTGCAGGTCGGCTTGCCCGCCGCAGGGGTCGATCAGCGAGCCGTCTTCATCCTGCGCGATGGCGTTGATGGTGAGGTCCCGCCGGCGCAGGTCCTCTTCAAGGGTCACCGAGGGGTCGGCGTGGAACTCAAAGCCGTGGTAGCCGCGTGCGGTCTTGCGCTCGGTGCGGGCCAGCGCCACTTCTTCATGGGTTTGTGGGTGCAGGAACACGGGGAAGTCGCGCCCCACCGGCACGAAGCCTTCGCGCGCGAGGTCTTCGGCACGCGCGCCGACGGCCACCCAATCGCGGTCACCGGGCTCACGGCCCATGAGGCGGTCGCGCACCGCACCACCCACCAGGTACAGGCGCCACAGGCGGCCGGACTGGTCGTGTGAAGCGCTTGCCATGGTGATGGTGTGCGTCTTAGCGCCGACCGGCGCGGGCGCGCAGCGCGTCCAATCGCGCACAGCCTTGGCCGGGGCGCAAATAGGTGGGCCCGATGGCCTGTAGCGAGCTGGGGGTGATGCCAATGGCCGACAGGCCTGGCAGTGTGCCGGTGGCCACATTGGGCACTTGCATGGAGGCCAGGTTGTCGCGTGACATCAGAGGCTCGCCTGGCAGGGCTTCCATGGCCAGGGCTTGGACGGTGGCCAATGGGCCGGGCAGCGGCACGATCGGGCGGGCATGCCCGCTCCACTGGCCGGCCATGCGCACCAACTCGGCCAGGGTGTAGACCGCCGGGCCCGCGCACTCCAGCAGCGCGGGGGTGTGGCCAGGCTTCATGAGGCTGTGCACGATGGCCTGTGCCACGTCTTCCACCCATACCGGCTGGAAAGTGGAATGGGCACCGGCCAGCGGTACCACGGGGGCCAGGGCCTGCAGGCGGGCGAAGGTGTTCAGAAAGCGGTCACGCGCGCCAAAGATCACCGATGGGCGCAAGACGCTGAGGGCCGTGCCCAGTGGGGCCAGCGCGGCCTCGCCAGCGGCCTTGCTGCGCAGGTAGTGCGAAGGGGCTTGGGGGCTCACCCCGAGGGCGCTGATGTGAACCAGCCGTTGCACGCCCGCTTGCACACTGGCCGCAGCCAATTGGCTGGGCAGCCGCACGTGCACCTGTTCAAAGGCGCTGGCCGAACCTTGCAGGATGGCCACCAGGTTCACCACGGCGTCGCAGCCTTGAAGCAGCCGCTGGAGTTCAGAGGCCTGGTGGACATCGGCCTGCACCACCACCACGCCGGGCAGGTGGCGGATGGCCTGCGCGTGGGCGGCACGCCGCGTGGGCACCAGCAAGGTGCTGCCGCTGGGCATGGCGCGCGTCCAACGCTCACAGAAGGACCGGCCCACGAAACCGGTGCCGCCCAACACCAGGACGCGGCGGGGCCCGGCGCCGGCGGGGCTCGCCGCGGTGGGAAGGGACCTTGAAAGGGCTTGTGTCATGTTGGGGCAGGGCGCTGGCGGGGCTGACAGGCTGATCGGTTGGACAGGTATGAAGGCCTTACGGAATCTCTCGGTCCGGGCCGGGCGCACTGGCTTCACGGGGCCCAATGCTGTGGCCCAGGCGTGCCTTCAGTGAGGCATTGGCCTGGCCCAGCAGGGCGGCGTACAGCGTGGCATTGGACAGCACCTTCTTCACGTAGTCGCGTGTCTCATTGAAGGGAATGGACTCGGCCCAGGCGGCGGCTTCAATGGCCGGCCCCTCGCGCCAACGGCGAGGGCGGCTGGGCCCGGCGTTGTAAGCCGCAGCAGCCAAGGCCTGTGAGCCGCCGAAGTCATCCAGCACGATCTTCAAGTAGGCCGTGCCAATGCGCAGGTTGGCGTCGCGGTCGGTGATCATTTCGGGCTTGAAGGGCAGGCCGATGCGCTTGGCGGTCCACTTGGCGGTGGCTGGCATCACCTGCATCAGGCCCGATGCGCCCACATGCGAGCGGGCATCGGTCACAAAGCGCGACTCCTGGCGGATCAGGCCGTACACATACGCCGGGTCGACGCCCATCTCGCTGGTCTTGGCCAAGACGTCACGGCGAAACGGCGTGGGAAACCGTTGCTCCAGATCGATTTCCGAGCGTGTGCGGTCGCTGGTGTTGATGCAGCGGTCCCACACCTCGCGCTCACACGCACGCTCGGCGGCGGCCAGCAGTTCGCGGTCGCTCATGCCGCGCAGGCTGAAGTTCCACTCGCGCACGCCTTCGCTGCGCAGGCCCAGGGCCAGGAGGCGCAGCGCGCGGGTGAGGCCGGGGTGCTGCAGTGCCGCTTCGCGCTCACTGGCCTGAGGGCGGCCGGGCTTGGGCGGCAGTGTCAGGGGTTGGCCCAGCTCCTCCAAGGCCAGCTTGCCGTAGAAGTGCAGGGGCGAGGCCATGCGTTGCAGGGCTTGTTGCGCTTCGTCTCGCTGCGCTTGGCCTTCCGGGCCGCTGCGCGCGGTTTGCAGCAAGGCCCGCGCCCGCCAAAACTGCCAGGCCGGATCTTTCTGCTCCCGTTCGCTCATGGCGTCAACGGAGCGCAGGATCAAACGGGTGGACAGCGCATCGGCAGCGCGCAGCGAGCTGCGCACGCCCCAAGCCAGCGTGTCATCGGACCAGTGCACAGGCTTGCCACCCCGGTCGGCTGCTTCCCAAGCCCGGCGGTAGTGATGCGCAGCCTGGGCTTGGCCCTTCAGGCCGGCTTGTCGCCCGATCTGTGCCCAGGCCCAGGCCTGCCACTCGGGGGGCATCTGGCGCGCCCAGCGGTCTTCCAGGCGTTTGGCGGCGTCTTCTGGGGCGTCTTGCGCACGGCGGGCCAAGGCCAGGGCGGCCAGGGCGCCGGCATGGGGGGCGGGCCAGGCGCGCTTGGCGTCCAGGGCCTTGGTGGCGTTGTCGGTGATCTCAGCGACCGCTTTTTGGATGGGGACACCCAGGGACTCTGCGGTTTGGCGTGCCACCTTGGGGCGGTTCGTCTCGATGGCCAGTTGCAGCTTTCGCCATGCCGCATCCGCGCCCAAGACCTTGGCTTGCACCAGGGTTCGGCCCATGAGCTGGCAGCCCTTGTCGGCTTCGCGCTGGGCCAACCACGCCGCCAGCGCACGCTCGCGCAGATCGGCTGTTGCACGGCCCAGTTCATGTTCGGCCAGGAGCGCGTAGCACGTGACCTCGCGGTCATCGTTCATCTTGAAGCGAGGCATGTCCTGGGCGAAATCAGCCCAGGCGCGGCGGTGGCCCAACTCCAGCAGCCAGTCGTTGCGCAGGCGGTCTTCCACATAGCTGCCCGGCCAGCGCTGATAGAAGCGCTCCACTTCAGCCGTGCCCACTTCGCCCAGGCGCAGGCCCAGGTACCAGTAGTCGATCCAGGAGGCCAAGGGGTGGGACTGGCGCTGGGCGGTGTCGCGCAGGGCTTCCAGGCGTGATTTGTCGCGGCGCTTGAGGGCTTCGCGGGCCTCGTTGATCAAGGCGTCTTGGCTGGGGAAGGCGGCAGCCTCGAGGGCCATGGCCGGGCTGGTCTGGGCATGTGCGGGAGCCGCGCCGGGCCACATCGCCGACAATCCGAGGGCAAAAGCCGCCGCGGCCAGCGCTGCACCGTGGCGCCGTTGAAGTTTCATGAGAAGCGTGCAGCGCGTGGGCTGCGGGGTGTTGAGCGGCATGGTGCACAAGTTTGCACGAGGAAACGGGTGACTGGCCAATGGATTTCAATCTCGACCCTACCCGCGACAAGAAGTTGCTGCGCCGGCAGTTGCAGGTCGAGCGCCAAACCATGGTCGACCGCCTGCTGCGCGCCGAGCAACTGCAGGAGGTGCTGCAGGTGTGGCTGGTAGGCCGCAGCGAGGTGGCCATTGGCGCTTACTGGCCGATCAAGGGCGAATTTGATGCCCTTCCGGCCTTGTACCGCTGGGCGGAGGCCGACGGCCAGCGCATCATCGGCTTGCCCGTGATCCTGCGAGAAAACAAGCGCTTGCAGTTTCATGCCTGGTGGCCGGGCTGCCCGATGGAAGACGACGCCTATGGCATTCCCAAGCCCAAGGACACCCCGCAGTTCGAGCCGCAATTGCTGCTGGTGCCCTGTGTGGGGTTTGGGCCGAACGGCTATCGCCTGGGCTATGGGGGTGGCTTCTACGACCGCACCTTGGCCAGCCTAAAGCCCCGGCCGCTCACCGTGGGGCTGGCGTACTCGCACGGGCATGTGCCCTGGCTGCAGCCAGAGCCGCATGACGTGCCGCTGGATGTGATCCTCACCGAGGAAGGGGTGGCCTGGCAAAGGCCCGTGTGAGCCCTTCTGGGCTTTATGCCGAGCCCAAGCGCTTGCAGATTTCCATGACCGCAGCGCTTTGGTTCATGGTGTAGAAGTGCAGGGCGGGCACGCCCGCCGTGCGCAACTGGTCGCACAGGTCGGTGATGACCTCCAGGCCGAAGGCCTTGATGCTGGCCGTGTCGTCACCGAAAGACTGCAGCCGCAGGCGCATCCAACGCGGGATTTCAGCGCCGCAGTTGTCGGCAAAGCGGATGATGCCGCTGCTGTTGGTGATGGGCATGATGCCCGGCACGATCGGGATGTCCACGCCCAAGGCAAAGGCTTCGTCCACGAAGCGGAAGTACGCGTCGGTGTTGAAGAACATCTGGGTGATGGCCGAATTGGCCCCGGCCTTGACCTTCGTCACGAAGGCCTTGAGGTCCTCTTGTGGTGAGCGTGCCTGGGGGTGCATTTCCGGATAAGCGCCCACTTCGATGTGGAAGTGGCTGCCGGTTTCCTCGCGAATGAAGGCCACCAGGTCGCTGGCATAGCGAAACTCACCGAAGCCACCGTAGCCGCTGGGCAAATCGCCGCGCAAGGCCACGATGCGGTGGATGCCCTCGGCTTTGAACTGCGCGAGCTTGTCGCGAATAGAGGCTTTGCTGGCCCCGATGCAGCTGAAGTGCGGGGCCGCGGCCTGGCCTTCACGCAGGATGGCTTGCACCGTCTGCAGCGTTCCGTCCTGGGTGGAGCCGCCGGCGCCGTAGGTGACCGAGCAGAACTCGGGCTTGAGGGCATAGAGCTGCTGGCGCACATCAGCCAGCTTGGTCACGCCCTCATCCGTCTTGGGGGGAAAGAACTCGAGGCTCAGCGGCAAGCCGATGGAGGTGGTGGTCATGGTGCAGGGAAAAAGGTCAAGAAGTGCTGGGGTGCGCTCAGGCGGGCTGAAGGCAGATGAAGTGTTCGGTGTTGCCGTCGCCCCCCGGGATGGGGCTGTCCAACCAGGCCAGCACGCGCAGCCCAAGGGCCTGGGCCTGTCCGCGCAGCCGGGGCTCGATCTCGTGTACGGGCGCATCGGCTTTGACGATGCCACCTTTTCCGATGTGTTGCGGCTGCAGCTCGAAGGGCGGCTTGACCAGCATGAGCAGGCGGCCGTTTCGGGACAACAGCGGCACCAGGGCCGGCCACACCAGCGTTTGCGAGATGAAGGACAAGTCCCCAACGATCAAGTCAAACCCACCCGCGGGCAGGTGCGGGCCCAACTGCTGGGCTTGCAGGTGGCGGGCGTTCAGCCCTTCGTAGACCACCACGCGCGGATCGGACCGCAGGCGAGGCAGCAGCTGGCCATGGCCCACGTCCACACCCACCACACGGTGCGCGCCTTGGGCCAGAAGCACATCGGTGAACCCGCCTGTGCTTTGCCCCACGTCCAGCACCGTCATGCCCTGCACCGGCAGGTCAAGCGCCAACAGCGCTGCCTGCAGCTTCAGGCCGGCGCGTGAAGCCCAGCGCAGTTCAGCGTCATCGGTGAGCTCCAGCTCACAGCCCAGGGGCAGGTCTTCTCCGGCCTTGCGGGTGGTTTGCCACGGTTGCAGAGCCTGTCGCCACCGCACCGCGCCACGCTCGATCAGGCGTGCTGCGGCCGATCGGCTGGGCGCCAGGCCCTTTTCAAGCAGCAGCAGGTCGGCTCGCATGCGGCGCTCGCGTTCACAACCGCGTGGGCTGCGGGCTTGGCGCCCACAGCCCCATCGCGGCGGCGATCAATAGCGGTAGGTGTCGGCCTTGTAGGGGCCGTCCTTGTTCACGCCGATGTAGGCCGCCTGCTCGTCGCTGAGCTCGGTGAGCATGGCGCCCACCTTCTTCAGGTGCAGGCGTGCCACCTTCTCGTCCAGGTGCTTGGGCAGCACATAGACCTTGCCGTTCTCGTAACGCTCCTTCTTGGTGAAGAGCTCGATCTGGGCGATGGTCTGGTTGGCAAAGGAGGAGGACATCACGAAGCTGGGGTGGCCGGTGGCACAGCCCAGGTTCACCAGCCGGCCCTTGGCCAAGAGGGTGATCTTCTTGCCGTCGGGGAAGACCACATGGTCGACCTGCGGCTTGATCTCGTCCCACTGGAGCTTTTCCAGCGAAGCCACGTCGATTTCGTTGTCGAAGTGGCCGATGTTGCAGACGATGGCCTCGTCCTTCATGGCCGCCATGTGCTCGTAGCGGATCACGTTCTTGTTGCCGGTGGCGGTGACGAAGATGTCGGCCTTGTCGGCGGCATATTCCATGGTCACCACCTTGTAGCCTTCCATGGCGGCCTGCAGGGCGTTGATGGGGTCAATCTCGGTGACCCACACCTGGGCCGACAGCGCGCGCAGGGCCTGGGCCGAGCCCTTGCCCACGTCACCGTAGCCGGCCACCACGGCCACCTTGCCGGCGATCATCACGTCGGTGGCGCGCTTGATGGCGTCCACCAGCGACTCACGGCAGCCGTACAGGTTGTCGAACTTGCTCTTGGTGAC
>JACCEB012080221.1_pt1 | contig 29643 bp, 25 predicted proteins | sample 7454761 | NCBI WGS metagenome assembly JACCEB01 (sample SAMN15323454, study PRJNA562643) | freshwater metagenome | isolation source: river surface water | place: USA:Blue River Watershed | collected 2017-08-18
CGGTCAAGCTGATCCACCCGATTGCGATGGAAGAAGGCTTGCGCTTCGCCATCCGCGAAGGCGGCAAGACCGTCGGCGCCGGCGTCGTTGCCAAGATCATGGAGTGAGGTCAGACATGTCCAAGCAAAAGATCCGCATCCGCCTCAAGGCCTTTGATTACAAACTGATCGACCAATCGGCTGCCGAAATCGTCGACACCGCCAAGCGCACCGGCGCGATCGTCAAGGGCCCCGTTCCCCTGCCGACCCGCATGAAGCGTTTTGACATTTTGCGTTCACCGCACGTCAACAAGTCCAGCCGCGACCAGTTCGAGATTCGCACCCATCAGCGCCTGATGGACATCGTGGACCCCACCGACAAGACGGTGGACGCCCTGATGAAGCTCGACCTGCCCGCTGGCGTCGACGTCGAAATCAAATTGCAGTAAATCTGCCTCTGGTGCGGGGTTGACGCCCACAAGGCGTCAACCATCCGGACTGAAAAAAGCCGCTCACACCGTGAGCGGCTTTTTTCATGGGACATCGCCGGGTTACTTCAGCCAGCCGCGCTTGCGGAAATACCACATCGGAACCAGTGCCGACAAGACCATCAGCACCAGCGACATCGGGTAGCCCCAGGTTTGGGCCAATTCGGGCATGTGTTCAAAGTTCATGCCGTAGATGCTGGCGATCAATGTCGGGGGCAGCAAGGCGACGCTGGCCACCGAGAAAATCTTGATGATCTTGTTCTGGTTGATGTTGATGAAACCCACCGTGGCGTCCATCAGGAAGTTGATCTTGTCGAACAAAAACGCGGTGTGGCTGTCGAGCGATTCGATGTCGCGCAAGATTTGCCGGGCCTCTTCGAATTGCTCGGCATTGAGCATGCGCGAGCGCATCATGAAGCTGACCGCACGGCGGGTGTCCATGACGTTGCGACGAATCCGGCCGTTCAAATCTTCTTGCCGAGCGATGGCGGCCAGCACCTCGCCGGCCAGGGCATCGGTGACGTCGCCGGCCAACACCTTTTTGCTCGCCAGCTCCAGCTGGTCATAGATGTTTTCCAGCGTGTCCGCCGAGTACTCGGCATCGGCATCAAACAATTTGAGCAACACTTCCTTGGCGTCGGCGATCAGACCGGGGGCGCGGCGCGCGCGCATGCGCAGCAAGCGAAACACGGGCACGTCTTCGTCGTGGATGGAGAACAGCACGCCCTTGCTCTTGAGGTCATTGTTGTGCTGGTTCAGGATGAAGGCCACACGCACGGTGCGCGGTTCGTCGGCATCGGCGATCAGAAAGTCGGAGCGGATGTGCAACTCGCCGTTGTCTTCTTCGTAAAAGCGTGCCGATTCCTCGATGTCTTCGTCCATCGCATCGTCAGGGATCTGCAGGTTGTAGTACTGCTTGATCCAGCGCTTTTCTTCCGGGCTGGGGTTTTCCAGGTCGACCCAAATCGGCTGAAAGCGCGAGAGCTCTTCCAGCGATTCGATTTCTTCCTGAAACAGGCGGCCATTGGCCAGCGTGAAAATATTAAGCATGGCAGTCGGGGTGCATACACCGGGTGCGAAAAGTGATGGAAAAGGCCGCTTTCGAACCCGATCGGGGCAGTACCGACCGAACCCGAAAGCTACCAACTAGGGTAGGTTTCCAAGGGTTGTGCTCCTTGAGGATGACAATGGATGTAATTATGGCACTGCAATATGAATTTGGTGTGAATTTCGCAGGTGCGCCCCGTTGATTTTTTTGGTTTCGGGGGGCATGATGGAACTGAATTTGTCCACGCCTGAAGGAGCACACCATGAACCTCACGATCAGCGGCCATCACCTCGAAGTCACCCCGGCGTTGCGAGATTACGTCACGAACAAGCTCGATCGGGTCATGCGCCACTTTGATCAGGTGGTGGACGTCAAGGTGTTGCTCACGGTGGAGAAACAAAAAGAAAAGGAAAAGCGCCAGCGGGCTGAATGCAACATTCATGTCAAAGGCAACGATCTGTTTGCCGAGTCCGCTCACGAAGACCTCTACGCGGCGGTCGACGAGTTGATCGACAAGCTCGACCGCCAAGTGGTGCGCCACAAAGACCGGACGCAGGACCACCACTCGCAGGTCAAGCGCATGATCTAAGCTCTGCATACCCTGGTGGGTACAGATTGTGGCGAAATTGTTGCAGCGCACCCTTTGGTTTTAAACAATTTCCCTTGACCCATGGTCCGCGGGTGCATAATCGCGCGATCATCATGAATCGTTTATCTTCCATTTTGCCTGTCAGCCATGTCCTGGTGGATGTGGATGTCACCAGCAAAAAACGCGCGTTTGAAGAAGCGGGCTTGCTGTTCGAGTCTTTGCATGACCTCAGTCGCGCGGTGGTGGCCGACAGTTTGTTTGCCCGCGAGCGCCTGGGATCGACAGGCTTGGGGCATGGCGTGGCCATTCCGCACGGGCGCATCAAAGGCCTCAAAAGCCCGATGGCGGCCGTGTTTTTGTTGCGCAGCCCGATCGGCTTTGACGCCCCCGACGAGGCGCCCGTGTCTTTGCTGATTTTTTTGCTGGTTCCCGAAGCGTCCACGCAAAAACACCTCGAAATTCTGTCAGAAATTGCCGAATTGCTCAGCGATTCAGGGGTGCGCCAGCGCATGATGGCCAGCACCACGCGTGAAGACCTGCATGGCCAAATCGAGGCCTGGAGCTCGGCCCAACAGGCCTGAAGTCAGCGCCCATGAAACCCAATGTGGTCAGCGCCGATGTGTTGTTTGAAGAGTTTCGGCCTCGACTGCGTTGGCAATGGGTGGCTGGGTTGTCCGCTTCTGAGCGCCGTTTCGACGAGGTCGCGGTCCGGGCCGCTCGCTCGGGTGCCGATCTGGTCGGCTACCTCAACTACATCCACCCTTATCGCTTGCAAATGCTGGGTGAGCGCGAGGTGCGCTACCTGACCCGGGGCACGCCTGAAGATTGCACCCGGCGCATCAACCGCATCGTCACCCTCGAGCCCCCGGTGCTGGTGATGGCCGACGGCCAGCAAGCGCCCGAGGCGCTGCTGAAATTGTGCGAGCGGGCCCAAATCCCCTTGTTTGCCACCGACGAGTCCTCTGCCCTGGTCATCGACTTGTTGCGAGCCTATTTGTCCAAGCATTTTGCCGACCGCACCACCATGCACGGGGTCTTCATGGACATCCTGAGTTTGGGCGTGATGATCACGGGTGAGTCGGGCCTGGGCAAAAGCGAGTTGGGCCTGGAGCTGATTTCACGCGGCCACGGCCTGGTGGCCGATGATTCGGTCGACTTGTACCGCATCAACCAGACCACCATCGAAGGCCGCTGCCCGGACTTGTTGCAAAACCTGCTCGAGGTTCGCGGCATTGGCCTGCTCGACATCAAAGCCATTTTTGGTGAAACCGCCGTGCGTCGCAAAATGCGGCTGAAACTCATTGTTCATCTGGTGCGCCGCGAAACGCTGGAGCGCGACTACGAACGCCTGCCGCACGAGCCGCTGACCCAGGATGTGCTGGGCATTGCGGTGCGCAAGGTGGTGATCCAGGTGGTGGCTGGGCGCAACATTGCGGTGCTGGTCGAGGCGGCGGTGCGCAACACCATCTTGCAATTGCGTGGCATCAACACCTATCAGGATTTTGTCGAACGCCAGCGGCTGGCCATGCTCAAATCCTGAAACCCCCAAGCCTCATTTCGGGGTGGGTCGCCATTACAATTCCAGATCGATTCCCCTTGGATGACCTGCTATGAAATTTCGCCCGGTGATGATGCGGCTTGTGCTCCCTGTCCTGGCCTGGACACTGGCCTCGTGCGGCAGTTTCCAGGGGGCGGCATCGCGCGTGGGCGGCCTGATTGAGCCCTACCGGGTCGAGGTGGTGCAGGGCAATGTGGTCACGCGCGAACAGTTGGCCGTCTTGCAAACCGGCATGACCCGCAACCAAGTCCGCGAAATCCTGGGGTCGCCCCTGATCACCAGCCTGTTTCACGCGCAGCGCTGGGACTACGCCTTCACCATCCGGCGGCAAGGCACGCAACCTTTGCAGCGTCATGTGTCGGTGTTTTTTGAAAACGACCGCTTGGCGCGTTTTGAATCCGATGATTTGCCCTCCGAGTCCGAATTCACGGCGCGCATCGACGGCCATTTCAAGGGCAAGCCCAAAACCCCCAGACTCGAGGCCTCGGCCGACGAGCTCAAGCCTTATTTACCCAAGGAGCCTCCAGCTGCTGAGCCGCCACCGCTGCCGCCGGTCAACATGGCTTATCCACCGCTGGAGCCCCGATGAAAGAGACCCCCTCCATGAGCGCATTGAACATGGCGATCGCCGGTGCCGGTGGCCGCATGGGCCGCATGCTGATCGAAGCCGTCCTGAACGACCCGGCTTGCCGCCTGACGGGCGCCCTGGACGTGGCGGGCGCGCCCGGCTTGGGACAAGATGCCGCCACATTTTTGGGGCGCGAAACCGGTGTCAAGATCACGCCTGATCTGGGGCAGGGTCTCCAAGGCGCCCACTGTCTGATCGACTTTACCCGACCCGAAGGCACCTTGGCCCATTTGCGGGCATGCCGCGAGCGGGGTGTGGCGATGGTGATCGGCACCACCGGATTCACCGAGGCGCAAAAAGCAGAAATTGCCGCTGCTGCCCAAGACATCGCGATCGTCATGGCCCCCAACATGAGCGTCGGTGTCAACGTCACCCTGAAGTTGCTCGAAATGGCTGCGCAAGCTCTGGCCACGGGTTATGACATCGAGGTCATCGAGGCGCATCACCGGCACAAGGTCGACGCCCCCTCGGGCACGGCCCTGAAGATGGGCGAGGTGATCGCCCAAGCCCTGGGTCGCGACCTCAAAGATTGTGCGGTCTATGAGCGCTATGGCCACACCGGCGAGCGCGATCCGTCGACCATCGGGTTTTCAACCATCCGGGGCGGCGACATCGTGGGCGACCACACCGTGTTGTTTGCCGGCACCGGCGAGCGCATCGAGATCACGCACAAATCTTCCAGCCGGGCCACTTACGCCCAGGGCAGCCTGCGGGCGGCTCATTTTCTGGCCAGCCGCCGAGCGGGGCTGTTCGACATGTTTGATGTTTTGGGGCTGCGCTGACAGCACCGGGTTCCACCATGCAAGACCAATACCAAGCTTCGGCCATCGAGCAGGCCGTGCAGGCCGAATGGGGCCGCAAGGATGCCTATCGGGTGACCGAAGACCCGAAGAAGAAAAAGTTTTACGCCTGCTCCATGCTGCCCTACCCCAGCGGCAAGTTGCACATGGGCCATGTGCGCAACTACACCATCAACGACATGTTGACGCGCCAGTTGCGCATGCGCGGCTTGAATGTGCTGATGCCCATGGGGTGGGACGCTTTTGGGCTGCCGGCCGAAAACGCCGCCATCAAAAACAAGGTGCCGCCCGCAAAGTGGACATACGACAACATCGCCTACATGAAGCAGCAAATGCAGGCGATGGGGCTGGCCATCGACTGGTCGCGTGAAGTGGCGACCTGCTCTCCCGAGTATTACCGTTGGAACCAGTGGCTGTTTCTGAAGATGCTCGAAAAGGGCATCGCTTACCGCAAGACTCAGGTCGTCAATTGGGACCCGGTGGACCAGACAGTGCTGGCCAACGAGCAAGTCATCGATGGGCGCGGTTGGCGCACCGGAGCCTTGGTCGAAAAGCGCGAGATTCCCGGTTACTACCTCGACATCACCCGCTACGCCCAGGAGTTGCTGGACCATGTGCAGATCGACAACCCCAAGGCTACCCTGAATGGCTGGCCCGACAAGGTGCGTCTGATGCAAGAAAACTGGATCGGCAAGAGCGAGGGTGTGCGCTTTGCCTTCCCGCACCAGGTCCGTGACGCGCAGGGGCAACTCATCCAAGAGGGCCTGATGCATGTGTTCACCACCCGCGCCGACACCATCATGGGCGTGACCTTTGTTGCGGTGGCCCCCGAACATCCGTTGGCCACCCATGCGGCGTCCAGCCAGCCCAAGTTGGCAGCATTCATCGAAGACTGCAAAAAGGGCGGCACCACCGAAGCCGAGTTGGCCCTGAAAGAAAAAGAAGGCATGCCCACCGGCTTGCAGGTCACCCATCCCCTGACTGGTCAGCAGGTCGAGGTCTGGGTCGGCAACTATGTGCTCATGAGCTATGGCGATGGCGCGGTCATGGGTGTGCCCGCACACGACGAGCGCGATTTTGCTTTTGCCCGTAAATATCACTTGCCCATCCGCCAGGTGGTCAGTGTCAGCGATGGCCCTTACGACGACACGCGGTGGCGCGAGTCGTATGCCGACAAGCAAAGCGGGGTTTGCCTGAACTCGGGGCCCCTCGATGGGCTGGGCTTCAAGGCCGCCGTGGACAAGGTCGCCGAGTTGTTGGTGGCGCGTGGTTTGGGCGAGAAAAAAACCACCTGGCGCTTGCGCGACTGGGGCATCAGTCGCCAGCGTTATTGGGGCACGCCGATCCCCATCATCCATTGCGACGAACACGGGGCCGTACCGGTGCCCGAGCACGACTTGCCCGTGGTGTTGCCCGAAGATTGCGTCCCCGACGGCTCCGGCAACCCGCTCAACAAGCATGCCGGCTTTCATGCCGGAGTCAAGTGTCCGGAGTGCGGCAAGCCGGCCCGCCGCGAGACCGATACCATGGACACCTTTGTCGATTCGTCGTGGTACTTCATGCGCTACTGCGACCCCCAGAACTCGCAGCGCATGGTGGCCGAGGGCACCGATTACTGGATGCCGATGGACCAGTACATCGGCGGCATCGAGCACGCCATCTTGCACTTGTTGTATGCCCGCTTCTGGACCAAAGTGATGCGCGACCTGGGCTTGGTCAAGGTGGACGAGCCTTTCACCAAATTGCTGACCCAGGGCATGGTGCTCAACCACATTTATTCGCGCCGCACCGCCAAAGGCGGCAAAGATTATTTCTGGCCGCATGACATCGAGCACATCACCGACGCCAGCGGCAAAGTGGTGGGTGCAAAGCTGAAAAACGCCGCCGAGAGTTCTGACGGGCTCTTGCCGGCCGGCACGCCGATCGACTACGAGGGTGTGGGCACCATGTCGAAGTCGAAAAACAACGGCATCGACCCGCAAGACCTGATCGAGAAGTACGGGGCCGACACGGCCCGCCTGTACACCATGTTCACCGCGCCGCCCGAGGCCACTCTTGAGTGGAGCGACTCGGCCGTCGAGGGCAGTTACCGCTTTTTGCGCCGCGTCTGGGGTTTTGCCCACAAACACCACGCGACCCTCCAAGCCGCCACAGCCACCAACCTGTCGGCGGAGCCCTTGCGCGAGGCTGCCAAGGCCTTGCGTCGCGAAGTCCATCTGGTGCTCAAGCAAGTCAGCTACGACTACGAACGCATGCAATACAACACGGTGGTCTCGGGCTGCATGAAAATGCTCAACGCCCTCGACGACTTCAAACCCGACAGCAGCGCCGGCGATGCCGCCGCATTGTGCGAGGGCTTGTCGGTGTTGTTGCGCTGCCTGTACCCGGTGTGCCCGCACATCTCCGAGGCTTTGTGGGGCGAGTTGGGTTATGCCGCAGCCGCAGGCTCATTGCTCGATGCGCCTTGGCCCGAAGTCGATGCAAACGCTTTGGTCCAGGACGAGATCGAACTGATGCTGCAGGTCAATGGCAAATTGCGCGGCGCCATCCGGGTGCCCGCTCAAGCCGACAAAGGGGCCATCGAGGCGGCAGCCCTGGCCAGCGAGGCCTTCGCCAAGGTCGCCCCGGGCGCGACCCCCAAAAAGGTCATCGTGGTGCCGGGTCGTTTGGTCAACGTGGTGGTGTGACATCGTGCTGCACGCCATGCCCCTGACGCGACGATTTTTGGGCACGGGGTTGGTGGCGCTGGCGCTGAGCGCGTGCGGCTTTCGACCCAGACAACCCCTGTCGTATGGTTTTCGGGTCATTCTCATTCCCGCCAATCCATCCCCTTTTCTGACCGAGTTGCGCCGCACCCTGGCCGCTGACCGCCAGATCGAGGTGTTGCAAGACCAGCGACAGTGGGAGCGCGCCGATTTGTGGTTTGACTTGTTGCACGAGTCGCGCGAGAAAGTCATTTTGGGGCGCAACCCCACCACCGGTGGCGTGCGCGAGTTTCAATTGCGCTTGCGGGTGCGCTTTCGGGTGCGTGACCAGGCGGGCGTCGAGCGCATCCCCGAAACCGAGTTGCTGCAACAGCGCGACATCAGTTTTTCCGAGGCGGTGGTGTTGTCCAAAGAGGCCGAAGAAGAATTGCTTTACCGCAACATGCAGGCCGATCTGGTGCAACAGATCGTCTGGCGCCTGGCCAGCCTGAAGCCGAATCGAGGCTGATCCCATGCAGTTGCCCCTGAACCAGCTCAGCACACATTTGGCCAAGGGGCTCAAGCCCATTTATGTGCTGCACGGGGACGAGCCTTTGTTGCAACAAGAGGCTGCCGATGAAATCCGTGCCTTGGCGCGGCAACAGGGCTTTGTCGAGCGCACGGTGTTCACCGTCAGCGGGGCCCACTTCGACTGGAGTGCGGTGCTGGCTGCAGGCGGCTCTTTGAGCCTGTTTGCCGAGCGGCAGTGCATCGAATTGCGGATCCCTTCGGGCAAGCCGGGCAAAGAGGGCAGCCAGGCCTTGCAGGAATTGGCCGAACAGACCGAGGGCAACGACGGCCTGTTGGTGTTGGTGTTGTTGCCGCGCCTGGATAAGGCCAGCCAAAGCAGCGCCTGGTTCACAGCCCTGGAAGGGCGGGGAGCCCAGATCCGTGTCGACCCGATCGAACGTTCGGCTTTGCCCGCCTGGATCGCGCAGCGACTTGGCGTGCAGGGGCAACGCGTCGAGCCGGGTGAGGCCGGTCAACAAACCTTGCAATTCTTTGCCGATCGCGTCGAAGGCAATCTGTTGGCGGCGCATCAAGAGATCCAGAAGCTGGGCCTGCTCTACCCCCAGGGCGAGCTAACTCAGGCGCAGGTCGAGGCCAGCGTGCTCAATGTGGCGCGCTACGATGTATTCAAGCTCGGCGAGGCGGTGTTGTCGGGCCATCAGGCGAGGGTCCAGCGCATGCTCGATGGTCTACAAGCCGAAGGCGAATCAGAAGTGCTTGTTCACTTCGCCTTGGCGGAGGACATCCGTGCTTTGCGCCAGGTGAAAGAGGCCGTGGGGCAAGGGCAGCCGATGCCCATGGCCCTGCGCGAAAACCGCGTTTGGGGTCTGCGCGAGCGCTTGTTCGAGCGCGTCTTGCCCCGATTGGCCATGGTCGACCTGGACAACTTGTTGCTGGCAGCCCACAAAGTCGATGGTTTGGTCAAGGGCTTGCGGCAGCCGGATTGGCCCCAGGACCCTTGGCAGGCTCTGCATCGACTGGCTTTGCAACTGTGCCAGGCCTGTCAAGCGACGTCGGCGCGACCCAGATAGACCTGGGTCGACCTACAATGGAGGGTATGAATTCGCTCTCCACCCATGAGCTGGTGCGGGCGCTTGGTGCTCAGGCCCGGGCGGCCAGCGCGCACATGGCCAAGGCCAGCGCAGCGCTCAAGGCCGAGGCCCTGCGCCAACTGGCTCATGCCTTGCGCCAAAATGCCGCCAGCTTGCAAGCGGCCAACCAGCAAGACTTGGTGCGTGCCCAAGCGGCGGGTTTGGCGCCACCGATGGTGGATCGCTTAAAGCTCAGCCTGCAAGCCATCGAAACCTGTGCCCAGGGATGCGAGCAATTGGCGGCCATGCCCGACCCGATCGGTGAAGTGTCGGGCTTGCGTCAGCAACCCAGCGGGATTCGGGTGGGCCAAATGCGCGTGCCCTTGGGCGTGTTCGGCATGATTTTCGAGAGTCGTCCCAACGTCACCATCGAAGCGGCCAGCTTGTCGATCAAAAGCGGCAACGCCTGCATTTTGCGCGGCGGCTCAGAGGCCATCGAGTCCAACAAGGCCCTGGCGGCCCTGGTGCAGCAAGCGCTGGTTGCGGTGGGCTTGCCCGCCGAAGCGGTGCAACTGGTGCCGACCACCGACCGCGAAGCCGTCGGCCAACTGATCGCCATGCCCGAATGGGTCGATGTCATCATCCCGCGTGGCGGCAAGGGCCTGATCGAGCGCATCAGCCGCGAGGCCAAGGTGCCCGTCATCAAACACCTGGACGGCAATTGCCACACCTACGTCGATGACCCGGTGGATCTGGCGTTGGCCTGGAGGGTGACCGACAACGCCAAGACGCAAAAGTACAGCCCGTGCAACGCCACCGAGAGTTTGTTGGTGGCGCGGGGCGTAGCGGCCGCTTTTTTGCCGCGCATGGCCGGGATGTTGGCTGCCAAAGGGGTCGAGTTGCGTGGTTGCCCCGAGTCGATGGCGCTGTGGGCAGGGGTTCCGGGCTTGAAAGCCGTGCCAGCCACCGAGCAGGATTGGTCTGAGGAATACCTGGCACCGATCCTGAGTGTGAAAGTGGTGGCCGGTGTCGACGAGGCGATTGTCCACATCAACCGTTATTCCAGTCATCACACCGACGCCATATTGACCACCGATCATGTGCATGCACAGCAATTTCTGCGCGAGGTCGACTCGGCCAGCGTGATGGTCAATGCCAGCACGCGGTTTGCCGATGGTTTTGAATATGGGCTGGGTGCCGAAATCGGCATCTCGACCGACAAGTTCCACGCCCGCGGGCCAGTGGGGATTGACGGCCTGACCTCTTTGAAGTGGGTCGTTTTGGGGCAGGGCGAAATTCGCCAATAAAGGGTATTCATGGTTCCACATCTGACCACGGCCTTGACCGGCCCGATCAACGAATTAGAGCAGCGCATCCTCGACTCCATGCCGGCCATCGAACGCTGGTTTCGCCTCGAATGGATGGAGCACACGCCACCGTTTTACACCTCGGTCGATATCCGCAACGCCGGCTTCAAGCTGGCTCCGGTGGACACCAACCTGTTCCCGGGCGGCTGGAACAACCTGACGCAAGAGATGTTGCCGTTGGCGGTGCAGGCCGCCATGGCGGCGATTGAAAAAATCTGCCCCGAAGCACGAAACCTGCTGGTGATTCCCGAGAATCACACGCGCAACTCGTTTTACCTGACCAATGTGATGCAATTGCAGCGCATCTTCCAGATGGCGGGCTTGAACGTGCGCATCGGCTCGATCAGCCCGGAGATCACCGAAAACACCCCCATCACCTTGCCCAACGGCGAGACGGTGTTGCTCGAACCCGTGATCCGCAGCAAGCGCCGTCTGGGCTTGAAAGATTTCGATCCTTGCACCATTTTGCTCAACAACGACCTGAGTGCCGGCATCCCCGGCATTCTCGAAGACTTGCACGAGCAGTTTTTGTTGCCGCCCTTGCACGCCGGTTGGAGCGTGCGGCGCAAGAGCCAGCACTTCGCCAGCTATGAAGAAGTGGCCAAGCGCTTTGGCAAGTTGCTGGGCATTGACCCCTGGTTGATCAACCCGATGTTCAACCAGTGTGGCGAGGTCAATTTCAACGAGGGCGACGGGCTCGAGTGCCTGCGCTCGAACACCGATGCGTTGCTGACCAAGATCCGGCGCAAGTACAAGGAATACGGCATTCAGGAAAAACCGTTTGTCGTCATCAAGGCCGACAACGGTACTTATGGCATGGGCATCATGACCGTGCGCGATGTCAAAGACCTGGATGCGCTCAACCGCAAAACGCGCAACAAAATGAGCGTGATCAAAGATGGCCAGGAGGTGTCCGAGGTCATCATTCAGGAAGGCGTGTTGACCCACGAGCAAATCAACGATGCGGTGGCCGAGCCGGTGGTCTACATGATGGACCGTTATGTCGTGGGCGGTTTTTATCGCGTTCACGCCGAGCGCGGCATCGACGAAAACCTCAACGCACCCGGTGCCAGTTTCGTGCCTCTGGCGTTTGAGCAATCGGCCCACACCCCTCAGCCGGGTGCCAAGGCCGGTGCCAGCGCACCCAACCGCTTTTACATGTACGGCGTCATCGGCCGCCTGGCCATGCTGGCTGCCAGCTACGAGCTGGAGGCCACCGACCCCGACGCAGAAATCTACGACTGATGGCCCAGCACACTGGCGCTTCTTCTTCCCTGGCGGCTCTGACCCTGGGTGCCATCGGGGTGGTCTATGGCGACATCGGCACCAGCGTGCTGTACGCCATGAAAGAGGTCTTCGGTTCGGGTCATGTGCCATTCACGCCGGACAACGTGTACGGCATTTTGTCGATCTTTTTCTGGACCCTGACGATGATCGTCTCGGTCAAGTACGTCACTTTGGTGCTGCGGGCCGACAACAACGGTGAGGGCGGACTGGTGGCCATGTTGGCGCTGGCGGCCGAGTCGGTCAAAGCCAAACCCCGTTTGCACCGCACGTTGCTTTTGCTGGGTATTTTTGGCACCTGTCTGTTTTATGGCGACGGGGTGATCACCCCAGCCATTTCCGTCTTGTCGGCGGTCGAAGGCCTGGAGGTGGTGTCACCCGCATTCAAGAAAGCGGTGATACCGCTGACCCTGATCATTTTGTTCGTGTTGTTCTGGGTGCAAAAGCGTGGCACGGGCGGCATCGGCCGGTTTTTTGGCCCCATCACCCTGGTCTGGTTTGCCGTCATTGCATTGCTGGGGGTGTGGCACATTTCCAGCCGCCCAGAGATTTTGTGGGCCATCAGCCCGCACCATGCCCTGGGATTCATGTTCAATCACCCCGGCACCACGTTCATCATTTTGGGGGCGGTGGTGTTGTGCGTCACGGGCGGCGAAGCCCTTTATGCCGACATGGGTCATTTTGGCAAGCGTCCGATCCGGCTGGCGTGGTTCGCCATTGTGATGCCTGCGTTGACACTGAATTATTTCGGCCAAGGCGCCCTGTTGCTCGAGTCACCCCAGTCGGTCAGCAACCCGTTTTACCTGATGGCCCCCGATTGGGCTTTGTGGCCTCTGGTGGTGCTGGCCACGGCGGCCACCGTGATCGCTTCTCAAGCCCTGATTTCGGGCGCTTTCAGCGTGACCAAGCAGGTGATCCAGTTGGGTTTTTTGCCGCGCTTGCAAATTCAGCACACCAGCGTGCGTGACACGGGCCAGATCTACATTCCATTTGTCAACTGGGGCCTGTTTGGCGCCATTGTGCTGGCGGTGCTGATGTTCAAGTCGTCGAGCAATCTGGCGGCGGCTTATGGCATTGCGGTGTGCACCGACATGCTCATCACCACCATCCTGACCTTTTATGTGATTCGGTACAGCTGGAAATACCCCTTGTGGTTGTGCATCGCATCGACGGGGCTGTTCTTTGTCATTGATTTTGCGTTTTGGTCGTCCAACCTGCTCAAGCTGGCCGATGGCGGCTGGTTTCCGCTCTTCATCGGCGGGGTGATGCTGACCTTCATGTTGACCTGGTACGACGGGCGTGAGTTGTACAAAACCAAATTGCGTGAAGATGCGCTGCCCTTGCAGGATTTTCTCGACTCGGTCTTCATGGCGCCGCCCACCCGGGTGGCGGGCACGGCGGTTTTTTTGACCAACGAGACGGGCGCCGTGCCTAACGCCATGCTGCACAACCTGAAGCACAACAAGGTGTTGCACGAGCGCAATTTGTTCGTCACGGTGCTCAGCCATGGCGTGCCCTGGATCGGTTTGGACAAGCGGCTCGAGGTCACGCCTTTGCGGCACGATTGCTGGCAGGTGGTGATCCACTATGGTTTTAAAAATGACCCCGATGTGCCGGGCGCATTGGCGCTGCTGCAAGGCCAGGGTTGCGCGATGGACCCGATGATGACCAGTTATTTTTTGTCGCGCGACAGCATCGTGCCCACCGTGGGAGGCGGGATGGCCACCTGGCGCGAAAAATTGTTCGCCCAGATGCACCTCAATGCCAGCGCCGCCGCCGACTTCCTGAACCTGCCCTCCAACTCGGTGGTCGAGTTGGGCAGCAAGATCGAGATCTGAACCCATGGACCTGTTGTTTGTTGTCGACCCGCTCGACACCTTCAAGATCTACAAAGACACCACCTTTGCCATGATGCGCGAGGCACAGCGCCGCAGGCACGCCATCTGGGCCTGTGAGGTCACGGATCTGTCGTGGCAAAGCGGGCAACAGGTGCGGGCACTGTCGCAGCACATTCGCCTGACGGGTCAGCCAGAGGCCTGGTATGAGGTCGTGGCCACGCAAACCCGGGCGTTGCGCGAATTCGATCGCGTCTTGATGCGCAAGGACCCGCCATTTGACAGCGAGTTCTTTTATGCCACGCACCTGCTGGGCCAAGCTGAGCGCGAGGGGGCCCGTGTTTTCAATCGCCCTGCCGCCTTGCGTGAGCACCCCGAGAAACTGGCGATCATGGAGTGCCCAGATTTCTTGTCGCCCACCCTGGTCACGCGCGATGCGCAGCAGATTCGCGATTTTCATGCCGAGCACCGCGACATCATTTTGAAACCGCTGGATGGCATGGGCGGCATGGGCATCTTCCGGGTCAAGTCCGACGGCCTGAACCTGGGCGGCATCATCGAAACCCTCAACCGCGACGGGGCGCAAACGGTGATGGTGCAAAAGTTCATTCCGGCCATCGAGCAGGGCGACAAGCGCGTGCTGTTGATCCAGGGCGTGCCAGTGCCGTTTTGTCTGGCGCGGATCCCGCAAGGCGGCGAAGTGCGCGGCAACCTGGCGGCGGGTGGCAAGGGCGTGGCGCAGCCGCTGTCGGCGCGCGATCGCGAGATTGCCGAGGCGCTTGGCCCGACCTTGGCCGAGCGCGGTCTGTTGTTGGTGGGTCTGGACATCATCGGCGATCGGCTGACCGAAATCAACGTCACCAGCCCGACCTGTTTTCAGGAAATCAGCGATCAGACGGGCTGCGATGTGCCGGCGCTGTTTATCGACGCGCTCGAGCGCGTTTAAAAAGATTGCCGCTGGCCTTCGACAAAAACGGCCAGCTCCCCGGGCTTCAAATCGATCCATGTTTCATCGGCGGTCAGCGGGGTCGTAACCACCACCGCCACCCGGTCGCTGGGGTCGGCGCATTCGGCAAAGTTGATGCTCAGGTCCTGGTCGCGCAAGGTGGCCGTGGCAAACGGGTGTTTGCGCTCGACATAGCACAGGTGGGTGCTGGCGTGCGCCCACAACGCTTGCCCGTTGGAGAGCAGCAGATTGAATGTGCCATGGCGGGCCACTTGGGGCACCAGCTCCTTGAGCGTCAGGCTCAGTTCTTCGATGCTGGGCAGGCTGGCGTGTGACTTGGCCAACTCTTGCATGATGAAGCAAAACGCGCGTTCGCTGTCGGTGTCCCCGACCGGCCTGAACTGGGCGTGCAAGCGCGGGTGGAAGTGATCCAGGTTGCCGTTGTGGGCGAAGACCCAGTAGCGGCCCCACAACTCGCGCACAAAGGGGTGGCAATTCTCCAGCGCCACCAGACCTTGTGTGGCTTTGCGGATGTGGGCGATCAGGTTGCGGCTCTTGATCGGGTAGCGGCTGAGCAATTCGGCCACCGGGGAGGTGCTGGCCGGCAGGTGGTCGACCCACAGGCGCAAACCCCGTGCATCGGGCTGGCCTTCAAAAAAGGCGATGCCCCAACCATCGCTGTGATGGTCGGTGATCCCCGCACGTCGGGTGAAGCCACTGAAACTGAAGGTGGCGTCGGTGGGGTGGTTGCAGTTCAAGCCCAGCAGTTGGCACATGCCGGGAATTATGCGGTCTTTGCGCCGGTTTGCGCACAGGTTGCACAGACGCAGGCCCGGCCCTGTGCTTGCACCGGGATGCGTTGCAGCAACTCGGGCGAAAAGGTGGCGCTGACACACCAGCACGGTGAGTGACCGGCGGACGCATCTGTGCAGGCCATGGCACAGGCGTTGGGCTGCCCGCACAGCGGGCAGCGACCGGGGTCAACAACGGGGTCTGTCGACAGGCTCAAGCGCCGGCCTTGACTTTCAGGCGCCAGCCGTGCAGCAGGGGCTCGGTGTAGCCACTGGGTTGCTCGAGGCCTTTGAACACCAGGTCTTGTGCTGCCTGGAAGGCCGCCGATTCGGCAAAGCGACCGTGCATGTTGCGGTAGGCGGGATCGCCGGCGTTTTGCCCGTCGACCACCTTGGCCATGCGCTTGAAGGTGGCTTTGACTTGCGCCGGGGTGACGATGCCGTGCAGCAACCAGTTGGCGATGTGCTGGCTGGAGATGCGCAGCGTCGCGCGGTCTTCCATCAGGCCGATGTTGTTGATGTCGGGCACTTTCGAGCAGCCCACGCCCTGATCGACCCAGCGCACCACATAGCCCAAAATGCCCTGGATGTTGTTTTCAATTTCCTGCTGACGCACTTCGGGCGACCAGTTGGCTTTGGGGGCCACGGGCACTTTGAGCAGATCGGTCAGCAGTGAGTCGTAAACATCGTCGAGCTTGGTTTTTTCGAGTTCTTTTTGCACCGCTGCCACGTCCACCTGGTGGTAGTGCAGCGCGTGCAGGGTGGCGGCGGTCGGGCTGGGCACCCAGGCGGTGTTGGCGCCGGCCTGAGGGTGGACGATTTTTTGTTGCAGCATGGCGCCCATCAGGTCGGGCATGGCCCACATGCCTTTGCCGATCTGCGCGCGGCCACGCAGGCCACACGACAGGCCCACCAGCACGTTGAGTTTTTCGTAAGCGGCGATCCAGGCGGTGGCCTTCATGTCGCCCTTGCGCAGCATCGGGCCGGCGTGCATGGCGGTGTGGATTTCGTCGCCGGTGCGATCGAGGAAGCCGGTGTTGATGAAAGCCACGCGCGTTTTGGCAGCGGCGATGCAGGCCTTCAGGTTGACGCTGGTGCGGCGCTCTTCGTCCATGATGCCCAGCTTGACGGTGCTGTCGGGCAAGCCAAACAGTTGCTCAAGGCGACCAAACAGGTCGGAGGTGAACGCCACTTCTTCGGGGCCATGCATCTTGGGCTTGACGATGTAGATCGAGCCGGTGCGCGAATTGCGGATGCCGTTGGCACCATGGCCCTTGAGGTCGTGGATGGCGATCAAGGTGGTGATGACCGCGTCCATGATGCACTCGGGGATCTCATGCGTGCGGCTATCTTGGCCGGTGTACAAAATCGCCGGATTGGTCATCAGGCTGCCCACATTGCGCACAAACAGCAGCGAGCGGCCGTGCAAGCTGACTTGGCCTTGGCCGTCGGGGCGCTGGTAGACGCGGTCGGGATTCAGGGTGCGGGTGAAGGTGCGGCCACCCTTGGCGACTTCCTCGACCAGGGTGCCCTTGAGGATGCCCAACCAGTTGCGGTAGGCCAGCACTTTGTCGTCGGCGTCGACGGCAGCGATGGAGTCTTCCAGGTCCAAAATGGTGGACAGGGCAGCTTCGACCACCAGGTCCGACACGCCGGCAGGGTCGGTCTGGCCGATCGGGTGCTTGGGGTTGATTTGCAGGTCCAGGTGGATGCCGTTGTGCAAAAACAGCACGCTGGAAGGCTTGGCGGCATCGCCCTGATAGCCCACGAATTGCTTGGGCTTGGCCAGGCCCACGGTGTGGCCATTGGACAGGGTCACTTGCAATTGGCCGTTGACCACGGCGTAGCCCACCGAGTCGATGTGCGAGCCTTTTTTCAGCGGCACGGTGCGGTCCAGCACATAGCGGGCGTACTCGATGACTTTGGCGCCGCGCTTTTCGTTGTAGCCCGGGCCTTTTTCGCAGCCATCGGCTTCGGAGATCGCATCGGTGCCGTACAGCGCATCGTACAAAGAGCCCCAGCGGGCGTTGGCCGCATTCAGCGCGTAGCGGGCGTTCAGGATCGGCACGACCAGCTGCGGGCCGGCTTGAACGGCCAATTCGGCATCGACGTTGGCGGTGGTGCATTTCACCTTGCCGGGGTCCTTGACCAGGTAGCCGATCTTCTCCAGATGAGCTTTGTAAGCCTTCATGTTCTTGATCGGGCCGGGATGCGCTTTGTGCCAGGCGTCCATTTGCAACTGAAGCTGGTCGCGCTGCTCGATCAGGGCGATGTTGCGCGGGGCGAATTCGGCCACGATCGCATCAAAGCCTTTCCAGAAGGCGGCGCTGCTGACGCCGGTACCCGGCAGGGCCTCGTCTTCAATGAATCGATAGAGGTTGCTGGCCACCTCGAGGTGGTGGACGATGGTGCGTGAGGTCATGGGGCAAGTCCGGAAGTTGAAAAACAAATCCCGCTGGCGAATCAACGCCAGTCAGGTCATGTTTGCATCTTATCGGACGAAGCCTGCCCGATTGCATGACTCGGACATCAAACATCCATGACTTTTATGTGTGAAATGATCAGAAATCGCCCGGTGATCAGGCGTCTGGCCGCAGCAATTCACCCCGCATCAATCCACGCAGCGTCATCCGGCTGAGCCACAAAACCACGACGCTGGCGATGGCCAGCAAAGCCAGGCCGGGGGCCCAAAGCCAGTCGCCCTCCGGCTGATGGGCCATCATCAGGGTCATGGAAGTGAATGCCGCCAGCGGAAAGCTCATGCCCCAATGCGGCAATCCAAATGGAAGCTGGACGATGGACTTTGAATGAGTAAGCGCCCACATCAAAGAAATCAGCCCCATGCCCCAAATGGCCCACAACACTTCAACCGGCGGGTGCCACAGGTTCAGCGACAGGGCCAGGGCCGAGGGCGGCACGACCAGAATGAACCAGGTGGGCAGCATGCGGGGTGGCAAGGGGCCGACCTGGAACTGACGCAGCACCAGCGCCGACAAGGCGACGGGCCACATCAGCAAACCCACACCCAACTGGATGCCTGACCAAACCGCATGTCCCAAAGGCACGCCCGCCCACGGCACCAAAAGATTGCCCACCAAGGGCAGGTAAATGATGGGCGTCAAGGCGGCCAAGGGCGTTCCGCCGGCATCGGCAGGTCGCATCCAGCGGGACAAGATCCAGAGGGTGGTCGCCAATTCGCCCAGAGCACCCAACCACCAAAACAGGTTCATGGCCCAGTGATCGATGTGGGTCAGGCTGATCCACAAGGCGGCCAGCAACACGATGCCGATGGGCAGGGCCGACCAGAAGGTGTGTTTGACCGGGTGGCGCACATCGGCGATCCAGGCATGAGGTTGATGACGCATGCGCCAGAACTGGCCCAGGATGACCAGCAACAGGATCAGACTGGCGATGAGGGCACAGGCCAGCGAGACCCCGTGCGCCAACTCGCCCAGACCATCGGTGGCGCGTGCCCACGACAAGCCCAAGCCCGTCCAGCCCATGACGGGCACGAACCAGGCGGGAGAAAGGTGCTCAAGGGCGGCGAGTCGGGACGGATGCTGCATGCGTCGAGTTTAGGCGATGAGGGGTGGGCAGGCCATGCACCTAGAATGCCCGGATGTCGCCTTTTGTTCTTTTGCAGCACGTCCTGCCCTTGCACGCCATGACGCGTCTGGCGGGCCTGATCGCCCAGGCCCGGGCAGGAGCCATGACCACGGCCATCATCCGTTCATTCGTGCGGCGCTATGGTGTGAACATGGAGGAAGCGGCTGAGCCCGATCCGGCGGCCTATGCCACGTTCAATGCGTTTTTCACCCGTGCTTTGCGGCCCGGCGCACGGCCTTTGGACCCGGCTGACTTGGTGTGCCCGGTCGATGGTGCCCTGAGCCAAATGGGGCCGATCGAGGGCGATCAGATTTTTCAGGCCAAGGGCCATCGGTATGCCACCCGGGCCCTGGTCGGTGGCGATGCCGAGTTGGCGGCTGCGTTTCAAAACGGCTCGTTTGCCACCATCTACCTCAGCCCGCGCGATTACCACCGCATCCACATGCCGCATGCCGGGGAACTGCGGCGCATGATCCACGTGCCGGGTGATCTCTATTCGGTCAACCCGCAAACCGCTGCCGGCGTGCCCGGCTTGTTTGCCCGCAACGAACGCGTGGTCTGCGAGTTTGTGACCCCACAGGGGCTGCCCTTTGTCCTGGTGCTGGTGGGCGCCACCATCGTGGGCAGCATGGCGACCGCTTGGCACGGGGTGGTCAACCCGCCGCGTCCCGGGCAGGTGCGCGAGTGGCGCTACGCGCCTGGCCAGCATGTGCTGGCGCAGGGTGAAGAAATGGGGCGTTTTTTGTTGGGCTCCACCGTGGTGTTGCTGTGGCCGCAGCAGGCGGTGCGCCTGACCGATTGGCATCCGGGGCAGTCGGTGCGTCTGGGGCAGGCGATGGGCGAGTGGGTGGCCTGACTCACTGAAACGCGACTTCGTCAAAGCTGCGCAGCTTGCGGCTGTGCAACTGATCCAGACCCCGTTCCCGCAGCAAGGCCAAAGCCCGCATGCCGATGCGCAGGTGCTGGTCGACCCGCTCGCGATAAAAATGGTTGGCCATGCCGGGCAATTTGATTTCGCCGTGCAGCGGTTTGTCGCTGACGCACAACAAGGTGCCATAGGGCACTCTGAAGCGAAAGCCGTTGGCGGCGATGGTCGCGCTTTCCATGTCCAGCGCTACGGCCCGGCTTTGGCTGAAGCGCTTTTGCGGGGTTTGGTCGGGCAGCAACTCCCAGTTGCGGTTGTCGGTGCTGGCCACGGTGCCGGTGCGCATGATGCGCTTGAGTTCGACCCCGGTGCAGCCGGTGATTTCTGCCACCGCTTGTTCAAGCGCAATCTGGATTTCGGCCAGCGCCGGGATCGGCACCCACAACGGCAACTCTTCGTCCAGCACATGGTCCTCGCGCACATAGCCGTGCGCCAGCACATAGTCACCCAGCTGCTGGCTGTTGCGCAAGCCCGCGCAATGCCCCAGCATCAGCCAGGCGTGGGGACGCAACACGGCGATGTGGTCGGTGATGTTTTTGGCGTTGGCAGGACCGACGCCGATGTTGACCATGGTGATGCCGCTGCGATCGCCGCGCATCAAGTGGTAGGCGGGCATTTGCGGCAATCGCGGCGGCGCTTTGCCGCGCTCATCGCCGGGCTGTGCGGGCAAGCCCCGGCGCCGGGTGATCAGGTTGCCGGGTTCGACAAAGGATTCGAACTCTGAGCCCGGGTCGGCCATGGCTTCTTGCCCCAGGCGGATGAATTCATCGATGTAGAACTGGTAGTTGGTGAACAAGACAAAGTTCTGGAAGTACTCGGGGCTTGTGCCGGTGTAATGGCGCAAGCGTTGCAGCGAGTAGTCGGTGCGGGCGGCGGTGAACAGCGACAGGGGCTGGGCTTCGTTGCCCCGGGGTCGCCAGGTGCCGTTGGCGATGCCGTCGTCCATCACGGTCAGGTCGGGCAAGTCAAACACATCGCGCAACCGGGCGCGGCGAGTGGCGTCCATGTCGCCCTCGATGTGGTCGTGTTCGCCCAAAGCAAAGTGGACCGGGATGGGTTGGTGGCTGATGCCCACTTCCAGCTCGACCCCGTGGTTGCCCAGCAACAGCTCGAATTGTTGCAGCAGGTACGGCCCGTACAGGTCTGGCCGGGTGAGGGTGGTTTCAAACCGGCCCGGCCCGGCGACAAAACCATAACTCAGCTTGGCGCCGGCATGGCGGTCCTGGCGCAGCACGGTGTCGGTTTGCAAGCGCACAAAGGGGTAGCAGGCCCGCACCCGGTCGGCAAAGTCATGGCCTTGGGTGAACTGCTGCAAATGGGATTTCAGGTGCTCGGTGGCCTGGGCGTAAATGCGTTGGACTTCGGCCAGGGCCGAGGCGGCCCGGGTGTGGCGCGTCGGGGCGGTAAAGGGCGGGAGGATGGGCATGTGTCCATTGTGCATGGGTCGAATGACTGGCGTGAGACCCGTTGTAGCCCGCCTGGTGTTATAATTTCGAATCTGGCCCGGTAGCTCAGTTGGTAGAGCAGCGGATTGAAAATCCGCGTGTCGGTGGTTCGATTCCGCCCCAGGCCACCAGATACACCCGGTACATACTGAAGACATGGTTTACAGTTTGTACCGATCACATCGTTACACGATTGATTGGGGCTCTTCCCCATTAGCGGCGGGTGCGCACGCACACTCAATGTGCTTGATTATCATGTTACAAACGCGATGCTCTCCTTGAGAGCATCACTACCAACCATCTCTCCCGCTGGATCAAGCAATGGCGTCGATCCTGTGTGAAGTGTCAAAATAACTATTCAGTTTTCGCGAATATATTGTCATCAGGTGTAAAACTTCAAAGCAGCACTAAGGTGGCTTGATGTGAAAACCCAGTGATTGGATCAATCAAATAAAGATTTCCATCTGAGTGGGGCAATGCTTAAATCCAAATACATTGAGATTTCAATAACAACACTGACAGATTTAGCAAGAAAGAGTGTTGAGGCGCCAATACAGCAAGTCCACCTCAATGGTGGCTGGTGCCAGGTTGGTTTATTTATGCTTTAATATCGTTCAGTGGACTAAGTTTAAGCTGTAGAGTGAGTTACATGAGAAAAAATCTAATTGTTGTAAGAGCAGGGGACAAGTCACTTCACCCCCAATGGATTGACTCAAAGCGCAATTACGATGTTGTTGTAAGTTATTATGGAAACAACCCCGAAAGATATATAGATCAATATGAGTATCTACATTGCTTCAAGGGATCAAAGTGGCAAGGGCTTAATGACTTTGTAAGCGGTAATGCTTCTCTGATATCAATGTACAATTATGTTTGGTTTCCTGACGATGATTTATTTGCTGACTCTAAAACAATCAGTGATTTTTTTGAAATATGTTCATCTCTTGACTTTTCAGTTGCTCAGCCAGCATTAACAGAATACAGCTTTATAAGCTGGGATATCACCCGTAGAAGGCAGGGGCTCGTCGCAAGACTGACGGATTTCGTAGAAATCATGGCGCCATGCTTTAAAGTAAAATACTTCGACAAATTTAAAAATACGTTTTCGGAAAACTCATCAGGCTTTGGATTGGAATGGGTTTGGAAAAAAATTGCATCGGAAAATAATATTTTGAGATTCGGGGTAGTTGATGCAACACCCATTTATCACACTCGCAAAGTCGGATCAGCGGGACACGGCGGAAGTCATGCTTCACCGATTCTTGAAATGAAAATTCTTCTCGAAAAATATAATATTCAGGCAACAAGGCCTAAAATTCTCCAAAATTTTGTTCCCGAGACGAAAAAAAATGAGTCACTCTGAAATTCCTGTTGTTGGCGCCGGATTTTCAGGGGCGGTGAGTGCCGCGTTATCTGTATCCGAAAAATTTTCAAAACCCCTGTCTGAAAATAAAAAATTGATTATTTGCCGGCTTGATCCAAGACCCATGCATTAATCACGGGGTTGAACGCTGGGTCGGTACAGCAATACAAATCATGGTGCAGCAAAAAGGAATTCAGTCGTTGCACTGGACCGATGTCATCCCATGATCCGTCGCAGAATATCGCTCGGATGAGTAACATTACCCTTGGCAGTGTCGTATCAATCTGATCATAATGAGCCATGATTTATTATTTTTGTTATGAAAATGCCAGTCCGACAGGAGGAAATAAAATCACCTACCGGCATGCCGAACTTCTCAATGAGATGGGATTACAAGCCGCAGTTGTCCATAAAAACCAAAACTTTCGATACACCCAATTCGCCCATCAACCACCGGTGGTCGGGCTTAAACAACTCCGGCTCACACCGAAAGATATTTTTGTATTGCCCGAGGACTTGGGTCCGGCACTCAATCGCATTGCACCCGGAATCCGGAAAGTCATTTTCAACCAAAACGCATACAACACATTTCGGCAATTTTCTCCGGCGGATCAACTGCTCCCGCCCTATCTTCATCCTGAATTCCTGGCGACTTTTGTCGTTTCAGAGGACAACCGCATCTATTTGGAGTCGGCCTTTCCCGGGCTGAAATGCAAGCGTTTGCACATTTCATTCAGGCGCGAGATCTTTCAATGTGCAGATCTTGCGCAGAAAAAAAGACAAATATGTTTCATGACTCGAAAGAACACCCAGGATGTCAATCAGGTTCTGCTTCAGCTCCACTCCAGAGGGCTTTTGAAAGGTTGGGCCTTCAAAGCCATTGAGAATGCGACCGAGCTGGAGGTGGCACAAGCCATGCGAGAGTCAGCATTGTTTATGGCGTTTGGACATCCCGAAGGCATCAGCCTGTCGAACATTGAGGCCATGGCTTCGGGCTGTAGGGTGGTCGGCTATTCGGGTATGGGATGCAGGGAATACTTCAGCCCCGGCTACTGTCAGGAAATACCGTTCGGAGATATCACCACATTCGTCACAGAGGTGGAGCGACTGGCCCATGAATTTGAGGGCCATCGGAGCACATTCAATGCGACCGTGAAAAGCGCCCAGTCATATGCCACCACCACCTTTTCGGTCGAAAGGGAAAGGGCTGACCTGTTAGAGGCTTTCACCGGCCTTTTGACCTGAGGCGCAGTGCCCGGGACATCTCCCCCAATCAGATCAGCTTTTTTCTGCGGGCCCACCGTTGCAAATGGGCCATAACGCCGCCTTACCCGGGGTAGAACGACAGCCCGCGCTGATCGATCTTGAACACATCCGTCAACCAGTCGATCATCAGCTCCTGTCCCAATGTGGGATTGTCGTGTTGGCAGTGCTCTGCCCCTGTTTCCTCTTCCGTCGTCAAGCGCAACGTTGCATTGACTTTGTGCTGGAGGGCATAGTTGTAAACCGTGGTCACCGCTTCCACGCCCAGCACATCGTGGCCCCCATGGATGATCAAATACGGGCAGCGCATGTGCTCCAACACCCCTTCCAGCTTGAACGGCTTGGCGATTTCGGTAGCTTCTGCCATGGACTTGGCCCCAAACACCCATTTGATGTGCCCTGCCAAGCCGTGGTTGTCGTCACGCGATTTCCAGCGTTCGTGGATGTCCCAGATGGCTCCGTGCGAGATGCAGGCCGCCAGGCGATGCTCCATCGAGGCAGCCCGGGCCGCATAGTAGCCCCCCAAACTCGAACCACTCATCGCAATTCGGGTGGTGTCCACATCGCTTCGTTGCTCCAGCCAGTCGATGCACTTGCCGATCGGCACTTCGTAGTCGTGGCGAGTCACCAATCCATGTCGACGCAATGCGCCGCCCTGTCCGGGTCCGTCGACCAACAAGACCGAGATGCCGCGCTGCAGGGCACCTCGGCCGGTCATGAACCAAAGCTCATCTTTGAAAGAATCCAAACCGCCGACCGAAATCAGAACGGGCTGGCGCTCGCCGCCATTGGGCGAGCGGATGAAATATGCAGGCAGGGGTTTGCCCGGCTCGTAGGGGATATCGACCACCTCTGCTTTCGGGGTGAGTTGCGCTAAAAATTTGTGCGAGGCCTTTTCACAGCGATCAAAGGTGGCCAATCTCCTGGGGTCATCCGCTTTCAGCCAAAACTCGGCTTCGCGGAAATAGTTGGCAGCCCTGAGCCAGCAGTTCATGGCCGTGCGGACGTGGTGGCGCGACATTTCTTCATCGCCCCGCCTGTCATTGCGTTCGGCAATCTGGGTCCACTCGCGGTACCAACTTTCGAAATCGTTCGGAATGATTTTGCTGGCCGCCTGAAAGACCTCGCTGACTGTACCGGCCCCTTCCTGGGTTTCACCCAGGCCGCGCCGGAACTGATACGACATCCAGAAGTCATCATGCCAATGGTGCCAGCCAAAAGGTTCGTAACTGGGTGGTTTGCGGGTGGTGTTCATGGTGAAAATCGAGTGAAAGGAAAAAAATCATTGCGGCTGATAGCCGATGTCTTTGACGAGCTTGCCAAATTTGTCGTAATCGCTTTTGAGCAGGCGGCCAAAATCTTCGGGGGTTCCCGTTTGCGGAATCAAGCCCAGCGTGCTCATGGACTTTTGAACCTCAGGCAGGCGGATGGCGCGATTGATTTCGTCGTTCAGTCGACTCACGATCTCAGCGGGTGTTCCTGCGGGCGCCACAAACCCGAACCAGCCGGGCGCAGCATAGCCCGGCACCGACTCACCGATGGTGGGCAAGTTAGGCAAGGCAGGATCGCGCGCCGGATGGGTGATGCCCAGCACCTTCAGTTTGCCCGCGTCGGCCAGTGCCGCGATGCTGGTGTAAGAGGTCACACCCAGATCAAGCCGTCCCCCCGTGATATCGGTCACGATCGGGGCATTGCCCTTGTAGGGGACATTCAGGAATTTGAACCCGGACATGTAGGCCAGCATCTCGAACGACATGTGCGGCAAGCCGCCTGTGCTGGTGGTACCGATCGTCATCTTGCCCGGGTTGGCTTTTGCCCACTGGATCATTTCAGTGACATTTTTGTAAGGGGCATCGGGGCGTGCGACCAGCGCCAGGTAATTCACGGCCCCCAGGGCCACAGGCGCAAAGTCCTTGGTCACATCGTAGGGCATGCTTTTGTTGGCGTGGGGTGCCAAGGCCAAATTGGTCACCAGGCCCACGCCCATCGTGTAACCGTCCGGCGCCGATTTGGCGGTCAGATCCAGCCCGATTTGGCCACTGGCCCCGGCTTTGTTATCAATCACAACGGGTTGCCCCAAGCGCTCCGAAATTTTGTTGCCGATCAATCGGGCAATGACATCGGGCCCGTCACCCGGTGTGTAAGGGACAATGATTTTGATCGGACGCACGGGGTAAGACTGAGCCAGCGCCAACCCCCATGTCAAACCGCAGAGTCCGCCGAGCAAAATTCGCCGCAATTGCTGAAATTTCATATCTTTCCTTCCGTGTTAAAGCTGTTCAGGCCCGCCGCTTTTCAAGAAGCTCGACCGTTGTGATTTGCTTGACGGTATCCCAGGCGCGGCCCATGGCTTCCATGGCGCCCATTTCCTCGCGCGCAATCGCCGTGACCCACTCGCCGCCTTTGTGCAAATCAGCCTCGTAGCGCAAAGACCTGAACAGGTCGGATGAACGCTGCATGTGATCTGCAGCCCGAGCCACATCGTTCGCGCTCAATCCTCGCAATGTCAACTCCTGAGCCACCCGGCGCAGATAGCCGGCAGCGCCTTGTCTGCCCAAGACACCATGGTTGGGAATTTGGCCGTTGATGAACAAAGGGCGACGCTCGCCCGTGGGGGACAAAGGGTCTTGAACCTCACCTCGCAACACAGCCTGGGCAAATCGGGCCATGCCAGGTGCGCCAGTCTCCCAATGCGGGATTTGCCATGGGTTGCCAAAAAGGGCATAGGGTTTGGGGTAGTCGCCGCGCAGGATCTTCAAGTTGCGACGGAAGCTGTCGCGAATTGCCTCCGCAATGCGCCAGTGGGGGTCACGCTGGGGCTCAACCCAAACCATCAAAAACGGGCCATAACCGTCGTGCAGACTCCACTGCCCGCCCCAAGGGTGGTGATGTGGCCAAGCCTGGTATTGGTCACCCGTGCGTTGCGACGCCTGAGCCCAGGCTTGGGCAAAGACCTCGATCGGGCATTCGTATCGGGCGTGCTCTGACAGATCGTTGGGTTCCCACAAAATCACCACGTTTTTTTTCAGGTCGTAGCCGGCCACCACCACATGGTGGCCGAAGCCTGTTTCTTTCATCGTGGAGTGCTGGAAAGCCAGGCGTGGGGAGGTTTTTGCGCCATGAGGCAACAGCAGGCTGTAGTGCAAACCCACCTGCACGGGTATGCCTTGATCGATCAGGTCCTTGAGTCGTGCAAACGCCTCTTCGAAACCTCCTTCGGGGTCTTCTTCCCAATGGCTTTTAAAGCCCAGAGCCTTGGGGGTGTACTCCCAAATTTCATGAAAAGCCCCTTTGCCGCCGTTGAACGCAGGTGCACCCCAGGCAGGGCACCAGCGGAAAGAGAACCCGTCGCCGCTGAGTCCGTCGGCAAACAGCACATCGTCCTCGCCAAAATGTCGCAAGCTGCCCAACAGACCTGTGAAATAACATCGACCCGCATTGCCCTGGTCCGGATACCCCTTGGGACCTAACCAAGTCATGGAGTAATAACTCTCCGAATACGAGGTGATTTCAGGCACGGTGCGTCTCCTGTCGTTATTAGCGATTTGATCAATTTATACAGGACGCCTCGCCAAGCGTCAACGGACGGCGCCCGGAAAGCTGACGCCTCGGTGATGACCGCAGGGCGTGACGGGGATTGAATGTCGAATAACATGGCCACAGATTTGCCATTGCTTGATCCGCCAACGAGGCCACTTGACGCCCGATGCTCAACGGAGACCGACCATGGAACTACTGACCAACCCCGAAGTCTGGATCGCATTTGTCACGCTGACCTTGCTCGAGCTCGTGCTCGGCATCGACAACATCATCTTCATCTCCATTTTGGTGGACAAGCTGCCCGTTCATCAGCGGGAACTGGCCAGGCGATTGGGGCTCTTCATGGCCATGTTCATGCGCCTGGGGCTTTTGTTGCTGCTGGCGTGGATCGTCGGACTGGTGGCCCCGCTCTTTACGTTGTTCAATCATGATGTTTCCGGTCGAGACCTCATTTTGATCTTGGGGGGCTTGTTTTTGGTCTGGAAAAGCACGACCGAAATTCATGGCAGCCTGGAGGGCGAGGAAGGGCATACCTCTGCCACTGTCAAGGCAACCTTTGCCGCAGTGATCACGCAGATCATGCTGATTGATTTGGTGTTTTCTCTCGACTCCATCATCACGGCGGTCGGCATGGTCGATGATGTGCGGGTGATGATCGCGGCGGTGGTGGTGTCGGTGGCGTTGATGATGGTTTTTGCCGGCCCCATCGGTCGCTTCGTCTCGGCTCATCCCACGATCAAAATGCTGGCTTTGTCGTTCCTGGTGGTGGTGGGCGTGGTGCTGATCGCGGAAGGCTTTGATCACCATGTCCCCAAAGGGTATGTTTATTTTGCAATGGCTTTTTCTTTGGGCGTCGAATTGCTCAACATCCGCATGCGCAAACGTGCCACGCCGCAAGTCAAGTTGCGAAGCGCGTATAGTCAAGAACAGACCGACACCGCAGAACGTCCCTCGCAGGCGGGCGATCGGCCCAAAGACTGACCATGAAGAACCGAATTTTTTTTAACGAAGTGGTGACGCGCGACGGCTTTCAGATGGAGCCTGAATTCGTGCCCACCGACACCAAAATTGCGCTCATCAATGCCCTCAGCCGATGTGGGTATGCCAAGATCGAAGTCACCTCGTTCACCTCGGCGCAATCCATCCCGATGCTGCGCGACGCCGAAGAGGTCATGGGGCGCATCGACCGTGTGAGTGGCGTCGAGTACACGGTGCTGATCCCCAATTTGCGCGGTGCCGAGCGCGCCATGGGGGTCAAGCCCGATGAATTCAATCTGGTGATGTCCACCTCGGAGACCCACAACCTGACCAATTTGCGCATGCCCCGGGAAAAAAGCTTCATGGCCTTGCGCGAGGTCATAGAGCGTCATGGGTCGCTGGTCCCGATCAATGTTTCGCTTTCAGCCTGTTTCGGTTGCCCGATGGAAGGGGACGTCCCGGCTGCCGAGGTGATGCGTTGGGCGCAGCGGTTTGCTGATTTGGGTGTGCGGGGGCTGACGATTTGCGACACCACCGGCATGGCCCACCCGCATCAAGTGGCGGCCCTGTGCGAAGCCTTGCGCAGGCAGTTCCCCGCCTTGCAACTGACCCTGCATTTCCACAACACGCGCGGCATGGGGCTGGCCAATCTGCTGGCGGCCGTGCAGTCGGGCATCGACCGCTTCGATGGATCATTAGGCGGGTTGGGCGGTTGTCCCTATGCCCCAGGGGCCAGCGGCAACATTTGCAGCGAAGACGCGATACACATGCTCGACGCCATGGGTTTGGACACCGGCATAGACTTGCAACAGTTATTGCCCATCGCACGTCAATTGCCAGAGGTGGTCGGCCATGCGGTTCCGGGCCAAGTGGCGAAAAGCGGGCGCATCACCGATCTGCACCCGGTTCCTGAATCGATTTTGCGC
>JACCEB010155540.1_pt1 | contig 29634 bp, 25 predicted proteins | sample 7454761 | NCBI WGS metagenome assembly JACCEB01 (sample SAMN15323454, study PRJNA562643) | freshwater metagenome | isolation source: river surface water | place: USA:Blue River Watershed | collected 2017-08-18
CGAGCGTTCTTAAGCGCTTTTACGTGCGAAAGACCGGTAAAGTATTGAGCCCAGAGGGTCTCAAAGTTAAGGGAATGATCCGCGGCAACGCGTTCAAGGAGTTCAACAGCGAACTTACCATAAGCTGGGCAGTTCTTTACTTCAGATTCAAATTGAGTGGCAACAGGTTTGCTCATTTTAAGATATAGACTAATTGGTTATTAGGTTAATTAAACTAATTACACTTTTTCTTAAGTTAATTCTTGTTATTTTTATTTTATTTATTATTTTGCGATGAGCACAAGCATTATTTTTTTTTTAGAACAAACGCTCGGAGATTGGTAATTCATATTAAAAAATATAAATATTCCCTATGTTTCTGATTTATATGGTGGAGGTAATTCTAAATTTTTAATTATTATAATATTATTATTCACATTTTCATCATCATCATCACCTAATTTTTGACAACATAAAAAACTCATTGATAATGCAATTAATCCAATACAAATTAAATGAATATTACTCACAAATAAATATTCAACAGTTTCAGTGTCTGACATTTTTACATTTAAAACATAAAAAAATAAAATTTAATGATGTGTTGGAGCTGGTGTTGAATTTTGATTTGGTCTAGAAGGTGCTGGTGTTTTTAATTGTTGTTCTAATTGATGTAATTTAGCAGCAAGATTATGTTTTTCCTCAATAATCCGTTCGAGATTATTACCTATCTTATTATTTTTTTTTAAATCAGGTGTGTCTTTTTTTTCATTTAGATTATTTAATTTTTGGGGTTTTGTTTTAATAAAAATATATTCTTTTTCTGATTGAGGATTATTAATAATTGGGATGTTTTCATTTTTTTTGCTTACATCTCTCTGTAATTTAACTATTACAATTATTAATAAAATTATAATTAAAAGTATAATTATTATACCACCTAATAATATTAAATTATTCATTTTATATAAAAAAAAGAAAATAAAATAAAACAGTTTAAAAGGATGTTAAATTATATATATAAGATTGGATATATAATATGAGCATTGAAAAATATACTGAATGTTTGAAACAATATTTTGGTTTTGATAAATTAAGACCATTTCAAGAAAAAATAATTAAACATCTAGACACTGATATCCTAGTTTTAAGTCCTACTGGTTCTGGTAAATCTATGTGTTATCAACTTCCAGCTGTTGCATCAAAAGGGGTTACAGTTATTATATCACCTCTGAAATCATTAATTGAAGACCAAATCACACAACTTAAAAACAAAAATATAAATGTTGCTTTTCTAAATGAAGATGTATCTAAAAAAGAAAAAATAGAACTTCTAAAAAAATTAAAAAACGTAGAAGATTATATGCTTTTTTATGTTACACCAGAAGTAATTTTAGATGATAAGATTTTATTACTTCTTAAAGATTTAAATACTGAAGGATTATTTGCTAGATTAGTTATAGATGAAGCACATTGTGTTTCAACTTGGGGTCACGACTTTCGGGATAGTTATCTTAAACTAAAATATATGAAACATTATATTCCTGGTATTAAAATTACAGCATTAACTGCAACAGCAACACCAATTGTCAAAGAGGATATTATTAATATTTTAGAATTAGAAAATCCTCATATTGAGGCATCTGGGTTTTTTAGACCTAATCTTAATATTAAAATCATTAATCGTAATGATACTATCCTAGCTAATTTACGTGATTTAATTCTTAAAAATTATAATGATCAATCAGGTGTTATTTATTGTCATTCACGTAGAGAAACAGAGAGAGTTTCGGCTTATTTAGAAAATTATATTAAAGTAAGTCATTATCACGCTGGATTAGACCAAAATATTCGTAAATTTATTCAGAAGAAATGGCTAACTGGACAAATTAAAATTATTGTCGCAACTATTGCATTTGGTATGGGAATTGATAAACCAGATGTTAGATTTGTTATTCATTATAACTTACCCTCTTCTATTGAAGGTTATTATCAAGAAATTGGTAGAGCCGGAAGAGATGGAAAACCATCGGATTGTATTTTATATTATACATATCAAGATCGTGTATTTTATGATAATTTATTTAAAAAGAATCAAGGTAATGAACAAAATAATTCATTTCATTATGATGTTACAATGACTAATTTTGATAATGTTGAATTTCTTGATCAAGTTGATGAAAATAAAGAACATTACCAGCAATATCAAACCAATAAATTAAATGAAATGGTTGGATTTGTAGAAAATATTATTGATTGTAGACACTCACAGTTATCATCTTATTTTGGTGAAAAAATAGAAGAAAAACAAAATTGGTGTAATAATTCATGTGATAATTGTATTCGTCAATTAGATAATAATAATAAATTAGAAGAAAGAGATATGACATCAATAGCTGAAAAACTTCTTAGGATTATCAGAGAATATAAAGATGATATCACTAAATATAAATTAAGAGATATATACCAAAATGATCTTAATAATCAATTACTTAGTAATTTAACATTGACACGTTTAATTAATAAAATGATACAATATGATATTTTAGAAGAACATATTATTAAACAAGAATCCGGATTTTGGTATGAAAAATTAATTATTAATAATAATATTAATAATAACAATATTCCAGTTATTAAAATGATCATCGAAAGTGCAAAATATTCATTATCTGATTTTATTGTTTCAAATGATATTCCAGAACAAAATAATAATATCAAAGAAGATAAAAATAAAGATATTTTAAAAAATAATATTGATATTGGTAAGGGATTTTTTGCAAATGAATTAATGAATGATTCATTACAAGAGAAATATAATCTCACACATCTACCATTATATAATATTTTAATTAACTATCGAAATCAAGAAGCTAAGAGGCTTAAATGTGCTCCATATCGTATTTTTAATAATTTATCATTAGAAGAAATTGTTAAAAAAAATCCTACAACTGAATTAGAGGTTAAAAATATTGTTGGTATTGGAGAGGCTAAATTCAGAGAATTTGGTAAAGATATTATTAAAATGGTTAAAAATCAAATTGCTTAAGCGTTTATTTTTTTTTTAATTAAACTTTTATAATGGTAAAAAATAAAAATGTTTACTTGGAATAACCCTTATGTATTAGCAGTTATTATAGGTGTTGCATCAGTTGTTTTATTTCATTATGATCAAAAGAAAAAACAACAAAATGATAGTGAATTTGAAGTAGATAAACTATCATATATTAAAATATTTGTATTAGTTACCGGATCAATTATGTTATTTAATTATTTTGTTCTATCAACATCTTCACCAACACCAACAAATCCAGAATCAATTGTCAGTGAAATTGTTGAAAAAGTTATACCTTCACCAATTCCATCTCCAGTACCAAATAAAGCATTACAACATTCAGTAACAGGTTCAGCTTTTACACCAATATCATCACATAGTATTAGTGGATTAAAGATTAAAGAAGGACCTCCTAATTTTTAATTATTTTTGAATTCTTTTTTAATTTCTATTTTATTTACTTTTTTTTATTGAAATAAAGTAAAGAACAAAGAAATGAGAGTTGAATACCCAATTGAATTATTTAATAATTTTAATAAATCTATTTGGACAAATAAAGTTTTTTCTTATTTTCTAATTGCAATTATTATTTGTTATACAGTTTTATTAAGATTGAATCCAGATATATATTATAAATATTTATTTAATCCGATTGTATTAATTATTATCGTCGGATGTATAGTAATAATAACTAGATATAATATGCCCCTAGGATTTATTTTAACAGTTTCTTTAATTGCACTTTATTATCCAAATACAAATAAAATTATTACACATAAATCAATACATATAGAAAATTTTGAAAATCAAAAGATTAAAGTACCTATTCCAGGTGAAGATAAAAATATTATCGATGATGAAAAATCAAATAAAAAAAATAAAAATCAAGATGAAGAAGATGAAGATGATAAACCATCAAAAGAATCTTTTGAAGATGAAAAAAATGAAATTAAAGATGTTTCATTAGAAAAATTAAATCCCGGTTATTATACTAAAAAAAATAATAATACAAATGATAAAAAAAAACAAAATAATAATGTAAAATCATCATCAAATAAAAAATCAACAAATGATAATGAAAAATCTAAAAATACATCTAGTAATAAAAAAACATCTGGACAAAGTGAATCCTTTCTTGGTGATGTTAGAAATATTATGAGAGATTTAGACACAGGAAATAATGGAATTAATGCTGTTAGTGCTGTTAAAAAAATAAATAATTTATTTTATAACAAACACAAGAATAATATTAAAAAAATGATTGAAGAAGATGATGATGATGATGAAGAATCAGAAGATGACGATTTCTTCTAAAAATAAGTGTTATATTTAATTTTTTATAAAAATATCATTTTAAATGGTAAACAAATCAAAACGTAGTCTCAAATCAAAATATTCACGTAAATCTAAAGCCCGTAAGTCTTTAAAAAAACAACGTGGTGGTCGCCTAAATGATGCTGAATTTACGGCTTTATATACTATTATAAATAAAATGGATGAAAATAAAAGAACAACACCCCAAGAAGAAATAGATCACATAGTGATTCAATTAAAAAAATGTGATGTAGGACAAACTAGAGCTCTTGCAAGTATCGTGTTTTATAAACGTGAACCAATACCGATACTTATAAATAACATTCTATCAGTCGGTTTTGCGCGTGAAACCTACACTGAAGGTGCAACATATCATCCTAATAATTAAAATAATTATTAATTCTCTAACCAAGTATAATAATTTTTATTTTTTATTTATTTACTTTTTTTATTTATTTCATAAAATAAATTAAGAGAATGTTACTTGAAAATGAAATTGCTAATTCTAATTCACAATCTTCTTTTTTAAAAAATCAAACATCATCAATTAATTTAGAAGATTGGATGAACAAATTTATATTTGTATATCATCAATTAGTTCACGAACTGGATACATCTAAAATAAATATTAAAGTAAATAAAATAAAAAATAATAAACAAATATCAATTGAATTTTTAATTGATCAATTATTTAAAAAAGGTATTCTAGATTATAAAAATAACATTAATAAAAATTTACCAATTGATTTATTAAAAGATTTACATAAGATTTTTGATAAACAAAAAAAAACTAAAAAAAAATCAGATATTAACAGAATATCTAAATCTTTATCAGAATGGTTTAATAAATATAATAATGAAATATATTATAGTGAAAATGGAAAAATATCATTTATACAATTTTTAAGAACTAAAAAAGATAATAATGAAGATCTAGTTAATCAATTAATACAAAAATTAGAAAAATATAATATGTTTACATCATATAATATTCAAAAACAATTAGATATAGGTTTTAAATATGAATATACTTATTCTGATAATGAGCTAGAATTTAAAATATATTCAAATGATAATATTCCACTTGATAATTTATATTGGAAATTTTTATATGCTAGAATGAAATGTATACCTAGATTATATAAAAAAGAAAATCATAAAGTAAAATTTAAAATTTTATTAACAAATCAATTAAAAAAAATGCCAAGAAAAAAACAATTATTTGGTCCGGAAGAAGTTAATTCAGGAAGTACTGATTATACAGAAATAACTATTTGGCGAAAAGAAGAACATTTTAAACTTATTTTACATGAATCTATTCATTTTTTTAATCTAGATGGTTCATATGACTTGACAGGTCAAAATGATAATATAGATTTAAAATGTCATTTTCAAATTGAGGATGATGTAAAAACTAGAATATATGAATCATATACCGAATCATTAGCAGTATTTTTAAATACATTCGCAAATGCATATCAAATATTTTATCTGAATCAGAATGATCCTAGAAATATAAATTTAACAGAAAACCAATTACAAGAGATAAAACAAATCAAAGATAAACTTTGGATTCAAGAAAAGAAATTTTTCTTACTTCAAATTGCAAAAATATTCATTCATATTAATCCAAAATCAAATAATTTTGCTGATTTTTTAGTTGATACAAATAATTGTCAGATATCTAGACAACAAACAAAATATAAATTGCATCAAACAACTAGTCTATTATCATATCATATTATTAAAGGCGCAAATATTATATTTGATCAAGATTTTCTACAATGGTTAAAAAATCCTTTTGATCCTCATCCAAAGTCTTTATATAAATTTGCAGATTATGTTCTTCCTAAAACTAAAGACCAAATATTTATTAATCTAGTTAATAAAGCAATTAAATATTTAAAAACACCAAAACTTAAATTAAGTAAAAAATTAAAAAAAACATTAAGAATGACATCATATGAAACAAACTTTTTCTAATATTTTTCTAATATTTTCTAATCTTTTTCTTTTATTTACAATAAAGAAACGAAAATGGATAATACTCTTTTATTATTTATAATTCTATCAATAATTATAACATTAATAGTTATTTTTCCAAATAAATATTTGTCTTTCAATAAATCAATTGAAGAGATGAATACTGAAGAAATAATAACTAATTTTAATCTTTTAATTGATAATGAAAAATCAACTAAAGGAAGTTTAAAAGAAGAACCTAAAAAAGAAGACGTAGCTGAAAAATTTGCATTAGTAACTAAAGATAATAATTCAACACTAATGTCTGATTTTGCACGATCAAGTTGGCATATGTATACACAATCACCATTTTATTTTATTAAAACACATCCAGATAATCCAGTCTTTTATGAAAAACCTTTATATCGTAAACCATATAGATATCCAGTTGGATATAGTTCAACTTATCCAATTAATCACTTTAACTTATTTGAAAACTAAATAAAAAAAAATCAAAATAAATATAAAATTGCTTTCATTTCAGATATTTTTTTATTTTTATATTTATATTCTCTTCATCATCTTCTTCACTTTCATTGTCTTCTTCTTTAATTTCTTCTTTTTCTTCAATATTATTTGATTGAATATTATTTTTATTTTTAATTAAATCATCAATTGATAATTTCTTTTTAAGATTATTAATAATTTGAGCAATTGTAATACCATTTAAACTTTCATCACTAAAATTATCAATCTTATTATCATTTGGATTAAAATATTTCCAAGCCTTTTTAACTTCATCTGATGTCATTTTATCAAATTTAAAAATATGATCTATTCTACCTGGTCTTACTAAAGCACCATTATTATATTTTGATAACTCTTCATAATTATTAGATGTAAACCAAAAGATAATTTCTCCACTAACTCGATCTAAAACATTTAACCAGGCATTTAAACTAGGATACTGATTATTTTTTTTACCGGTACCTTCTTTTACTAAAAACAAATCCCATTCATCAATTAAAACATATCCAGATTGAATTTTATCAAATACTTCATTCAAATCACAATCACTCAATCCTTTTGGATTAATTATATATACTGGTTTTTGATATTTTGACCAAGTATAAGAAGCAATCTGAAATAATAATTCAGTTTTACCTGTTCCAGATGGTCCATAAACTAGAAATGCTGTTTTATATGTTTGATTAATCTTTCGAAAATAGTTTTTATTTTCAACATTAAAAAAGTCAATCACTGCATTCCAAGCATCTTCTTTTGATTTATTTCCAAAACAGACATCAATTGATGCATTTTCTCTCAGATTTGTATATGTTTTAGTACTTTCATCTACATATGTTTCAAGATTACGATATATAGCTAATTTATTGGTATTTGTATTATCATAATAATAGTTACAAATATATTCATTGAATTCTTTCCAATTAATATTATGAAATGAATAGACATATAACATCCTAGTTAAATTATCACGAAATTGTACATTATTATTATTTACCGGATAAGGAAAATAAGCAATTAAAAATTTAGATTTATATTTAAAAACAATCCATCCAGCTGGAATTTCATAAATTTGTGGACGACAAGAAAATGTATTTTTATCATCCCACCATACTGAACTTTGATTATTAATAATATTTGTTAAACTATCATATGAATACACATTATTTTTAATTAAATAAAATGAAAACCATTCTAGGAAATTATTTCCATTTATTTGACTATCCCAGATATGACTATAGAGAAATATTTTTTGAAACCAATATGTAAAATTTCTTGTTGAGATCATTGAAGTCATAATAGGTGTAATAATTGACATCAAAATCCATCCTTTTAATTCTGATGGTATTAAAAATCTAATATATTCTAATAAACTAAAATCATTAACATATTGATAATAGAATAGAGAAATTATTAAAACAACAATAGAAACAGTTAATAACATATTTTATTTTATAATTTTTATCAAAAAAAATATCAATTTCAATTTTATTATAAAATTACTTTTGAATCAGATTTAACTTAACTTAAAATAAAAAACAACTAATAATAATAAAAGATAAAATGTCAATATTTATTTTTCGTAGAGATCATAGACTTGATGATAACACTGGTTTAATAAAAGCTTGTTCCGAATCTGATAAAGTATATCCTATTTTTATTATTAATCCAGTTCAAGTATCTGACATAAATCCATATAAAAGTCAAAATTCAATTCAATTTATGACTGAATCTTTAAAAGAATTAAAAACATTAACAAAAAATAAACTTACTTTTCTATATGGTTCAGATTTAAAAGTATTAGATGAAATTATTAAATCAAATACAATTTCCAAAATATATTCAAATCTAGATTACACACCTTTTGCAAAACAAAGAGATCAAGAAATTAAAGATTTTTGTCAAACTAATGATCTAGAATTCATTCAAACAGAAGATTATACTTTAACACCATTAGAATCAGTTTTAACAGACTCAGGTACACCTTATACAAAATACACACCATATCATAATAAAGCCGCTAAATTAGAAGTTCATAAACCAGTTAACTTTACTAAAAAACTATTAGACAAACTAGAAAAGCTTAAAAAAACAAAACACACTGGAGACATAAAAGATTTAGAAAAACATTATACTTCCAATCCAAATTTAAATGTACACGGAGGTCGTAGTCTAGGATTAAATATTCTTTCTAAATCACAATCCTTTAGTAATTACTTAAAAAATAGAAATGATTTAACTTATAAAACAACATTTTTAAGTGCATATATTAAATTCGGATGTGTATCACTTCGTGAAGTCTATCACTCATTTAAACACAATTCTAGTTTTGTAAATGAATTATACTGGCATGATTTTTATGCTCAAGCCATTTATTTCAATCCAAAAGTCTTAAAAGGAAAATCAATGGATGAAAGATTTGACAATATAAAATGGTCTGGAACACAAACTTTATTTAATAAATGGTCTAAAGGTGAAACTGGATTTCCAGTTGTCGATGCAGCTATGAAACAAATAAATACAACTGGTTTTATGCATAACAGAGCTAGAATGATTGTAGCCTCATTTTTAGTAAAAACATTATTGTGTAACTGGAGATGGGGTGAGAAATATTTTGCTCAAAACTTATTAGATTATGACCCGTCTAGTAATGTAGGTGGTTGGTTATGGTCAGCTGGTGGTGGTTTTGATTCACAACCATATTTTAGAATCTTTAACCCTTGGACACAATCCGAGAAGTTTGACAAGAATGCCGAATATATCAAACATTGGCTGCCTGAATTAAAAGACATCCCGGCTAAAGACATACATACCTGGAACACATCATATGTAAAATATCCGGATGTATCTTATCCATCGCCAATCGTTGACTACACGGCAAATCGTGTCAAAGCCCTCGAAACATATAAAAAATATTTGTAAATATATATTAACCTTACAAATAACATATCTTTTAATTATAATTTTCCTAGAATTAGACCTTTTATATTTTTTACTAAATAATCATATTTCACGATGACAATATTATTTTTGAGGTTATGATTCCATCTTCATCTTCATAATAATCAGTATCATCAGTATCATAATCACTTTCTTCTTCATATTCATCATTAATTTCTTGATTGTTAGATGTTAAATTATTATTGGTATTATCAGTATTTGTAATTTCTTGATTGTTAGTATCATTATTGGTTATTTCTTTAGATGATGAATCTTCATTTTTTATGGTTTGTTTTTTATAAAAATCATTTTTTAAATCATTTAATCTAGCATAATCGCACATTTTTAAAATACCATTTTGAATTTTCTTCCTTTGATAACCATTATAACATAGATGTGTTTTATGATGTTTAAAAATTTGGTCATTTGTGATGTTATAAATTACTTTTATTTTATCCATTGATTGGGTTCTAATCCATTTAGTGTCATTTTTTTCATAATGACTACGAGCTGAACCATCAACTAATAATATAGGCATTATAGCTTCCTTAATAGTTAAATTACTTTCTTTTAAATCTGTATACATTTTATGTGCAATTCTTTGTAAATAACAAGCTAATGTTGTTATACAATTATCTAAACCACCCATTGAAGAATTATCAAGTAAAATCTGAGTTTCTTCTTTAGTTAAAGAATATTTATTCTTATAATGTTCTATAAAATCGTCAATGTTTAATACATTACAAAAATTAGTATTGAGAAATTCTAGCTTAGAAATATTTATATTTGTTATATTGTTTGTTATGTTATTATTACTATTGGTAGTAGTTATTTGTTTTAGAGTTTCACACTCTTGATTTTTAAGCTTTAATTCATATTCACTTTTGAGTCTCTCAATTTCTAATTCTTTCTTTAATTTTTCAATTTCTAATTTATGTTCATAATCTTTTTTTATTTCATTAACTAAAATATTATTATTATTGTTATTATTGTTATTACAAACTAGTTGATGTTTTTTTAAACTATTCAAATATTTATATCCCTTTTTACAATTAACACATATAAGATGGGTATTCAAATTATTGGTAATTTTAACATCACCAACATTATTATGTATAGCATTAAAATTATTAATATGTTTTTTTGTTTTATAATGTGCTTTAATTTTATCAGATTCACTAGTGTAATAATCACAGAAATTGCAATAATGCATATTCTTTCTTTATATTATAATAATATAAATTAAATTTAATTTATATTATTTTATATTTTTTTATTTTATTTGGTTTTTTTATCAGGGTGTTATTTTATATCATAATTCATAATTGTTTTTTTTTATTTTTATTATAAAAATATTTATTATTGATTATCTCCTCAAAACATACCTTTTTAAAACAATTATTTACATAAAATAAAAGGTAGTCTATTCGCATCATATAGTTGCATTATGTAAAATTATTATTTTTACACATATTATTAATTATGAAATCTCTCGTAAAATAACACCCTGAAACATTTTTATTAATTTTATTAAATTTTATGATTATTATTTATGTGATCCTATTTTTAAAAACATTATTATTTTTAATATATTTTAATGTAAAATATACATTTGTACAAATATTTAAAAAAATGATTTACTATTGTTATACTCCTAAAATAACTACTTGAATTTTTAATATTAAAATATATTAAAAAAAAAATCTTAAAATAAAAAAATAAAAATCTAAAAAAAAAATGATGCGAACATTTCCCATACTGTTAAAAAAAATGATGTAGAAGTCTTGTTTTCAAATTATTTTTCCATAGAAAATATTTTCCCTCATTTTATTTTTCTAAAATGCGGGAAAATATATTTTTAAAATTTTTAACTTTAGAAAACATTTTTATACTTTTTATATTTGATATAAAATATTAAATTCAATTCAAAAGTAGATCTAGAAATTAAATCTGGTTTCAAAAGTTAAATCAATTCAAAAAGTAAATCTAGAAATAAAAACCAGTTTAAAAATTATGAATAATCTGAAACTGAAAAAGATAAATATTTAACATTATCTTTTTTTGTTAATTAAACATCTACGATGTTAACTAAAATAATATATGTTATTTGTAAAGTGACCGGTTAATATATTTTAGCAATTATAAATATATTTTATATTTTTTATTTTATTTGGTTTTTTTTACAGGGTGTTATTTTATATCATAATTCATAATTGTTTTTTTTATTTTTATTATAAAAATATTTATTATTGATTATCTCCTCAAAACATACCTTTTTAAAACAATTATTTACATAAAATAAAAGGTAGTCTATTCACATCATATAGTTGCATTATGTAAAACTATTATTTTTGCACATATTAATAATTATGAAATTTCTCGTAAAATAACACCCTGAAATATTTTAAATATTTATATAAATCTATTGTTAGTTAATTTACAACATATACTATAATATTATAAACACTCATTTTAATTAACTATTATTTATGTTCTAAAATAACTATCAATAGATTTCTAAAATTGCATTTTATGACATATTTTTATTTTTGTAATTACCTAATTATAATTTGAAATATAATTTTATAAAACAAAAAAATCTAAAAAAATGATGCAGATATTTCCCATACTGTTAAAAAAAATGATGTAAAAGTTTTGTTTTCAAATTATTTTTCCATAGAAAATATTTTCCCGCATTTTATTTTTCTAAAATGAGGGAAAATATATTTTTAAAATTTTTAACTTTTAGATAACATTTTTACACCTACATAAATAATTAGATCGTTTTATTTTTCGTTTAATATAATCATTTTTTTTCTAATCAAGAGATAAATTAAAATGTCTACAGAAGAACAAGATGAAAAAGTTCAAGAGACACCACCAACAAATGATATACCAGCAACACCAATAGAAGAAAAACCAGTCGCAGAAGAAGTTAAAAAAGAATTACCACAAACAACTCTTTTATTAGAAGAACCAAAAGAATCTCCTTTTAAAATGTTATTATTTCTAGCATTTGTCTGTGTATTTGGATATTTTATTATAAGAATGGATAATATATATTATAAAATAAGTTTCATTATAAGTTTTATGATATTAACATATTTCTTTAAAAAACATTTTAATATATTCCCAAAAAAAATAAAAGAGGATGATGGTGTTAATTTAATTGAAGGTTAGACTAATGTATTACACTACTTATTACAAAAGCCGTAATAACTAATAAAAATGCGAATATTTCACTATACATATTATGGGTTTCATTTTTAAGAATAAAGAAGTTTAAGATCCATAAATTAACAAAATAAAAACACATTGTTATAATCAAGATATCGAGAGGTGACATATTAAAGAAGAAATGAGCATAATGATTTCCGTGTAATGAAAAGAAATATTCTAATACAACAATTGGTATTGCAATACCTAGAGCCATAAAGAAATTCCAATTTTCTTTTAATTTAAGATGATAATATGATGCAAATACATAAAAAACTGTACCCATATATATCAAAAATAATGTAAATAAATAATGCTTTCCAGGTTCAAATTTAGAAACCGCCATTTTATTCCTTTATTTATCTTTTACATATTTTTCTTTTTATCCATCATTTTTAATTGAAAAATATAAGGTGTTTTTTCAAAAATATGACGATGAACAGCTAATTTTTTATAAAATAAATCCCTCCAGACTTCTAACCAGTCAATTCCAGATTCTTTTATTTCTTGACTGGTTGGTTTTTTATAATTACTCATCTTCAAGATGTATAAACCAGTTGATATATATGGTTTTCTCATTGATAAACCACCATCAGCCCACATACCCATTGAATAGACATTTTGAATCATCAACCAATCATAAGAATCAATCGAAAATTCCATAAACCATTTATATGCTTCGTGAGGTGAAATATTCTTTAAATTAAAGAAATTAGACATCACCATTAATCTTTGAATATGATGTAAATATCCTATTTCAAATGCCGATTTAATGGCATCATCAACCGGTAGTATTCCAGTCGTACCTTTATAGAATGAACTATCTAGTTTTTCTTTATTATTAAAAATGTTGGCTTTCGTCATCTCAGTGTAATAATGTAAATAACAATATCTTTGATATTCTCTCCATCCAAGAATTTGTCTTAAAAATCCTTCAATATTATTCATACCGATCTTAGAACTAGATTTGTGTTTCATAACTTCATCGATGATTTGATGTGGTGATATTAAACCAATATTAAACATCGGAGCTATTAAAGAATGAAATAAATGTTTATATTTAAATTCAGGTTCTTTTCGTATCGCATCTTGATAATCACCAAAATGATGTAATCTATCTTTAATAAATTTTAATAACCACTGATGTGAACTTTTATGTGTAACTGGAAACCAACAATTATCTAAAGTTAAATTTTCTGGACCACAATTATTTTTATATTTAGGATGTGTATTAATATATTCAATTGCTTCATTCAAGAATTTTTTATCTTCCGATGTTAATGATCCTAGAGTAGGTATTTCAACTGAATTTGGTAATGCATTTCTATTTTCTGTGTCATAAGATTTTGTGTCAATTAAAACATTGACTTTTTCTTTAACCCAGTTATAAAAATTTCCTTGATTAATAACTTTCTTACTTTTATTATTTTTATAATACTCTTCTAGTTGTGATTCAGAAACCACAAAATTAGGGTTTTCTAGATGTGTTTTGATTCCAAATTTAGTTAGTTTTTTAAGTAAAAAATGATCAGTCACATTAAATATAGTAACTGGATCATCATTACCTTTTAATATTTTTGAGTAATCTAGATCATCTATTTCGTGATAATGAACTGTGATTTTATTTTTTTTCAAATATGATTGATAATATTTCATAGATGCCCGATGTAAAACTAGTTTTAGTTTATTAAAATTCAATACTTTGTCACGATGACCAAAATAAACAGGTTCTTCAACTAAATGGACAACCTTCGGATGTGATGGAAAATATTTTAATTCAAATAATTGGTTTGGAAATAATAAATATGTATTGCTCATTTTATTTTTTACTTTTATTTTTATTATTATTATTTATATTATTACTATCTTACATATTTTTTTATTTAGTAATATAAATAATATAAATAAAATTGATGATAAATAGAATATATTAAAATTTTAAATAAGGAATGTCTAAAGATAAAGAAAATGTTGTATTATTAGGTGATGGATTCTTTGCCAGAGGATTTTTACATCATATAAATTATAATAAATTCTTTATTACCCAAATTTATAAAGATAAATTTATTAATCCCCAGGATATGATGTATTCTTTACAAAGAAATATTAAATATGACAATCCGATTCATTTTAGAGATTTTATGACTAAAGGACCCAATAAAAAAATAGAAACAGAAATTAAAACACTTGAAATTGATATTAATACATCTAATATTCATATAAATAATGAATATATTTACAATTATGATTATTTAGTAATTGGTCTAGGATCACAAAAATCTCTGAATGAATGGAAAAATCAAATTAATAATTTAGTTGATATTAAAGATAAATCAGTTGGTATTGTTGGTATGGGACCAACTGGTGTAGAAGTAGGATTAATTTTATCACAAAACAATCAGATTCATCTATTTGATATGTTTACTAAAGATAATATCTTAACATTTCTTTCACCAACGAATAAAAAAAGTATTCTAGATTCATTTGATCTGAAAAATATTTCAACCACATTTGGTAAACCATATGTTAATACTGAACACAACTTTGATCAAGTATTATTTTGTGGTGGTTCCCGATCAAATCAACTGACTTTGAATGTAAAAGTAAATAATCGCTTACAAGTTGATGGTTATCCAAATATTTATATTGGTGGCGATTGTATTAATCTAGGTTATCCTAAAACAGCACAGGTTGCTTATCAACAAGGTGTTTATGTTGCTAAATGTTTAAATGGAGAAATATCAAAGGAACATCCATTTGAATACAAACATAATGGTACATCATTAAACATTGGAAATAAAAAAGTATTGATTGAAGGTCATAATATTATACCAAACGGTGTATATCCCGATTTTATAATTAAATTATATTCAATCTTTTGCATATAATGAATCAAATTCACGTGATAATTTATCACGACAAAATTTATATTCAGTACTATAATAGGCCTTGATAAATTGTTTTTGCATCTTTAATATAGATTGAATTTTTTTTACTTGACCATCCATAAATCTATTCTTTTCAGACCAAAATGGATTTATCAATAATAAATTAATGAAATGTATATCTTGTAAAATTTCTGGATAAACCAGTCTTTCTTTTTCAATTAATTTTTGTATTGTTTCAAAATCTAGATCTGGATTTTTTATAACATAATTAATATCCCAAGGAGCATCAATATTATCTTTAAGTTCTTTGATTGAATAATTCATTCTCATCGAAAACCTTTTATAATCAATTTCATCAAATTCAAAATTCGAATTATTTAAAATCCGTCTAACTTGTTCTAATTTTGATGGTGTTATATTATTGTTATCACTGATCATTAAATCATAGTTCCAAGGTATATCTGGATTTTGTTCAATCACATCCAAAGGAGCAATAGTTGACCAATGTTCATAATCAATTAAATTAGCATCATTTCCTAATTCTTGATATTGTTTTTTACAAAAATAATAGCCAGTTGGTAGTTTTTTACAATATTGTGGATAATGTTTTTCTAAATATCTATACGTTTCTAAAGTAAAATTTGGATTTTCAGTTAGAACACCAATTTTATATTGTGAAATATTTTCTGGGTCTAAAATCATATTAATTGTTACTAAAGGCGATCTAGTTAATTCATATTTATCAATATTTCTAACAATATATTCTGGTAAATCTTTAATAATTTCAGGTGTAATTCGAAATGACCAGAAATAAAAGGTATCATTATAATCATTCATATAATAATATTCATTCTTGATATAATACATTAGATTAAAATCAAAATTATCAATTAAAAATTGTGTTGATAAACTTGGTAGTGAAAATAGATTAAATTTATACCATTTTAATCCAAAATTTAAAGCGATAGTTTTTTCATCCAAATATTTATTAGATGATAATTGACTCATATAATGTTCTCTTATCATATCAAGTTTATCAATATTTTTAACTAATTCATATGGTCTAGGATAAAATTCAGCTATTAAAACCCAATTAAATTGTAAATCTCTGTTAATCAAAATATCAATCGGTATATCATATATATTTGATATTGTCCAAGGTAAATCAGTGATAGTTTTTAATTTAAATTCAAAAGAAATACTAGTATTTTTACTTATTTTATCCCAATAGAATTGATTATCAGATAATTCTATTATAGAGTTGAAAAAATCTAATAAATATAAAGCCCAATCTTCTTCAGATTCCTTTAAATAATTTACAATATGAGTATGCACATTAATAGGACTGAAAACACTTTGTATACTCATTTTTATTTTTTATTAAATTTTATTTTTGTATAAAAATCAATTTTTATATATAATCAATCAATATAAAATTGATTTTATTATATTTATATGAATTGACATACAAATAATAAATGTGCGATACTATTAACAAGCAAATTATTTATGATATTGAAAATCTAGGTAATACTAGTTTTATAAAACCACAAGATATTCATAAAAATTGTACTAAAGAACAAGCTGAGAGTTTTGTTCTAGAATTAATTAATTTAATTGAAAAAGGCATTATTAAGAATAAACAAGAATGGAGTCTTAATATGAAACCAATTCAAAAAAAACTAAGTGCAATTGTTGGTGTTGTATCTATGAATTATGCATATTTTACTCTTTTATCTGAAGGTAAGATTAAACCATCTCCCCTATTTCGTGAATTAGCCCGTAATCATGTGGTTCGCGAAGATAGTGGTATTATTAGTGTATCAGTTATGACATCACCAACACCTTTTGGTAAAGGATTTAGTTGTGCATATGATTGTGCATATTGTCCAAATCAACCGGGTGGTGTACGTAGTTATATTTCCGATGGTCCAACTGCTGCACGTGGTCTAAGAAATGACTATAATCCAGTTGAACAAATGGATGAACGTATATCTACACTATTCCTATGTGGTCATGATATTGATAAACTGGAAGTATTAGTTCTAGGTGGTACCTGGGATTCATATGAGCCTGAATATCAAGAATGGTTTATTACTCGTCTTTATTATGCAGCTAATACATTCTTTGATGATAAAACAAAAGAACGTCGTACTGTTTATTCATTAAATGAGGAAAAAACAATTAATGAGAAAACATTGGTACGTATTATTGGATTAACACTTGAAACACGTCCTGATCAAATTTGTTCATCCCAGATTCAACGTCTTCTTAAGTATGGTTGTACTCGTGTTCAAATTGGTGTTCAACATATTCAAGATCGTATTTTAAAGAAAGTGAAACGTGATTGTTATTATGCAGATACTATTCGTGCAATTAAGAATCTGAAAGATGTTGCATTGAAGGTTGATATTCATATTATGCCACAATTACCAGATGCATCAAGACGGGACGATGAGGAAATGTTTTATCAATTAGTAACTAATGCTGATTTACAAGCAGATCAATTAAAGATTTATCCGTGTGAGACAACACCTTGGACAAAGATTGAAAAGTGGTTTCTAGATGGTCATTATCAACCTTATCCTAATGAAGATATGCAAGAAATAGTAATGACCTTTTTAACTCATATTAATCCTTGGATGCGTATTAATCGTATGGGTCGTGATGCACTTCCCTCTCACGCAATTGCCGGTAATCCAATTCCTAATCTAGGTCAAATTATTCACGATAAAATGATTAAAAAAGGTATGGACTGTCGTTGTATTCGTTGTCGTGAAGTAGGATCAAAACCAGATCGTATGGCTCGTATTGATGAAGCAGTATTAATGGTGCGTAAGTATAATGGTTCTGATGGTGATGATTATTTTATTAGTTTTGAGACTCCTGATGAGAAGGTGATCTTTGGATTCTGTCGTCTTCGTTTAACCAAATCAGCAGGATATGTTGTAGATTATGATAAGAATACAAAGGAATCTATTATGGTGAATACACTACCAATGCTGAATAACTGCGCCTTTATTCGTGAATTACACGTCTATGGGCGGGTAAATCGCGTAAATGATAAATCTCGCAATGGTAATGATGTACAACATCGTGGATTTGGGCGAAAATTAATCGCCAAAGCTGAGGAGATCGCACAAAACGCAAACTACACGAAAATGGCGATTATTTCAGGGGTTGGAGTACGTGAATATTATCGTAAGTTTGGGTACAATCTAGAAGGTGCTTATATGACAAAGCAGATAATTGTTGATGTAAGTAATGATGACCTTGATATTCAATTTAAAAATATGCAATCAATTATAATGATAATTGCTATTATATTATACTTTATTATTGACACTTATAATAACTGGAATAATTAAAAAAAATAAAATAAAAATATACTTATTTTACGAATGATTTACTTTAATATGCCTTGTAAGATGTTTTTTATAAAAATATGCTAGTCCACAATGTTCACACACAAAATTACGTACACCTGAATTTATGGCATTATGATTTTTTTGATGCATCATAACATATGATAAATCCTGATAAATTTTTTCACATATATTACATTGATAACCTTTATTTGTAATTGTAATATTATATTTACCGCGATCTGAATATTTTTTAATTGGTTTTGTTTCTATATCATCAAGAGTTTCAGCTTTTCTTTTTCTAGGTTGTATTTTTTTTAACAATGATTTTGGTAAAACTTCTTGAGTATCTGATTCATCCGAACTTTTTATAACTGGAATAGGTAATCTTGACATATTTGGTGCATTTGGTGAAAATGGTTCATAATATTCTGTCATATCAGTATATTTATATTTATATTAAAAATAAAAATAAAAATAAAAAATAATCAATTTTTTATATAAAAATAATATCAATTAAAACCAAAAATATTTTTAAGGTAATGGTAAAACAGCTTTTATTCTAATCAGAGGCGGCTTAGTTAATGCAATCGGTTCATTTTTAACAATAAAAGGAATTGGTAATGTAGAAATACGAGGTGCAAATGGAGAATATGGCTTGTAATAACTGATATCCATTATTTACTTTTTATTAAAAAAAATAAAAAATAATAAAAAAATCAATTTTTTTGATATTTATTTTGCATTTTTGCTTTTTTTGTTTTTTCTTTTTTTGTTTTTTTATTTTTAAGTAAAGAACCACCTTTACGTCGAGCAGATTTTTCTCGATGTTTTTTCGCTATTGTATTTTTTTTTATATATGTTAATTCAAAAAATGAACCTCTTTCATAATTAATTTCAGAGTCATTTTGATATGGTATAATAGAAAATCTAGCAGGACCTTCATCATATATTTTTTCTTTTATTATTTTAACTGGTTTCATATTTAATAATTTTACTAATCTTTGTAATTCTGGATCATCATATAGTCTTCTGGTAGCAAATAATTCAGTTGTATTATCACCAATAATATAAGGTGTTAATTTATGATATTTAAATAAATCATAAAATTCTTGATGTGTTATTCCTATAGATTTAAATAATTCACCTATCTCAACACTGTTTAATAAATAATCAGTATTGAAATATTTTAATTCTGTACCAGAATATTGAGAACGAAAATATACATCTGATGATTCAGTACCATATTCATCATTTCTAAAAGTAAATATAAATTTTAATCTTTGTTTACCATTTTTATCATATTTAAATATATGGACACCTAAAAATTCTCTATATTCATCAAATAATCTATTTGATAAATATGGTTCAGAATTTCTAAATGAATATGAATTACTTTTAGAATTAAAACCATATTTATTTTTGGGTAATTTAAAAATAATAGGAAATAGTTTTGATTTACTTTTTGACATCATATATGAAAAAAGTAAATTAAGATATATATTCCAATCACATAAAATACTACAATGATTTTTTTTATCATTTATTAATGATATTATTAAATATAATTGAGCATGACTAATTTCAAAAAAATCACTTAATATTTCATCTTTAAATCCGAATAATAATTGTTGACAATTTTGTTTATTTTCACCCACATCAACCATAAAATCAATAAATTCATCTTTATTTAAAGTTATTGGTTTTCCAGGTTCTAATATAAAGCAATTAAATGGTAAAAAAGTTGCTAATCTTTTTATTTTTTCTGTATTATCCTTTACTAAGTCATAAAGATCTCTTATTTTTTCTTCTGAAAAATCAGCATTAAATGGTTTAATCCCCCAGTTAATTCTATCTGACAAATCTGATATATCAAAATCTGGGTTTTCTATATTTTCACGTTCAATTTCATATTCTTGTTTATAATATGCTTGAAGTTCAGCACTTTTTTTTTTATTTTGTGAACATTCTAACAATCCTTGAACTCTTTTCTGTAATATTGCTCTAATTTCACTTTCAGACATTCTATCAAAATATTTATTTTTTGTTTTATTATCTATAATCTTCTCATTAATTTGTATCAAATCCATAGCAGTCATACGACTTTTGTGTTTAATTGCATCATAATATCCGTGTGATATTTTATTAAATTCAGATCTATCATCATCAGATAAATCGGAAATATAAAATGAATGATAGTTCTTACCTAATTCTTTAAATTCTTTAACTGCATTATCACAAAATAATAAAAAATTAAAGTATCTTTTAAAATTTTTTTGTTCAATATCTATTTGTCTTTTTCTATTTAGATAAAATATATCTTTTAATGATGTTTCTGTATTAATATTATCATCTGTTCTTTTCCAATCAATATTATAACTAATTCTATTTTGTAGTTCAATAAGTGTTTCTAAACTCATTTTAGTAGTTTCTCTTATTTCAATTGGTTTTGAATAATCAGAATGATTATGTGCATTATTATGATTACTATTATTATGATTATTATGCTTATTATTACTATTATTATGATTACTATTACTATTATAATTTTTTAAAGGTCCAAAATAATTTCTTCGGGATGTCATTAATATATATGTATTAAATATATATTTTATTTAATATAATAAAAAGAAAAATTAAATAGTTGAAATAATATAGATTGTATTACATAGTCGAAATAATATATATTATATTATAATTTTTTAATTTTTGAATAAATAATTGTGAATAATTATTAATAAATGGATCAAAATCTAAATTTGCTGGACATTTTATAACATATAATTTTGCTAATTTTTTGTCATACCATTCTTTTACAATATCAATAATATCTATATTACTCAAATATAAATGTAATTTATTATATGCTTTATAAAACATACCATCCCAAGGAGGATCAATAAATATAATATCTTGTTTTATATTTGGAATAATTTTAGTACAATCACCATGATAGAAAAATATATTTTTTCTTTTATAAACATTTTTACAATTATGCTTTAAAATATCAAATACATTTTGATTAATTTCAATTGTATTAACTTTATTAAAATTATAACTAAAATTTATAGTATTACCACCAACATTTGCCGTACCATCTGTTATAGATAGATTATGAATCTGATGTATATTATATTTTAAAAATCCATTAAATATATTTTTAATAAAATCACTAATTTTTTTAGCTTCGATAGGTGGTGTTACACTATACACACTAACATTAAATAATTTAATGTCTGATTTATTAACACCTTTTTGATTTGGAAATAAATAATTAACTATTTTTTCATCATTAATAAGTTTTGGTTCTTTACCTGAATCACTAAAAATATTAATTATATCAATATTATTATTAATAGCCCATTTATATATTTCAACATATTTTTTATTTATTTCTCTAACTAAATCTGAACTATTAAAATTAATTATTGTATCAAATGATTTTAATAATGAATTTAATTTATTACAATATATATTAAATGACTTATTTATAAAATTATCTATTTTTACATTTTTTGTAATTCTATTAACTATTTTTTTACCATTATATCCTTTTCCAATAAAAACCCATCTTTGAGCAGTATCTAATGATGCGTTGGTTATAATACTTTTTTTAAAATATGAAGATAATATTCTTATAACTTTTGATACTATTGGTATATTCTGATATAAAAAAAGAATAACATTACCACCTAATATTAATTTTGTATTGATATAATTAAAAAAAGTATCACTATTTAATGTAAATTTTTTACCATAAGTAATAATATAATCTACAGATTCTAAATTATGTTTTTCCATCATTTTTTTATCTGTTACATCTTCAATATTAGTATTTTGATATGTTATATCATACTCATTTAAATTTAAATTTCTATAATTATTAATATTATTAATTAAATTACTTATTTCTATATGTCTATTGATTTTTGCTCTATATAATTTTTGATAATTAAATTCACTTCTATGTTCATTTATTATATAAAATCCAAATTTATTAATTTCATATGTATCTGATAAATAGTTAAAATATCTATTTAAAATATCAATAACTTTTATAGAATGGTTTGTTAACATATTATCATTTGTTATTTTTAATAAATTATAATTATTATTAATTTTAATACATGTTTCATTATTTTCATTTTTTATAATATTATTTTCATAAAAATGTATAGTTTGTTCAACCTGTCTTTTATGTGAAATAAGAATATTTTTTTTATCTTTAATAAAATAATTATATTTTTGTGTGATATTAATTATGGAATTATTATATCCATTATCACCATTAATAATAATTTGAGGTAATAAATAAATTATTTCAAAATACGGACCAAATTTAGCTAACATTGAAGCATTAAAATCTAAAAAATTTTTTTGTTCTTCATAATCTAATTTTTTACCTTCATTTAAAATATCAGATACAACTAAATAATACTTATTGATATATTCATAATTTGAATATAATTTTCTTATTTTTTCAAAATCTACTATATTTTTAATATCATTATCATAATAATTTATTTTAACATTATCTTTAATTTTAGTATTGTTATTTATTTTACGGTTGCTTTTTTTTTTAGTGTTTATGGATTGAGATATATTATCAAAAACACACTCAAACATCATATCATCATATGATAGAGCCATTTTTATATTTATTATATTCACAGAAAAATAAAAAAAAATAGTTAAACTTTTAATGAATACTGATGTATGTGTACTTATTTATTTTTTAATTGTTTCAAAGGGGGGACATGGCATGTCCCCCCTTTATAATTAATTTTATTTTCTTAAAATAAAATAAATGCAAAGTAAAAAAATATCTAGAACAACATCTAAATCTAAAACTAAAAAAAATACAACTCGTAAAAGTCCATCCGAAAGTGCATCTAGTTTACCATTAGGTACAATTGCTAAAGGTAATGATGGATTATATTGGGTTGTTGATAAAACAGAAAAAGGAGTTCAAAGATGGGTCCATAAACATTCATCTAAACTTAATGGAATTGAATTATTATCCGAAGAATACTTAAAAAAGAACATTGGTAAAATTGTAAAATTATATTGCCGTGAATATAAATTAGAATGGCCTGCTAAAAAAGATCTCAAAAAAACATCAGTTGTAACATTTATCCCAACTGGTAATACCAAAAGTAGAAAAGAAGGTAAACTTATTGATATTGAAGGGCATATTAATTTCAAAGGTACTAAAGATAAAGTTGATTTTACTTTATCATCATTACAAATGAGTACTAAAAATAAAAATGTAAGCACAAATTTAATGAATACCGAAGCATTCGTCGAAAGTAAATAACTTTATTTACGTGATTTTTTGGTTTTCTTTGTTTTTCTAACAGATTTTTTAGAACCGCCTCTATGTGAATGCAATTTTCCAAATTCATTCTCGATATGGTTCATTATTTCTTGACTTAATGTTGTATTATCTAATATATTTTTTAAATAATTAAAACATCCACGAATTGTACCTCTAGTTAATGTACTTGTATATTCTGATGGATATGATGCTAATAATAATGATACAATAGAAAATTTAAATATATCTAATGGATTTTCATTTACCATTGTTGGTCCAAATAATTTAGGTGTCTCTATTAATAATTTGTCGTGTTTGACCATCATTTGATCATGAATGGGAATTAAATCATTATATATTTCTACTATTGATTTATCACATTTTACTGGTTGAGAATTTTGCGGTGGTAATGTAATTTCAGCTGTTTCACCAAAATTTACAGATTGAACATTTTGGTTTGATTGACTAACAGCTGATGCTTCTGTTTTTTTTCTGTTCCATTTCCAAGGCCAAGGCATTTTCTGTATTATTAATTTAATTTATTTTAATTAATAATACAGAAAAAAATTTATAAAATCAAAAATCAAATTAAATTCTAAATCCAGATTTCATATGAATATAAATTAGATTTAACATTTTGAATCACTTTCGTAAATTCATCATACTTATTATGTTTATTATGTTCATTAATATATAAATTGCTTCGTAAGCGTTCCTTAATATTATCAAATTCTTCCATCACCAATCTATAATATTCAATCCCTTCATTAATATCTAAATACACATCGGCAATTTGATAAGGTTTCAGATTAGCATCCTTTTTAGCTTTTTGCATACCTTTAATCATTAATTCCATTTGGTCTTCTAATGGTGTTGTAATAACTTCTTTAGTTAATAAAACTAATAATCCTTTTGATGTATAATCAAATAGAATATCACTATTATTATATTGTTTAGGTACAATTGACCAAGTATCAGAAGGAATATCATAACCCATAATATTAACTGATTCTTTACCAATCAATTCAGCCGGTGATGTTTTAGAAAGGATATCCAAAACAGGCATAAAATCTTTCTTCAATTGTCTTCCTAGAACAGGTGATGAATTAACTTTTACAATTAATTCTGATTCTGTATTACCATCTAATAGTTGATATACAACTTTATCAATACGTACTGCCGTTAATAGTTCCTTTTCTAGTTCTTTAACATCATCTAAAAACTCTTGTGATGAATGTTTAAGTACCAATTCTTTAGATTTCATTCTAACACCAATACTAGCACCAGCCTTTAATCCGCGTACCGACATAACAACATCTACCATTGCATTAACCTTTCTAGTAGTTAAAGAGTCAGATGTTAATAATGCGACTGTTTCCGATAATAATTCCATATGTACACTTTGTTTTTTAGTAGATTCAGTTAGGTCCGAATAAATTTTATCAGCCATAAAAGGTGTAATTGGTGAAATCAGAATCGCAAAATTGTATAATACTTTCCAAAGTGTACTAAGTGATGCTTCGTTATCACTAGATTTCATATTACTCTTCGCTAGATTAATATACCATTTCGAGAATAGTTCTTCAAATTCAATTAAAAGTGGTACAACTAGATATAATTTAAATTCCGAATAGTGTTGAATAGCTTTATCAGCAACTTCTTTTAACTTTCCTAGAATCCATTTATCATAAATTTGTGTTGATTCAACAAAGTTAAAACTTCCTTTATTATGAATAACTAGTTTAATCTCTGAATCTAGAAATTGGACACAATTATATAGTTGAATCAAGAATTTAGCCTTTTGTTGAATACCATCTTCCTGGAATTTAAGTGGTTCAGAATGTGTCACAGGTGAATCTAGAAGATATAATCTAAGTGCATCAGCACCATATTTGACTAATACTTCATCTGGATTAGGATAGTTTTTATGACGTTTAGACATTTTAACCCATTTTCCAGTTTGTGTTGGATCCGAAGAAAGGATAAGTCCATTGACTATTACATTCTTATAAGCAGTATCTTCGAATAAAATAGTTGATAGAACTAGAAGTGTATAAAACCATCCACGTGTTTGATCTAATCCTTCACCGATAAAATTGGCCGGAAAATATTTCATAAATTCTTGACGAAGTTCTTGGTTTTGATTGGTAAGAATTTGATAAATTTCTGATCCAATAAATTTCTTTTCGACTGCATATTTACCATAAGGCATAGCTCCTGATTCAAACCAACAATCAAATACGTCATTGACACGGGTTAAATATGTACCTGGATTAAGACGTGATGGAATTTTAATATCATCAATGTGTTCGCGATGTAAATCTGTGATAGTACCTTTCGCGAGTCCGGCTAATTCTTCCAATTCATTGGTCGAACCAACGCAAATAATTTCTGTATAATCAGGTGAAGTCCATAGGGGAACTGGAGTGCCCCAGAAACGATTGCGTCCGAATGACCAATCACGTGGAGTGCTTAGCCATTGTGCGAAACGTGCATCACCTACATTACTAGGAATCCAGTTAATTTGTTTATTGAGGTCAATAATTTTATCATTAATTTTGTGTACATCAATAAACCAGGCAGAAATTGATTTCTGTATTAAAGGAGTATCAGTACGATAACAAAATGGATAAGAATGTGATACAGTTTTAGCTTCCCATAAAAAGCCTTTAACTTTTAAATCTTTAATAATTTGTTTGTCTGCTTGTTTAACATATTGTCCAGCATATGGTTCAACTGTTAATTGACCTTTATCATCAATAGGACAAGGGATAGTCTTTGGATTTTTAACATCAATCACTCCTTCACGAAGACAAACACGAAAATCGTCTTCACCCATTCCAGGTGCGAGATGTACGATACCTGTTCCAGCATCAACTTTAACATATGAATCTTCTAATACAGTAAAAATTTTAGCATTACCACCACCATTCATTATTTTAAGGTAATTATTAAAAGTAAATGGTGGATGATATTCAATACCAACTAAATATTCACCATCAAATTCTTTAACAATTACAAATTTATTATCTTTTCTTTCCCAAGTTTTAATAGATTCCTTGGCGAGAATATAATATTCTGTGATTTGAATAATATCTTCACTATTAATTTCATTTTTTTCTTTTTTAACTAAACAATATGAGATCTTTTTATTTACACATAATCCTAGATTTCCAGATAAAGAATATGGTGTTGTAGTCCATACTAGGAATGAAATCATAATATTATCTTCAATACAATATTTTTTAAGTTCAAAAAATTTCAATGATTTTTCAGTTAAAGGAAATTTAATGACAATACTAGGATCTTGTGTATCTTGATAGTTTGATTTAGCTTCAAAGTGTGATAAACAAGACCCACATCCAGTTGAATATGGCATAGGTGTAAGACTACGATAGACTAATCCTTTATCAAAAATGGCGCGAAAGACACCCCAAGTTGAGTTCATAAATTCAAAATCCATAGTTTTATAACCATTTTTAAAATCAACCCAACGTCCCATTCTAGGAATAATATCTTCCCATTCTTGTACACAGGAAAGAACTAATGATTGACAAGTTGCATTAAATTTATCAATACCCATTTTATGAATATCATCAACTGTTTTAATACCAAGTGTTTTTTCACCTAGTTGTTCAATTGGTAATCCGTGTGTATCCCAACCATTTAATCTAGGTACATAAAACCCATTAATAGTTTGAAAACGACAGACAGTATCTTTGATTGTTGCGGCTAAAATATGACCATAATGAGGACTACCTGTTGCAAATGGTGGTCCATCATAAAAATTAAAAACAGGACGATCTTTTGAGACATTTAAAGTAGATTCAAATGTAGATTCAGTAGTCCATTTATTAAAGATTTCTTTTTCAATATTTGGTAAGTTAATGTGTGTCATTTTAATTATTATTGATTATAATGTGTAATTAAATAAAAAATTATTCAATTTTATTAATTATATAATCTGTATATTAACATTAAATTCTTTTTTAATCATCATATAATCCAGCAACAGCATCATCTGCTGCTTGATTAGAACTAAAATAATTTGGTGTAATATTATGTTCAAATAAATATTTATTTGTAATATTAGTGAATTTAACATAAATTGTTTTGTTAATATTTGAATCAAATGTAGATACCATTGTGTATGTATCATAAAACGAACATTTTGATTGATCTTTATTTAATAATGATAATAAACAATCTGCCATAATATATAATCCGTGACTTGTTTTAAAATATGGATCATTATGATCATAAATTAATGTAGTATTTTGTACTACGATAGGTGTATCTAATTCTACATTTTTATAACAATAACAATAATTACCCTTTTCCATATTAAAATTAAAAAGTTCTTCTTCTGATTTGGGTTTAAATAATATTGCCATTCCGGCATTATTATCTGTATTATTTTGCTTTTTATTTGGTGGTTCCATAATGTTGTATTTTTTATTTATAATTATACATTTATTTATAATCAATTTTATTGATAAAAAAAAATCTAAAAAATAATAATTTTATGTTAATTGTGATTTAGTAATCCAGGATGTACCATTAAATCTATCAAAATTTAAATTACCGTTTATATCTGGATATATTTTCCACCAATTAGTATTAACTGAACTATTTATTAAGTAAATAGCTGTCGTAATACCGTCACTATTACCTATAGTAACAGATCCTAATGATGATATACCGTGAGTAAATGTTGGATTTTGATTTAAAACATATGAAAATGTTGCACCTAATGCTTGATCAAATGATGGTTGGAAGGTTAAACCAAATGATTGATCGAAGTTAGGTTGGAATGTTGAGCCAAAGGAACTATTAAAGTTAGGTTGGAAGGTTAAACCAAATGAACTATTGAAATTAGGTTGGAAGGTTGCACCAAAGGAACTGTCAAAGTTAGGTTGGAATGTTAAACCAAAGGAACTATTGAAATTAGGTTGGAAGGTTAAACCAAAGGAACTATCAAAGTTAGGTTGGAAAGTTGCACCAAAGGAACTGTCAAAGTTAGGTTGGAAGGTTAAACCAAAGGAACTATCAAAGTTAGGTTGGAAAGTTGCA
>JACCEB011623431.1_pt1 | contig 29521 bp, 13 predicted proteins | sample 7454761 | NCBI WGS metagenome assembly JACCEB01 (sample SAMN15323454, study PRJNA562643) | freshwater metagenome | isolation source: river surface water | place: USA:Blue River Watershed | collected 2017-08-18
ACGCGGCCCGCCGGCACCTGCGCCAGCCGGTAGATGCCCGACTGATCCGTGAACGCCGTGAGCTCCGTGCCCGGCACCGTCACGCGCGCGTTGTTCAGAAACAGCCCCGTCACCACGTCCTGCACCCGGCCGGTCACCGTCGCGGTCGCGCCGGCGGCGGTCAGCCGGCCCCCGGCGAACACCCAGGCCAACACGAGGAAAGCAGAGAGAGGCAGACCGAGGCGGAAGCAGCGCATGGCGAAAAGGGAGGGGAAACAGACCGACGTTTCCCAATCCGGCGCCGGCCGGACGGAACGCGGTCCACATGGGGTTGAGGGTCCAACGCAACGCGGGCCGGCGTCCGAATCCAGCCCTATTTTCTCCGTCGCTCAGTTCGCCCGGAGCAGCTGCGGCAACGGACTCTCGACGCGCCCCGGCGGCCGCTGACCGCGCCCCGGCCGGCCGACGTCACCCAGTTCCTCGCGCGCCTGCTCGGCGACGCGCAGCAGCCGCTCCACGACCTCCGGCTCGGCCGCGGCGCGGTCGTTCGTCTCGGCCGGATCGTCGACCACGTGCCACAACCGCAGCGGACGCGCCGCCTTGCCTTTGCCCTTCACGCCAAACGCCGGAGCCACCGGCAGCGCCAGTTTCCACGGCCCCGCGCGCACCGCCTCCAGCTGCGGGCCGTGATAATAGTAGAACGCCGCATGCGGCGTGCGCGCCTCGGGCATCCCGCGCCAGAGCGGCCAGACATCCCGGCCGTCGATCGTCGCCGCCGGCAACGGCGCCCCGGCCAGCCCCGCCAACGTCGGCAGCACATCCATCAGCGTCATCAGCTCCGTCGCCCGCGCGCCCGCCGGAATCCGGCCGGGCCACCGCACGATCCCGGGCACCCGCATGCCGCCTTCCGCCGTGGTGTAGCCCCAGCCGCCCAGCGGACGGTTGTTGCCCTGCTCCGGCACGCGCCGCGGCGCACCGTTGTCCGAGGTCCACAGCACGAGCGTGCGCTCGTCGAGCCCCAGTTCCTTCAGCTCGCGCAGGATCTCGCCCGCGGCCCAGTCGAGCTCCTCCACCGCATCGCCCCAGGGGCCGTTGCGCGAACGGCCGCGGAAACGCCCGCTCGCATACGGGGCCTGCGTGCTGCCGGGCATGCCGTGCGCCACGTAGAGGAAGAACGGCCGATCCCGGTGCGCGCGCAGAAACGCGATCGCTTCCGCCGTCTCCCGTTGCGTGAAGGTGCTCCGGTCCGCCGGCGCTTCGATCACCGTCTCGTTCCGCATCAGCGGCAGCTCCGGCCAGGGCTGGCCCGGCCGCGCCGTCATGTCGTCGCTGTAGGGGACGCCCCAATACGCCTCGAATCCCTGCCGCGTCGGCAGGAACGCCGCTTGGTCGCCCAGATGCCATTTGCCGATTGCCATCGTCGCGTAGCCGCGCGCCCGCAGCACTTCCGCGACCGTGACCTCCGCGGGATTGAGCCCGATCGGCTCGATCGGCTGCAGCACGTTGCCGCCGCGGGCGTTGGTGTGCAGCCCCACCCGTTGCGCGTAGCAGCCGGTCATCAGCGCCGCCCGCGACGGCGTGCACACGCCGCTCGCCGCGTAGAGGTGCGTGAGCGTCAGCCCCTCGCGCGCCATCCGGTCGAGATTCGGCGTGCGGTGCAGCGTCGAACCGAACGGCCCGGTGTCGCCGTAGCCGAGATTGTCGCACAGCAGGACGACGAAATTGGGCCGCGCCGCATCGCTCCCATCCGCGGCCGCTACCTCGCCCGCCGCCCACCCGAACAGCCCGAGCCACCACGCCGCGACCGCCGCCCGCCGCCCACTCCTGTGCATGCGAAAATTCATGGGTTGTTGCGCCACCGTGATCCCGCGCTTCGCCGGCCGCTCACGAGCCCTTCACCTCGCGCCACGCCAGTTCGTGCGGCAGCCGTCCCGCGCGCACCGATACCGCCGACGCCAGTCCCGCCGCCTCGCCCATCGGCACGGCATTGCCCGTCACCCGGTAACTCGAATGCGCGATGAAATCCCCGCTGATGCAGCGGCCGGCCATCATGAGTCCGTCGACGTCCGCCGCGATCAGCGCGCCGAGCGGAATGTCGTAGGGCTTGGCGCCCAGTGCGCGGTAACGCCGCACTTCCTCCGCGATCTCGTCGTTGCCGCCCCACATCTCGCCGGGCCGCACGTTGTGCACATCGAAACCGAAATTCACGCGGCACACCGCATCGTCGTGTTTCCGACCCGCCACGATGTCGTCCACCTTCACCTGCGCCCGACCGCGGATGCGGCGGCCTTCGCGGACCCCGATCTGCTCCGCCGTCGCCACCACCGCCACCTTGCGCCACGGCCCGCCGAGCTTTCGCAGGTCGGCCACGATCCGGTGCACCTCGCGGCGCGCGCGGATCGTCGCTTCCGAAATCTTCCCCGCGTCGTAGGCCGGCACGCCATACTCGTGGTTCGTCATCAGCGAGAAGATGCCGCGGTGCAGGAGCCGCAGCGTCGGCCCGCTGTAGGAGGGCTGGATGCCCGCGTCGCGCATCAGCTTGAGCAGATTCCCCTTCGCTTTCTCGCCCGCGACTTCGCGCACGTAGTCGGGAATTTCGTCGGCGTTGAGCCCGGTCAGCAGCGCCATCAACGACATCGGCTGGCACTCGCATGCCGCGTTGATGCCGACGTCGAAGCCGCACCCGGCGTGCGCCGCGAGGTCGCCGTCGCCCGTGCAATCGACAAAGCGCTCCGCCACCCATGCCTGCCGCCCCGATTTCGATTCGGTGATCACCGCCGTGAGCCGCTTCCGGGCATCGACCACCGCACCGACCACCTGCGTGTGGAGTTGGATCCCCATGCCCGCCGTCACGCACATCTCCTCGAGCACGACCTTCATCAGCTCCGGGTCGTAGATTTCGCCCTTGGTCTGCTGCGCGATCTCGCTCCCACGCGCGATCATCGCCTGCAGGACCTCCTGCATGATCCCGCTCTTGCGCGCGCCATCGATGATCTTCGTGAGCATGCCTGCCGTCCACACGCCGCCGAGACAGCCGGCGCTCTCGAGCAACTGCGTCTTCGCCCCGGCCCGCGCCGCCGCGAGCGCCGCCCCGATGCCGGCCGGTCCGGCGCCGCACACCAGCACGTCGCTGCGGCCCGCGATCGGAATCGTCCGCGCCGCTTCGAGCACGCGGTCCGACCGCACTTCTCCGTGCGTCCGGCCGACTTCACCGCGCGCAAAATTCGGCCCAGCCAAGCCCGCCGCGTCGCCCGCCGGCGTGGCCGCCCGTCCAAGTGTGAGTGCGTGCGGCCCGACAACCGCGCCGGTCAACGCGGTGTGGAGAAACGTGCGGCGGCTCGGGCGACGGGGAGCGGGGTGCGACATGGGGAAAGGATTGGATCGAAAGGTTGCCGGTGGAAACTCGACCGTCGGTCACCGCACCGGCCACATCCGCACCTCGCGCAGGAAGCGCTCGATCTTCGCCAGCGTCTCTTCGTAGAGCGGCTTCTCGTAGAGGATGTAGCCGTGGATCCCGCCCGGATGCACGTCGAGCACCGAGCGGTTGCCGGCCGCGAGCATCGCCGCGTGAAACACCTCCGCGCCCTTGAACGGTGTCGTCGTGTCGGCGGTGCCGTGAAACGTGATCGTCGGCGGCAACCCGCGGCGGACGTGGTGCGCCGGCGACAGCTCCCGCCACCGCGCGCCGATCTTCGCCTGCCCGTAGCCCTCCGCCGAGGTGTCGATCACCGGGTAAAACAACACCAGCGCATCCGGCTCCGCCTTTACCGCGCGGTTCTCGTCCCCGTGGTCGAACTGACCAAACATCGCCGTCGCCACCGCGAGGTGACCGCCCGCCGAGGCGCCGTTCACCACGACGCGCGCGGGGTCCACGCCCAGCTCCGCCGCGTGCGCGCGCACGTAACGCACCGCCGCACGCGCGTCCGCCACGCCGTCGAACACCGTCACCCCGTCCGCCGGCTTGAGCAGCCGATACTGCACGCTGATGCCCACCATGCCCTGCCCGGCGAAATGCGCCGCGACCGGATACATCCGCGTGACGTCCCCGCCGCTCCAGCCGCCGCCGTGGATGGTCACGAACGCCGGCCGCCGCTCACCCGCCGCCGCGCCCCGCGCCGCGAAAACATGCAGCGTCAGCTCGCGCGTCCCGACGCGTCTGTAGACCACGACGCGGTCCGGCTTCAGCGCCGGGATCAGCGAATCGACATAGCGCTCACGCACCGCCTTCGGCGCCTTTTTCGCCGCCGGCTCCGCCGCACCGGCCGCCGGCACGCCCGCCAACGCCAACGTCGCCACCGCCGCCACGCGCAGGAAAAGATTTCTCATGGGGTGCCCCGAGATTTCTCCCCGCCCCCGCGGCACGCAAGCTCGCGCCCGTCGTCGGCCCCACCCCGACTCACCGCGCCGGAATCCGGTTCAACGTGTAGTAGGCGACCGGATTCACCACCGCCTCGCCGCCTGCCGCGCGCACACCCGCCACGCTCAGCTCGTGCACGTAGCGCTCGCGCAGCCCCGCGCACACCAGACGCACCGTCTTCCGATCCGGCAGCAGCATGACTTTCGTGACCGTGAGCGGCTGCGTCTCCACTTCCGGACTGCCGTATTTCTGCTGGTAAAGGTAAGTGTAACTCGAGCCGGCGTAACTCGCCGGGTTCATCGCCGTCGCCGGATCCACCGGGGCCGTGAACTCGAGCACAAACCCATCCGGCTGCGCCCGCATCGTCCGCACCTCGAACGGCACCACGCCCGTCCAACGGATCCGCTCCAGGCCATACGAGCGCGTGCCCGCCGAATTCCACCCGCGGTTGGTCTCGCCCGCGAGCAGCGAGCCGTCCGCCAGAAACCCCATGCTCACCGGCCCGCTCTGCAGGCCGTCCACAAAGCGAAACGCCGCGCCCTGATACTCGCCCTCCACGCGTTCGAGAAACACCCGCGTCACCCGCGAGAGCGTGAACTCCCCGACAAACAGCTGCTCCGCAAACGGCCCGAACTTCCCGCCACTGCGGTCGCACGCGATGCCCGTCGCGCTCTGGCCGATCTTCGGGTAAGGCAGCCACACCGCGGGCAGCGTGTAGCGTGGATTCCGCTTCGCCACCTCAGCCACCGTCAGCCCGTCCTCCAGCACGCCCGGATCGCCCACCTTCGCATCGGGCCGGCGCGTGTCCGGAATCGACGCCTTGTGCCCGAAGAACGCCCCCGGCCGCAGGTGCAGCACCGGATTCGTGCCCCAGAAATTGCCCTGCTGGTCGGTCGCAAAGACATCGCCCGCCGCATTCGTGCCGACGCCCGACGGCGACCGGAGGCCCGCGCACACCGCCTCCATCAGACCCGCCGGCGTGATGCGCATCGCCCAGCCGCGCCAGGGATTATCCGGCGGACGATGGCCGGGCATCTTCGCCGCCGCGCCCATCGTGCTGTTGAGCGTGATCCAGAAGTTTCCCGCGCCATCCAACACCGGCCCGTAACCGTATTCGTGATACCCGCCCGACACGCCCCATCCCTGCGCCACGGTCTCGTAGTCGTCGACCGTGTCGTCGCCGTTCCGGTCGCGCAGCCGGGTGAGCTCCGCCCGCTGCGTCGTGTGCAGCGCGCCCGCATGCCACAGCAGGCCGATCGGCTCGTGCAGTCCCGACGCAATCCGCCGGTAGCCCACCGCCTGCGGGTCGTTCGGATCCGCCTGCGGCCGCTCCATCAGCCAGACCTCGCCCTTGCGCAGCGCGAGCGCCACACGTCCGTCCGGCAGCTGCGCGATGCCGGTCACCTCGAGTTTCAGTCCTTCCGGCGGGCGATACGCGCTGACCGTGTAGGCCGGCGGCGCCGCCAACGTCCCACCGGCCAGCAGCATGCTCCCACCCACCACACTGAGGATACGACGCGCGTTCATGGGGCGAAAGTCAGCGTCTCCTCCACCGTCGCGACGCCGTCGCGCCACTCGAGCGGCCGCGGTCCCACGCCGCTCCCGAGCCCGCGGAAAAACCAGGTCGCGCCGTCGCCGCCGCCCGCGCCCGCGCGGATCGTCAGCGTGCGCCGCAGCGCCGCCCCATCCGCGCCCGGCCGCACCGTGTCCTCCACCTGCAGCCCTCCGACCTCGTAGCGGAAGGTCGGCACACCCTCCGCATCGAGCCGATAGCCGTGGAAACGATACCCCGCCCGCGCGCCGAAGCTCGCCGGCCAAGCCTCGCCCGCGTCGCGCAGCCGCGCCAGCGGCAGGTGGGTCGCCTGCATGCGCACCGCGTCGCCCAGCGGCTTGATCGGCTTCATCGGCCGCTCTTCCCAATTCGTCTGCGCGTCGAGAAACCGCCCCCGCCACACCAGCGCCCAGCGCACTTCAAACGCATCGAAGGCCGCATGCACGCCCGCCGGGAATCCCACCGCGATCGCCTGCGTGCCCGCGCCCTCCATGAACGTGCGGAACACGATCGGCCGCCCCTCCGTCTGCGGCTTCAACTCGAACGACCCCGGCAACGCCAGACCTTCGGGCAGCAGCTCGCTCTGATCGAGCTCCTTGAAATACGTCCAGATCGACTCGATCTCCTTGTCGGCCGACTTCCGCCCGGCGAACAGCGGCGGCATGATCGTCCCGGGCTGCAGACCCTGCGGATCGAGCAGCAGCGCCTTGAAATACTCCGGCCGCAGCCGTTGCGCGGTGGACGTGAGGTTGATCGCGCGCACGCCGTTCGGCTCGCGCTGTTTCAGGCCATGACACGCCACGCAGCCCAGCCCGCCCGCGCCCGTCCCGAGCAGCGTCATGCCCGTCGCGAACCGCTGGTGCCCCAGGCCGCCGCTCACATCGATCTCCTGCGGTTTCGCCGGTTTGCACGCCTCCGCCAGCCACCCGACCAACTCTCCCGCCGCCGCCTCGCCGTAACGCGGCATCCGCGCCGTCATGTAGGGCCGCACCCCGCCACCCTCGCCCCACAGCAGCTTCGCGAGCCACGCCGGCGTGAGCTTGCGCCCCGCCTGATCGAGTTTCGGCGGCAGGTGCCCCATCTCGCCGAGCGACTCCGCGCCGGAATCCTTCGTCGTGAAATACTGCGCGCGCACCGGCTCCGCGCCGCCGCGGCCCCGCCACTCGTGACACGCATAACAGTTCAGCTTCTCGAACGTCACCGTCACCCGTTGCTCCGCGGAAAGCACCGGTGCCTGCGCACTGCCCCGGATCGCCTGCAACGCCGCCGCCAACGCCCGCCGCTGTGTCTCGCTCAGCGCAAAATCCGGCACCTCCGCCCCGGGCTTCGGCGCGAGGCAGCCCCGCGCGGGCGTGAGTTCCACGAGCCCGCGCGCCGGCCGGGGTTGCTCCGTCGCCGCGTCGCCCGTCTCGTGGCACGCCGCACAGCTTTTCGCCGCAAAATGCCCCCGCCCCGCCGCGACATCCCCGCGCGGTTTCGCCCCGGCTACCGGCGCCGTCGCCGCCGTCGGCGCCAGATACGCCGCGAGGTCCGCCGCCTCCGCGTGACTCAGCTCCGTCGCCGGCATCCGCCCTGCCGGGCGCGTGTGCAGGGGATCGAGGATAAACGCCGCCAGCGCCGTCCGGTCCATGTGCGGAGCGAGCCCCAGCGGCACCGAAGCATAGGTGGTCGCACCGTCGGATGGTGCATGGCACGCCGCACATCCGACGCTTCCAAACAACTTCCGTCCCCGGTCCGCATCCCCATCGGGAAACCGCCGCCGCGGCGGCGTCCCGCCCGACAGCGAAACCAGGTATGCCGCCAGCGCATCCGCTTCCGCCCCCGCCTGCGCCAACCGCGGCATCGTCGTGCCCGGCTCCACCGTCGCCGGCGCCGCGAGGTAATCGGCGAGCGTCTTCTCCGCCAGCCGCGCCCCGATGCCGCCGAGTCCGATTTTCCCGCGCCCCGGCAGCCGCTCCCGCCAGCCCGCCGGCGCCGCATGGCACGCCACGCAGTTGAGTTCGTTGAGGAGCAACAGGCCGCCTTCCACCTGTCGCGCCTCGTCGCCCGCAGCCGCGTGGAAGCGCTCAAAGGCCGGCACCACCGGCCCCGCGCGCAGCCCGACGGCCCCCGCCGCCACCGCCCCCCAGATCAGGGCCACGCCCGCGGCCTTTCGCGCCGCCCCCGAAGTGCGTCCGTTGGACTTCATGCCGCGGCGAGTTCGCGCTCCAGAAACGCGCGGGCCTTGTTCAGCTCCGTCGTCACGTCCTTCGGCGTGGAGTGCAGCGGCGCACCGCGCGGCGTCGGGTGCATGAAAATCGACGTGTAGCCGGCGAACCGGTTGCGCTTCAACGCGGCGAGCATCGGCTTGAAGTCGAGCGGCCCGATCCCGGGCAGCTGCCGCTTCTGCTGCGAAGGCGGCAGGTCGCCGCTGCCGTCGCCAAACTGCCACGCATAGAAATAGAAGATCCGGCTCCCCAGGTCGGCCGTCAGCTTGCCCAGCAGCGCGGCATCCTGCGGCAGATGAAACGGCGCCAGCGCGATCCCCACGTGCGCATCGCGGATCTCCTCCGCCAGCACCCGGCAGCCATCCGGCGTCTCGAGCAGGCCGTTGAGGTGGTTCTCGATCGCGAGCTTCACGCCCTGCTCGCCGGCGACGGCGATGATCGGCTTCATCTTTTCCAACGAACCGCGGATCGCCTGCCGCAACGCATCGCCGCGCAGTTCCCGGCCCTTCGGCACGCCCGGAAAACCCGCGACGATCATGTCGCCGCCAAACTTCCGCATCGCCCGCAGGTGCGGCTCGCACTTCAGAAAACCGGGATCCATGCACGTATAGCAGCTCACCCGCGCCCCGCTCTGCTGCAGCACCGCCGCAAAGGCTTCGTGCCCCATGAAGTCGATCTGCTCGCGCTGGTTGCCCCACCGCCCGGCCCAGATGTCGAGGCCCACGCACCCCGCCGGCTTCATCTCGCGCGCGATCTCCGCGATCGGCAGCGAACCGTATTGGTTCGTCGACAGCACATAGTTCAGCCGCCAAGCCGCCGACGTTTTCGCCGGCTCCGCGCCGGCCGCCGTCGCGCCGCGCGCCGCGGCACCGCCGACGGCCACGCCCGCCAGCGTCGCCGCGGTGCCCCGCAGAAATTCCCGTCGAAGTAGTGTGCTCATGGGGTGAAGAGGAAACTCGGCGCACGGCCACGCGCCGCCGCCATGCTCATGCCGCGCCACGGGGCACCGCTCAACTCCGGACTCGGGCCGTTGCGCGCCATGTTGCCCGGTCAGAAGGTCGCCTTCAGTCCGACGCTGATCAGCGGCCGGAAATCCGTCCGTTGCCGCAGCTTCGCGTAACCCGGCGTGTTGGGCCCGTAACGCTCCAGATCCTCGGGCGTGTTGAAGAGATTCCGCACCGTCCCGTAGAGCGCGAAGCGCCGCGCGAAACGATACTCCGTCGCCACATCCACCGTGGTCCGCGGCGCCATGTATTCGTAGACTCCCCCCTCCACGCCCGCGCCGGTAAACGCCGCCCGGCGCTCGCGGCCACGCTCGTTCACGTTGAGCCGCGCCGTGAACCGCGCGCGGTTGTAGCTCAGACCGTAGTTGATCGTCTTCTGCACAAACCCGGTGAAGTCGGCCGTCGTCGAACCTTCGAGGTGCACGACCGTGAGATTGGCAAACACCGCAAAGCCCTCCGCCCAGCGCGGCAGGAAGACGAGGTTCTGCCGGTAATCGAACTCCAGCCCGCTCACGCGCGCATCGCCGACGTTCCGCCGCGTGCTCACCACGAAGCCGCGGTCCGCGCCGTAGATGTTCTCGTCGAGCCCGTAAACCTCCAGCAGCTCCGGCGTGATCGGCGCCGTCACCGCGCCCCAGAAATTCCGGATCTCCCGCAGATACCCGCGCGCCGAGAGCAGTCCCGCCGCGCGTTCGGAGAAATAATACTCCAGCGCCGCGCCGTAGCTGTCGGCCTCCCACGGCTCGAGGTTGGGATTCGTCAGCGTCACCGTCCGCGCCGTCGTCGTTTCGTCCGGCAGATTCAGCGACGGCAGGATCTGGTTGAAATTCGGCCGCGCGATCGACCGCGCATACGTGAGCCGCCCGATCAGGTCGGGCCGCAGGTGAAACGTCGCCGCGAGGCTCGGATACGCCGCGCCATACGCACGCTCGGTCCGCGCCCCGCGTTCCCGATAGGCGAGCTGCGTGCCCGCGAGCGTCGCAAGCGGCGCGAGCGCGACCGGCTGGCCCGCGGCATTGCGCACAAGATTGCCCGCCGCGTCCCGCTGATAGATCGCGGACGGATTGATCAGCGGCCCCACCCCCGCGAACTCCGTGCGCTCGTAACGCACGCCGCCCGTCAGCGCCAACCGGCGGTCGAGCAGCGCCGGGAGATCGAAGCGCACATACGGCGCGTGGATGGCCTCCGTCATGCGCTTCGAACCGTTCACCCGGTTGCGCACGCCGGCGACTTCGTTGGCCGACGTGAGCTGGAAGTGCGCGGGATTCGCGCGAAACGCCTCGTAGACCTGCACCGAGCTGATGCCCTCCATCGTCGGGAGCCCCCACGGCGCGATGCGGTTCGAGTAGCGCGCGTCGCGCCACGCGCCGACGCCGTTGTCCGCATTCGCCGCGATTCCATCCGGCCCCACGTAGGTGTAGGTCACCGCGCCGCTCCGCAGGTCGCGCGTCTGCGCCCCGGAGTCGAAGCCGATCTTCAGCGTCACCGGCACCTTCAGCGCGAACTCGCGTTTCGCGTGCGCATTGAGACTGCGCACCACGTCGAACCGGTCGACCGGCGCCGAGCCCACCGTCTCGAGCCGGTAGTTGGCGACCTTGAACGGATCGACCGCCGCGCCGCCCGCATCCGTCACCGTGATCCCGCCCGGCCGGAGATACGCGTGGTGATCGAAACGCACCGTCACGTTGCGCACGAAGGCGTCGAGCGGGCCCCAGAATCCCTTGTCGACATTCCGGTCGTGGTAACTGGAACGCGAATACGCGCCGTTGACCTCCAGCTGCCACACCGGCCCGCGGTGCCGCCAGCGCAGGTTGGGCTGGTAGGTCGTGCCCTGCACATCGCGCGTCGAATACGTCAGCTGCGCGAACCCCGCCCCCGGCGCGCCCTGCGTGAAGTCCGCGCCCCACGCCACCACGCGCCCGGGATTGATGATCACACGGTCGCGCGGCAGCCCGTTGAGCTGCTCGTTGAAGAAGCCGTATTGCAGCCCGAAGGTCAGCACGCCGCGCTCGCTCACGCGCCAGTCCGCCGACACGCCGCCCGAGTAGCGCCGCGTGCCCTTCGGCGAATCGGCGAATTCGTAACGCGCCAGATACGGCAGCTGCGGTGTCGTCGCCGGCAGCGTGGCGCTCGTCGCACTCGCCGTCGGCACCCAGATCGGCGTCGAGGCGTATTGCGCCGACTGCGTCTCGGACGCGGTCGCATTCAGCGCGAAGCCGAAGCGCGGCGAGAGCGGCACGATCGCGCTGACCTCCGCGTTGGGGATGATGTCGTAGGGCCCGTCTTTCAACGCGTGGTCGCGGAACACGCCGTAAACTTTCGCCGTGTAGGTCGGCGTGCGCCGCTCGAAGGCACTCTTCGGCACCAGATTCACCGTGCCGCCGATGCCCGACGCCGGGAGGTCCGGCGTCGGCGAGCGCACGACTTCCACGCGCGCCATGTTGTTGATCGAAATCTGGTCGAGCTGGATCGCCCGCGTCTCCGCCGCCGCACTCGCGACGCGGTTGCCGTCGATCGTGATCGGCGTCGCCTCCGGCGGCAGGCCGCCGATCGAGATCGAGCTCGCATGCCCGCCGCTGAAACCGAGGCTCACGCCCGGCAGGAACTTCACGAACTCGCCCACGTTGCCGTCCGCGATGTCGCCGAAGCTGTCCGTCGCCACCACCGTCTTGAGGTTCTGCGTGAACCGCTGCTCGTTCACCGCGAGCGCCGCCGCCGTCATGTCCCGCGCCGCCGCCACGACGAACGAATCGAGTTTCACCATCGTCTCCGCGCCGTCGCGCGTCAGCGCAAAGTCCTGCACCGCCCGGCCACCCGCCGTCACGCGCACGAGCTTCTCCTGCGCCGGCAGCCCCGTGTAGCTCACCCGCACGCGCACCTCGCCGGCCGGCAACGCCGGGAAACGGTAGTGCCCGAGATCGTCCGTCCGCTGCTCCTGCGCGGCGCCGCCGGCTGTGGCCGTCACGCGCGCGTTGCCGACGTAGCTGTCACCGGCGGCATTGAAGACGCGCCCTTCGAGCGCACCGCTCGCCGCGGCGGCCGAGACATCGGGCGACAGCAGCAGCGCAAACGCGAAGGCACACCACACGCGGGACAACGTGGCTTTCATGGGGTTGGGGTGCCGCGTTGATGCCGCCGCCCGCCCGTCGTGCAAGACGCACGCGGTGGTCCACTCCGCACACCACGCCGGGGCGAACGTCGCCTCAGCGCTCCGTCCGCAGAATGATCTCGCGCTCGCCGCGCAGCTCGCGGCGCACGCGGAAACCCGCTTCGAGCAGGCGCACCAGCCCTTCGACATTATCCGAGCGCAGCGTCGCGCTCACGCGCGTCTCCGCCAACGCCGCGTCGACGACGACCAGTTGCACCTCGTTGCGCCGGTTGAATTCCGCCACGATCTCGCGCAGCGGCTGTGCCGTGAAATCCAGCAACCGGTGCTGCCACGCGAGCACGCGGTCGATCTCCCCGGGGGTCAATGTCGCCACCTCGACCGCCCGCGCGTTGGCTCCGAGCGGCACCACCGCCCGTTGCCGCGCCTCCAGCCGCGCGAGCGTCGGGCGCAGCCCGGCCGGGCGGCCATCGGCCGCCGCCACCTCGACCCGGCCTTCGGTCACCAGCACCTCGACCGCGCCGGCCGCGACGCGCACGTTGAAGGCCGTGCCGACTGCGCGGACCTCCACGCCGGCCGCCCGCACCACAAACGGTCGCGTCGCATCGCGCCGCACCGTGAAATGCGCCTCGCCCGCATCCAATGTCACCCGCCGCTCCCGGGCATCGAAATCCGCCACGAGCCGTGCCCCGTGATTCGCCTCAACCAGGGAGCCGTCGGCCAGCGGACGCAGTCCCGCCGTCCCTGCCCCCGCCCTGTCCGCCGCGGCCATACCGGTCGCGGGCTCCGGCGCCGGAACCGGCGCATGCCGGCGAAGCCACGGCAACGCTGCCAGCACCAACAACGCTGCCGCCAGCGTGACCCGCACGGCCGGGCGCCGCATCACCCGCCATCGTGACGGCAGCGGCGCCGCGAGGAGATCCGGATTCGGTCCCGCCCCATGTTCCGGTCGCCACTCGCCCAGCCGGTCGAGCCGCTGCCACACGCCCCGGTGGCGCGCCAACTCGGCCCGGTGGCGAGGATCGGCCGCCAGCCATTCGGAAAATGCGTCCTGTTCAGCCGCCGTGAGTCCGCGGTCGGATTTCAGGATCCACGCCGCAGCGGCATCCGCCCGCTGTTCGTCGGGAGTGCCGCCACCGGGTGCGTTGCGCTCAGCCATGCGGTTTCCCTCCCCGCGCCTCGAACCGGGCGAAATACTCCGCCAGCTTCCGCAGGCCGATTGTCCCCTGCGCCTCGACCGTGTGCTCGGCGATGCCGAGCTGGGCCGCGACCTCCTTCTGCGAAAGCCCGTAGAGTTTCCGCAGCGTCAGCACCTGCCGACAGCGCTCCGGCAAGGCGTGGATCGCCGCGGTGAGCAGCTCAAGCTCCTGCGCGCGGGCAACGGCGTGCGGCACATCCGCCGCCTCGTCGCGCACCTCCTCCGCCGTCGCCCCTCCGAGTTCGGAGAGGGCCGGCGCCCCGCGGCGCTGCCGGAGCCGCGCAAGCACCACGTTGCGGGCGGTCGCAAACAGAAAGGCTTTCGGCGATCCGATCGTGACACTGCCATGCGCCCGCACCAGCCGCGCAAATGCCTCCTGCACGATATCGTCGATCTCCGCCTCGCGGGGAAACCTCGCCGCCAACCAGGCCCGCAGCATCGGTTCGTGCGGCCGCACGTGCTCGTCAAACCAGCGGCTCACGTCGGATTCGCGCAGGGACATCGGATTGCCGACCAACGGAACGTCCGCGGCCGCCGGCTTCGAGCCAATTGTGCGTGTCGCCCTCGCCATGCTCTCCGCCCCGCCGGGGCCGCCGTCAGCGCGCCCCCTCCGGCGGCAATTGCATGATCCACTGGCGCAGCACGGTCACAAACGCCGCGTCCACCCGGTCCGCGCCGAGCGGCGGCATCCGCTTGCCGATCACGTTTTCGCTCACGCGCTGGAAGAGCTCCGACTTCGCCGGATCACCCGGCGCGATCACAAATACCCCGTCACCGGGCCGGTGGCTCAGAACGGGACCGCGGACGAGCCCCTGCTGCACGAGCGGGATGTCGATCCGGCCGTTCCACGCCGAGGGGATCGCCGTCGCCCCGTGGCAGTGCGCGCAGTTGGCCTGGAGGTAGGAGCGCACGCGCCACTCCGGCGTGGCCGCCGCATCGTCCGGCGCCGCGAGCGGCACCACCGCCCCGAGTTCCCGGTCGCGCACCGGGCCCGTGAGCCAGCCGATGCCGCGCCACGCCGCGAGCTGCGGCGCGGATGCCCCCGCGGCATACGGGTGCTCGCGCGCGAGTTGACGCGCGTTGGCACCGAGCACGTGGCCCGCGCCGGGCGTGTGACACTGCAGGCAGTTTTTCGGACTCGGGTAGACCCAGAGCACCCGCACGCGTTCGCCCGCCGGCCCGCGCGTCTCGAGCGTCTCGCTCACGTCGTCGAGCGTGACGAGGTCCGCCTCGCGTCCGTCCGGCCGCCAACGATACGTCACACCATAAGCAGAGCCGCCTTCCTGCACCACGAGCAGCCGCGTCTCGATCGCGCGCCGCGTCGCCGCGTCGGCCGGGTTACGCTGCCACTCGAGATGCTGGACAAAGACGCTGCCCGGCGGAAACGCCCAGCGGTCCGTCCCGTGAAACGCCACCGACGTGCCCGCCGGCAACGCCACCCAGCGCTGCGCGGTGGCACCGTTGAGCCACTGCGGGACGTTGACCGCGTAGGGCACGAGATCGGCCGCCGGCTGCAGCGGCGCGAGCGAGGCGAAGATGCCCGTCTCGGAGAGGCGCAGCGGCAGGTTGCCGCGCTTCGGCTCCGCTTCCGCCAGCCGCTCGATCCGCGTCGCCGGGCCGTGCCGCAGCACCAGCAGTTCGCCCGCATGATCGAGGCCGAACGACGTGATGCCGCCCGCGCCTCCGTGGTAATTGCGGAAACCCTCGCCGGTGGCGAGATGCTCCACCCGCGTGACCTTCACCGCCCCGTTCTCGCGCGCATAGGTAAGCGCCCACACGCGGCCGTTGGCGAAGTCGGCACAGACGTATTTTCCCCGCAGCGCCGGATGCCGCTGACCGCGGTAGACGTATCCGCCGATCACGGACCGGCCCATGTCGCGGCCGTATTCCCACGCCGCATCGGTCCAGATGCCCAGCGGCTCCGCCGGCCGCGGCTTGAAGCCGTTGCGGCTGCCCTCCTGCACCGCCCATTGGAAATTCTGCGGGGCCCGGCCGATCTGCAGCACCTCGATCTCCTCGCGACTGGCCTGCCCGATCTCGCCGATCCACGCGAGGTCGTCGACCGGATCGTGGGTCATGCGGTGCGGGCTGCGCAGTCCGACCGCATAGAACTCCTCCAGCACGCCCGGCCGGCCCACGAACGGATTGTCGCTTGGGATGTAGTAGTTGGCCGTCCTGCCGTCCGCCGGCTGCCGCCGGATCGCGTGGCTGACGCTCCCTCCACGCCGGTCCACATCGATGCGCAGCACCCCGGAGAAGAGATTCAGGTCGATGCGCTGCGAATTGCCCAGCGAGTCCTGCTGCCCGCCCTCGTCGCCCACCGCGATGTAGAGAAACCCATCCCGCGGATGGAAGAACATCGCCCCCCCCACGTGGAAAATGATGCGCTTGCGCTGGTCGATCAGCACCTGCTCCGACTCGGGTCGCAGCTTTCCCGTGGGCCGGTCCATCGTGAAACGCGCCACCCGGCTCCACGTCACGGTATCCGGCTCCGGCCGGCCGACCATCACCGGCTTCGGATGATAGGAGTAGAAAAGATAGACGAAATCCCGGTTCGGCGATCCCTCGCGCCCATACTCCGGGTGAAACGCCAGCCCGAGCAGCCCGCTGTCGAAGCCGCCCTGCGTCTGCCGCGTCAGATCGAGCACGACCTCCCGCTGCGAGGTCGCGGGATCGCGACCGGAGATCGCCACCAGCAGGCCTTCGAGTTCACCGATGAATAGACGCTCCGTGCCCGGCTCGGCCTCGAGCACGACGGGATTGCGGAACGTGACGTTGGGAAACGCCGGCACCGTGGTCCACCGCATCTCCGAGCCGAACTCCGGCACCGGCGGCAGCCCGAGATACGCTTTGCTCTCCGGCCGGCGCTCCAGACCCGGCACGGGCGCGTGACGCGTCGGACGCAGCGCGAGCCAGGTGCCCGCAAGCCCGGCCAGCGCGAGCGCGACGATGACGACGAGGCCGATGCGCCCGGCACGCCGGGTGCGATGCGAATGCGGGAGCATGCGTCAGAAGCGACCGTTCACGCCGAAGTGGATTTGCGGATCGTTGCGATCGCGCACGTAGCGCGGCCGGTTTTTGCCCCACTCCTCGCGCTGCTTTTCGTTCAGCGCGTTGTAGAGATCCAGGTAGACATCGTAATTTCGCGTGAGCAGGAAACGCAGCTTCACGTCGACGCGGTTCGAGGCCACCTCGTAGCGCTGGCGGTTCTCGGCCACGTTGAACGCCATCAGCTTCGCGTCCTTGAAATTGTAGGCCACGCGCGCGTTCCAGCGGCCCAGGATGTAGGACAGCCCGAAGTTCGCCGTCGCCGGCGTGAATCCCGTCACCTGCGCCGTCGAGCGCACGTTGCCGATCGTGCCGTAGTCGCCGCGCGTATCCATGCGGGTGTAGTTCGCCAGCACGCCGAAGCCCTTCAGCCAGCCCGGGAGGAAGGTGAACTGCTGCTGGTAATTGAGTTCAAAGCCCCGGACGCGCGCCGAGCCGCCGTTGCGCTGCGTCTGCAGATCGTAACCGGCGTAAAGCCCGTCGAACCCGTTGTCCGCACCGGCGCCGATCGGCGTCCCGCCCGCCGTGAACATGAAGTCCGAGATCTCCTTCAGGAACACGCCCGCCGAGATCACGCCGACCGGCTCGAAGTAGTATTCGAGACTCGCGTCGAAGTTATCCGAATACTGCGGCTTGATGCCGGGATTGTTGGCCACGACGACGCGCGTGTCGTCGTTCACCGCGAGATTGGGCGTGATGGCGTTGAAGTTCGGCCGGCCGATGCCGCTCGTGTAACTCAGCCGGCCCACCCACCCCGCTCGCGGCTCGAACTTGAAATGCACGCTCGGAAAGACGTGGCGGTAGTCCTGCTCCTGCGTCTGCCGGCCACTCCGCTCCGCCTGCGCCCGGCGGATCGCCTCCACTTCGGTCACCGGTCCCACCCAGGCCGCGCGGCGCGCTCGCTCTTCCGGCGTGATCCGCTGCACCGGCCCCTCGCCGCTCACTTCCGTCTGCTCGAGCCTCGCCCCCGCGAGCACCGTGAGCGCCCCGAGCCGCACGTTCCCGAGCGCGTAGCCCGCCCATACGTCCTCCTCCGCGAAGAGCCGGTTCGCGAGCGTCTGCGTGACTGCAAACGCCCGGTCCTCGCGCCACTCCGCGGGCGTCGACACCACATGGTCGCGCATCGCATCGACCGACGGGATCGGTCGCGCCGGATAGAAACCGCGGAAGTGGCCGTAAGTGTAGTCCGCGTCGCGGAACCGGCTCAACCGGTCGTCCGCCGTGCCCATCACGCCGTCGGGCCCCACGAGATTCCAGCGGCGGTCGAAATTCGCCCGGCGGTTCTCCTCGTGCCGGAACTTCGCCCCCGTCTTCACATACGCCCGCACCGGCAGCGGCAGGACCCGCTTGTAGTTCACCTGCGTGCCGAAGATCGTGTTCTCCACCTCCGGGCGCACCACGTCGAAGACGTTCGTGGTGTAGCTGTCGAGGTTCGCGGGATCCGGTCCGCTGCGGTAAGTCACCGTCGGCGTCCAGCGCGACCGCCCCGTCCGGTCCAGCACCCAACCGATGCCCCGCGCCGTCAGCGTGGTGCGGATGAAATGGTCGAAGTGCTCGCCGAAGGAGAACGAGCCGTCGAAATCCAGCTCCTGCTCCGGCGTGCGCCAGCGCCCGCCGATCTGCGCAGTATGGACTGTGGCGGAGCGTTCGCGGTGCAGGTTGATGATCTCGACGATGCTCGCCGCCACCGGCCGGGCCTCGGTCCGCGTCGCCGTAAAACCAGGCAGGATCGCGCCTGTGCCCGTCGGATTGCCCTGCGCATCCAGCGTCGCGACCGTCTGGCCCGTCGCGGTGCGGTGCGTGATCACGAAGTTGTCCTCGGTGTTGGGCGCATAGGTGTAGTTGGAAAACACCATCGCCGTATCGCTGAGCTTGTAGTCGAGCTTCACCCCGCCGCCCCACCGGCGCCGCAGGTTTTCGCGGTCCACCGTCTCCAGCCGCCACTGGTAGGCCGGGTCCGTCTCCGTGTTTTGGAAGTCGTGGATCGTGTCGTCCATGACCGCGAGATACTCGCGGAAGCCGCCGCTCAACGAGATGCCGAGCCGCCGGTCGCGGCCGACCACATCCGCATAGGAAAACGTCGCCGCCGGATGCACCGTGTCGCGACGGACGGCGATCGTCCCGCCAAGCGACGCCGTGATCCGCCGGCCCTTCAGATCGAAGCCGCTCCGCGAGCGCAGGTTGATCGTCCCGCCGATGGCGTCCGCCTCCATATCGGGCGTCGGCGCCTTGATCACCTCCATCGATTCGATCGGGTCCGCATTGAGGTTCTCGAACCACGCGCGCCGGTCCGCCGAGATCGAGGCGCTGCGGTTGCCGTCGATCTGGATCGAGCTCAGGTCCGGGTTGATGCCCCGGATCGACAGGTAGCGGATATCGCCGCCCACGTGCTCCGCGACGATGCCCGGCACGCGCTGGAGCAGGTCGCCGGGATTGCCCGCCAGCGAGCCGAAGGCGTCCGCCGAGATCACGTTCTTCACATTATCCGCCTGCCGCTGCTGCGTGAGGGCGAGGGCGTTGCCCTCCCGCTCGGAGCTCACGACATACTTCGACATCCGGTAGACGCCCGACGTCAGCGCGAAGTCGCGCACCTGCGGCCGCCCCGCCACGATCGACATCTCCGCCCGCTGCGCATCGAGGCCGGAGAACGACGCCACGAGCACGCGGTTGCCCGCCGGCACCGCGAGCCGATACGAGCCGTCGCGTTCGGTGATCGCCGCCGCCTCCGCCCCCTCGACCCGCACTTCCGCGCCACCGAGAAACGCGCCCGTCGCCAGGTTGCTGACGCGCCCGGTCACGATCCCTGCGTCGCCGCCGGCAGCGGCAAGCGCGAGACTTTGTCCCAGCAGGAATCCGAGCCACGAGACGGAGGATGCTTTATTCATGGGGTGGGGAGAGTCTTCGCCGGCCTCGCGGCGCGGCGCGCCGCCAACGGGTCCGCCGGTCTCGGCGCGCCGGACCATGAGCGCGCCCGAGGGTCCTTCCTCCGTCGCCACGAGCGGAGTGCCCGCAAACAGCAACCGCAGCGCCGCGCGGACCGAATGCTGGCCCCGCACCTCCGCGGTGCGCACATCGCCCACCGCATCCGCCGCAAAGAGAATCTCCCGCTGCGCCTGCGCCGCGAACTGCTTGAGCGTCTCACGCGCCGGCCCGGCCGGCACATCAAACGCCACCGGTCCTTCGGCGGCCGCGAGCGCCACACCCACCCAGCGGAGGAGAAGCAGGCCGACACACGGCCATCGAAGTGGAAACAACCACGCGCGGACGGAAGGCATGGGGTCGGTAAGGTGGCGGGCAGGGACATTCCCGGGGTAGTCGCCTCCCAAGATGCGAGCCAGCGCGTTTTCCGCTAAGGCGATTTTTGCCCCTGACGCCACCACCGCGCGCGCCGGCGGCGCGCCATTGAATTTCTTTGCGCCCCCTGCGCCTTTTTGCGGCCCTCGTCCGTTCCGTTTTTCGCACCGCTCCCGCCGCCTTCATGGATTTCGTCCTCGACCCGTCTTCCGCGCCGCACGGCATCCCGCCGATCGATTTCCGCGCGTCGCTCAACGACGAGCAGTTCGCCGCCGTCACCGCCGAACCGGGTCCCCTCCTCGTCCTCGCCGGCGCCGGCTCCGGCAAGACCCGCACCCTCACCTACCGCGTCGCCTACCTGCTGTCCCAGGGCGTCCGCCCCGGCGACATCCTGCTGCTCACCTTCACCAACAAGGCCGCCAAGGAGATGCTCCACCGCGTGCATGAGCTCACCGGCGTCGAACCGGGACGCTTCTGGGGCGGCACGTTCCACAGCATCGGCCACCGCTCCTTGCGCATGCACGGCGAGGCCATCGGCCTGCCGCGCAGTTTCACCATCCTCGACGCCGAGGAGTCCGAGGGCGTGCTGCGTGACGCCGTCGACGCCGCCGACAAGGGCTTCTTCAAGGACAAGACCCACCCCAAGCCCGGCCCGCTCCACGCCATCATCTCGATGGCCCGCAATACCCAGCTGCCGCTCGCCGAGACCATCCAGCGCTTCTTTCCCCAGCACGAGGGCATCATCGACCGTGTGCCCGCCTTCGCCCGCGCCTACGCCGAGAAGAAACGCGAGGCCAGCGTCCTCGACTACGACGACCTGCTCGAACACTGGCTCACGCTCCTCCAACGCTCCGAGGAGACGCGGAATTATTTCTCGCACCGCTTCCGCCACGTCCTCGTCGACGAATACCAGGACACCAACGTCCTCCAGTCCCAGATCGTCGACCTCATCGGCTCCCACCACCGCGTGATGGCCGTCGGCGACGACGCGCAGTGCATCTACACGTGGCGCGGCGCCAACGTCGAAAACATCCTCACGTTTCCCGACCGCCACCCGGGCACCACCATCCACCGCATCGAGACCAACTACCGCTCGACGCCCCAGATCCTCGCCCTCGCCAACGGCGTCCTCCTCGCCCAACCCAAGGGCCGCGCCTTCGAGAAGGAACTCCGCCCCGCCCGCGCCAACTCGCAGAAGCCTTACCTCGTCCAGGCCATGGACGGCCGCGAACAGGCCCAGTTCGTCGTCCAGCGCATCCGCGGTCTCCTCGACGAGGGCTGCTCGCTCAGCGACATCGCGATCCTCTACCGCGCCCATTTCCAGGCGCTCGATCTCCAGCTCGAGCTCTCGCGCCTCCAGATCCCGTATCAGATCACCAGCGGCGTCCGCTTCTTCGAGCAGGCCCACATCCGCGACCTCGTCGCCCTCCTCCGCTTCGTCTACAATCCGAGCGACACCGCCGCGTGGAACCGACTCGCCGTCCTCCTCCCCAAGGTCGGCGACAAGAACGCCCAGAAACTCCACGCCGCCGCCCTCGAACACGCGAAGCTCATGCAGCAGGACTTCATCGACGCCCTCGCGACCGACGATGTCTCCTCCCGCGTGCCCAAGGACGCCAAGGAGGAGTGGCCCCGCTTCGTCGCCTCGCTCCAGCAGGTGAAGGACATGATGCGCACCATGAAGCCGCATAACGCCGTCGAGATCGCCATCGACGGCTGGTATGGCGACTACCTCAAGGGCGCCTTCGCCAACTACGTCTCCCGCCTCGACGACCTCAAATCCATGATCGGCTTCGCCAGCCGCTACGACGAGATGCAGGAACTGCTCGCGCAGATCATGCTGCTCAACAGCGAGACCAGCGACCGCTCCGCCGATCCCGACGCCGACGCCCTCCGCCTCACCACCGTCCACCAGGCCAAGGGCCTCGAATACGCCGCCGTCTTCCTCATCAGCCTCGCCGACGGCATGTTTCCCCTCCGCCGCGCCATCGAGGCCAACGACGTCGAGGAAGAGCGCCGCCTCTTCTACGTCGCCGTCACCCGCGCCCGCGACGAGCTCTACCTCTGCTTCCCCAAGGTGAACACCAAGGGCGGCCCCGCCATGCTCCAGTCGCCCAGCCGTTTCCTCCAGGAACTCCCGAGCGACCTCTACCAGCCCCTCCGCGTCAAACGCAGCTACGGCTGGTAACGCCAAAGTAGCGGGAGCGTCCCGCTCCCGCCCCCGCAGAATCTTCGCCCCCGCGCCGCCCTCGCGGCGCCCCCTGAAAGCGGCGGCCATTGCCGCCGCCCGCCCCCCAAAGATTTCGGCCCCTCCCGAAATTCCCTCCGCCGCTCCCTTCCCCCGCCCTCCCCCGTTTCCCTCTTTCATCGTTCCCTCGTTCATCTTTGCGTCCCTCCGCCCTCCCCCTCTTCCCGCAAACTCGCGTGACTTTCCCCGCAATCCTCGCGTTTCTTGCCCGCTTCCTGCTCTGGCCGTTTCACTCGCGATCTTTCGACCGTCGTCCGCCTGCCCCATGAGAACTCTGCTCCGCACCCTCGCCGCCTCCGTCGTCTCCTGCGTCCTCGTCTCCAGCGCCTTCGCCATCATCGGCGCCCCGCAGCAGATGCTCACCGGCAATCCGAGCTCCGCCGGCACCGACGCCACCGCCAACCGCACCAACTTCCTCATCCAGCGCGCCCAATACGCGCTCGCCTACAACGACAACAACCGCGAGCCCAACTGGGTCGCGTGGAACCTCACCTCCGGCGATGTCGGCTCCGCCGGCCGCTCGCCCGACTTCTTCCGGGACACCACCCTCCCCGCCGGCTTCTATCAGGTCCTCCCCACCGACTACTCCGGCTCCGGCTACGACCGCGGCCACCTCTGCCCCTCCGGCGACCGCACCGTCACCCGCGCGGACAACGACGTCGTGTTCTACATGTCGAACATGATGCCGCAGGCCCCCGACAACAACCAGGGCGTCTGGGCCAGCTTCGAGACCTACTGCCGCACCCTCGCCGACGCCGGTAACGAGCTCCTCATCATCACCGGCCCCAGCGGCTTCGCCGGCTCCACCATCGCCAGCGGCGTCGCCATCCCCGGCCACACCTGGAAAGTCGTCGTCGTCGTCCCGCTCGGCGCCGGCAGCGCGCTCAGCCGCATCGACGCCAACACCCGCGTCATCGCCATCAAGGTCCCCAACACCGCCGGCGTCCGCAGCACCCCGTGGCAGAACTACGTGACCTCCGCCGCGCAGATCCAGACCGACACCGGCTACACGTTCTTCACCGAGCCCGCCCTCGCCGCCGTCGCCGCCACCCTCCGCACCAAGGTCGACGGCCAGACCGCCACCGGCTCGCCCACCATCACCACTGCTCCCGTCGCCCAGACCACCGCCCTCGGCGGCAGCGCGACCTTCACCGTCGCCGCGACCTCCACGCCCGCGTCCACCCTGACTTACCAGTGGCTGCGCAACGACGACCCGATCACGGGCAACGCCTCCGCCACCACCGCCACGCTCACGCTCACCAACGTCACCGCCGCCGACGCCGCCCTCTACACCGTCGTCGTCACCAACTCCGTCGGCTCCATCACCAGCGCCGGCGCCAACCTCGTGATCACCGGCATCGCCCCGTCGATCGTCACCTCACCTACCTCGCGCACCGCCAACGCCGGCACCTCCACCACCTTCTCCGTCGTCGCCTCCGGCTCGCCCACGCTCACCTACCAGTGGCGCAAGGCCGGCAACAACCTCACCAACGGCGCCAACGTCTCCGGCGCCACCACCGCCAACCTTACGCTGACCAACCTCCAGGCCGGCGACGCCGCCGCCTACGACGTCGTTGTCTCCAACACCGTCAACGGCACCAGCTCCGCCACCAGCACCGCCGCCACCCTCACCGTCACCGCTGTCGCGCCCACCATCGTCACCGCCCCCGCCTCGCAATCCACCACCGCCGGCGGCACCATCACGTTCACCGTCTCCGCCACCGGCACCGCCCCCTTCACCTATCAGTGGCGCAAGGGCGGCACCCCGCTCACCGACGGCGCCAACATCGCCGGCGCCACCACCGCCTCGCTCACCGTTTCCGCCGTCGCCGCCGCCGACGCCGGGAGCTACGATGTCGTCGTCTCCAACGGCGTCGGCACCCCCGCCACCAGCACCGCCGCCACCCTCGTGCTCGCCACAGTCACCGGCTCGCAGGTCAGCTACGCCGGCGGCACCTACCAGCAGAATTTCGATGCCCTGCCCTCGACCGGCACGGTCACCCTCACCGGCACCGCGCCCTTCGACCTCGCGGCCACGCCTGCCACCGTCACCGCGCTCAACGGCTGGCGCATCGGCTCCAGCCTCGGCACCCCGGGGCTCCTCGTCGGCACCGGCTCCGCCACCAATGGCGCCGTCTACTCCTTCGGCGCCGCGTCCGCCACCGATCGCGCGCTCGGCACCGTCGCCAGCGGCAGCGTCGTTCCCCGCCTCGGCGTGATGATCACCAACAACACCGGCACCACCATCACCCAGTTCACCCTCGGCTACACCGGCGAACAGTGGCGCAACGGCGGCAACACCGCCGCGCACACGCTCGGGTTCGCCTACTCGCTCACCGCCGCCGACATCAACGCCGCCACCGGCTTCACCGATGTCGCCGCCCTCAACTTCACCTCGCCCACCGTCGGCGCCAGCGCCGCCGCCCTCGACGGCAACGCCACCGCCAACCGCACCGCCGTTTCCTCCACGGTCACCGGCATCTCGTGGGCCCCCGGCCAGACGCTCATCCTCCGTTGGTCCGATACCAACGACTCCGGCAACGATCACGGCCTCGCACTCGACGACGTCACGTTCTCCACCCCCGTCGGCACCGCCCCCGTCACGCCCGCCATCGCGTCCACCACGCCCGCCAACAACGCCACCGGCGTCGCCGGCAACGCCGCCATCACCGTCACCTTCAACCAGGCCGTCACCGTGTCCGGCAATTGGTTCACCATGAGCAGCACGCTCAACGGCTCCTTCGCCGCCACCGTCACCGGCGGCCCCACGACGTTCACGCTCACGCCGCCCGTCAGCTTCACCGATAACGACACCGTCACCGTCACCTTCATCGCCAGCCAGATCACCGAGAGCGCCACGAGCACGCTCAAGCCGACCGCCAACACGACCCTCACCTTCAGCACCGCCGCACCGGTCGCCCCGACCGTCGCCACGCCTCCGCAGTCCGCCACGGTCAACGCCGGCAGCAACGTCACCTTCACCGTCACCGCCAGCGGCACCGCGCCGTTCAGCTACCAGTGGCGCAAGAACGGCACGCCCATCACCGGCAACACCTCCGCCACCACCGCGAGCTTCACGATGACCAACGTCCAGGCCAGCGAGGCCGCCAACTACGACGTCGTCGTCACCAACTCCGTCAGCTCCGCCACCAGCACCGCCGCCACCCTCACCGTCACGCCGGTCGCGCCCACCGTCACCACCGCGCCCGTCGCCACCGCCGCCACCTTCGGCGGCAACGCCACCTTCACCGTCGCCGCCTCCGGCTCCACGCCGTTCTCCTACCAGTGGCGCAAGGCCGGCGTCGCCCTCGCCAACGGCACCGTCGCCAACGCCGCCACCATCTCCGGCGCCACGAGCGCCACCCTCACGCTCACCGGCGTCACCAACGCCGATGCCGCCAACTACGACGTCATCGTGAGCAACACCGCCGGCGCCGCCCCCGCCACCACCCCCGTCGCGCTCACCGTCAACCTTCCGCCCGCCGGCCCTTCCACCAACTACGCCGGCGGCACGTATACCCAGAATTTCGATACGCTGCCCTCCGCCGGCACATTCACCTTCGCCGCCACCGGGCCCTACGCCCTCGACGCCGCCCAGCCCAACGGCGTCGGCGCCACCGGCCTCGCCGGCTGGAGCTTCGGCAAGGCCGCCGGCTCCGGCAGCGTCGCCCTCTTCAAATTCGACACCGGCGCCAGCAACGCCGGCGGCACCAATTCCTACGGCGCCAGCAGCGCCTCCGACCGCGCCCTCGGCGCCCTCGCCAGCGGCACCTTCGCCGCCCGCTTCGGCCTCGCCTTCGTCAACACCACCGGCGCCACCCTCAACGAGGTCACCATCGGCTACACCGGCGAACAATGGCGCCGCGGCAGCGCGACCGCCAACAAGCTCGCGTTCTCCTACGCCACCGGCGCCGTCGACCTGAACACCGCGCCCACCGCCGGCTTCACCGCCGCCACCGCCCTCGACTTCACCGCCCCCGTCACCACCGGCTCCAACGCCGCCCTCGACGGCAACCTCGCCGCCAACCGCACCGTCATCGCCCCCGTCACGCTTACCGGCCTCAACTGGGCCCCGGGCCAGACCCTCCTTCTCCGCTGGTCCGACGTCGACGACTCCGGCAGCGACGACGGCCTCGCCATCGACGACTTCACGTTCACCGCCACCCCGGTCCTCACCACCCAGCCCGTCGCGCAGACCGTCACCAGCGGCAACGCCGTCACCTTCTCCGTCGCGACCAGCTCCACCGGCGTGACCTACCAGTGGCGCCGCAACGGCACGCCGCTCACCGGCAACGCCTCCGCCACCACCGCCACGCTCTCGCTCACCGCCACCACCGCACTCGCCGGCAACTACGACTGCGTCGTCACCAACGCCGCCGGCAGCACCACAAGTTCCGCCGTCGCTCTCACCGTGAACAAGATCCCCGTGCAGATCACCCTGCCGAATCTCGCGTTCACCTATGACGGCGCCGTCAAGCCCGCCACCGCCACCACCTCGCCCGCCGGCTACACCGTTGCCTTCACCTACGCCGGCAGCACCGCGGCGCCGTCCGAGGCTGGCATCTACGCGATCGTCGCCACCGTCGCGACCTCCGAAGCCGAGGGCACCGCCAACGGCACGCTTTCCATCGCGCGCGCCACCCAGACCGTCTCCTTCGTCGGCCTGCCGTCGTCCGCGGTCGTCGGCGCGCCCGTCGTCGTCTCCGCCGTCGCCAGCACCGGCCTCCCCGTCACGCTCTCCCTCGTCAGCGGCAACGCTTCCGTCTCCGGGACGAGCGTCACCCTGCTCGATACCACGCCCGCGACGCTCCGCGCCACCCAGGCAGGCAACAACAACTACAACCCCGCCTCCGCCGAGACCACGCTCGCCGCCGGCAAGCTCGGCCAGACGATCGCCTTCGCCTCCCCCGCGAACCAGCCGAGCAGCGCCGCGCCGTTCACCCTCGCCGCCACCGCCTCCTCCGGACTGCCGGTGACGTTTACGCTGTTCTCCGGTCCCGCATCCCTCAACGGCGCCACCATCACCCTCACCGGCATCCCCGGCACCGTCGTCGTCCGCGCCTCCCAGCCCGGCAACGCCACCTTCAACCCCGCGCCCGACGTCGATCGCGCCTTCGAGGTCACCTCCGCCAACGTCGCGCCGCGCATCGCCCAGCAGCCCGCCCCGCAGTCCGCCCTCGTCGGCGGCTCGGCCCGCTTCTCCGTCACCGCCACCGGCGTGCCCGTGCCCACGTATCAGTGGCGCAAGGACGGCGCGCCCGTCGCCGGTGCCACCGGCCCCGCCCTCGCCCTCGCCTCCGTCGCCGCCTCCGACACCGGGGTCTACGATGTCGTCGTGACCAACGCCGCGGGCTCCGTCACCAGCGCCGGCGCCCGCCTCACCGTGACCAGCACCACCGTCGCGCCCGCCATCGTCCGCCAGCCCGGCACCGTCATCGCCGTCGTCGGCCGCAGCGCCACCCTCGCCGCCCTCGCTTCCGGCACGCCCTCGCCCACGTATCAGTGGCGCAAGGACGGCACCCCGCTCGCCGGCGCCACCGACGCATCCCTCACGCTCGCCGGCGTCACCCTCGCCGACGCCGGCAGCTACACCGTCACGGCCACCAATTCCGCCGGCTCCGCCTCCGCCACCGGCACGCTCCGCGTCCTCGTCCGCAGCTTCGCCGGCACCTACTTCGGCTCGCTCGGCAACGGCGGCACCTTCGCCCTCCGCATCGGCGAGGATAACACCGGCGTGTTCCTCGGCTTCCTCCCCGGCTCGTCCACCGCCTTCGTCAGCCGCACCGTCACCGTCGACGAAAACGGCCGCTTCCGCTTCACCGCCGCCACCAACACGCCCGGAACCGGCGCCGCGACCGACGGCCGCCCCGCCACCGCCGCCGCCTTTGCCGAGGTCGTGTTCGAGGGCACCATCTCCGCCAACGGCACCCTCACCTCGACCGGCGCCAGCTCCCTCGCACTCAGCGCCACGCGCACCGCCGACACCGGCAACGCCGCCGCCGGCTTCTATCAGGCGACCGCCGCCGGCAGCGCCGCCCAGACCCTCGCGATCGTCAGCCCCACCGGCCAGGCCCTCGTCGTCACCCAGAGCGGTGCCACCGCCGACGGCGGCACCGGCTCGGTCGATGCCAACGGCCGCCTCAGCGTCAACACCGCCGGCCGCGCTACCATCGCCGCCACGCTCAACGCCAACGACGCCGCGCTCGCCGCCACGGTCACCGCCGCCAACGGCACCGTCACCAACTTCCGCGGCTACGCCGACACCTCCGCCGCCCTCGCCGCGCAGCGCCTCGTCAACCTCTCCACCCGCGCCACCGCCGGCACCGGCGAACAGGTCGCCATCGTCGGCTTCATCATCACCGGCCTCGAGTCCAAGCCCGTGCTCCTCCGCGCCGTCGGCCCCGGCCTCCGCGCCCTCGGCGTCGCCACCGCGCTCGCCGCCCCGCGCCTCGAACTCCGCGCGGGCGCCTCGCTCCTCGCCGCCAACTCCGGCTGGGGCACCGCGCCCAACGCCACCGACATCGCCGCCGCCGCCGCGCAGTCCGGCGCCTTCCCGCTCGCCGCCGGCAGCGCCGATTCCGTCATCCTCACCACCCTCGCCCCCGGCGCCTACACCGCCGTCGTCAGCGCCGCCGATGCCGTCGCCGGCGTCGGTCTCGTCGAGATCTACGACCTCTCCACGCCGTCCCTCGCGCAGCGCCTCGCCAACCTCTCCACCCGCGCCCCGATCGGCGCCGGCGAAAGCACCCTCATCTCCGGCCTCTCCGTCGGCGGCACCGCCCCCAAGCGCGTGCTGATCCGCGGCGCCGGCCCCGCCCTCGCCGCCTTCGGCCTCACCGCGCCCCTCGCGCGTCCGACGCTCACGCTCTACTCGTCCGCCGGCGCCGTCCTCGCGCAAAACTCCGGCTGGTCCACCTCCGCCGACGCCGATGCGATCACCGAAGCCACCACCCGCCTCGGCACCTTCCCCTTCGCCGCCGGCAGCGCCGACGCCGCCCTCATCCTCAATCTCGCCCCCGGCGCCTACACCGTCCACGTCACCGGCCCCGCCGGCGCCACCGGCACCACCCTCCTCGAAGTCTACGAACTTCCCTGACCCTTCCCGGCAGGCCGGCGCCCCGCCGCCGGCCGTCAGGAGCCCGGAGTCCAGAGCCCAATCCAAAAACCGGATACCCGGGACCGGAAATCCTGGCATCGACCGCGCCCACCGTAGCTCCGGCTCTCTCCGTCTCCCGCATCTCCCCTCCCCCGCCGCCATTGCGGCGCCTGAGAAAAACGGCGGCCATTGCCGCCGCCCACACTCCAAGATTTGGCCCATTGGCCAAATCCATCAGCGGTGGACCTTCTGTCCTCCCGTTCCACCATCCTTCCGTGACATCCGCCGCGCGCCTTGCCGCGCCTGCCCGCGCCCGCAATTCTCCTCCGCGCCCGTGTCCTCGAATAAATCGCCTCTCCGCTTCTGGCTCCTCGCCGCCGTCGTTCTCGCCGTCGTCGCGTTCGTCCTGCTTCTCCGCCGCGACCGCACACC
>JACCEB010576083.1_pt1 | contig 29511 bp, 18 predicted proteins | sample 7454761 | NCBI WGS metagenome assembly JACCEB01 (sample SAMN15323454, study PRJNA562643) | freshwater metagenome | isolation source: river surface water | place: USA:Blue River Watershed | collected 2017-08-18
CGATTTCGTGCCTTTCGCGTGTTTCGTGGTCACCCCGACACTCTTCGCGCCTCTCGCTCCGCCCTTGAGCCTCCTGCGCCTCTTTGCGGCTACTCCGCTCCGAAAAGACCGACTGCCCGTCGTGAATCTTCCGCGGCTACAGCCGCAGCCACATCGCACGAACTTCCCGATTTCGTGCCTTTCGCGTGTTTCGTGGTCACCCCGACACTCTTCGCGCCTCCCGCTCCGCCCTTGCGCCTCCTGCGCCTCTTCGCGGCTACTCCGCTCTGAAAAGACCGACTACCCGTCGTGGATCCTCCGCGGCTACAGCCGCAGCCACATCGCACGAACTTCCCAATTTCGTGCCTTTCGCGCGTTCCGTGGTCACCCCGACACTCTTCGCGCCTCCCGCTCCACCCTTGCGCCGCCTGCGCCTCTTCGCGGCTACTCCGCTTTGAAAAAACCGACTGCCCGTCGTGAATCCTCCGCGGCTACAGCCGCAGCCACATCGCACGAACTTCCCAATTTCGTGCCTTTCGTGTGTTTCGTGGTCACCACCCCCGAGGCCAGACACCTCGTCCACGTCGAGAGCGCATCCGCGGCCTTTTGCGGTTAGCGCCAGCTACGAGCCCGACCGTTTCGCCAACCTCAGCCGCCGGACGCCACCGACGACCACAACCAATCCCAGCGCGGCGACGGTGACCATGACGGCGGGGAGGAACGGCCTCGCGGGATGCGGACGCAGCAGCGCCGTGGAGACGAGCATCGCCGCGAGCGTCAGCAGCCAAAGTCCGACGACGACGGCGCCGTAATTCACCCAACGCGGCACCCCCGGGCCCAGGATACCCAGCGGCCAGCCCACGAGATACGGCAGCAGCAGCAGGCCCCACGCCCAGGACACCCCCGACTCTCCGCCGAGGCCGCCCACGGTGCTCAGCGCGAACATCGCTCCGATTCCCACCGCGAGCAGCAAAAAGACCGAGATACGGTGGGCGAGATGCCGCCGAGGCCCGGGCTCAAAAAAAGTGCCGGCCAAGACCAGCGCGCTGCCCGGCAGAATCAGCAGCGAGCCCTCCATCAGGTCGATGGCGCCGAGCAGCATCGCCGAATAGCCCACGTTCTCCAGGACCTTCGACCAGCGTTCCGCGGAAATCGTCATGTCGTCCTCCGTCGGAAAACTTGTCGACACCCAGCCCTGGACGCGAGCCCGGGCCTCTCGGCCGCCGCTGCCGAGCAATCACCGCGCCGCACCCGCTCCAACCCCCAGAGCCCGCAGCGCCGCCTCGACGTCGCGGTCCACCCCGGCGCGCACATCCGCCAGCGTGCGCGCAACCAGGACGTCCGGCTCCAAGCCCTTCCCTTCCAGCCGACGCCCCTTCGGCGCGAGGTAATCCTCCCGGCTCAGCTGCAGCTGTCCGCCGTCGGGCAGTTCGTGGAACCAGCTTGCGAGCACGGCCCCCGCAGTGGGACGTCCGATCACCGTGGCTCGCCCGTGGTCCTGCAGTACCGCCGCGAAGATTTCCGCCGCGCTCGCCGTGCCGCGGTCGACGAGCACGATCACCCGGCCGCCGTACCGGGCGGAGCCCCATTGCCAGGAGGACTTCACCGAGGCTCCCCCGCCCCGCGAAACAAACACCCCGCAGTCGACGGTCTGGCGGAAAAACTCCCCGATCGTGATCCCGAGCGAAAACGTCTCGCCGCCTGAATTGCGGCGCAGGTCGACAACAACACCCGGAGCCTCCGCACGGGCCTTCAGCCGCTCGGAAAGCCAGCGGCGCGCCGGGCCGTCGAACTCGTCGAACCGCAGCAGCGGGATTCCTCCCGGGAGCATCCGTTCCTCCCGTCGCGTTGCGGTCGTGAGCTCACGTGCCGCCGGCGCGACGCGCACCGGCCCGTCATGCTCGTCGAGAAATTCCCATACGGCGGCGTCGCCGGCAGCCGGCCGAAAATCGATCTGGCCGCCCAGGGGCCGCCCCTCCCGCGCGACCACGATCCAGCCCGCGCGCACGCCCGCAGCCTCCGCCGGGCTGCCGGGAATCACCTCGCTGACGACCCAACGGTCCTCCAGCCGCTCCATCGCAAAACCCGTGCGCGCCCGCGTACGCGACCGTCTCTCGGCCGCACGGGCCGGCGAAATGGCCCGCGTGTGGCTGTCGCGCAGCGGCTCCAGCATCGCGTTGAGTTCGCGGTACAACGCCTCGTCCTCCGCCGCCGCTACCGCGGCCGGACCGTGCCGGTGGCCCGCCGCGGTCCAGTCCACGCCGCCCAGCGCCGGGTCGTGATGCCGCTCGGCGACAAGCCGCCACACGCGCTCAAACACCTCGAGGTTGCGCGCGGTGCGAGGCGACGGCTCCGCGGCGATCTCCGGCCGGACGAAGCGCGAACTCGGGGCGAGCGCGCAACCGGCCAAGACGAGCGCGAGGAACGCTGCCGCCAGAGGCCCCACGCGGCCCCGCGCGGTTCCAAAGCCCTTCCCGCCTGACCGGAGGCCGGCCATGAGGCGGCTCAGACCTCCACGAGGTCCTTCTCCACGCGAAGGTTGCCGATGATGAAGTCCTGCCGCTCGGGCGTGTTCTTGCCCATGAAGAACGAGAGCAGGTCGTTGCTGTCGTGGAGGTGGTTCAGCGTGACGGGCTCCAACCGGATGTTCTCGCCGATGAAGTCCTTGAATTCGCCCGCCGAGATCTCGCCGAGGCCCTTGAAGCGCGTGATCTCATGGCCGGCGCCGAGCTTGGCGACGGCGGCCTGCTTCTCCTCCTCGGTGTAGCAATAGATAGTCTCACGCTTGTTGCGCACGCGGAAGAGCGGCGTCTCGAGGATGAAGAGGTGGCCGTTGCGGATCAGGTCCGGGAAGTACTGCAGGAAGAATGAGATCAGCAGCAGCCGGATGTGCATGCCGTCGACGTCGGCGTCGGTCGCGATGACGATGCGGTTGTAGCGGAGGCCGTCCATGCCCTCCTCCACGTTCAAGGCGGACTGCAGGAGATGAAACTCCTCGTTCTCGTAGATGACCTTCTTGGAGAGCCCGTAGGTGTTGAGCGGCTTCCCCTTCAGGGCGAAGACCGCCTGCGTCTGGACATCGCGGGTCGCGGTGAGGGAGCCGGCGGCGGAGTCGCCCTCGACGATGAACAGCGTGCTCTCCTCGGAACGCGGGTTGCGGTCGCCCAGGTGCAGGCGGCAGTCGCGCAGCTTGCGGTTGTGGAGCGAGGCCTTCTTGGCGCGCTCGCGGGCGAGGTTGCGGATACCGGCGAGTTCCTTCCGCTCGAGCTCGCTCTCCTCGATCTTCCGCTTGATCGCCTCGGCGGTCTCGCGGTTGCGGTGCAGGTGGGCGTCGAGCGATTGCTGGATGAACTTGCCGACGAACTCACGCAGGGTGGGCCCCTTGGGGCCGACGCTGGTGGAGCCGAGCTTGGTCTTGGTCTGGGACTCGAAGACGGGCTCCATCACGCGCACCGCGACCGCGGCGTCGATCGACTGGCGGATGTCGGCGGCGTCGTACTCCTTCTTGAAGAAGTTGCGCACGGTCTCGACCAGCGCCTCGCGGAACGCGGCAAGGTGGGTGCCGCCCATCGTGGTGTGCTGGCCGTTGACGAACGAGAAGTACTCCTCGCCGTAGTGGGCGCCGTGGGTGAAGGCCACCTCGATGTCCTCTCCCTCGAGGTGGATGATCGGGTACAGCGGCTCTCCCGCCAGGTTCTTCTGCAGGAGGTCGCGCAGGCCGTGCTCCGACTTGAAGGCCTTGCCGTTGAACGTGAGCGTGAGGCCCCGGTTCAGGAACGCGTAGTTCCAGAGCATGTCCTCGATGAACTCGCCGCGGAAGCGGAAGTCGTGCCCGAACAGCGCCGGGTCGGGCGTGAATTCCACCAGCGTGCCGTTGCGCTCCTCGCTGCGCGCCACCTTGTGATCCTTGCGCAGACGGCCCTTCTCGAACTCCACCCGCCGCGTCTGCCCTTCGCGGAACGCCTGCGCATGGTACTCGACCGACAGCGCGTTCACCGCCTTTTGGCCCACGCCGTTCAGGCCGACGGATTTCTGGAACGTCTCGCTGTCGTACTTCGCGCCCGTGTTGATGATCGAGACGCAGTCGACGAGCTTGCCGAGCGGGATGCCGCGGCCGAAGTCGCGCACCCGCAGCGTGCGCTCCGTGAGCTCGATCTCGATGCGCTTGCCGAAGCCCATCGTGAACTCATCGATCGAATTATCGATGGTCTCCTTCAGCAGCACGTAGATGCCATCCTCCGCGTGCGTACCGTTGCCAAGGCGGCCGATGTACATGCCGGGCCGCAGCCGGATGTGCTCGAGGGAGGAAAGGGTCTTGATGCTCGCTTCGGTGTAGTTGGACGCCATCGGGGAAAAGTTTTCGGAAGTCAGGCGCCGCCGGAAAGACTGGCAAGAGCGAAGGCGGACAAGCGGCCCTCGCGAGCGCTTGAATCCCGCCCACCCGGCCGCGAATCTCACGGTGTCCATGCACCTCGAACCGATCAAAGCCGAGTTGCTCGCTTCCTACCGCGAGCTCGGCGGCATCAACCACCTCGACGGGGTCAACCTGCCCTCGCAGGCCTCGGTCAACCAGCTGGCGGCCGACTGCATGCACCTGCTCTTTCCCGGTTACTTCGAGGAGTCCGCCCCCACCGGGGCCACCCTGCCGGGCATCGTGGACCGCCTGCTCGGCGACATCGACCGGCGGCTGGCGGCCGAGGTCGAGAAATGCCTGCGCTTCGCCCGTGTCGCCGACCCGGCCGGGCGCGCGCGGGAGGTCACCACCGCCTTCCTGCGCCAGTTTCCCGGGGTGCGCAGGCTGGCCAAGACCGACGTCGACGCCGCCTACGCCGGCGACCCCGCGGCCCGCAGCGTCGAGGAGATCATCCTCGCCTACCCGTGCGTGCTCGTGATCTCGCTCCAGCGGCTCGCCCACGTCCTGTACCACCTCGGCGTGCCGCTGCTGCCGCGCATGCTCACCGAGTACGGCCATGAACGCACCGGCTGCGACATCCATCCCGGGGCCCAGCTCGGCAGCCACTTCTTCATCGACCACGCCACCGGCGTGGTGATCGGCGAGACCGCGACCGTCGGCTCCCACGTGAAGCTCTACCAGGGCGTCACCCTCGGCGCGAAGTCCTTCGAGCTCGATGCCGAGGGCAACCCGGTGAAGGGCGTGAAGCGCCATCCCGACATCGGGGACCATGTCACCATCTACGCCCACGCCACGATCCTCGGCGGCGAGACCCGGGTGGGCGCCCATTCGATCATCGGCTCGAACGTGTGGCTCATGCGCTCGATCCCGGAACGCTCGGCGGCCTATTTCCGCGGCGAAAACCTGGTCGTGCGCTCGCGGGCCGACGACGACACGCTGGTCGGCCGCGGCCCCGGGCCGGATCACGCCCACGACTGCGGGCTGTGAGCGCGGCGACCGCCACGATCCCGCGGGTGCGGCGGATCTACGTATCCTCCGGCCACAATTACTTCGGCCGTCACGGACTCGAGCCGCAGACGCATCCGACCGTCGAGGTGGATGCCGTCGAGTGCGTGGCGGGCCAGGGCCTGCGCGGCGATCGGTTCTTCGGGTACCGTAAGGCATACCGCGGACAAGTGACGTTCTTCGCCGAGGAAACGTTCGCGTTGCTCTGCCGCGAGCTGCAGCTGGACGCGGCCGAGCCCGCCGCGTTGCGCCGCAACGTCATCACGGCCGGAGCCGACCTGAACGCGCTCATCGGCCGGCGTTTCATCCTGCAGGGCGTGGAGTTTGAGGGCGTGGAGGAATGCCGCCCCTGCCATTGGATGGACCGCGCGCTCGGCCCGGGCGCGGAAGCATGGCTGCGCTCCCGCGGGGGACTGCGTTGCCGCATCCTGAGCAGCGGCTGGCTGCGCCGCGAAGGCGGTTGAGCGATTCGCTCCGCACCGCGGTCGACCCGCTGCGCGCAAACCAGCAGGCGGCCTCAGGATCAATTTCCCGAGCGGGAGACCACGACTCCGTGGCCGCGTGCGGCATCGCGACGGAGACGGAGGTAAAAAAGTGGCCAGGCACTCCACGGCACTGGGAGAACGTCGATACCGTTGCTACCTTCCGGTCCTGGCGGAGTTCACGCGCCTGCCCATGCATGGCACCTGGCCGGCGCGAACCATGGGAGCGGCACCCCGTGGCGCAACCCCCATTTTGAATTTCCCGCCGGGATCCGGCGCCGAATCGATCTCCGCTGATTCCGGGCCGCGGGGCTCACTTCACCGCGGGAGGCTTGGGAGACGGGGAAGCTACGGGCGGGCGCAGGGAAATGGATCCCTCCAAAAATGAGTCGGACTTCGCGTCAGCGCCCGCCGCACGAGCCGCGCCCGGCTCGAGGCCCGCAAGCAGCAGTTGAAACCGCTCCCGCTCGGCGGGCTGCCGCGCCAGCTTCACTCCCCGCTCCACCAAGGCCCGGGCCTCGGCGGGAAACCCGCGCCGGATGGCGAGCGTAGCGGCCTGCATCAGCAGCGCCATGTCGCGCGGAAAACGATTGATGCCCTCGATGACGACCGCGAGGTGCTCGGGCAGCGGCGATGCTTCCGACACGGACCACGTTTCGGCGACCAACGAGTAAACCTCGGCAAGGGGCGGCGGCTGCCGCATCGCGGTGAACAGGGGCGTGAGCACGGCGGCGACCTGCGCGGACCCGAGCCTGCCGCCGGCTGCGGCGGGCTCGGCCCGGGCCGCGCGCAAGCGCAGCCGCGACAACTCGAGGTGGGCGCGGGCGCGCACGACCTTGGCCTGCACCGCGGCCTCGAGGAAACGTTCGGCGCGCTCAGGGCGGCCGGCCTGCAACTCATCCAGCCCGAGGGCGGCGAGCAGCCGCGGATCGCGCTCCCCGCGCACATAGGGGGCGATGAGTGCGTTGCGCGCCTCCTCGCCGTGCCGGCCGAGGCGCAACACCTCGCCCTTGATGCGGCCGACGTCGGCGTCGGCGGCGTCGCGGAGTTCGACCGGCGGCGGCTCGGGCAGACCCGCCTGGCCCTTCTTCGCCTCGTAGCGCATCGCGTTGTAGACCGTGAACTGGATATGCCCCCGCAATTCCACCGCCATCTGGCGGTAGGTCTTGCCGAAGCACTCCTTGAAGAGCGCGTCCGACGGCGGCTCGTTGGCGAGGCGGTTCACGAACTGGAGGAACGGCCGCTGGTACTTGCGGCCATTGCCGTAGAGACAGAGGTGCACGAAGGCATAGCACTGCGCCTTCCACTCCCGGGACCGGGCCCGCGGACCGTCGGGCGCCAGCATCTCGCCGAACGGCATGATCGCGCGCCGGGCCAGGATCTGGTTGAAGTCACCGATCTTCTCCGCGCCGAAACCGTCCCCGATCTGGCCGAAGGTGATCGACTTCCTCGAGAAATCGACCGCCCCGAACAACTGCACGAGCCCCTCCTCGAACCACGGCGGCGGGGGCGCGTTCAGCTGGCGGCGGATGAGGAACCGGAAGTACTCGATGTAAAACGCCCGGTAAGGATCGGCGTCCTCGACCGTGTCGGCATCGACCCGCAGCTCGGAAAGCGCGAAATCAATGACGATCGCGGCGCGTTCGGGGTCGCGGAAGAAAAGGCTGTTGGTACCGTAGCGCTCGTCGCTCTGCTCGGCAGGCAGGAACTCGTCGAAGCCCTTGCCGCGACCGCCGCACAGGATCAGCGCGGTCGGCACCGCCACCTGTCCGCGCGTGAGGCCGGGCATGATCACCTCGATCACCTCCTGCAGCAGCAGGAAGTCGCGCACGAAGCGCTTCGTCTCCCGCTCGGAGATCCGCGAGAGGATCTCGAACCCGGGAATCTCGGCGTACTTCCAGGCCTCGGGCGGAGGCAGCAGGCGGCTGTCCTTCACCTCGAACGCAGGCAGCTCCACCACACCCGGCGCCGCGGGCGTCTCCGCCGCGGGTCCACCCGCGGCGGAAGCCGCCAGCCCGAGGATCAGCAGGGCGCGGCGCATGGGCCTCACTTTCCGGGACGGGCCGCCTTCGGCGCCGGCTCCGCGGACGGCGCCGGAGGCAGCGAGGCCTTGAGGGCCTCGAAACGCTGCCGGGCCGTGCCCTCCGGGGACCACTTGATGCCATGGTCGGCCAGTGCGTGGGCCGACCGGGCGTCGCCCGTGTCGCGGGCCATCACGCCGGCCTGGAAGATGAGCTTCAACCGCGTCGGGAAGAGCTGGGCGCCCTCGACCATCATCCGCGCGTCGTCCGCACCCGGACTCGCGGCGCTGCGCGCCCAGGTGTCGCCGGCCAGGTCGTAGATGGCGGGCAGCAGGGGCGCCTTGCCGTGGGCGAACGCCAGCGGGGCGATGATCCCCGAAGTCTGCTCGGCGGTGAGGCGACCGTCGGGGCCGGGACGCGCGAGGGCATCGGCGGAACGCAGGCGCGCGAGCTCGAGGCTGGCTTCCGGACGCTTCGCCTTGGCGGTGAAAGCGGCCTCGAGGAACTGGCGCGCCTTGCCGGCGTCGCCCTGGGCGCGTTCGTACAGCCCGAGGGCGGCGAGCAGGTACGGGTCGCGCTCCCCGCGCGCGTACGGCGCGTAGAGCTGGGGGCGCGCCTCGCGGATGTTGCCCGCCAGCACCATGGCCTCGCCCTTGATGCGGCCCACCTCGGCCTCGGTCGCGTCGCGCAGGGCGAGCGGAGCCGGAGCGATGATCACGTCCTCCTTCGAGCGGTACTCGCGGTGCTGATACACGGTGAAGTCGATGTAGCCGCGCAACTCCATCAGCATCTGCTTGTAGGTCTTGCTGAAGACCTGCTTGAACAACTCCTCGCTCGGCGGCTCCTTGGCGAGTCGCTGCAGGAAGGTGGCGAACGGCTTCTGGTACCTGCCGTTCAGCCCGTAGAGGCACATGTGCACGAAGGCGTACGCCTGCTTGGCCCAGCGGTTGTTGCCGAGGACATTGGTCGACTCCGGCGAATCGTGCGGCACCGCGAAGAACTTGTCGAAGGGCACGAGCGCCTTGCGCTGGAGGGCGGCATTGAAGTCGCGGTCCTCCGCCGGCGCGCCCGGCAAAGCCATCGCCTCCGCGCCCTCCTCGCCCGCGCCGAGCGCGTTGAGCTGGGCCACCATCGCGGCCTGCGCCGAGACGGTGTTGGGGTCCTCCAGCTTCGCGAAGACGATCCACCGCTTGTCGAATTCCATCCGCATGATGATCTGCGAGAGCCCCTCCTCCACCCAGGCCGGCAGCCGCGGCTCGCTGCGGCTCAGGAGGTAGCGGACGTACTCGCGGTAGAGCTGCTTGTCGTGATCGACCGAGATGAGCCCCGAGTCGGTGCCCGTGGCGGCGTCGTTCGCGCCGTCGACATTGAGGACGTTCAGCGTGGTGGCCTGCAGGTCGATCACGATGGCCGTGCCCTGACCCTTCTTCAGGAAGACGCTCGCGAAGCCGGCATCGGGAACGTAGCGGTCCTTCGGGATGAACGCATCGAACTTGCTGCGCTTCCCGCAGAGGATCAGCGAGGTGGTGTGCGGGTGCCGGTCCGGCTGGGGCCAGACGTGCCCGAGCGCCTGCCGGAACATGTCGAAGTCGCGCAGCAGGCGCTGCGTCGCCTTGTCGGACGCGTTGCTCAGGATCTCGAAGCCCGGGATCGTCGCGTAGCGCCATTGCTCGGGCGGCGGCAATTCCCGGCTGTCGGTCACGACGAACTTCGGCAGCTCGACCACCGGTCCGCCCGCCTCCTGCGCGAGGGCCGGGCCGACCCCGGCCGCGAGGACGGCCGCGAGGACGAGGAATGTTCTCATGCAGGGAAAGACGATCCCGCGGCGGGGAAGTTGCCGAGAGGAAAACAGGCGCAATCCGGGCTCAAGGGCCGGACGAGCGCTCAGGGCGCCGCCCAGCGGAGAAGGCCCACGAAGAGCAGGACGATCGCGGCCGAGAGCGCGCTGCAGATGAGAAAGCCGATCGTGTCCACGCGGTCCCAGCGGCAGAATTCCCAGTTCGAGCGCGGCCAGAGCTTCGTGTGGTCGAAGCGGGCGGGGTCGCCTCGCGTGGCCTCCAGGGCCTCGGCTTCCAACTCGGGCGTGCGGCCGACGGGGGTCTTCATCTTACCGTAGAAGAGCGCGACGCGACGGGGATCGGTCGGACGCGTGACGAGGCTCACGATGATCAGCACCAGAAAGGGGAAGACGCCGTCGAACAGGAACTGGAGGGTGATGCGCTGCGTCCGCGAGAGGGAATCGACGTCCACGCCGGCCCTGGAAAGGAGCCAGCACTCAAGGTTGAGACGGTTGAGACCTGGGCCCGCGACGAGCGGGCTGGCGGGATCGCCGGCCCGCGCGCGCACGACGCGACTGAAGAAGACGGGGGCCGGCGCGCCGCCGGCGGGAGCGCTCACGCGCGTAAGCTCCGGATGATCGCGGAGTCCGGGGACGTGAGACGCGGTCCACGGCACGACCAGCACCGCGAGCGTGGTGAGGATGACGCACCACCACACGGCCGCCGAGGTCAGACGCCGCCAGAAGAACGCGACCAGCACCGCCGCGCCGAACGGCAGGTTGACCGTGAGCACCAGGTTCATGATCGAGAAGAAGTCCCGCATGAGCCAGGCCGACGCCGTCCCGAGGATGAGCACGGCGACGATGGTGAAGCGCGCGTAGAGGACGCCCCGCTCGGCGCCGAGCCCCGGCCAGAGCTGCCGGTAGACATTGCGCACGAAGAGCGAGGAGATCGCGAGGGCCTTGGCGGCGAGCGTCGACATCGTGCCGGCGAGGACGCCCGCGAGCATCAGGCCGATGAGGCCGGGGCCGAGCAGCCGGTTCGACATCACGCCCCAGGCGGAGTCAGGATCGGAGAGCCCGCCGGGCCCGAAGAGCGCGACGGCGATGAGCCCGGCGAAGGCCCAGAGGATGATCATGAGGCGCTTGAGGTAGGTGCCGGAAACGCCGGTGCGCGCGGCGAACTCGTCGCGGGCGGAGCCGCAGATGCCCATGTTATGGCTGAGACCGGCGTTCTGAACGACGCTCACCAGCAGGATGGCCGCGAGGCCAAGGACGGAGAACTGCTCGGCGGCGCCGGCGCCGAAGAGATCGAACATGCGCGCGGGCACCTTGCGCGCGAGTTCCGACCAGCCGCCGATCGCCTGCAGTCCCGTCGGGATGAGCAGGACGGAGAAGACGATGATCAGGACGCTCTGCAGGCCCTCGTTGACCGCGGCCGCCGCCATGCCCCCCATCACGATGTAGGTCCCCACCACCAGCGTGAAGACGGCGTAGAAGACGAGGTCGTCGAGCACGGTCACGTGGGTGCGCAACTCCCCCCGCGCGTCGCGGTCGCGCAGCGAGGCCAGCTGGGGCCGCTCGGCATCGGTCAGCCCGCCGGCGGCGAGGCGCCTTTCTAGGACCTTGAGCTCCCGGTGCCCCTCGACGGAGGCCCGCTCGGCCGCGCTCCACTCCGCCTCCGGTCGCACGACGAGGGAGGACGCGATCTTGTAGGCGGTGACGTTGCCGAAGCCGAGGAAGACGCAGGCGACCAGGATCTGGAAGGCCGCGTAGAAAAGGCTGAGCCCACGGCTCGCGAAGCGATCCTCGAAGAGATCGGAGAGCGTCGTGAGCCGCACTCGGCGGAACCACACGTTCATGAACCAGAAATACGGGTTCATGAAGACGGTCTGGAATGACAGCCATGAACCCGGCGCACCCTGCTGGTACACGAAGCTCGCCGTGCTCACCGCTCCCTGCGGCTCGGTCGCGTTGCCGAAGTTGAGGAAGAACTGGTACAGCTTGCCGAGCTTGCGTCCGGCGAGGAAGAACCCCTCCTCCGTCGCGGCCCCCCGCGACGCCCGCCGGCCAAGGTACAGGACCGCCACCAGGTAGGCCGCGATGATCGCGAGGTCGAGGACGTGCAGGCTGCCGTAGGTCATGGGAGGGGTACCGCGGGACCGGTCCTCACCGTGGACGGACCGCCCGCCCCGGACAAGCCTGCCGCGCGGGAACACCAGACGTCCGGAGAATCGCTTTGCCAAGCAGCCGCCGAAGGCGTCACTGCTGACAGTCAGAGCCACATGCCCGCGCCGACGCTCCGCTCCCTCGCCCGCGACCTCGGCTTGTCGCGCACCACCGTGTCCGACGCCCTGCGCGGCTCGCCGCGGGTGGATCCGCGGACGGCGGAGCGGGTGCGCCGGGCGGCGGAGGAAGCCGGCTACCGGAGGAATCCGCTCGCCGGCGCGCTCATGTCGGAACTCCGCCGCTCCCGAGGCTCGGCGTTCCGCGGGGTGATCGCCGGAGTCGACTTCACCGAGCCGGACCGGCCCCGGGAAGGCGCACCCTACCACCGCGAGCTCGTCGCGGGCATCAGCGCGCGGGCGGGAGAACTCGGTTTCAAGCTGGAGCGCTTCGACGTCGGCCCCGGCGAACTCACCGTGCCGCGGCTCGACTCGATCCTGCACACGCGCGGGATCACCGGGTTGGTTCTCCTGCCGGCATGGAGCGAGCCGGACCTCGCGGCGCTCGATTGGTCACGGCTCGCGGGCATCTACACGGACTACATCATCGAGCGGCCCAAGCTGCACACGGTCTGTTCCGACCAGTACCGCTCGCTGCTGGGAGCGCTCCAGCGCCTGCGTGCGATGGGGTACCGGCGCCCCGGCCTCCTGCTGCAACGCCACCAGGACGAACGCCTGCAGTTCCGCTGGAGCGCGGCGTTCCGGACCTTCCAGGAAACCGTTCCCCGCGGTGAGATCGTGCCGCCGCTCATCGTGGACAGCTACGACCGCACCGCCTTCGCGCGCTGGTTCCGCGCACACCGTCCGGACGTCGTGCTCGGCCACCAATGCGAGGCGGTGGAATGGATGGAGGCCTGCGGCGCAAAGGTGCCGGAAACCCATGGCTTCGCGTGTCTCAACCTGCACATGAGGTCACGGCCCTGCGCCGGCCTGGACCTTCAGCCAAGGATCCTCGGCATGCGCGCCGCCGAGCTGCTGATCGCGCAGCTGCAGCGCAACGAGACGGGCGTCCCGGAGTGGCCATCGGCGACGACCATCTCCGCCCTTTGGACCCACGGCCCCACGGTGCGCGATCGATCCTGATGGCGACCCGTACCAGGCAGACCTCGCGGAATCCGTCGCCCCGCATCCTCCGCGGCTCCTCCGCGGCCCTGCGCCGCCTCGCGGCGGTGCTGCGCAAGGGAGGACTCGTCGGTGTGCCCTCGGAGACCGTCTACGGGCTGGCCGCCAACGCCCTCGATGCGCGGGCCTGCGCGGGGATCTACCGCGCCAAGGGCCGCCCGCCCACCGACCCCCTCATCGTCCATGTGCCCTCGGCGGACGAGGCCGCGGGCGTCGCTCACCTGAATCCGGCGGCGCGGCGGCTCGCGGCCGCTTTCTGGCCGGGCCCCCTGACCCTGGTGCTGCGCAAACGGGAAAACGTGCCCGCGATCGTGACGGCGGGCCTGGACAGCGTGGCGGTCCGCGTGCCGGCGCACGCCCTCTTCCGCAGGTTGCTGCGCGCCGCGGGCGTGCCGCTCGCGGCGCCGAGCGCCAACCCCTTCGGCTACGTGAGCCCCACCACCGCCGAGCACGTCCGCTCGGGCCTCGGGAAAAAGGTGAGCCATATCCTCGACGGAGGACCCTGCCGCGTGGGCGTGGAGTCGACGATCGTCGACGTGCGCGACCCGCGCCGCCCCCGGCTGCTGCGCCCGGGGGCCATCACCCGAGCGCAGCTTGAGGCCGTGTTGGGCCGGGAGGTCGTATCCGGCCGCACCGCCGGATCCGCCCGCCGCGCCCAGCTCGCGCCGGGCATGCTGAAGCGCCACTACAGCCCGCGCACGCCGGTCCTCCTGCACGAACGGCTCACGTTGGCGGAAGTGACGGCGGGCAACCCCCGCGACGCTTGGGTGTTCGCCGCGCGCCCGGGCCGGAAGACCGGCCCCAACGTGCACTGGCTCGACCCGCGCGGCGACCTCCGGGGCGCCGCGCGCCGGCTCTTCGCGCTCCTGCGCCAGCTCGACGCGGCCGGCCACGCGCGCATCCACCTCGAACGGATCCCGGGCCACGCCGGCCTCGCGGATGCCCTCAATGACCGCATGGCGCGCGCCGCGGCGCGAGGCTGAGCTCATTGTCGGCAGGGGACCCGGGGAAGAAGCGCGGACGCCCCCCCTCCGACCGCACCCGTTGGATTCTCACCCATCCCTGACTCCCCCTTGCATCGACCACCCGCCATGCTGCCGACCACCGGCCCCGCCGCTTGCTCCGGGCCGGCGGCGAATCTCTTCATGAAAACCCCTCATGTCCCCTCGCCTTCCCGCCGCGACTGTCTCGCGGGCGCCGCCGCGCTGCTCGGCCTGATCGCGGCCGGCCCGCTCGCCCGGGCCGCCGCGGCCAAGAAGGAGCGGGCGGCCGGCAGACCCGAGACCCCGCCGCCAAGCCGGCCGCCACTCGAGCCGGCGGATCCTTCCCGGTTGCCGGCCGGTTGCGACCGTTTCGATCTCTTCCTGCTCATCGGGCAATCGAACATGAAGGGCCGCGGCGTGATGCCCGCAGAGCCCCTGCGTGATGAACGGATCCTGATGATGCACCTGCGCGACGACGCCTGGTACCTCGCCCGCCACCCGCTGCACCTCGTGGGCGAGGCCCGGACTTTCGCCGGCCACGACAACGCGGGCGTCGGGCCGGCGCTCGCCTTCGCCACGACCCTCGCGGCGCGGACGCCCAGGGCGCGCCTCGGACTCATCCCGTGCGCCGTCGGAGGTTCCTCCATCGCACTTTGGCAAAGGGGCGCCCGGCTCTACGATCAGGCCGTTCGCCGCGCCAAGCTGGCGGTGCAGCCCGCCGGTTCCGTGCGGCCGAAACTTCGTGGGGCGCTCTGGCTGCAGGGGGAGGCGGATGCGACCGAAACGCGCCTCCCTGGGCATGAGGAGAAACTGCTGCGGCTCGTGGACGACCTACGGGCGGACCTCGCCGAGCCGGCCTTGCCGTTCCTCGCCTGCACCATCGGCGAAATGCGCGCCGACGGTGACGGACGCCGCAACGCCGACATGAACCGCCTCCTGCTCTCGCTGCCGAAAAAGCGTCCGCACACCGCGTGCGTCGACGCCCGCGACCTCAAGAGCCACATCGGTGACAGCGTCCATTTCGACACCACCGCGCAGGAGGAGATCGGCCGCCGCTACGCCGCGCAGTACCTCGCGCTGACCGGAGGCTGAACCTGTCGCGGCCTACGGAACCTCGTAGACCTCGACGAGCACCTGGCCCGCGCCGACACCGCCGCTCGCCTGGGCGGTGTAATTCCCGGGCGCCAGCGTGATCAGGAGGATGGCGTCGGTAGTAGCGGCTCCGCGGGGAGCAAAAGCCCCCACCCCCGTACCCACCGCAGCGAGTTGCGGATCGCCGCCCCAGTTGTCGTTGGCGGCCACCCGCGAGCCGGCGGAGAACAACTCCAGCCGCGGGTCCGCCAGCACGTCGCCGGGCGCCAGACCGAACTGCGTGAGCGAGGGTCCCATCGCGCGAACCAGCACGGTGCGGGCGCTGACGCCGCCGAGCACGAAACCGGCCGTGAGCAGATCACCGGCCGCGACACGCTTGCGCACGGAAACGTTGATCAGGCGCGGCGTCGACGGCCCGGTGGAGCGGGACGGGGTCGCGTCGAACATCTCCGCGAGTACCGACCCCGAGGGCGGCGACGCGCCCGTCACGCGCACCGTGTACGCACCGCGCGCCAGCGCCGGTTGAAACAGCGCGGCGTCGCGCGATCCGCCCGCGAGGGCAAAGGCCCCGACCTGCGCGAACACGTCACCCGCCGAGGGCCCCCAGTCGTCATTGCTGGCCACCGGGGCGGCGGCGATCAGCTCAAAGCGCGGATCCGCCAGCACCTGCGCCGGAGGGAGTCCGAACTGCACGAGCCCGGGACCGATGGCGCGCACCAGCAGCGGCTTTTCGCCCGACGTGCGATCCCCGCCGATGACGGTGCCCACCGTGAACTCCGGATCCTCGGGTTCCACCGTGGTGAGGATGGAAAGGTTGATGAGCCGTCCCGCCTCGGCCGAGGCCGATAGCGTGAGGGTGGCGGGAGGAGAGGTGACGCTTCCGGAGGCGTTGGTCGCCACGCAAGTATAGCTCCCTGCGTCGGAGGCACCGACCCCGCGGAGGATGAGGAGGGGGGCGGTCGCGCCGGCCACGGGCACGCCGTCGCGACGCCACTGGAACGTAGGCGCGGGATCACCGTTCGCCGTCGCTTGGAAGACGACCGTCGAACCGGGTGAGACCGACTGGGAGCGCGGAGCGGCGGAGAAAGCCGGGGCAGACCGCGCGGTCACCCGCAGCAGCGCCTCCGCGCTGGCCACGACTCCGCCGGAATTGCTCACCTCAACCGAGTAGGTGCCGGCGTCGCCGGCCTGGACCTCGTTCAACGTGAGGGAATCGCTGTAGGTGGCGGAGCCCAGCGGCTGGCCGTTCCTCCTCCATTGATAAAGCCGCGGGGTGGACCCGGAGGCGACCACGGAAAACGTGATGGTCTGACCCGGCTGGGCGTCGATCGCCGCCGGCTGGCGCGTGATCAACGGCGCGACCGGCCGGGCGGTGACGTTGAGGTTCATGGTGCTCGTCACCGAGCCGCGGCTGTTCGTCACCGTCACGCTCCAGACGCCACCGCTCACCGAGGACACCCTGCTCAGCGTCCACGTGGCGGTGGAGACGCCCTGCACCACGCCGTTGCGCCGCCACTGATAGGTAAAGGGTGCGGTGCCGGAGACCCCCACGGCGAAATCCACCGCGTCGCCCTCGACGGGACTTTGATCGACCAACGCAAGGGTGATCCGCGGCGCGACCGCGCCCTCGTTGGAGGCGTAGAGGAAGGCGGCGCCCTCACGATCGTCCGCGGTGAGCGCGTCGACGTCGCCTGAGCGGCTGTTCATCACGGCTGAAACAAACTGCCCCGCCTCGTCGGGATGCCCGAGGCCCAGCGCATGGCCGAACTCGTGCAGGGCGACGCGCGAGAACTCCGCCCCGCCGCCGCCTGGCGACCGCAGCGGCCCGCGGTACGAATCCCATGTGTAGCGGGTGTTGAACACCACGTCGGCCTCGGTGCGCCGCGTGCCCACGCGCCAGACCGTCGTCACCGCCAGCGTGGACTCACCGAACGCGCGGCCGAAAATGTCGCCCCGGAAGACGACGTTGTTGACGCCGTTGCCTTCGCCGATCGGCACCGTGGAGTCGGCCACCCACGTGAAGCGCGACCGCACGAGCGAGCGGTTCCATTCGGCCAGCGTGTCGGCGGCGACGGTGTTCCAGGTGCGGCCGTCGGCCAGCACCGGCCCCGCTCCGAGTTGCAGGTGCATCACGATGTTGCCGTCGGGCCAAACCGGGCTGCCGCTGATGGTGGTGAAGGCGCCCGCGACCGCCGGCAAGAACGCGGGCAGCGCGAACGCGAGGGAGGCGGCGAGGCGGCGCATGACTCAGGGGAGGCGGGCCCGCAGGGACTCCGCCCGGATGGCTTGGGAGAAATCGGTCGGCGTCAGCGGCCGCGCCTCCGCTGGAATCCGGCGGGCATTGAGCGCGACGAGCGCCGGCGCGGTGAGCGGCAGGGAGACGTCCGCCGTGCTCATCAGCGGCGCACCGTTGTCGCGCGCGACCTGCTCCGCACCGGCGGCGTCGCGAAGCACCCGGTATCGTCCGTAAGCCATCGCGACGAGCGGGCAGATCTGCGGGCCCGCACGCTCGACGAAGACGATCTCCTGAGCACCACGTTCAAAGCGCGGCATGCCGGCCACCTCGAGCGTGAGGTCGCCCACCGTGCCGCCGAGGAACTCCAGAGTGACCTCGGCGGGAAGCGGCTTTCCCCGGATCAGTTCGGTGACCCGGAAGGTCACGTGCGTGAAGATCGCGCGATTCCCACCGCGCTCCACGAGCTCGGCACGCAGCCCCGTCACCTCACCGCGGAAGACGCTGCCCGCGCGGGCGACGAGCGCGGAGAATTCAGGTGGCTCGACGGTGGTGGCCAAGGCGGGAACCGGCCCCGCGAACATCAAACCTAGCAAGGCAAGAGACCACGCGGCGATCCGCCGTCGGAGCGCCTGAAGGCGGAAACCGGGTTTCATCCGCCGAACCCGAGCCCCGATCACGACGAAAGACAAATCTCGACGTCACCCCTTCATCCCGGAGGCACGCTCTTCGTCCGCGAACGGCATGCCCCGACCGTTCCCGGCGCATCAGGCCGTTCCGCGCGGGAACCCTCGCTGTCGCCCCGGCCAACCTCCCCCTGGTTCCTAAGCGCCACGCTGTGGCTGCGCTGGCAGCCGCGGACACTTCCCGCGCCTCCCTCAACTCCGCCCAACTCCCGGAGGCCTTTCCGCCTCTTCCACGGGTGCATCCGCGGATACATCGGCCGATCATGACTCCCCGCACGCTGGACTCGCGCGGCCGCCGGAGTTTGCTCGCCCCATGCGCTGCTCCCCCGCCCTGCTCGTGCCGCTGCTCACTGCCGCGCTCCTGCGACCGCTCGCCGCCGCCGAAAACCCCGAGGAGGCCGCCCTGCGGCACTTCCGCGACCTCGCCGAGACGCGAAACCACACCCTCGGTCGCCCGGTCTCGCCGCAGGTCACGCCCGACGGCCGCCATGTGGTGTTCCTGCGGTCACCGCCGCGCGACCCCACCCTGCGGTTGTTCGAGCTCGAGCTCGCCACCGCCCGCGAGCGCGAACTGCTCACGCCCGCGCAACTGCTCGGCGGGGCCGAGGAAAACCTGAGCGCCGAGGAGAAGGCCCGCCGCGAACGCCAGCGGCAGAGCCTGAAGGGCTTCACGGCTTTTCAAATGTCCCGCGACGGCGCCCGGCTGCTGGTCACATTATCGGGCCGGCTCTACCTGGTCGAACGCGCGTCCCTCAAGGTAACTGCGCTCCCGGGTTCGGGCTGGATCGACCCGCGTTTCTCGCCCGACGGCCGCTTCGTCGCCGCGGCGGGCGCCGACCGCGAACTGCACGTGATCGATCCCGCGGCCGGGACCGAGCGGGCGGTCACCTCGGGAGCCACCGCGACCGTTTCGCACGGCACCGCCGAGTTCGTCGCCCAGGAGGAAATGAGCCGCAACCGCGGCTTCTGGTGGTCGCCGGACGCGAAGACGCTCCTTGTGCAGCAGACCGACGAGACCGGCGTAGAGGTGCGCCACATCGCCGACCCTCTGCACCCCGAGGCGCCGCCGACGCGCTTCTTCTACCCCCGCGCCGGCACCGCCAACGCCGTCGTGAAGCTCTTCCTTGTGCCCCGCGAGGGCGGGACGCCGCGGCCCGTCGTCTGGGATGCCGCCGCCTTCCCGTACCTGGCCCACGTCGACTGGTCGCCCCGCGCGCCGCTGGTGATCCTGGTCCAGAACCGCACGCAGACCGAGCAACGCCTCCTCGCCGTGAACACCGCCACGGGCCGCACGCATGAACTGCTGCGCGAGGCCGATCCCGCGTGGCTCAACCTCGACGACAACAGTTCCGGATCCACCTCGGCGTTCCGTCCGCCGCTCTGGCTGCAGGACGGCACGCGGTTCCTCTGGACGACGGAGCGGGCCGGCGCCTGGCAGGTCGAGCTGCGCGACGCCGCGGGCGCCCTCGTGCACGAGGTCACGCCGGTGACGTTCGGCTACCGCCGGCTGCTGGGCGTCGACGAGGAGTCGGGCACCGTGTGGGTGGCAGGCGGCGACGACCCGCGCGAGGTGCACGTCTGGACCTTTCCCCTCGGGGGCGGCGGACGCGGCCGGCAACTGACGCGCGGCCGCGGATTCCACGGCGTGACCTACGCGCAGGAGTCCCGCCTGCTGCTGCGCACGACGGACCTGTTCGACGGCACCTGGAAGCTCGACGTCGTCTCGGCCGACGACGACCGCGTCGTGGCCACGCTGCCCTCGGTCGCGGAGCCCATCGCGCGCCCGCCCGGCACGGAGCTGACGCGCACGGACGGGGACCCCGCCTTCGATGCGGCGGTGACACGCCCCCGCGACTTCGACGCCAAGCGGAAATACCCCGTGATCCTTGCGGTGTACGCGGGACCGACGAGCAAGACGGTCACGGCCAACCTCCGCGCCTACCTGCCGGACCAATGGATGGCCGACCAAGGCTTCATCGTCGTGCGCTTCGACGGCCGGGGCACGCCCTGGCGCGGCCGCGCGTGGGAGCGGGTGGTCAAGGGCAACCTCATCGACACGGCGCTCGCCGATCAGATCGCGGCGCTGCGTTCACTCGCGAACCGTATGCCCCAACTCGACCTCGAACGCGTGGGTGTGAGCGGCTGGTCCTTCGGCGGGTACTTCGCGGCGATGGCGGCAATCCGGCGGCCCGACGTCTTCCGCTGTGCGGTGGTCGGCGCGCCCGTGGTCACATGGGAGAACTACGACACCCACTACACCGAGCGTTACCTCGGCCTGCCCGCGGAGGCGCCCGAGGCCTACCGCGTCAGTAACGTGACAACCTACGCCGAGCAAGCGAGCCGACCGCTGCTGCTGATCCACGGCCTCACCGACGACAACGTATACTTCCAGCACACCCTCCAGCTGGCCGACGCACTCTTCCGCGCCGGTAAGCCTTACGAGCTCCTGCCGATGCTCGGCACCCACATGGTCAGCGACCCGCGGGTCCGCATGCGCCAGCAGGTTCGCGTCATGGACTTCCTGAAGCGCGAACTGCGGCCGTAGGCGGTGTAAACTCGCCGGGAGGATCAGGGCGCAATTCCGCGATCACCCCGGAGCGGCGCCACCACCCTGCGAACGCGGAGCCGCTCACGGCAGCAGGTAAACCTCGACGAGCGCGATTCCCGTGGAGGTGCCCGCGCCGGCTACGCGGCAGGTGTAGGCGCCGGGCTCCAGCGTGAGCACGAGGGCGCTGTCCTTGCTACCGGCGGTCAACGCGAAGGCACCCGACTCCACGGCGGCGGTGGCGACGGCCGCGCTCACCGCCTGCTCCTGCCAATTGTCATTCGAGGCGATCGCCGCCGATCCGCGGAACACGGTGAGCACCGGATCGGCGAGCGTGCCGGCAACCCCGAACGCAGCGAGGCCGGGACCCACGGCACGTACCAGCACGCGCCGCGGGGTGGTGCCGCTGATGACGAGTCCGGGAATCAGCACGCCGTCACCGGAACCCACGAATGCACGCGTGGACAGGTTCGCCAATTGGCCGGTCGCGCCCGACGTCGGCGCGTTGCCCGTTGAAAGGATTTCCGCCGCGAGCTGGCTGACGTCGAGGTCGGGCGTCGTGTTCCAGCGCTTCACCCAACCCGGCGGGGCCGGGATGGTGGTGCGGAGGACGACGGTGTTGTCGATGTCGAGGTCGGCGGTCCAGATGAAGCGCGCACCCGTGAAGGCGTCCGCGACGTAGTCACCATCGGGCCGGACGCGGTCGGACGTGTATTCGGTGGCCCGGTCCCAGCCGGAATCGTCGAAGCCGGGCAGGTGCCAGCCGGAAGGGAGCGGTATGCGCTCGATCGTGGGACGATTGACGTCGCGGTTGACGGGCCCGCGGAAGAACGCCTTCGCCTTCCACGTGGCGTTGGTGACGGTGCCGTCACCGAGCTTCAGGATGAAGCCGGCGTCGCCGATCCGGTTGCCATACTCGAGTCCGCCGGCCGGCGTCGCGTTGTCCTTGGCCAGCACCGCGATGGTGAGCGGGTATTCCGGCAGGATGCGGACGGAGATCTGGTTGTGCGGGATGAAGTCGATTGAATCGACGGCGACGAGGCGGCCGTTGACAAAGACCGCGCACCAATTGTCGGCGTAGGCATTGAGCGTGAGGGTGTCGCTGAGCGTCGGCTTGACCTGCGCGAGGCCGCCCGGCGTCCCGACGACGAACGCCGCGAGGAATGCGGCCGAACGATATGCGTTCATGCGGCCCTCCGCGCGCCGCCGAGACCCGGCATCGGGGCGGCGCCCTCGCGCGCGGCGCGCACGCTGACGCGCAGGACTACCCGCAGCCGGTGTACGCGCACCTTGAGGGCGTTGAGGCTGATGCCCTCGCGGGCGGCAATCACCCCGTAGCTTTCCCCCGCAATCAGTTGCTGAAGAACGCGGCGCTCGCGGGATCCGAACTGGCGCAGGGCGACCTCGAGTTCCTCGAGGATCTCGGACCGCCGCAGCGGCTGTCGGTCATCCGGCAAGGCGAAGAGCACGGACTCATCCTCGCAGGCGACCGGCCGGCAGCGCGCGCGGCGCCGATGGTCGAGGGCGGAGTTACGGGCCAGCGTGAAGAGCCACGTCTCGAAGCGCTCCGGATCCCGGAGGCTACGGATCCGGCGGAACATCTTGATCCAGACCGTCTGGAGCAGGTCCTCCACGTCGTAGGCCAGCGCAACCCTAGGCCGCAGGAAGCCCGCCAGACGGACGCGGTAGCGCCGGATCAGTTCCGCCTGGGCCAACGGGTCCCCGTTCCGCGCACGTGCGACAAGACAAAGCAGCTCGGGATCGGGACCGACGGGTTCGCGGGAGGCGACCATGGGCGAGGAGGCGCCCAGACCTTTGGCGAGGGTGTACATGTTCAGGGAACGTCGTAGACTTCGAGCAGGGCGACACCGGTGGTGCCCCCCACGCCGCTGACCTGCGCCGTGTAGGCCCCGGGCTCAAAGACCATGAGCACGGCCGCGTCCTTGGAGGCATTGGCCAAAGGGAAGGAACCCACCTGCTGGGCCGCCGCGGCGACTGCGGCTCCCCCGCCACCCGCGTTCCAATCGTCGTTCTGCTGAAGCGGCGTCGAGGCACCCTGCCGATAGACGGCGAGCTGCGGATCCGCGAGGGCACCGGAGACCCCGAGGGCCGCAAGTGCCGGACCCACTCCGCGGATCAGCAAACGCTTGGGCTCGGAGCCCGAGATGACGAAGCCCGCGATCAGGACCTCAGCACCGGTTCCAGCCCGGGTCCGCGCGGAAAGGTTGATCAACGGCGCGGTGGCGCCCACCGGGGCCACGTCGTAGGCCTCGATCAGGGCGACGCCGGTTCCGCCCTTGCCGGTGAGCTGAACCGTGTGGGCTCCACCGGAGGGCTGGACCAGCAGCGCGGCGTCGCGGCTGCCCGCGCCGAGCGCGAAGGCCCCGGACTGCACGGCTGCCGCGGAGATGCGAGACGCGTCGGATCCCCAGTCATCGTTTGACCCCACCACTACTCCACCGGCGCGATACATGGTGAGCACGGGGTCGGCGACCGCCCCTCCCACCCCGAAGGCGGAGAGCGTGGGCCCGATCCCGCGTACCAGCAGCGAGGGAGCACTGCCCTGACCGACAAAGAAACCCACGATGAGCGTCTCGCTGTCGGAGCCTGCGGAGGAGCGGATTGAGAGGTTCGCGAGCCGCGCGGTGCCGAGGGCGACGACGGCGTTCGACGTCGTGGCCGTGCCGCCCGCGTTGGTGACGGTGAGCGAGTAGGTGCCGGCGTCGGCGGATCTCAGGGACGAAAGCGCGAGGGTCGCGTTGGTGGCGCCGGAGATCGCAGTACCGTTGCGCCGCCACTGGTAGGAAAGCGGCGCGTCACCCGTCGCCGAAGCCACGAGGATCACGGCGCCTCCCGCGGCGGCGGTCTGGAAGGCGCGCGGCTGTTCGACGATGACCGGCGCGTTGGCCCGTGGCACGGACCGCACCGCGAACACCGGATAGGAGGAAGTCATCCGCTCGTAGCCGATGATGCCCTGCGCTCCCCGCGGTGGACCATTCGCGGCGGGGATGTTGTTGGCTACCCCGAGTTCCAGCAGCCAGGCGCTGACCGGTGTCCCGTTCGCCCGCAGCACGGTCGAGGACCAATAGGCGGTGGCGGGCGTGGTCGCCGCCGGGAAAAGGACCCGGTTCACGCTGGCCTGGGCGTTGTTCGCGGTCGTCGCCGTGGTGAGGGTGTAGTCGGTGAGCGTTTGCAGCTCCTTGATGTTCGGCAGGCGCCAGTCGGAGTAGCCGGCGAACACCAGGTTCTCGGCGTGCGCGAGCGCGGCCTGCCACGTCATCGCCGCCGCCGGGACCTGCGTCCACATCAGTGCCGTGTCGGCGTCGGTGATGGTGCCGTCGAGGTTGTTGACGTAGTTGTGGGCGTTGGACGGCTTGGCGCCGCGGACGTAGCGGGCGTGGTAGCGGAGCGTGCCGCCGGCGCTCAGCGTCTCGGACTTAGGCTTGGGGCCCAGCCCGCCGCCCGAGTTGACGCACCAGACGCGAGCGGCGTCGGTGCCGTAGATGTCGCTCGTCCACCAGTACTCGGCGGCACCCGCCGGGTTGACCGGAAAGTAGGTGAGGTTCATCGCGGCGGGATTGCCGTTGTTCAGATTCATGATCCCGAACAACTCGGTCGGCGTCGGCAGCCGCCAATCGGAGTAACCGCCGGTGCCGGACGCAGCGGCGCGCGCCACCGCATTGTCCCACGTCATCTCCCCGGCATCGACCTTCTGCCACATCAGGCCCGTGACGAGGTCGGTGATCGTGCCGTCACCGTTGTCCCGATAGGCCGGCGGGTTGAGGTTGTAGTCGGAATCCTCGCCAAAGGTCGGGGTGGCGTCGAGGGTCTGGCCGGTGTCGGGCACACGGGTCACGGACGGGTTCGCCACCGGGTAGGCGGTGAGCCGGTTGTTGCCGTTGTTATAGGTCGTGGTGGTGGGGTTGATCCCGGGACGGCGCCACGTGATGGTGAGCGTCTTCGGATTGGCCGCGCGGTTGATGCGCCAGCACAAGTCGTAGGTCGCGCCGCCGACCGTGTAGCGCATGAGGTATTCGTCCGGGGACGGCGTGCCGGTGCCGGACTCGACGAGGTTACCGGAGGCGTCGGTCTCCAGGGCGACCGGATTCTTGAAACCCGTGATCCGCGCCCCGCTGATGGCCTGGGCGACGTAGCCACCGGTGTTGTTCTGCCGGATGGCCTGGACCTCGGGCTGGCCGTCGACCTGCCCGCCGAAGTTGATCACCGTGCCGTGGAAGGCGGCCGGCAGGTAGGGCGTCTGCGGGCCGGTGGCGGCGCTGCCGATCGCATGGTAGTGGTACTTCCAAGGGCCGTGGTCATGGCCGCCGTCGGCGTCGAGCGCCTGGCGCGGAGAGCCGTCCGGTTCGGTGTATCCGTAGATCGGATAGCCATCGAGCGCCCAGGCGACGGGCTTGTCGATGCCCAGCACCGCCTGCAGGTGGACGGGCGCGATGTGGTAGTGGTAGTCGTCGGCGAGGCCGCAATGGCCGCCGTAGATGTCGAGTTCGCCGATCTCGTAGGAGAAGACGCCGCGGTTGTTGCGCGGGTTGAAGACGGCGATGCCGTCGGCCGCGACCGCGATGGCGCCGCGCTGGAAGTTGCCGGAGGAAATCGGAATGGGCGAGGCCGACGGGACAGGCACCATCGGCAGGCGCCAGACGTTGGGCTTGCCGAAGCCGATCGAACCCTGGTCGCGCTCCGGGTTGACGGTGCCGGCGAAGTAAGAGACGGGCAGAGGCACCTGCTGCTGCCAGGCGGTGATGCCGACCATGGGGGTGGGCATCAGGGCCGGATCGGGCATCCCGTCGCCCTCCACATAGAACGTGGTGCCGTCGTGGTAGGCGCGGACGTGGGGCTTGAACGCGCCGAAGGACGCGGCCATCGCCGGGCCGTAGCCCGGAGGGGCGACGGGGGCGCCGGCGGTCACCGGATCAGACGCGACGCCCGGCCGCGGAGCGGCCGCCGTGAGAGCGGAGCGCCGCTCGGCGGCGAGCTGGGCCAGCAGTTCGGCGCGGGCGGCGGCGATCTCGGCGCTCACGGCCCCCTCATCGTGCCACGAATGGGCCGGGAGCCGCGCGGCCGGCGCGGCGGCGAGCAGCCCGAAGAGGGCCGCGGACCGAAGGGACAGTTCAGGGCACCTCATAGATCTCGACGAGCGCGACGCCCGTGGCATTGCCCACCCCGCTTACCTGCGCCGTGTACGTCCCCGGCTCGAGCGTCACCAGCAGTGCGGCGTCTCGCGAATTGGGCGGCAGGGAAAAGGCTCCGACCTGGCCCGCCGCGAGGCCGATCTGCGCGGAATTGGAGGCGGCGAGCCAGTTGTCGTTCTGCTCCATCGGGGAAGTGCCGCCCTGCCGGTAGAGGGCGAGCTGCGGGTCGGCGAGGAGCCCGCCCACCCCGAACTGACCCAGCGCGGGACCGACCCCGCGGATCAGCAGGCGCTTCGGGATATTCCCGCTGACGACGAAGCCGGCGATGAGGATGTCGGCCCCGGTGCCCACCTGGGCGCGGGCCGAAAGGTTCACGAGCCGCGCGGCGGACGCCGAGGCCGCGGTGTCGTAGGCCTCCATGAGCGCGATGCCGGTGCCGGCGCCCTTGCCGGTGACCTGGGCGGTGTAGGCCCCCGCACCGAGCGGCGTGAGCAGCGCGGCGTCGCGCCCGTTCGACGGAAGGGCGAACGCGCCCGACCTCGCGGCGGCCGTGGCGACCTCCGCGGCGTTTGCCGCTGAACCCCAATCGTCGTTAGCGCCGACCGTCGCACCGGCGCCGCTGAGCAACGAGAGCACCGGATCCGCGAGCACGCCGTTGACGCCGAAGACCGAGAGCGCAGGCCCGACTCCGCGCACGAGCAGCGGCAGCGCCTCGCCCGCACCGACCACGAAGCCCACGATCAGGGTCTGGTTGCCTGTCCCTGCCCCCGAGCGGATCGACAGATTCACGAGCCGGCTGGAGCCCAGCGTGAGCGCCGCCGTGGAGGACGTCACCGCGCCGGCCGACGTCGAGACGCGCACCGAATAGGCGCCCGTGTTGGCGACGCCGACGCCTGTGACCACAAGCTGGGCGCCAGTGCCGCCGGTGATGACGGTACCGTCCCGCAGCCACTGGTAGGCGATCGGCAGCGTGCTGACGGCGGCGACCGAAAACGTGGCAGTCCCACCCGCGGCGACGGCCTGGCCTACGGGCTGCTGGGTGATCACGGGCACCGGCGTCGCCTCGACCATCGAGCCGATCGTGTAGGTGTGGCTCACCATGGCGTTCCGCCGCCCGCCTGTCTCGTCGGCCGGCAGGAACGCGCGCACGTAGTCGACCTTTACGCCGGTGGGCGCCACCGTGACCCGAGCGTAGCCGGAGTTGGGGTGGCGTTCGCCGCTCTGGTAGGCGTCGGCGTTGAACAGCGAGTAATTGGGGTCCGCGGGATTCGGCAACGCCTGGTAGACGACCCCGTCGAGTTGCTGCCGGACCCAGATGTGGTCGTGGGCGCCGAAGAAGATGGTGACCTTGTTGTCGACGAAAAGCTGGTGGATCGGCTTCGGCCAGGTCGGGCGACGCGCGGCGAAGCCCGGCGAACCGTTGGCGTTGAGCCCGCCCCACTCGAAGCGGGTGGCCGGCTCGATGCCGCCGCGGCCGGTGCCCATCACGTGGTGGGCGAAGACAAACTTGAAGCGCGCCTTGCTGCCCTCGAGCGTGCGCCGCAGCCACTGGTACTGCGCCTCGCCGTGGGTGACCAGCCATTGGTCTGACGTCTTCGGTCCACCGTAGAAGTCGTTGTCGACCACAACCGGCGAGCCCCAGTAAGGGTCGATCCCGACGAAGAGCGCGTCGCCCCACGTCCACGCGAAGTAGTTCCGCAAAAGCCCGATGTGCTCCACGACCTCGGGGTTACCCGAGTAAAAGTCGTCGGGCGCGGGTTGCGAATACCAGGCATTGCGCGCGTTCTGGGCCCACACCGCGACGTTGTTCGGCGTGCCGTCGAGCAAGTAGCGCGCCGCCTGCTCATGGTTGCCGTTAACAAGGAAGATCGGCGTCGTGCGGCCGATGACGCCCAGGTAGGGGCGCTGGATCGTATAGCGCTCGACCACCTGGGGCTGCGTGACGGCGCGGGGATTCGTCTGATTGATGGTGTCGACGCTGAAGTCGTCGCCCAACATCAGGAAGAAATCCGGCGTGTCGGCGGAGACGTTCTGCATGGCCCGCGTGTAGAGCGCGGGATCAAACATCTGCCGCAGCCGCTCGGGGTGGGAATCGCCCTGGACCCCGAAGGTGAACGACTGGCCCGGCGGGCGCGCCGTCATGAAGGAATACTCCGGGCTGGCCTCGTAGGTCGCGGCAGAAGGCGCCTTGAAGCGCATCCGATAGTAGTGCCGCGTGCCGGCCGCGAGTCCGCGCAGCTCGATCTCGCGGGGCTGGTTGGCCACGAGGTCCACGGGGGTGGTCTGCGAGGGGTAGCTCCCGCGTACCGTCCCATACTCGAGGTAAAACGACTGCGCCGACGGCGCGGCGGCGTTCGCCGCGATCAGCCGGTCGGTGGGCCGACCCAGGATCAGCGTACCTGGAAAATCCGCCGCGCCGAGGGCGGCGGGCAGACCCGCGAGGATCGCGGCGAGGACGAGGAGGGAAAACGTCATGGGGCAGCGGGCAGACGATCGCCGACAAGGATGAAGGGGCGCACGGGATCGGGATGAATTTTCGTTCATCCGGCGGGCCAACCGTGCTCAGCTCAGCGATAGGTCATCGCCGGTCGGAACACTTGGTGCATGAGTCCGCCGGAGGCGCCGCCCTCCATCATGCCGCCACCGGTCAGGTGGATCAGCCCATTGATGAACGAGCAGCCGGTGACGCCGTGCACGGGCATCGGCATCGGCGCCTGCTTCAGCCAGACGTTGCGTGCAGGGTCATACACGTCGTGGTCGGGGAAGACGCCCGTCGGGGTATCATCCGTCCCCTCACCGCCGAAAGTGTGGATGTAACCGTGCGCCACGATCGCGTTGAGCCCGCCGCGCGGCCTCAGCATGGGCGCGCGGGTCGTCCACTGGTTCGTGGCGGGATCGTAGACCTCGACCACGGCCGTCATCGGACTCTCGAACCCGGCCTCAAGGCGGCCGCCCATCACGTAAAATTTCCCTCCGAGGGCCACGGCCCCGACGTGGTTCCGCTGCGACGGCAGATCGGGCAACGTGCGCCACGAGTTGGCAGTGGGATCGTAGACGGCGAAGTCGTTGCCCCGCGGGGGCCGCCCTCCCGCGACATAGATACGGCCGTCGATCAGGGCCGCCCCGCCGCCGCCGCGCGAGGTGGGCATCGGCGCGCGGGTAGCCCAGGTCTTCCGCTCGGGATCATACTCGTACACGGTGTTCACGAATGGCCCGTTGCCACCCGTACCCGTCTGGCCACCGATCACGTAGATCTTCCCGTTGAAGGGCACCGCAACGGTGTGGTTCAACGCCACGGGCAGCGGCGTTCCTAGGCTCCAGGTATCGGTCACCGAGTCGTAGACCTGCACGGTGGCGACGCTCAGGCGCGTCGCGGGATAGCCGCCGAAGATGTAGATCTTCCCGTCGAGCTCCGCGACCGACATCTCCGAGTTGGGCTCCAGCAGGTCGGCCCGCGCGCTCCACTCCCCTTCCTTCATGGCAACAACCCCAGCCGGCACGACGTAGAGCTCGACCAGCGCCGTGCCCGTGGTGCCCCCGACTCCGGACACAACGGCCGAGTAGGCCCCCGGGGTCACCGTCACGATCATGGCGGCGTCCTTGCTCGCAGCTCCGAGGGCAAACGCGCCGACCGCCGCTGAGACATTGGCGATTTCCGTCGCCTGGTCCGATGTGGACCAATTGTCGTTCGTCCATACGGCCCGCCCATCGCGGTAGAGGGTGACCGTGGGATCGGCGAGCGCGCCGGTGACCCCGAAGCCTGCCAGCGTCGGCCCGACCGCCCGGATCAGCAGGCG
>JACCEB010292796.1_pt1 | contig 29490 bp, 28 predicted proteins | sample 7454761 | NCBI WGS metagenome assembly JACCEB01 (sample SAMN15323454, study PRJNA562643) | freshwater metagenome | isolation source: river surface water | place: USA:Blue River Watershed | collected 2017-08-18
GGCACCTCATGGCAGCCTGGGGCATCGCCCCAGGTATGAAATCAAAAACCATCAGAGCCCTGTAGGGGCGAGATATGTTGTTCCGCCCCTGCAGGGCTCGGCAAAGAGGGACGTGGGCACACCTGAGGCGATGCCTCAGGCTGCCATGAGGGGCGCCGTTGGCGCCGGGGAGGGAAGCCTCTCGCATGTGTGAGTGGTTCTGTGGAGGGCGCGACCAATCAGAATCGCGCACCGAGAGGGGGCGGAAATGCGCTCATCCCATCGGCGAGTTGAAGAAGACTCCGTTTGCGACTCCCTCATGAACAACACCAGAGAGTTCGCTGATGACACATGCAGCCTCGTTGCCGCTAAAGGCGTTGTCGCTCCCCACCCCCTAAAAACTCCCCTCCCCAACGCCCTCACACACCGCTGCTTTCCTGCGCTGCACTCGCGCACTTAACCAAACTCTGAGTCGCTCCACCACCAGGTACACCACCGGTGTCGTGTACAACGTCAGCACCTGCGAAACAATCAAGCCCCCCACCACCGCAACACCCAGCGGACGCCGCATCTCAGAACCCACACCCGTCCCAAGCGCCAACGGCAAACTCCCCACTAACGCCGCAAGCGTCGTCATCACAATCGGACGAAACCGCACCTTCGCCGCCTCCAAAATCGCCTCACGCCCCGTCGCACCACGGCGCGTCTCATCAATCGCAAAATCCACCATCAGGATCGCGTTCTTCTTCACTATCCCCATCAACAAAATAATCCCGATGAACGAAACCAACGACAACTCGTACCCACGGATCTGCAACGCCCACAACGCACCCAAACCCGCCGAAGGCAAAGTGGAAAGAATCGTCAGCGGATGCAGAAGACTTTCGTAGAGAATCCCTAACACCACATACACCGCCAACAAGGCCCACAGCGTCAATAACGGCATGGTTCGCAACGACTCCTGAAAAATCTGCGCAGTCCCCTGAAAACTCCCACTCACGGACTCCGGTAATCCCAACTCTTCCACCGCCTTTCCAATCGCCTCCATCGCACTCCCCAGCGATCCGCCAGAAGCGACATTGAACGAGAGCGTCACGCAAGGGAACTGCCCCTGATGCGTCACCGACAACAACGCATTCGTTCGATCAAACCGCGCAAACGCAGACAACGGAACCAACTTGCCCGACGCCGATTTCACCTGCACTCGATCTAAGACAGCCGGATCCCCCAAATGATCCTCGTCCACCTCCATCACCACGCGATGTTGATTGAACCGCTTGTAAATCGTCGCGACCTGACGCTGCCCAAACGCATCGTAGAGCACGTTGTCGACATCAGCCATTGCCACCCCAAGGTGCGCCGCCGCCGCACGATCAACCACCACGTTCATCTTCAATCCCCCCGACTGCTGATCGCTGTTCACATCGCGCAACTCCGGCAATCCGCGCAAAGCAGCCAGCACGCGCGGAGCCGCTTCGTTCAACTCCGCTAAATCTGGTCCCTGCAGAGTATACTGATACATCGACTTCGACGAACGACTTCCCATCCGGATATCCTGCATCGCCATCGTAAACGCGCGCACCCCCGGCACAACGGAGGTCGACTTCCGCAACCGCGCCACCACCGCATCCGCCGACTCGCCACGCTCCTCAAACGGTTTTAACGCGATGAACATCCTTCCGCTGTTCGCCGCCCCACTGTGCAAGGACGAACCAACCATCCCACTCACCGTATCCACCGCCGGATCCTCACAAATCACCCGCGTCACGCGTTCGTGTAACGTAATCATCGCCGGAAATGAAATGTCCTGCGAAGCCTCCACCGAACACATCAGCATCCCCGTATCCTGCTGCGGAAAAAGCCCTTTCTGAATCCGGCCATACATATCCACCGTCATCCATACCGTCCCAGAAAACAGGAGCACCCCCGCCCACGCATGGCGCAACAACACCCCCAACGACCACGCGTAAAGCCGAACCATCCCGTCCTGCAATCGCTCCGCAACGCGTCCCACCACCCCCGATTTCTCCGTCCCCTTACCCTTCAACCACCGCGCGCAAAGCGTCGGCGTGAGCGTCAGTGAAATAACCGCCGACACCACCACCGCCATGCTCAGCGTCACCGCAAACTCATTCATCAACCGACCAATCAATCCCCCCATGAAAAGCAACGGAATGAAAACCGCAATCAAGGACACGGTAATCGACACCACCGTAAACCCCACCTGCCGAGCACCCTTCAACGCAGCCTGAAACGGCCTCTCCCCCTTCTCAATGAATCGAACAATGTTCTCAATCACCACAATCGCGTCATCCACCACAAACCCGACCGCAATCGTCAACGCCATCAGCGACAGGTTGTCCAAGCTGTAGTCCGCCCAACGCATCCCCGCAAACGTGCCCGCCAACGCAAGCGGCACCGTGACACTCGCGATGATCGTCGGCGCCAGCCTCCGCAAAAAAAGTAACATCACCAGCATCACCAAAACCACGCTCACCACGAGGGACTGCTGAACGTCCCGCACCGACGCCTTAATCGTCTTCGTCCGCTCACTCTCCACCTTCAACTCCACCGAGGCAGGCAACCATTCCTGAATCTGCGGCATCACCGCCCGAATCCGATCCACCGTCTCGATGATGTTCGCGTCCGGTTGCTTATACACAATAATCACCACAGCCGGCGTCAGCCGCGACCAACCCGCCAGACGCGTATTTTCCACCCCATCCGTGACCTCCCCCAAATCGCCAAGCGTCAAAACCGCGCCATCTTTTTGAGAAACAACAATGCCGGCGTAATCCGCCGCATTCGCCAACTGATCATTCGCCTCAATCGTCCATCGCACGCCCCCCTCCTCCAGCACTCCCTTCGGCAAATGCGCACCCGCCGCGAGAACCGCATTACGCACATCCGCCATTCCCAACCCCGCCGACGCAAGCGCCCCAGGGTTCAACCGCACACGCACCGCCGACTTCGCTGACCCGCTAATCGACGCCATACTCACGCCCTCAATCTGACTAATCCGCTGCGCCACAATCGTGTCCGCAAGTTCGTACAATCGGTGTGGTTCCATCACACTCGAGACCAGCGCCAAAATCATGATGGGCGAATCGCCCGCGTTCATGCGCCGCGAATACGGCGGAATCGGCAGCGCCGGCGGCAAATCTCCACGCGCCGCCTGAATCGCCGCCTGCACATCCTTCTGCGCCCCCGTGATCGAGCGGTTCATATCAAACTGCAGCGAAATCGTGGTCGACCCCGCCGCACTGGTTGATGTCATCTCCGAAACCCCAGCGATTTGTCCGAGCCGACGCTCCAACGGCGTCGCAACCGCGGACGCCATCGTTCCTGGATCCGCACCCGGCAACGCTGCAGAAACCGAGAGCGTCGGGTAATCGACACGTGGCAAGGGAGCCACCGGCAAACGGCGATACGAGAAGATGCCCAACAAAAACAAACCAATCGCTAAGAGCGACGTGGCCACCGGACGCCGGATGAACGGTTCTGAAAGGTTCATACCGTCTCCGCCGTTTCACCGGTCCCAATGGATTCCCCCGCGGGCTGCGCCTTCCGAAACCACGAAGCCACCCGATCCATCGCGAGATAAATCACGGGCGTCGTGTACAGCGTCAAAAACTGGGACACCACCAACCCCCCGATAATGCACACCCCGAGCGGTTTCCGTAGTTCCGAACCCATTCCATCCTCCAACGCCAACGGCACCGCACCCAACAACGCCGCCATGGTCGTCATCATGATGGGGCGAAACCTCAACTCGCACGCCTCGAGGATAGCGCGTTCCGGTGAAGTCCCGTGGTCGCGCTCTTTCTCGATGGCAAAATCGATCATCATGATCGCGTTCTTCTTCACAATCCCGATGAGCAAGACGATGCCAATGATGGCGATAATCGACAGATCCATGTTCGCCAACCGCAACGCGGCCAACGCGCCTATCCCCGCAGACGGGAGCGACGAAAGAATCGTCACGGGGTGGATATAGCTCTCATACAAAACACCTAACACGATGTAGATCACCACGATTGCCGCCAACAGCAGGAAGGGCGAATCCGCCAACGATCGCTTAAACTCAGCGGCACTCCCCACAAACTCGCCCGCCACCGACGCCGGTACCGCCACCTCACGCCTCACCTTCCCCAACGCCTCCACCGCGTCGCCCAGCGAGTATCCCGACGCCAAGTTGAACGACAACGTCACCGAGGGAAACTGACCCGCATGCTGCACCGAAAGCGGCGCGTTCGTCTGACTCAACGTTGCAAACGCCGATAGCGGAACCGTACCCCCCTGTGCCGCACGAACCTGCAATCGGTCCAGCATCCCCGCATCGAGCTGCGACGCAGTGTCCGCTTCCAAAATCACTCGGTACTGATTCGACTGCGTAAAGACCACCGAAACCTGTCGCTGCCCAAACGCATCGTACAACGTGTCGTCCACCGCCTGCATCGTGACGCCCAACAGAGCCGCTTTGTCCCGCGAAACATCCACCTTCAACTGGTACCCGCCCTCCTGCTGGTCCGTGGCAACATCCGCAAACTCAACCCGCCCACGCAAACCCTCGCGCAACCGCCCCGCCGCGTCTCCCAACTCGCGCTCGTCCGGCCCCTGCATGATGTATTGGAACTGCGTGCGCGACACGCGGCTATCGATTTGCAAATCCTGCACCGCTTGCATGAAAAGCGTCACCCCAGGCACGTCCGCCACCGTCAGTCGCAATCGATCAATCACCGCCTTCGCATCTGCTCGCCGTTCCGAACGCGGCTTCAGCACAACATAGATTTGACCAGAGTTCGACGTGGCACTCCCTGGCCCAGATCCCAGAAACGCCGCAACCGACGCAACATCGCGGTCCTGACGAATCCGCTCCGTCACGGCCCGCTGCTTCTCCGCCATCGCGCGAAACGAAATATTTTCTGCAGCATCCACAACCCCAACAATCACGCCCGTGTCCTGAACCGGCAGAAGCCCCTTCGGAATTTCGACGTACATCCACAGCGTCCCCACCACCGTCGCCGCAGTGATCCACAGCATCAGCGCGCGCCGCCGCATGACCCAACCCAGCGTCACGCGGTAAAGGCTCAGCCACAGCTCAAAGAACCGCTCAGTAACCCGATAAAACCATCCCTCATCGCCCGCACGATGCGGTTTCAACAGGCGCGCGCACATCATCGGCGTGAGCGTCAACGAAACAACCGCCGACACGCCAACCGCAATGCTCAGCGTGACCGCAAACTCGCGAAACAAACGCCCCACAATCCCCGACATGAACAGCAGCGGAATAAACACTGCGACCAACGAAATGCTCAGCGAAATGACAGTAAACCCAATCTGCCGCGCCCCCTTCAAAGCTGCCTCAAACGGAGGCACCCCCTCCTCAATGTAGCGAAAGATGTTCTCAATCATCACAATCGCGTCATCCACAACAAACCCCGTAGAAATCGTCAACGCCATCAGCGAGAGGTTGTTCAGACTGAACCCCAGCAGGTACATGACGCCAAACGTCCCCACAATCGCGATGGGGAGCGCAATACTCGGAATCACCGTCGCCCACACCCGCCGCAAAAACGCGAAAATCACCAACACCACCAACCCAATCGTCAGAACCATGGTGTGCTCCACATCCTTCACCGACGCACGAATCGTCTCCGTGCGATCCGACAAAATCGCGACCTCCATCTGCGGCGGAATCGCCGCGCGCAACTGGGGCAACAACCGCTTCACCCGCTCCGCTGTCTCGATGATGTTCGCCCCCGGTTGGCGACGAACATCCACAATCGCCGCAGGTCGCCCATCAACCCACGCCGCCATCCGCACATCCTCAACGTCGTCCACCGCTTCCCCAATGTCCCCCACCCGCACCGGCGCTCCATTGCGATAGGCAATAATCATCCGCTGATAATCCTGCGCGGCAGTCATCTGGTCGTTCGTCCCAATCACGTAGTTCTGACGCGCCCCGTCAAAGCTGCCTTTCGGCGCGTTCAGATTCGCCGCAACAATCGCCGTCCGCACATCCTCCATCCCCAGGCCCAAGACCGCCAACGCAGACGGATTCACCCGCACCCGAATCGCCGGCTTGCGGTGACCCTGCAACGTCACCAACCCAACACCAGTCACCTGACTCAACTTCTGCGCAAGCACCGTGTCCGCAAAGTCATTCACACGCTCCAGCGGCAATGTGTCAGACGTCACCTTCACCGTCAGGATAGGACTGTCCGCGGGATTGACCTTGTTGTACACCGGCGGCGCAGGGAGCCCCCGTGGCAAATACCCAGAGGCAGTGTTAATCGCGGCCTGCACATCCTGACCGGCCGAATCAATGTCGCGGTCCAAGGCAAACTGGAGCGTGATAGCACTGCGCCCAAACCCGCTCACCGAACTCATCGAAGTGAGTCCGCTGATTTGCCCGAACTGACGCTCCAGCGGCGTGGTGACCGCAGAAGACATCACCTCGGGACTCGCTCCCGGATAACCGGTGGAAACCTCGATGGTCGGAAAATCCACTGCAGGAAGCGCAGCCACCGGCAGTCGCTGGTAACCGAGAATCCCCAGCAACACCACCGCCACCATGAAAAGCACGGTGGCAACCGGCCGGCGAATAAACGGTTCAGAGAGGTTCACGACGCTTTCGGGACTGGGGCCGCTGCCGTCTTAGGTGACTCCCCTTTCTTCGGTCCACCTTCACCTCCCAGCGCTCGCACCTTCGCCCCCGGTTGCAACCGGAAATGCCCGTCCACCACCACGCGATCACCGGCAACCAACCCGCTCTCGATCACCGTAAAACCCTGCTCGCTCGGACCCGTCACAACCTTCGCAATCTCGCACGTTTCGCCCTCCGCGATCCGGAAAACGTACGTTCCCATCGGACCCCGCTGCACCGCAGTCGCTGGAACCGTCACCGCCTTTTCGCGAACCTCAGCGCGCACCCGCACATTCACAAACTGCCCCGGCCAAAGCCGCCGATCCTCATTCGGAAAATCCGCCTTCATGCGAATCGTGCCCGTCGTCGAATCAATCTGATTGTCCACCACCATCAGCTTTCCCTCCGCAAGCTGCGTCCGATTATCACGCCCCATCGAGAGCACCTGAACGCCTCCCTTCTCCAACGCCCGACGAACCACCTGCGTGTGCTGCTCTGGAAGGGTGAAAACCACCGAGACCGGCGTCACTTGCGTAACCACCACAATCGGATCCTGATCCCCCGCACGCACCACATTTCCCTCATCCACCTGACGCAACCCCGTCCGGCCCGCAATCGGTGAACGCACCGTCGCGTAATCCAACTGCACCTGCGCCGCCTCAATCGCCGCCTCATCCGCCTGAACCGTCGCAGCCAACTGATCCACCAACGCCTTCTGCGTGTCCCGCTTCTGCGGGGTCTCCACCTCCGTTCGAATCAGTTCCTCAATCCGCACCAAATCCGCCCGCGCATTGTCCAACTGCGCCACATTCTGCGCCCGCCGAGCTAATGCCTGATTCAAAGCCGCTTGAAATGGCTTCGGATCAATCTCAACCAACACGTCGCCCGCCTTCACATCCTGCCCCTCCTTGAACCGAACCGCCACAATCTGCCCCTCCACCCGAGACCGCACCGAGACGGTGTTGAGTCCCTGCACGTTTCCCAACCCGTTCAAATAAACGGAGAAATCGCGACTCTCCGCGACCCCAATCTGAACCGGAACCGGTGGCATCTCCCCACCCACCTTTTTCCGCTTCGCCTCGTGTAACGAAACCTCCGCCGCCTTTGACCCAACCGTCACCGTCGCATCGCCTCCCGATGCGCGCCCCGGCAGCAGCGCCCTCAAATCCGGGTCACGCCACACCCAAATGGGGACGACAACCAACGCACAAAAAATCAGGAACTGAACCGCTTTTCTCATCGGGGGAAACCCGGCCGAACCGCCGGAACAAAGATAAAAGCAGGATGCGGGCGAGCACTCTCGCTCACCCGCGCCACAGCCCCATCACGCCAGGATTTCGCGCACCACCCGCCCGTGCACATCCGTGAGACGGAAATCACGTCCCTGAAACCGATAGGTCAGCCGTTCATGATTAAACCCAAGCTGATGCAGCAACGTCGCCTGTAGGTCGTGCACGTGCACGGGATTCTCCGCAACCGCAAAGCCCAACTCGTCCGTCTGACCGTACGAAAACCCGCGTTTCACCCCGCCCCCAGCCAGCATCAGGGCATAGCAATCCGGATAATGGTCGCGCCCCAACACCGATCCACCCGCCGTGCGCCCTTCACGGAACGGCGTGCGGCCAAACTCGCCACCCCAGACAATCAAGGTGTCGTCCAACATCCCGCGCTCCTTCAAATCACGAATCAACGCCGCTACCGGTTTGTCCGTGCGCGCCATCTTTCGGGTCAATCCATCGCGAATGTCCTCATTCGGATTGGTCCCATGGAAATCCCAACCCCAATCGAATAACTGGATAAACCGCACCCCCTTCTCCGCAAGCCGCCTCGCCAAAAGACAGTTGTTCGCGAACGACGACTCGCCCGGCGTCGCGCCGTAACGCTCCAACACTGCCGCTCCCTCCTTCGAAATATCCATCACCTCCGGCACCGACGTCTGCATGCGAAACGCCAACTCGTACTGCTGAATCCGCGTCACCGTCTCCGGATGCCCCAACTCCTTCTCCTGAAGCGTGTTCAAATCCTTCAACGCATCCAGCGTCGCGCGACGAAAATCACGATTCATCCCTGCAGGGTCCGACACATACAAAACGGGATCACCCTTGGAACGACACTGCACCCCTTGGAAAACCGACGGCGCAAACCCGCTTCCCCAGCACCCCTGCCCACCACTTGGTTGCACCCCCGACGAAATCAACACCACAAACCCCGGCAAGTTCTCGTTCTCAGAACCCAACCCGTACGTCACCCACGACCCCATCGACGGACGCCCCTGCCGCGGCGAACCCGTAAACAAAAGCAGCTCCGCTGGCGCGTGGTTGAACTCATCCGTTTTCATCGACCGAATCACCGTCACCTCATCCGCAACCGAATGAAAGTTGGGCACCGCATCCGACATCCAAATCCCGCCCGAACCGTGCTGACCCCACTGCCGAGGCGATCCCATGAGCTTCGGCACCCCACTCGTGAAAGCAAAACGGCGCCCCTTCAAAATCGAATCCGGCACATCCTCGCCACTTCGCTTCACCAAGCCCGGCTTGTGATCAAAAATGTCCAGATGGGGTGGCCCACCCGACATGTGCAAATAAATGATGCGCTTCGCCTTCGCCGGGAAATGTGGTTTGCGCGGCGCCATCGGATCATTCGTGACCGCGGCCCCGTCCGCCCCAGTCCGCATCAAATCCAAGGCCATTGCGCCCAAACTCAACCGGCCGCCTGTTTTCAAAAAGTGCCTGCGCGTTTCGAGCTGAAGCCGCTCTTGCTGAAGATGTTCAACGTGATTCATAAAACCGTTCATGGATGGATGTTCTGGCACCGGAAATCACCGACGCATGACAAACTCGTCGAGATTCAAAATAACATTCGCAACCCCCGTCCAAGCCGCCGCCTCCACCGCATCCAGTCCCTGAGGCAACGCCCCAATCGGATCCGTTGCCAAGCGCTTGGCCGCCTCCGCATCCGCACGAAAGCCCTCGCGCGCACGCTGCAACAACGCCTCCACCCGCCGCACCTCCGGCTCCGTCGCATGCCGGGACAACGCCACTCGGAACGCATGATCAATCCGCGCAGCATCTCCGCTCGCCTCACGAATCACCCGACGCGCCAATCCCTGAGCAGCCTCGACGAACACCGGATCGTTCAACGTCACGAACGCCTGAAGCGGCGTGTTCGTCCGATTCCGGCGGATGGTGCAAACCTCTCGGTTCGGGGCATCAAACGTCGAAAAAGCGGGGTACGGACTGCTGCGCCGCACCTCCGTGTAAATCGCACGCCGATACCGGTCCTCTCCCGCACTCGTCGTCCAATCAGTGCCGCCACCAAACGCCAATGAGATGCCGACCGATGGCTTCGGTGGGCGAACCGGTTTCCCAAACATCTTCGAACTCAACAACCCCGAGACACTCAGCGCTTGATCGCGCAACTGTTCCCCCGTCACACGAAACCGCGGACCACGCGAGACCAACCGATTCTCAGGGTCCTTCTCCAAAACGTCCGGCCGAACAGCGCTGCTCTGCCGATAAGCCTGGCTCATCAACAACATCTTCAAGAAACCCTTCACGTCCCAACCCTGCTCAACAAACTCCGTCGCCAACCAATCCAGCAACTCCGGATGCGACGGCAACTCGCCCTGCGCTCCAAACTCCTCCGTCGTCCGAACAAGCCCCGTCCCGAACACCGCCTCCCACAGGCGGTTAACCGTCACCCGTGCGGTCAAAGGATTGTCGCGCGAAACCATCCACTCCGCCATCGCAAGCCGGTCCGCACCGCGTCCAGTCGGCAAAGGAGGAAGCACGGGAGGCGTGCCCGCCTGAACCTCATCCCCAAGATTCATGAAGTTCCCGCGCAACTGAATCTTCGTCACCCGACGCTTATCACCCCCCAGCTCCTTCATCACCGGAACCGTGTCCGGCTTCATCGCTTCAAACTCTTTCTTCAACCCAGCCAACGATTTGCGATCCGCGTCCGCTTCCGGCGCCCACTGACGCACATAGTGATCCTGCAACTGCTTCACTTCCTCCGGTTTCAACGAAGCCGCTTCACGCTCCAACAACGCGCGCAACGGCGCCGGAGCACCCAGCCGAGGCTCAACCCCCGCATCCCCCGTCAAGGCAACTTCATACGACGCCAGCATTTGCCCTTTGTTCCGCGTGCGCGAGTCCACCTCAACCACAACTCTCTCCCCCTCCTTCACAACCTCGGGCTTCTCAAAAATCAGCACCGCTTCAGCCGGCTTCGCCCCCGGAGCAGCACTCCAGCCTCGGTTGCGAAGATTGGGAATCGACGACGGAAGCCCAGCGAGCGTCACCGCATCCCACCCGCCCGCAGTCAGGCTCGCGATAACCTGACGCACCTTCACCGCGCGCCCATCGTGCACTTCCGCCGTAAATGCGTCGGAACGCACGTCGGACATCACTCGCGTCCAAACCACCTTGCCCGCCGCATCGCGCAACGTGAGTTTGCTTCCGCCCAGCAAATATCCGCCGTCCTTGGGTACGCGCACCCGAATCCGGTCCACTTTCACATCCGCGCCCAGCTCAAACTCCGCGTACTCGCCCGCCGCAGCACCCTTCGTTACAGCCGACGTGACCTTGCCTTCCAAAACATTCTTGTCTCCCGCAAACACTTCCACCCCCTCGAGACGAAGCGCTCGGGCAGCACCCGTGAGTTCCAACCGAACCGTGCGCGCCATCTTTCCGAACCCCGCCTCCGGCACCACAAACGCACGAACCGCATCCACCGAAAACGATCCGTTCGCCGCAAACGACGCGCCTTTGCCCGGCAACGCGGCGTCCGGAACCGAGGAGAGTCGAAGCGCAGAAAACGACCCCGCTTTCGCAAAAATCAGCGTCTGCAAATCCATCCCCGAGTCGTCGAGCGATTCCACGCGAACACGCCCCTCCGGACTCACAGCTAGTTTTGCGGCCCGCTCACTCGCAATCCGCTGCGGAGCAGATACCTGCCAGTTCACAACGCGCGGCAACCCCGTGTGCCATGCCGCAAATCCCTTCAGCCACTCCGGCGACGGTTTCGCAAACTTCGCCTCCAAACCCGCCACGCGCGCCGCCAACTCATCCTTCTTGCGCTGATCTTCCGGCAAAAGAAACCGGTGCAACGGCGACTCGTCGTTGCGGTCCGCATCCTCCGTCTGATTGAAAATCGCAAACGACCGGAAATAGTCCGCTTGAGAAAACGGATCGTACTTGTGGTTGTGACACTGCGAACACGCCATCGAAGTCCCCATCCACACCGCCCACGTCGTGTTCACGCGATCCACCACCGCCGCATTGCGAAACTCCTCGTCCGACGTGCCGCCCTCATTATTCGTCATCGTATTCCGGTGAAACGCCGTCGCGATGACCTGTGATTCCGTGGCATTCGGCAAAAGATCCCCTGCCAGCTGCTCCACGGTAAACCGATCAAACCGCAGATTGTCGTTAAACGCCCGAATCACCCAATCACGATACGCCCAGATGCTGCGCCCTGGGTCACTCGGATACCCCGCAGAATCCGCGTACCGCGCCAAATCCAGCCACAGACGCGCCCAGTGCTCTCCGTACGCCGGCGCAGCCAGCATCGAATCCACAAACCGTTCATAGGCCTTGGGCGAACTGTCTTTCTCAAACGCCTCCACCTCCGCCAGCGACGGGGGCAACCCCGTCAAATCCAGCGCAACACGACGCGCCAACGCCGAACGATCCGCCTCGCCATTAGGCTTCAACCCCTCCGCCGCAAGCCGCGCAAAAAGAAAGCGGTCCACCGGATGCGACGCACCCGCCACCTCCGGCAACGCCGGACGTTTCGGCGCCTGATAAGCCCAATGCGCCGCGTACTTTGCCCCGGAACGAATCCACTCCCGCAATAACGCGATTTCTTTGTCCGTCGGTTTCTTCCCCGTCTTCGGCGGAGGCATCACCTCGTCCGCATCTTTGGAAAGAATCCGCTCCAAAAGCGCACTAACCTCCGGCTTTCCCGCAACGACCGCCCCAACCCCATTCCCAAGATCCGCACGCGCCCCTTCCTCCGTGTCCAACCGCAAACCACCCGAGCCATCCTTGCCACCCTTCCGCTCCTTATCGTCCGGACCGTGACAGTGAAAACAGTAGTTCGAAAGAATCGGCCGAATGTCCCGCGCGAAATCGATCGAGGGCGCAGCGTTAACGCAAGTCAGAGAGGTGAGCAGGACGAGGCCAGCCAGCAGAAGAGAAAATCGGTTCATGACAAATGAGGAAGCAAAGGGAGGGAACAATCAGGAGTCCGTGAGAAAAAACCATTCCAGCACCCTGCCCTTAGCCCCGCAAACCTCCCCGCCACACCGCCGCCCCAGAAGATCCTAACTAAACGTCAGGTTTTTGATTTTCGCGGACGACGCAGCGTTCAACACATCAATCACCCGCTCCTGACGCGCGTCGGGGCTCGGTCTCAGAATCACCGGATCGTCGGCGCCAAACTCCGAAAGCACCGTCTTAAAAAACTCTTTCAACTTCTTCAGTTCACGGTCCCCTGCCGCCCCGTACAACTCGTTGTTCATGAACACCTGACCGTCCGGTGCAATGTCCACAATGATCGGCGTCTTGGCCACGCCCGAGCCCGAACCCGCCCCGCTCGGAAGATTGATCGACAACTCCTTCTCCACGATCTGCGACCCCGCACTCGCCATGAAGAACAACAACAGCACGAAAACCACGTCCACCATCGGCGCAATCTGGAACCCCATGTCCCCATCATCTGAACCTACTGAACCGGCCATATCTCGTGATTAATCAGGTTAAAAATCTCCAAAAACCGCGCTCACTTCCCTCCGTCTTTATCCACCACCGAAAACGTGACGTTCGAAACGCCCGCTGCCGCCACCGCCTTCAAAATCTCTTTCATGTACTCAAACCGAACCATCCGGTCCGCCCGAATCACAACCCGCAACGAACCCTTCGCCGCGCCGCCCGCCAACTGCTCCAATGCCTCGCGCTTGGCCGCCACCGTTAACTCCAAATCCTTCGGATTCGTCAGGCGCTTCTCGTCCACGAGAATCGTGCCCGTGTTGCTGACCGCCTCCCAAAGAATGTTCACCAAAGCCTGTCCCTGCGACGCCGCGCCCTTCTTCTCCTTGTCCTTCGCATCCTTGGCCACTGGAAGCGTCAGCTCGCGGTTCGACTGGAGAACCTCCGTGGAGCTAATCGACATAAAAAACACCAGCAGCACCAAAAGAATGTCGATCATCGGAGCAATCTGAAACTCCGGATCCTCCTCCGTCGCACTCCGCAACGCCGCACGCTTCTTCGCAATCGAAGCCCCGTGTGAAACGTGTCCAGACATGGTCGTAATGAGGTCAACCCAAGGTCGAAAACCAAACCAACGCCTAGCCCCAGTTCAGCGTTGAGCCGCAATGCCCGCACGAAGGCACGCCAGGGGTCACCGGCGCCTGACAAACCGGACAAGGGATCTGCTGCTGAGCCGGCATCACCGGAGCAGCCTGCAACGTCTGAACCTGTGCCACCGCCGCCGCCACGATTCCTTCAGAAACGCCCGAATACATCGCAGAACCGCCACCGTCCCCAATCCGCACACCGTCCAACGAAGCAAACGGCACCTCTTCAAACAACGACTGAATGATCTCGTCCGAATGCACCACGCAGGCCTGCATCATGTTCCTGAACACGTAATAAAAAACGAACGCCGGAATCGCGATAAACAAACCGCTCGCCGTCGCCAACAACACTTCCCCGATTCGTGACGCCAACGCCCGCGGATCGGAAATCCCCGTGGATCCCAACACCGCGAACGCTCCAATCATCCCAATAACCGTACCGAGCAACCCAATCATCGGCGAAACCACCCCAATCACCGAAAGGTAACTGTTCCGCGTCTTCATCACCGTCTGCTCCCGCTGCCCATACTCAATGATCGCCGCCTCAACCGCTTCTTTACCGCGGCCTACCCGTGTCAACGTGGCCTGAACCACATTCGCCATGTACGAGTCGTCCTTCGAACAGACCGTCCAAGCCCCCTGATAATCCCCCCCCGCCATCAATCCACGCAACTGCGCCACTAAACTCGGAGGCGCCAACTTCGTTTTCCGCAACGTCATCACCCCCTGAACGATAAACGACATCATCACCACGGAGGTCAGCACAATGACCACCCAAATCCCCATCACCAGCGGTCCGCTCTCCTTAATCGTCTCAAAAACCGATTTGTTGCCGTGACCGCCATCATCCGCAGCCGCCTCCGCCGCCTCCTGCGCTAGCGCCGCACCGTGCACCAACACCAATCCCACCAACGGCGCAAGCCACGCCCGCAACCGACTCCAAAAACTCGGCTGCTTACCATCACTCAACAACTGGGTCGCTCGGCATGATTTCATAGGGTGGGGGCAAATAAGGACTTTCTCTGCTAGCTGCTCACGGAGCGAACAGCTTTCTCTGAAAAACGAAGCTAACACTCTGAAGCAAGGAACCGGCCAAATCCATCCTCCCAGTTGCCTAGGCAGCTAAGTCGCCAAAAATAGCAGGCGCAATAACCCCTCGCCACCGCGGGACGACTCTACGGCGCCTTCACGCCCTTGGCCTGCAGTGCAGCCACCCGCTCCTTGGCAAACTTCACCGCCGTCACATCGCCCGAAAACAACAGCGTCACCTGCAAATAACGCTCGTACGCATCCCCCTCCCGACCCTGTCCTTCCAGAATCCGTCCCGAAAGATTCAGCGCCTTGGCATACTGAGCTGCCAACGGCGTCAACTGCCCCAGCGTGCGGTCCCCCAGAGCTTTCCCTATCACCGGTTTAATCTTTGCGTCCGCGTCCGGAAACCGCCCCGCCACAAAGTCCGACTGCGCCAAAACCATGTCCATCCCCGGCAACTCACCCAACTTCGGGAACGCCTCCACCTCCGCCTTCACCCGATCCGCCATCCCCTTGTCACCCGCCGTCATCGCACCATCCATGACAAAACCAAACACCGTCGCCACCCAATCCACCGGCACCCCACGAAACTTCTCGTACACCTGCCAAAACAACGGCATCGCCTTCACCAAATCCCCCGCACGCACTGCCTCCATCGGCGGCGCAAATAACGGCGCCGGCGGATTCGAACGCACCGAGGCAATCTGCGCCATCGGAAGCCCAATCACTCCAATCGACCCCTTCAACTGAACCGTCTTCCCGTCACTCCCCACCACCTGTCCCGCTTGAAAACGGCCGTCAACCAGCGTCACCCCCTCCCCAACCGGCTGCGCCGCCGGTTGCTGACCCGCAGGCTGCTGCGCCCGAACGCCCGCCCAGCCACCCGCCAGCGTCACCGCACAAAACACCGCTACCACGCATCCAAGCGAACCAAAAAGGGATTGCGACCAACGCTGGGGGAACCGTAGCCTCATCCCCCAATCTCTAGCCACTCTCCCAACAGGCAGCAACAGCTTGTTGGGAGGTCTTTTTGTGGCACATCCCGTCTCTCCCATATGATTAACTTTTTCCGGCGCTTCGAGAAATCCCTCCTCACCGCCCTCACCATCGTCGTCATCGTCACCTTCGTCGTCCTCTACGGCGGCCCAGGCGCGCGAATGGACAAACTCGGCTCCGATAACGTCGGCCGCGTCGCCGGTCGCGACGTCTCCTCGCTCGAATACCTCCGCCTCGGACGCAACTTCGAACTTTGCCGCATCTTCGGAATGTTCGAACTCCTCATCTCGCTGACCCCAGGCGCCAACACCCCCCAAGACAGCGCCGATGCCTTCGTCTGGAACACCATCGTGCTCCGTCAAAAAGCCGATCAACTCGGCATCAACCCCACGGAGGACCAAGTCCTCGAGGCCATCCAAAAACTTCCCGCATTCCAAAACCAAGGGAAGTTCGATCACGATCGCTACAAACTCTACATGCAAATGGCCCTCGGACCTCGCGGGATGTCCGAAGAAGACTTCGAGGAACTCATCCGCGATAGCGTTCGCGTGAACCGCATCAAAAACCTGCTCGGCGCCTCCACCCAACCCTCCAAAGCCGAACTCATGGAGGCCTACGCCAAAGATCATCAACAGGTCGAAGCATCCGTCATCCGATTCGCACGCGACAACTACGCCAAAGACGTCGCCGTCTCTGACGACGACGTCAAAAAAGCGTACGAACAGCGCAAATCCACCCTCAAGGCGCCAGAAAAACGAAAAGTACGCTTCGTTCAGTTCAACCTCACCGAAGAACAAAAGAAGCTCACCGGGAAAGAAATGGGGGAAGCCCTACAAAAACTCGCCGACCAAGCCAGCGAGTTCAGCACCCAAGCCCTCGCGAAAGACGCCAACTTCGAGACCCTCGCCAAAAACGCGAAACTCGAGATCAAAACAACAGAACCCTTCGGCCTCGGCGAACCGCGCGAAGAGTTCGGTAAAGCCCCAGGCCCCGTCTCCGCCGCCTTCCAACTCTCAGACTCCCAAAGCACCAGCGACCCCGTCGTCGGCGACAAATCCTACTTCGTCCTCAACCTCGTCGAAACCCAACCCTCCCGCGAAATGACCCTCGACGAGGCCAAAGAACGCCTCTCCCAATCCCTCAAATCTGAGCGGACCAACGAAAAACTCCAACTGGCCGCAGCTGACGCTCGCAAAAAAATCGAGACCGCAGCGAAAGCCGGAAAACCGTTCGCCGAGTCAGCAAAAGAAGCCGGTCTCGAACCCGCCGTGCTGAAACCCTTCTCCGCCCGCGACGTCACCCTCGACGCACCCGACGCCCAAGAAATCAAATCCGCCATCGTCGAACTCCAAGACGGCAACACCAGCAACCCCGTTAACACCTCCGCCGGACTCATCCTCGTCCACGTCCACAAACGCCTCCCCATCGACGAAAAAGCCTTCGAGAAAGATTCTGCCGAAATCAAGGAACGCCTCGCCTCCTCCCGAAGCGAAGCCCTCCTCAACGAGTGGATTCTCATCGCAAGGAACGAGACCTCCGTCGAAGTCCTGCGCAAACCCCGCCAACCTTGACCGAACACCCCATGTCCGAAGGCGATCTCGAATCCCTCCTGGACGACGCCAGCGGTCACCTCGCAGTCGGTGAACTCGACGAGGCTTTCGCGTGTTATGACCAATGCACGCGCCTCAGCCCAAATCACTTCGAAGCCTGGCATGCCAAAGGCATGACCCTCATGAAACTTGGCCGCTTCGACGAAGCCATCGAAGCCGGCCTCAAGACCGTCGATCTCAACCCCAACGAACAGCTCGCGTGGTCCAGCCTCTCCCTGTTCTACGTTCGCGCCGGAAAAATCCAAGAGGCTGAATCCGCCGGAGCAAAAGCGCGAATCCTCTCCTGGGGCGGCAAGATTCGAAAAGATACCCCACCGCAAGACGCGCCATGACCAAGGACTCCATCCATATCGACGAACTGGAGCTCTCCGCCCACATCGGAGTCCCCGACGAAGAACGCCTCCACCCCCAGCGACTCACCCTCTCCCTCACCCTCCAGCCAAAACACGACTTCACCGCGCTCGACGACCAACTCACCAACACCGTCGACTACTTCGCACTCACTCGACGCGTCCGCGACATCGCCGCCCAGTCACGCTGGAAACTCATCGAATCCCTCGCACAAGAAATCGCCACCCGCATCCTCGCCGAGTTCGACGTCCAATCCCTCCAGATCGAACTGCGAAAATACATTCTCCCCGACACAAACTTCGTCGCCGTTCGCATCACCCGCTAGCCAGCCCGCACCCCTTATGCGCCCTCCCCTCATCGCGGTCACCATGGGCGACCCCGCTGGAGTCGGTCCCGAAATCTGTCTCCGCATCCTCCATCACCCGGAAGTCACCAAAAACTGTACCCCCATCATCTACGGCGACACCGAGGTTCTCCGCCGCTGCGCCACCACCCTCCACCTTCCGCCACCCACCCAAACCCTCTCCCACAAAGCCTTTCTCGCCAACCCCGCCCCGAGCGCGCCCTGCGTCGTTCAAATCGGGACATTCCCCGCAGCAGACCTTCAACCCGGAATCATCTCCGCCGCCACAGGGGCCGCCGCATTTGAATACGTCAACACCGCGCTCACCGACGCCCTCGCCGGAAAGGTCCACGCCATCACCACCGCGCCCCTCAGCAAAGAAGCCCTCCACGCCGCAGGACACCGCTTCCCCGGCCACACCGAAATCTTCGCGTCCCGCTGCAACGCGCCCTCCGCCTGCATGATGCAATATTCCGACGAAGTCCGCGCAAGCTTCGTCACCGTCCACATTGGCCTCGCCCAAGTTCCGCAAGCACTCTCCACCCCCCGAATCCTCGAAGTCATCCGGCTCACCGCGGACGCCATGGCAAAAATCCGCACCAAAAACCCGCTTCTTGGGGTGCTCGGACTTAACCCGCACGCCGGCGAAAACGGTCTCTTCGGAAACCGAGAGGAAGAGGAAATCATTATCCCCGCCATCCGCGCCGCCCAAGCCGAGGGCATCCGCATCGAAGGCCCCATTCCGCCCGACACCGCTTTCCTCCCCGATCGCCGGAGGGCAACCGATGCCTTCGTCTGCATGTACCACGACCAAGGCCACATCCCACTGAAAGCTCTCGCGTTCGATTCCGCGGTGAACACCACCCTCGGCCTTCCAATCATCCGAACCAGCGTCGACCACGGCACCGCCTGCGACATCGCGTGGCAAGGCAAAGCAAACCCCGGCAGCCTCATTCAAGCCCTTCTCATGGCCGCTAAACTCTCCCATACCCCGCGTTAACCCACTCCTTTTCATGAGCATTTCTGACCAATCACCCAAACTCTTCGGAACCGACGGCGTTCGCGGCGTCGCAAACCTCGAACCAGTTACCGCCGAAACCGCCCTCAAACTCGGACGCGCCGCCGCTCACGTCTTCACCAGCAGCAACCTCCGACCCGACGCAAAACGCCGAGACCGTCCCACCATCGTCATCGGAAAAGACACTCGCCTCTCCGGTTACATGCTCGAAAACGCGCTGGCCGCCGGAGTGATGTCTCTGGGCGTCAACGTGCTGTTCATCGGGCCACTCCCCACCCCCGGCATCGCCTACATCACACGATCACTCCGCGCCGATGCCGGAATCGTCCTGAGCGCCTCCCACAATCCTTACGAAGACAACGGAATAAAGTTTTTCCGCCACGACGGTTACAAACTCGATGACGCCATCGAAAAGCGAATCGAACAACTCGTCTTCACCGGGGAAATCGATTCGATCCGACCAACGGCAGGCAAAATCGGTCAAGCAAAGCGCATCGACGATGCCCTCGGCCGCTACGTCGAATACGCCAAAGCCAGCTTCCCAAAAGGCCTCACCCTCGAAGGGATGCGCATCGCCGTCGATTGCGCCAACGGCGCCGCTTACAAGTCCACCCCATGCGTCCTTCGAGAACTCGGCGCAGACGCCCTCATCTACAACGCCTCGCCCAACGGACGTAACATCAACACGGGCTGCGGAAGCACGCACCCCGAGGAAATCCAAAAACTCGTCCGCGAATCCGGCGCGCAAGTCGGTCTCTCCCACGACGGTGACGCCGACCGCGTCCTCCTCTGTGACGAAAAAGGGGAAGTCGTCGACGGTGACGAAATCCTCGCCATCGCCGCCCTCGACTTCATCCGGTCCGGACGTCTCGCCAAAAACACTCTGGTCGCCACCGTGATGAGTAACTTCGGCCTCGATGAAACGCTGCGCTCAAACCAAGGCCGCGTTCTCCGCACCAAGGTCGGTGACAAGAACGTCATGGAAGCCATGATGCGCGAAGACCTAAACGTCGGCGGCGAACAAAGCGGCCACCTCATTTTCCGAGACTACGCCACCACAGGAGACGGACTCGCCGCAGCCCTTCAAATCCTCCGAATCATGGTGGAAACGGGACGCCCCCTTTCCGAACTCAAACGCTGCCTCGTCAAATACCCGCAAGCCCAACGCAACCTCCGCGTCAAAGCCAAACCCCCGCTCGAAACGCTAACGCAAGTTTCCAGCCTCCTCACCGAAGCCGAACGCGCCCTCAACGGTCAGGGCCGCGTCCTCCTCCGGTACTCGGGCACCGAACCCAAAGTGCGTCTCCTCATCGAAGGCCGCGACGCCTCCGTCATCGAACCCATGGCAGATAAAATCGCGGACGCACTCAAGGAAGCCATCGGCGCCTAAACCCCAACGCATTCCGTGGAACCCGCGCCGCAAGGACTCTTCATCACCGGAACCTCCACCGGCGTCGGCAAAACGTGGGTTACCGCGGCCCTCACCCGCCTCCTCCGCCACCACGGGGTCGATGCCGTCGCGCTCAAACCGTTCTGCTGTGGCCCCCGCGACGATGCGGAGCTGCTTCGCGACGCGTCAGGATCCGCACTCACACTGGATGAGATTAACCCCGTGTGGTTTCGAGCCCCAGCAGCGCCCTACGTCGCCGCAATGGTAGAGGGCCGCCACGTTGACATCGACCTCGCCCTTCAATCCGTCAAAACGGCTCAGCAAAAACACTCGTTCGTCCTCGTGGAAGGAGCTGGCGGATGGCGCGTTCCCATCCTCCGAGAGTTCGCCATTTCAGACTTCGCAAAACAGATTGGACTGCCCATCGCCGTTGTCGCCAGCAACCGGCTCGGCATCCTAAATCACACACGCCTCACTTTGGAATCCATCGCGCAGTGCGGCGCCCCTCTCTTCGGAACAATCCTGAACGACGCAGAACCTCCTCCCTCCGACGATCATGAGGAGCATCTCGCGGCCCTCACCAATCCCTCCGTCCTCGAAGACCTCCTCGGCTGCCCGCTCCTCGACCGCATCCCATGGAATGGAACCCCCGAACGCCTCGCCGCCCACCTCGTCGAACGGTTGCAAACCGCCCCGCCGCGCGTCCACTAATGAATCCCTGATACCCACGGTTTAACTCTGAACAACGCCCCCATGAACAAGAGCACCCTCTCCGCGCTCAGCCTAATCCTCGCCCCAACCGCGCTCCTCGCAGCCGCGCCCGTCGATTTTGCCCACCGCATCGCCCCCATCCTCAAAACACACTGCGGCGATTGCCACATGGGCGAAAAAAAGAAAGGCGGTCTCTCGCTCAACACAGCCGCTGACCTCCAAGCCGGCAGCGAAAACGGCAAAGTCATCGACACCGCCAACCTTTCAAAAAGCAAAATGCTCGAGGTGCTCGCCAGCCAAGACCCCGACACCTGCATGCCCCCGCCTCCCAAGGATCCTTCCAAAGCCATGCCCGCCGAGGCCCGTGAAACCTTGAAACAATGGATTCTAGCCGGTGCACCCTGGGAATCTGGTTTCACCTTCGCACGACCCGCTTACGAAGCCCCCGTCAAACCGAGAAACCCCGCCCTGCCCCAAGCCCTCGCAGGACGCGCCAACCCCGTCGATCGCATCATTGACGAACACCTCCGCAAACTCGGGCAACCACAGCCACAACCTGCCGACGATCAAAACTTCCTCCGAAGAGCGCACCTCGACCTCATCGGCATCCTCCCCTCTCCACAGGAACAGGAAAAGTTTCTGAATGACAAAAGCCCCGAAAAACACAACACCCTCATCCGCTCGCTCCTCGCCCGAAACTCCGACTACGCCGACCACTGGATGACCTTTTGGAATGACCTCCTCCGCAATGACTACGGCGGAACAGGGTTCATCACCGGCGGTAGAAAACAGATTTCCACGTGGCTCTACCGCTGCCTCCTCGAAAACATCCCGTACGACCAAATGGTCCGGGACCTCGTCAACCCCGGTCCCGACACCGAAGGCTATGCCCAAGGCATCACTTGGCGCGGAACCGTCAGCGCCAGCCAAACGCGCGAAGTTCAATACGCCCAGTCCGTTTCACAATCGTTCCTCGGCATCAACATGAAGTGCGCTTCCTGCCACGACAGCTTCATCGACCGCTGGAAACTCACTGACGCATACGGACTCGCCGCGATCTACGGCGAAAAACCCATCGAAGTCGCGCGATGCGAAAAAGGCACCGGTAAAACCGCCTCCGCCTCCTGGCCGTTCCCCGAAATCGGCCAAATCGACCCCGCAGCGCCACGCGACCAACGCCTCAAGCGCTTTGCAGAACTCATGACTCACCCCGATAACGGTTGGGTCCCGCGCACCATCGTGAACCGCCTCTGGGCCAATCTGTTCGGACACGGCATCGTCCATCCCGTCGACGCCATGGGCACGAAACCCTGGAGCGAAGACCTCCTCGACTACCTCGGCTGGCACCACGCCAACTCAGGATACAACCTCAAAGCCACCCTCGAACTCATCGCCACGTCGCAAGCCTACCGCGCACGACTCGTCACCCTCTCGCGAGAAGAATCAGAACGTCCCTTCACCTTCCGAGGCCCCCTCCCAAAACGCTTCACCGCAGAACAGTTCGTGGACGCCCTCTGGCAAATCACCGCCTCCGCACCCGACGGCGTCGAAGCCCCCGTCCGGCGATGGGACGACACCGCCACCCCCCCCGCCCTTCCCTCAATCCCCACTCGCGCCTTAACCACAGCGCCCGCAACGGCCGACCCAAAAGCAAAGGCCGCCCCCGCGCTCCGGCTCTCCTTCGAACTTCGCGACAAACCCCGCCGCCTCGCCGGCATCATCTCCGCCCCAGCACGAAGCCGAATCGCGCTCAACGGCACGCTTCTCAACCCCAACGAGCTACAAGAACTCGCCAACAGCTCGCTCATCGAAATCCAAACAGGCGGACACCTAAAGAAAGGCATCAACGAAATCGTCATCCTCCTTCCAACCTCCCCGACCACGCCGGTTCAACCGATGATTGCCGCCATCCATGCCGCCGGAGAGCCGCAGTGGATTACCTCCGAATCACCGTGGCAAACCGTCGCCCACGTTCCGCCACAAGCCCTCGACAAAAACAAAATCAAAACCGATTCCAACGAATGGAAGACGCTCGTCTGGAACGATTCAGGAATCACAGACATCGATTCGAATAAAACCCAACTCCCCGCAGAACTCACCCGCGCTGTCGCTCCACGCAAACCGGCAAGATCCTCACTACGGAAGGCCGACCTCCTTACCCGCGCGCTCGGACGCCCCAATCGCGATCAAATCGTGACTTCGCGCCCCCAAGACCTCAGCACGCTGGAAGCACTCGATCTCTCCGCCGGACAGCGCCTCGCCGAAATGCTGACCGCGGGTGCATCCAAACTCGCCGCCCGCTGGACCACCCAGCCCGACGCCTTCGTCGACTGGCTCTTCCCCGCGATGCTAACCCGTCCCGCTTCACCCCCAGAGCGGGCCGCATTGATGGAAGTGCTCGGACAAAAACCCAACGCGCAATCCATTGAGGACGTCCTCTGGTCGATCCTCAATCTTCCCGAATTCCAACGTATCCAATAACCTCTGCAGCCAGAAATCAGGACCCGACGAAAGGAAAACAACACCATGAATCCGCTCTCCATTGACCCCTCGGAACCGCGCCGCGATTTCCTCCGCAAACTCTCCGCTGCCGGGCTCGCCAGTCTCATGGCCCCGGAACCCGCCGCCCGAGCGGAACAAGTCGTACACCCCGCAGCAAAAGCCGACGCGTGCATTCTTCTCTGGATGGGAGGCGGCATGGCCGCACCGGATAACTTCGATCCCAAACGCTACCTGCCGTACGCCAAAGGGAACCGCATGGCCGACATTCAATCGACCTTCCCCTCCATCCCAACCGCTGTCGATGGCATCCGAATCTGCGAAGGTCTCGAAAACATCGGGTCCGTCCTCGACCGAGGAACGCTCATCCGCTCCCACTTTCAGCCAGACCTCGGCAGTATCCTGCACTCACGCCACCAGTACCACTGGCACACCGGATACGTTCCGCCGCAGACCGTTGCGTGCCCCCATATCGGCGCTTGGATGTCCAAGGTCCTCGGCCCTCGGAATCCCGTCATGCCCGCCTTCATCAACATCGGGCAACGCATCGAAGGAGTGGGTGAATCCGAGGAAATCAAAGCCTTCACCACCGCTGGATTCTTCGGCTCTGAGTTCGGCCCCATGAACCTCCCATTCCCGGAGGAAGCCGGCCGCGCCGTCCGCCCGCCCGCAGGAATGGAACCCGGCCGCTTCGAAAATCGGTACAAACTCTACCGGAAACTCGTCGACGCCCACCCCAACCGCGACCTCCTCTCCGACCACCAACGCGAATCCATGCTCCGGTCGTACGAGAATGCACAGCGCCTTCTCACTTCAAAGGAACGTGAGGCGTTCGACATCTCGCTCGAAGAGAAAGACAGCTACGCAAAATATGACACAGGCCGGTTCGGACGCGGCTGCCTCCTCGCACGACGCTTGGTCGAAAACGGCGCGCGGTTCGTCGAAGTGACCACCGAATACGTGCCTTTCCTTCACTGGGATACACACGGCAGCGGACACGAAACTCTCGTCCGAATGCACAAAGAAATCGACCTGCCGATCGCGACACTCATTCGAGACCTCGAGGCGCGGGGCCTCCTCGACCGAACACTCGTCGTAATCGCTACCGAGTTCAGCCGCGACGCCATGGTCGAAGGCACAGTCGGTTCCACCGCCGGCGACCAAGCAGCCCACCGAGGAGATACAATGGAGGATCCCAAACACTACGGACTTCACCGCCATTTCACCGGCGGTTGCTCCATCGCCATGTTCGGAGGCGGCGTGAAAAAAGGGTTCCTCTACGGCGCAACCGCCGAAGAACGCCCCTTCCTCGCCATCAAAAACCCACTCAGCGTCAGCGACGTACACGCAACCATGTTCACCGCGATGGGAATCAGTCCAAAAACCGTGTTCGATATCGAAAACCGCCCCTTCTACGCCACCCTCGACGGAAAAGGCGTCGCCGCAAAAGACATCTTTGCGTAACCGAACAACAGAAACTCTGTTCCCCCCGATTTACACAGGCCGCCCACTCCGGGCGGCCTGTTTGTTTTTTTACACCCTGTGGCGATTTACACAGCCGAAACACACCATTCAAACGCTTATATTACTCATAACCAGTTGTTTACAATCCTTGGCACGGCCGTCGCTTTAGGGTGCGCTGTGCCAAAACCGGCCGCTTGGTCGGTGTGGCAAACGGTTCCCGGGCGGATCCTCAAGTGAGGGACCGCCCCTGAGCCGGGTGAAACGCAGCAACCAACACAGAACACTATGTTGAAAACCCTACGAATCGTGGCCCTCACTATCGCGGCTTGGTCCGTGATGACGGACCTCTATCCGACAGCCTACGCACAAGACGCGGCACCTCCGGCCGCGGCTGCTCCCGCCCCGGCCGCTGCGCCCGCAGCGCCCGCACCGGCAGCAGCCAAGCCAGAGCCATCGCTCGAACAGCGTATCGCCTCACTCGAAGCCTACGTGAATAACACCGACCCCACAGCCGCGCTCAAGGTCGATGACAAAATCCCCGAGGGCCTCGCAACCCCAACCTCCGCGACCGCAGGTCCAGGACACAATGCGTGGATCATGACATCCTCCGCGCTCGTGCTGTTCATGACCCTTCCCGGTCTCGCCCTCTTCTACGGCGGCCTCGTCCGCAAGAAGAACGTGCTCAGCGTGCTCGCGCAATGTCTCGGCTGCGCCGGGCTTGTGAGCGTGCTGTGGTGGGCCTTCGGGTACAGCCTCGTGTTCGGTAAGAACTTCGAGAGCCCTTACCTCGGTGGCACTGAGTTCTTCTTCTTCAACGGAGTCGATTCAGCACCCAACACCGACTACTGCTACTGGGTCTCTCAAAACGCCTTCGCCATGTTTCAGATGATGTTCGCCATCATCACCCCCGCGCTCATCGTGGGAGCCATTGCAGAGCGCATGAAGTTCTCCGCGATCATGGTGTTCATCGGACTCTGGATGTTCGTCATCTACTTCCCAATGGCCCACATGGTCTGGGGCGTAACCGGCCTCATGAACGGTGTTTGGAATGCTGATGCCAAAATCCCTGCGATCGACTTCGCCGGCGGCACCGTTGTTCACATGACCTCAGGATGGAGCGCCCTCGTGCTTTGCTTGATCCTCGGTAAACGCCTCGGATTCGGGAAAGAAAAGATGGCTCCCCACTCCATGGTCCTTTGCATGGTCGGAACCGGCATGCTCTGGGTCGGTTGGTACGGCTTCAACGCCGGTTCGGCGCTCGCAGCGGACGGCATCGCAACCAACGCATTCACCACCACCACCCTCGCCGCTGCGACCGCAGCACTCACCTGGGGCGTCATGGAAAAAATGCTCCGCGGTCACGCTTCAATCCTCGGCTTCTGCTCGGGTGCAGTCGCTGGCCTCGTGGTTGTTACCCCAGCCTGCGGGTTCATCACCCCTTCCAGTAGCGTACTCATCGGCGTTCTCGCCGCAGTGGTGCCCTACTTCTTCGTCATGGTGGTGAAATCGAAGCTCGGCTACGACGACGCCCTCGACACCTTCGGCGTACACGCGGTCGGTGGAACCCTCGGCGCAATCCTCACAGGAATCCTCGCCGACGGAAAAAGCAACGCCAACCTCCTGGAGGGCAATGCATACGCAGCGAAAAATGGACTCGCGAAACTCGTCGAAGGGGGAAGCCTCGTCGGAGCCCAACTCCAAGCGATTCTGGTCACCCTCGTGATCTCGCTGGTCGGCACCATCATCATCGCCTACGTGGTCAAAGCACTCATCGGGTTGCGCCCAACTCCAGAAGAGGAAACGGCTGGACTCGACGTAACCGACCACGGCGAAGAAGGTTACATCCTCTAATCGCGACGAGCACGCAATACGACCACTGAAACAAAAACGCCAACGGGCCGACGATCCAACATCTCGGCTCAGGCAACAACCGAACGAAAGTCATGAAGAAAATCGAAGCGATCATCAAACCGTTCAAACTTGAGGAAGTGAAAGAAGCGCTCGCCGAAATCGGCATCGAAGGCATGACGGTCACCGAGGTGAAAGGTTTCGGACGCCAAAAAGGCCACACCGAAATCTACCGCGGAAGCGAGTACACCGTCGACTTCTTGCCCAAAATCAAAATCGAAGTCGTTCTCTCGGACGGGCTTGTCGAATCCGCCATCGCCTCCGTCGTGAAAGCCGCCAAAACCGGCAAAATCGGTGACGGTAAAGTGTTCGTTTACCCGGTTGATGAAGCCGTCCGGATTCGGACGGAGGAAACCGGCGATAAAGCAGTGTAGCGTACTGGTGTGTGACGCTCGGTAGAGCGAGCCGCGATGGCGGTTCCGCTCGCCCCATACAAGCAAGCGGCTCCTCGGCGACGGGGAGCCGTTCTTCTTTTCCGATTCAGCGAGTCCGCACCCAGCACCAATCCACCATCAACTCGCGTAAAACCAGCGTCCCACCACCCGCGCCAACGGCATCATTCCCAATAAACCCAACGCAATCCAGCGCCCCTCACCCTGCGGATCACCGAACCAACACACCGCCGCTTGCAGCGGGATTAACAACCGGATGTGCGCGCCAATCAGCGGAGGAATCGGGGGGGCCTCACGCGGCAACAACCGCACCTGAATCCGAAGCGCCACAAATAGCACATACCCAAACAAAACCATCGCAGGATACTTCGCAGGCGCATACGAAGCGTTCACCACCCCAAACAAACATCCGGGCAATAACGCAAAAAACGGAAGATGCCGCGCCACACGCGGAATCTCGCGCAACGTCTCGAACCGCGCCAAATGGGTCACCGCCGCAATAAAGAGCCCCGTCGTCAACACCGCGGGAAAGGCCATCTGCCAGGTGCCAATCGGCCCGCACACCGCTCCCGCGAGCGTACTCAGCGCGCGACACGCCCCCATCGTAAACGCACCCACCCCCGCAACCCGCTTAGCCCAGCCGTTATACAGCCAAACCATCCCAGCCAGCACCACCCCAACCACAAGCACACGCTCCTGCCCCGTCGCCGCATACGCCCCCAAACCCAACCCATTCAACCCCACCGCCGCCCAACCCACCCCCGAGCGAGACACCGCCCCCGAGGGAACCGGACGATCCGGACGGTCAGCCAAATCCTCCGCCGCGTCGTAATAATCGTTCATCAACAAACCGCCCGCATACACGCAAAGACTCCCGAGAACGACCCAAACTAAAGGCCACTCCACCCATCCCTGATTCGCCGCCAAATACCCCGCCAACGGATCCCCGGGCACCGAAAACAAGTTCGGCAACCGAACCAGCTGTAACCAAACGCGCAGTCGTGTCCGCTTCATCGGCCACCTCCCTAACGCCCCCCTCCCAAAGAAGCAACCCGCCACCCCGTAAACAACGCGAACACCCCAACTCCGAAGCCACTTCCCAGCCTGCCCAAAGCGCCATTCCGAGATTGCAAAATGCACCCCGCACGCTAACTCAATTCCTCGCAACTCTATGAAAATCACGAAATCCCTCCTGCTCGCCGCGGCAACCGCATTTGCGTTCTCTTCCGCAGCCGTCGCCGACGAAACTCCGCTCGGCAAGGAAATGTCGACCATGAACAAGGCCTACAAAGCCTTGAAAAAGAATGCGTCCGACGCGTCCAAAAAAGCCGACAACCTCGAATCACTCGCGAAAATCAAAAAGAGCCTCGAAGCATCCATCCCGCTCGAGCCCAAGCACACCAAGGATCAGCCCGCTGCCGCAAAACCCGCGTACCTCGAAAAGTACAAAAAGCAGATGCAGGATCTCATCGCTGCGTTTGACGACGTCAAAAAAGGCATCGAAGCCGGGAACGACGCCGCCGTGAAAGCCGCTTTCGAAAAAATCGGTGACCTCAAGAAGAAAGGCCACGAAGACTTCGGCGCTGACGACTAAACGTCACCTCGGTCGTGCTCATCCCACACCGAACCTCATCCAAAGCCATCGCCGCGGATGACGTCAGGATGAACCTCCACTAAAACGGGAACCGGAGTCCTCAGGCTCCGGTTCCCTTTTTTCAACACCTCCCCTCCCATGAGCAACCTCTCGAAACCCTCCGCCCCGGAAATTCCCGCCCTGTCCAAGGA